>ERZ1292629.169-Hain-H43-01um-R1-169-length-67216-cov-9_pt2 | contig 34780 bp, 32 predicted proteins | sample MGYA00564399_ERZ1292629 | MGnify/ENA primary metagenome ERZ1292629 (study PRJEB36523, sample SAMEA6512636) | groundwater metagenome | collected 2019-01-08 | study: AquaDiva: Metagenomics assemblies of 32 groundwater samples
GGGAGTATCATCGGGCGACGGCGGGTTGCGTTGTACAAGAATTGACCGACCTGGTCCCTTACAATTGTTTTCAAATAATCGGCATCGATAGGTTGATGCATCGGAAGCCGGCTTATCAACGCGCGCAGGCGCTTCCTGATTCCCTCAAGAACTTCTTGGTTTTCTTTGAGATATATGAAACCGCGGGAAATAATGTCCGGGCTCTTCAATAATTTTCCTTTTTCTCTGTTTACGGTAAGGATAATGACGACCATGCCTTCTTGGGCGAGCGCGCGGCGATCTCGAAGCACGACTTCTTCAACGTCGCCAACGCCCAAGCCGTCAACCATCACATAGAATGCCGGCACTTCCTCATGCGTTACTTTGAATCCGTCTTTCGTAAGTTCAGCTACTTGGCCATTGTCCATGAGTATCGTATTTTCCTTCGGAATTCCGATTTCCTGGGCCGATCGCGCGTTTGTTGCGCGCATGAAATAATATCCGTGCACTGGCACCAAAAACTTCGGGTTGATGAGTTTCATGATAAGCTGCAAGTCATCCTTCGGCGCGTGCCCGGAGGAGTGGATGTCGATAAGCGCTGAATGGTAAACGCGAGCGCCTTGGCGCGTGAGGTTGTCTTTCACGACTTGAACACTCCGCTCGTTTCCTGGGATAACCGAAGAAGAAAGCACAACCGTATCGCCAGACTTGATCTTAACGTGACGATGTTCCCCGTTTATCATTTTCATCAGTCCCGCGTTGGGCTCTCCCTGCGCGCCGGTTGAGAGGATGAGTATTTTATCATCCTTGAACTTGTGGATTTCTTCAACCGAGATGAGCGTGCCCTCTTTTGCTTTGATGAAACCGAGATTTTGGGCGATCTGGACGTTTGTTTTCATCGAGTAGCCATTAAGCGCAACACGCCGCCCGATTTTCTCAGCGATCTTGATAATCTCGGCAATTCTCGTAAGGAGCGAAGCGAATGTTGCCACAATAAGGCGCCCATCCACTTTGCGGAAAATCTCTTCAAGATTTTTTTCAACGGTTTTTTCGGAAATTGAATGCCCTTCTTTTTCCGCGTTCGTGCTGTCGATTGTGAACGTGTGGATACCGAGTTTCCCGATGCGTTCAAATTCATCGAGTCCATGCGCCACGCCTTTCTCATCATATTCGATTCTGAAATCCGCGAAGTGCACCATGTTGCCGACAGGAGTTTTCAAGACAACGCCTGTTGTTTCGGGAACCGTGTGCGGAACGCCGAAAAATTCAGCTTCAAACGAATTAGATATCTTTACTATATCCCCGTCTTTAACGATTTGAATATTAAGCTTGGGACTATTAGGGAAATCGTCCTGACGTTTCTCTATGATTGCTTTTGTAATCGAAGTAGCATAAATCAATGGATTGCCTAATTTTTCAATCACGTGGGGAATCGCGCCGATATGGTCGTAATGAGCGTGCGTTAATATCACGGCCTGAACATTAGTCTTCTTTTTCTCAAGATATGAAATGTTGGGAATAATATAATCGATGCCTGGAGTTTCTTCTTCGGGAAACTGGAGCCCCAAATCTATCACGACAATTTCGTTTTTATACTCATAAAACATCGAGTTCCTGCCGATTTCTTCAAGTCCGCCCAAAGGAACAAAACGGAGAGGAGTAACACCGTTTTCGTCCAAATCCTTTTTCCTGACAGCGTGTTCTGCTCGCTCACGCTTCGGCCCGCCTCGGTCTTGTTTGAATTCATCTTCGCCTCGGCGGAGTGAAACGGCAGATCGGCGAGACTGGCGCGGCGAAGGCGAAACAAGCGAGTCGGGCCGCCTTGGAACCGCCGGTGGTCTGATTCGTGGTCGCGACGTGGTATCCGAAGGATTTATATCTGTTTTTTTAATCATAATAAAAAATCTATCTTGAATTTATGATTGCATGTGCCGAGGGGGAGATTTGAACTCCCACGCCCTTGCGGGCACAGCGCCCTGAACGCTGCGTGTCTGCCATTTCACCACCCCGGCAGAATTTTATCTTAATATTGTTGTTAAAAAGTGATAGATGGACCGCGCGTGCCAGATATCGAGATTCCACGCGCGAAACACAACGAGCGCCTTCGTTCAATACGAGGCACGCCTGCTGTGACTACTCACTGTTCTTAATCATAATTCGGAGAGGAGGCTTTACTATTAGTATCTGCAGTATAGCAGGCATATAGATTACAAGTCAATAGTGTGTACTTGACGGGTTATTTTAATACGCGCGCCGTTTTTGTATACCAATAGCTTGCTCCGATAAATCGATCCGCCCGTTCAGCGATAAGCCGGGCGTCAATCCCACGAATATTTTTTGAGGATACATATGTGTAGTTAATGGAATAGAGAAACACCGCTGGATAATCTTTCGTAATTATTTTTTGGAGTTCGTGAAATTCCGATTCTTGCCGTTTCTTGTCTGTGCCCTGCCTTATGGATTCAATAAGCGAATCCGCATTTTTATTGTTATAGGAACTCAAGTTGAGCTCTGGGGAAAAACGCTGAGACGAATGCCAGAAAGAGAACAAGTCGTAGCTCTCGGAAAGAACATTTCCGAAAAGCAGCGCTTCGTAATCGCGGTTTTTTATTATATCGTCTGTAATGACATCTACTGAACTTACCCTAATATTAATTTTTGCGCCTATTTTTTCCCACGCACCTTTAAGCAAATTCGCGGTTTTAGAAAGAAAATCTACGTTCGGGACGGTAAGGGTTACTTCAAGCGGAATCTTAGTTTTCTTAATAGTTTTTTCTCGGAAACCGGAGTCTGTCATTTTCCATCCGGCCGCATCAAGTATGTCTGTCGCATTTTCGGTTGATGTGGACATGATGTCTTCCAAAAAATAAGGTGTTCCCATTGGAATCGGCCCAAAGGTTTTAGTGCCGAAGCCCTCAAGCGCTGTTTGTATAATTGCGTCCCTGTCGAGCTCTATCGAGAAAGCTTTCCGAACCTCAAAATCCTTGAGCGGGATATTTTTGCTCTGATTAAAAAATACAGCATAATAACTTGGCATGCTGTAGTTAGTAACTTCGTGCGGGCGCTTAATCAGAGAGATTTCACCGGGTTCAAGTCCGGCAAGCCCGTCTATTTTCCCGGAATTAAATGTATCCAAAAGCTCCGACCTTTGAGAGAAGAACATGAAATTAAAATTACCAATAAGAGCTTTTTCTCCGGCATACTTGTCCCATGGGGAAAATTTATATGTAGTTATGAATCCATTTAGACGTTTTTCATACCCTTCGAACTTAAACGGACCAGAGCCGACTGGCTTGAGATTATAATCCGAAAGGTACCAATTTGCAGGAGGGATATCCGCAAAAATATGTTTTGGCAACACATAAAGTTTTTTAAGAGTTTCGGGGAAAAAGGCGTATGAGGTAAGAACGCTAAACTGAATTTCGAGTTCGCTGAGGCGCTCTGCGGTAACTCCTTGCCACGCTTTATAAAGCGTAAGAGGCGATTTGCTTTCTTTATCCTGTATTTTTTGTACCGTGAAAATAATGTCATCACTTGTAAGCTTTGCGTCATCTTGCCAGCGGAGATTTTCTTTAAGTCGAACTTTCCAAATTCTCCCGTCACTTGAAGTCGCGATGGATTCTGCGAGATCCCCGAGATTTTGAAAAACAAGACGAACCAAACTTCTGTCTATATCACTTGATGCGATGATAGGGTTTACATAAATAGGCTGGCCAATAAATCCTTCGGTGTAATCTCCTCCATGGGCTGGAATTGGAGTCGTTGATGATGCGAAAATGAGTCCCAAAAGAACAATACCGCTAATGACAGCGACCGATGCGATAGAAACAAACAAAACTTTTTCTTTTTGCGTAAGCGCTTGAAAAATTTTTCTTAGCCAAATCATTGCGTAACACGAAGAATCACTGCGGAAAAAACACCGCGGAGGTTCCGGTAGGACTTATCCTCGATACACAAGCCGGAGGATCGCAAGTCCGCAGAAAAAGATTGCAAAAACAATGGTTGAAATAAAAACCGCTTTTTCCGCGCCCCTTCTTGTCTGGTAAAAACCTCCTCCGCCATCTCCTCCGCCAAAAATACCCGAGAGACCAGCGGATCGCTCTTGGAGTAATACCAATGCCATAATAGCGATTGATGCGATAATTTGAAGAATTGCCAAAATCATTTTATTAAGATTTTTCTGCTAAGTGGGCGACAAAGTTTAAGACTCCGATTATCACAGATCCCCAGAGAAGAGCGGGAATGCCTTCAATCATAAGATTGTTGGAAAGAATGTCAAGGATATAAAGAATGAAGGCATTAACAAGTATAAGGCCGAACCCAAGAGTTAGAATAATAATCGGGCCTAGGAAGAGTCGGAGAACTGGCTTCAGTGTTATATTAAGTAGCGTAAGTATAAGCGCCACAAACACAGTTGTTGCAAGGCTTCCGGAAAGCGTAAAGCCCGGAACATAATTCGCAGCCGCCATAAGACCGACGGCGTTCACTAATATTGAAATAACGATAATCGCGATCCACCTCATTTTTTCATTATAACTGGCGAATGGTAATCCTAACAAGTTCGCCAATTTTGAAAAGGCGAGTATTCAAAACAAGATTACGCGTTTCAAGAACGCATTAGTGCTCATGTTAATTTAATCTAAAATTTCGTATAATTGAGCATATGGATCCTGGGCGTTTGGCAAATATTAAATCTCAAGTCTCGCTTTTGAGGCGAGAAGGAGAAGAACGCGCGGCGCAAAAACTTGCCGAGAAACTGGGCTACGGGTACGTTAATCTTTCAAAAATTCCTTTTTCAACCGAGGCGCTAAAAATTATAGGAGAACAAGAGGCTAAAGACGGGAAACTTGCGGCGATTGAACTAAAGTCCCGCATCGTGGCGGTTGCGGCGTTGGATCCGGAATTGCCTGCGGCGAAAAAGGCGATTCAGGGTTTGCAAGAAAAACAATACGAAGTAAAAATCTTCGTCGCGTCGTTATCCGGTCTTGAGCATGTGTGGGAGCTCTACAAATTTGTAAAACCTGCTGTCGAGGTGATCACGGGTCGCATCAAGATTGAGGAGAAAAAAATGGAAGAGACTGCGGGACGTTTAAAAACGTTCACCGCAGTGCGAGACGAGATCGGAAAAATAAACTTCGTAACAGTTTCTCCGATCGAGCTTATTGAAACCGTGCTTGCTGGATCAATTTCCATCAAGGCATCAGACATTCACTTCGAGGCTGAAGAAAAACAAGTGAAAATCCGTTTCCGCATAGATGGACTTCTTCACGACGTGTTTACCGAACTTCCTCTAGAAAGTTATGAGACACTGCTTTCACGCCTGAAACTCATTGCCGGTCTAAAGATAAATATAAAAGACATAGCGCAAGACGGCCGTTTTTCAATCAGTTTAGGCAATAAAGAAATAGAAATCCGTGTTTCGATAATCCCCTCGGAGTTCGGCGAAACGCTCGTGATGCGTATCCTTGATCCGGAGGCGACAAGCGTAGGTCTCGCCGGACTGGGGATACGAGATGATGATCTCGTAATCGTCAATAGGTCTCTTTCGAAACCAAACGGATTGATTTTAAACACCGGCCCGACTGGTTCCGGAAAGACAACAACATTGTATTCATTTCTCCGGCACATCAATAACGCCGAAACAAAAATCATCACACTCGAAGATCCCATCGAATACAGGCTTGAAGGGGTGGAGCAAACGCAAGTTGATCCGGCCGCCGGGTATGATTTCGCAAAAGGTCTGCGATCCATTGTTCGGCAGGATCCTGACGTGATATTGGTCGGCGAAATTCGAGATGGCGATACTGCGGACATCGCGCTTCAGGCGGCGCTTACAGGGCACCTCGTGCTTTCAACGCTTCATACTAACGATGCCATAGGTGCGATTCCGCGGCTCATCAATTTGGGAGCTAAGCCAGTTACCATCGGTCCGGCCATCAATTTGATAATAGCCCAGCGGCTCGTTCGTAAATTGTGTCAAAAGTGCAAAAAACCCGCGCAGATTTCTCCAGACATAACGTCAAAAATTTCCGAATTTATTTCCGCATTGCCAGCGAGAGTGGACAAGTCAAAATATGAAAAATACACGGTGTATGAGCCTGCGGGATGCGATTCGTGCAATAATTTCGGTTATCGCGGCAGAGTGGGAATTTTTGAATTTTTCGGGTCAATTCCAGAACTTGAAGAAATTGTTTTGAAGGAAGCGTCTGAGGGGGCGATAAGAAAGCTATCCCAGAAAGAAGGCATGGTGACGATGCAGCAAGACGGGATCTTAAAAGTTCTCCTTGGCCAAACGACGTTCAAAGAAATAGAAAATACGACTGGCGGAATAGAGTGGTAGCTGTCTCAAACCTGGGGGCAAATCCAGCCCCAATTTTGAATCCGAAGCTCTATCTTTCCCTTTCGAATCGCCGCGTAGCCGTATCGCAAGGAAATAGACTGGCAGAATCAAAATTGGAGCTGGACCTCTGGCCTCTTTTAAATAGCTTAAAAGAGTTTAAAATTATCTCGAGGAGTGGCACAGCCGGAACCAAGCCATCCTATATTATTTCTGGAAATAATTCACAACCCCCAGATGTGAAACAACTATAACTGTTGCATATGTGTTTGAACTACGGTCATGCTAACACAAAGCTATTATTTTGTCAAATATAATGAAAAATCCCATAAAACAGCAAAAGGATACAGATCCGATCAAAGAAGACTTGAGCGTGGACCAGACATTGCGGCCTACAAGTTGGAACGAGTATGTCGGGCAGGAAAAAATAAAAAACAATTTACGGATATTGATTGAGGCCGCGAAAAAAAGGAAAGAACCGGCGGATCACATGCTGTTTTCCGGTCCTGCGGGTCTGGGGAAAACTACGCTTGCGTATTTGGTTGCGCGAGAGCTTGGAGTACAGGTACGAACGACCTCCGGTCCGGCGCTTGAGAAAGCCGGCGATCTCGCCGCGATTCTAACAAACCTCGAGGAGGGAAATATTCTTTTCATTGATGAGGCGCACCGCGTGAATCCGCTTATAGAAGAGGTATTGTATCCGGCAATGGAGTCGCGCAAGCTTCATCTTGTGGTAGGGAAAGGCCCGAGCGCGCGAACGCTCACGCTCGACCTGCCGGCTTTCACGTTGATTGCCGCCACAACGAGGGAGAATTTGCTATCACAGCCGTTACGTTCAAGATTCGGCGCGACGTTGCGGCTCACATACTACGACACGGAAGATATTGAAAAAATTATCACTCGATCAGCGAAAATATTGGGAGCGGTAGTTGCTCCGGATGCGGTTCGCATATTAGCCAAAGCGGCGCGTAGGACGCCGCGAGTCGCGAACCGGCTCCTCCGACGTGCCCGCGACTATAGCGAGGTAGAGAGCAAGTCATCAATAGACGAACATGCCGCGAAAAAGACGCTTGAAATGCTGGAAATAGATTCTCTCGGGCTCGAACCGCACGACAGGCGGTTGCTCGAAATCATAATAAAAAAATTCAACGGCGGCCCAGTGGGAATCAACACGCTCTCCGCCGCGCTTTCAGAGGAAAAAGGAGTGATCGAGGATATTTTTGAGCCGTATCTTATGGTTCTGGGTTTTTTGCAGCGCTCGCCCTCCGGCCGAATCGTTCTCCCGCCGGCGTACGAACATTTGGGCGTGAGTCGGGAGAATCGGTTGTTATAAAGAGATTTTTTATGTCATTCCCGCGAAAGCGGGAATCCAGAACGATGAAATCGTATTACGTTTATATTCTGGCAAGCAGCAGGAATGGAACATTGTATGTGGGAGTCACAAATGATTTAATACGGAGAGTATATGAGCATAAAGAGAATCTCGTCATAGGATTTACAAAGAAATATAAAGTGCATTCCTTCATGGAGAGATTTATACGGCGATTTGCAGTAAATAAATAACTGGATTCCCGCTTTCGCGGGAATGACAATCATAAACCTATGATCCTCATCAACGAATTTTTCCCCAATCCGGCTGGTTCGGATGCAGACGGGGAATGGATTGAACTTTTTAATTCTGGTTCCGCCACGCAAGACATAACTGGCTGGGCGCTCACTGCCGGCGCGAAAGGAAAATTCGTTTTTCCAAAAACTGTTGTGCAGGGCGGCGAATTTCTTGTTGTGCATCGGAAAAATAGTAAATTAACGCTACGAAACACCGACGAAGCCGTTTCCCTATATGATGGGGATGGGAATCAAGTAGATTTTTCTTCATTCGTCGGCACCGCGCCGGAAGGAAAAAGTTGGAATCGAATTGGCTTGGATGTCAACACTCAAAATTATATTTTTGCAACGCCGACTCCCGGAGAGGTAAACAGAAATTTTGGAGCCGCGTCTCTCATTGAGAATATGTATCCGGCGAATGCGCCGCTCAATGCCATCATGAGCGGAGGAGAAATGATTTTCCTTGCTTTTGCCGCCGCCGTGGTGGTTTCATCGCTCGTTCTCTACGTCGCGATAAAAAATGAATACCTTAACGACATTTTCTTCAGCAAGTACTAGGCTTTTCGGCAAAGAATTTGCCAAAAAGAACTTAAAAGTTTCCGCCGAAGGCGGATCCTTTGGAGGAAAAACTGAAAACTTAAAACCAAGGGGGGCTTTTGTTATCGCGCTCTCTGGCGAACTTGGCTCGGGGAAAACCACATTCGTTCAGGGTTTTGTGCGTGGCCTCGGCATAAAAAAACGTATGACAAGTCCTACATTCATTATTTTCAGAAGATTTAAACTTTCAGCTTTAAGTTTTAAGTTTCTTTATCACGTTGACGCTTATCGTATCAAAAAATCAGCCGACTTGGCAATGCTCGGATTCAAAGAAATTCTAAAAAACCCGAAAAACATTCTTCTCATCGAATGGCCGGAGAATATAAAAAAGATTTTACCAAAGGAGGTTTTATGGATTTTATTCAAGCACGGGAAGAAAGAGAATGAGCGGAAAATAATTCTTAAGTAAGTTTTGCGATTGAAACGCGCATTCCGCAGAAATAAAAAGAGAAGTGCCTCGTGCGAGGCACTTCTCGTGTTCTTCGGTGTTCAGTCGACTTGTTGATGCAGTAAGGCAAGATGCTCAGCAATGTCTTTCCGGTAGTTCTTGCCTTTGAACTGAATCGCTTCAGCGCCAGCATACGCAATCTTCTGCGCTTCGCAGAAGTCTTTTCCGATGCCTGTTACGTCGAGAATTCTGCCGCCGGACGTAACGAGCGTCTGGCCGCCAGCGCTCGGCGATGAAACTCCCGCAGTGAATACAAGCGCGCCGCGCTTCTTGGCTTTTTCGATGCCGGCTATGGTCTCTCCGTCGCTCCGACCTTCCGGATACTTCTCGTCGGCAAGCACAACGGTAACCGCAGCAGTGTTTTTCCGCCAATTGAGTTTAATGTTTCGCAAGATTTCGTTTGCTGGTCCGTCTATCGCGGCAATGAGTAGCTCAACGAGGTCGAAATCGCAGAGCGGCAAAATTGCCGCCGCCTCCGGGTCGCCCATGCGGACGTTATACTCAAGGACATAGATTCCGTCTTCGGCTATCATGAGGCCGAAATAGAGGAATCCTCTGTATGGAATTCCCTCAAACGCCATTCCGCGTATTGTCGGAAGTACGATATCTTCCATGATTTCCTCATGGAGATTCGGCGTAATGAGCGGATTAGGGCAATATGCTCCCATGCCTCCAGTGTTCAGCCCTTCGTCTCCGTCTCGCCGGCGTTTGTAGTCGGTAGTTGGCAAAAACGGAACCGCATACCTTCCGTCCGTGAACACAATGAAGGAACATTCGTATCCCGACAGGAGTTCCTCGATGACGATTCGATCGCCCGCGACGCCGAATTTTTTCTTCACCATGATTTCCTCGATGGCGTCGAGTGCTTCATTGTGGTCATTAGGAATAAAAACGCCTTTCCCGCCGCACAGCCCATCAGCCTTAATGACTGGCAGTCGAGATGGAGCACATGGCCACCGATCAAATCGCCTTGCTTCTTTTGGGTCGTCAAAAACCCGAAAGGCCGCGGTGCGGATATTGTGCCTCCGCATGAAGCGCTTCGCGAAGACCTTGCTTCCTTCCAAGCGGGCGGCTTCAGCGCCTGGTCCGACGCACGCTATTCCGAGATCGGAAAGCCGATCGGAAATTCCCAGAACAAGCGGTTCTTCTGGTCCGGGAATCACAATGTCCGGCTGAAGTTTTTTCGCAAGCGCGCACAAACCGTCTATGTCGTTGGCTCTGACGTTCCACAGTTCTGCCATCGGCTTCATGCCGGCATTCCCAGGCGCGCAGTGGATTTCCACGTTGGGCCCCAGAGAATCCTTAATCATCCAGACTGTTGCGGCTTCTCTCCCGCCCCCTCCGATTATAAGTGTTTTTCTTTTCATTTTGTTTTTTCTCTCAATTCAGTTTTTTCCGATGTGAATTTTTGTTTTGCTGCCAAAGCAGCAAAACAAAGCTGGTAAGGTTATACAGCATTTTCCATACCCTTGCAAGCATCCGTCACTTAAGAATTTCTGTACGCTATTCTGCGCGGCTCGGAGGCCGAGCGGGCATGGTCTTCGACTATTGTCGGAGGAGCGAGGCCGGAGTGCCAACGAGAACTCACGCTGGGAGTTCGAGTGGTAGCAGAATGGAATACAGAAATTCTTCTTTCTTGCTATCATTAACAAATGAAAACCCTGCTTCTTATAGACGCCAATTCGATTATCCATCGCTCGTTCCACGCGCTCCCGTCGCTTACATCGAAAGACGGGAAACCAGTGCAGGCAATATACGGACTATCGAGCATTTTTTTGAAACTCTTTCGGGAAAATAAGCCCGACTATGCGGCAGCGCTCTTTGACCGACCGGAGCCGACGTTTCGCAAGGAAAAATACGCGGAATACAAAGCCCAGCGGCCAAAAGCGCCGGATGAGCTCGTGCAACAAATCATAGAAGCCCGCAACTTTTTTCCGGCATTCGGAATCAAGGCGTTCGAAAAACCGGGATTCGAAGCGGATGATTTAATAGCCACGCTCGCGGAAAAATTTAAAAACGAGCCGGACGTGCAGGTGGTGATTTTAACCGGAGACCGCGACACGCTCCAGCTTGTTGAGGGCGAAAAAGTAGTCGTACGGACATTCAAGACAGGAATCAGCGACACGATCACTTACGACGAACGCGCCGTCATCGAGAAGTATAGTCTTAGACCCAATCAACTCATTGACTATAAGGCTCTTGTCGGGGATCAGTCTGACAACATAAAAGGGGTTCCTGGTATCGGCCCTAAAACCGCAGTTGCTGTATTAAACCGATTCGGCACGCTTGAGGATGCGTATAATCATCTCTCGGACGATTCAAAACTCGAAGCAAGGCTCAAGCCTTTTAGGAAGGACGCATTTTTGGCGAAAGAGCTTGTGACGCTTGAGCGGAATGCGCCGATCGAGCTGGGCGGCATCGAATCTTTAAAACTTAATTATACGGAGAACGAGGTAAAAAAATTCTTCGCAGAGATGGGATTCGAAGCGCTACTTAGGCGCCTCGAAAACGGCATACTTCCACAAAAAGCCAAACCTAATACACCCCCTACGCTTTTCTAGAGTCCAGAAAAAATGATATGATTTAAAAATCATGCATGGGGTGGTAGAGAAACTTAAATCCGTTTTTGAATGGCAGGAGTTTAAAATAGTGTGGGTTGTTTTCGCGCTTCTCGCGGCGGCATTTATCGTAGCCGCGTTTTATGTTCCTCCAGCGATTGCCGCAATCGAAGCGGTTCTCATTCTTGCCGCTGGCGCAGTTTTATTTTTCGGAGCATATACTTTGATTCGGAGAGATAAAGAAGGAGCGGTCGGTAAGGGCGAACTCAAAAGCATCATTTTCAATCTCCAAGACGGAATTATTTTTTACGATAAAAATTTCAAAGCTTTGTTTTTCAATCCAGTAGCGGAAAAACTTTTTAAAATAAAATCAGCGGATGTTTTAGGGCACGAGTTTCAGCCGCAGGACGTTGAAAAAGAAGGTTGGCGCATTCTGGCGCAAGTTATGTTTCCGTCCCTCGCTCCGACGGTTGTAAGCCGATCCGCCGCAGGGGAATATCCGCAGATTCTCGACGTTTCATTTTCTGATCCAATACTTGAACTTAGAGTGTTAACGTTGCCCGTAAAGGACGCCGCGTCTGCGACAATCGGTTTTATGAAGGTCATAAGAGACAGGACAAGGGAAGTAACGCTCATGAAATCAAAAAATGAATTTTTGACGGTTGCGTCGCACCAGCTTCGCACGCCAGTCACTGACATTATGTGGGCGATTGAATCGCTCGCGGCTGACGCGGAGATCACTCCGGCTAGTAAGAAAACAATAGATCACGCGCTCGAGGCGAGTCGTGGTCTCATAGATATAGTCGAAGATTTACTGAACGTCGCGCGGATCGAGGAGGGGCATTTTGGATACGCGTTCGAAGCGATGGATATTGTAGCGTTCATAGGCGAAATACTTAAAAAGATCGCTCCACTCGCGGAACGATCTGGCATGAAAGTGTATTTCGACGCGCCGAAGACGTCATTGCCGAAGCCGTTCATTGATAAACAAAAACTGTCGTTGGCGCTCAGCAATATTTTGGAAAATGCTGTTCGTTATAACACCGAAAACGGGGAGGTAACAGTAGGGATCGAGAAAGTTTTCGATAAGCCATTCATTGAAATCTCAGTCAAAGATACTGGGATTGGAATGACGGAGGAAGAGATCGGGAATCTGTTCAAGAAATTTTACCGTTCACCCTCTGCCATGAAAACTCATACAAACGGTTCCGGCCTAGGCTTATATATTGCAAAAAACATCATTCAAGCCCACGGCGGCCAGGTGTGGGTCGAATCCGAGCAGAGTCGAGGAAGTATTTTCCATCTTACATTACCCACGGAGCCAAAACTCATACCGCAGCATGAAGTTGTAATGGAGGAATGAGCAGCAATTAGCCAATAGAATATAGTAATCGCAATTGAATAATTCAACCGTGTGCATTAATATTACCTTAATCACTATTCGCTAAACCCTATTTCTATAAATGGCCAAATATATTTTCGTTGTTGGTGGCGTGATGTCCGGTGTGGGCAAAGGGATTGCTTCGGCTTCGATCGCAAAAATTTTGCAGGCGCGAGGTCTCGAAGTGACGGCGCTCAAAATTGATCCGTACGTAAACGTGGATGCTGGAACCATGAACCCAACCGAACACGGCGAGGTTTTTGTCTTGGACGACGGAACGGAGTGCGATCAGGACATGGGCAACTACGAGCGGTTCTTAAATCGCGACCTCTCGAAGGCGAATTATATGACGACTGGGAGCATTTACCTTTCCGTGATCAAAAAGGAAAGGAATTTGGAATACGACGGGAAGTTCGTGTCTGTGGTGCCCCATATTCCACATGAAGTGATCGGTCGGATCAATAAGGCGGCCGCGAAAAGCAAGGCAGATGTCGCGATCATTGAAATCGGCGGCACGGTGGGGGAATACGAGAACATCCTCTTTCTTGAGGCGGTGAGGATGATGAAGCTTAAAAATCCGGCGGACGTGCTTCTTGTTCTTGTGAGCTTTGTCCCGGCGCTTGGCGCGGGCGGCACGGAGCTTAAAACAAAACCCACACAGCACGCGGTGCGAGATCTGAACCGAGCAGGGCTGCACCCGGACTTCATTTTGGGACGGGCGCCGATACCGCTCGATCGGAAGCGAAAAGAGAAGCTGGAATTTTTTTGCAGTATGGGGAAAGGCGGAGTAATTTCTGCTCCGGACGTAAAGAGTATTTACGAAGTCCCAGTGAATTTCGAAAAAGACAAACTCGGAGACAACATCTTAAAAAAGCTTTCCCTGAAACCACGCCGGCGGGATCTTAATGACTGGAGACGTTTTGTTTCAGTAATCCGAACGCCGAAAAAGCAAGTGAAAATCGGTATTGTCGGCAAATACTTCGGATCGGGAAACTTCGTACTCACCGATTCGTATATTTCTGTGATCGAAGCGATAAAGCATGCGGCGTATTCACTCAGAGCTGAGCCGCTGATCGATTGGATTGATTCGAGCGACTTTGAAAGATTTCCGAAGAAACTGGCGGAACTTTCAGTCTACGACGGAATTCTCGTGCCGGGAGGCTTCGGGAGCCGCGGCGTGGAGGGAAAAATCAGCGCGATCCGCTATTGCCGCGAGAAAAAAATTCCGTATTTCGGGCTTTGCTACGGCATGCAGCTTGCTGTGATCGAATTCGCGCGGAATGTGCTCGGCCTTAAAGATGCTCACACAACAGAAGTTGACCCAAAAACTGAGCACCCGGTCATTTTCATCATGCCTGAGCAGAAAAAACTCATGGAAGAGAAAAATTATGGCGGCACGATGCGGCTCGGCGCGTATCCGGCGGCGCTAAAGAAAGGAACAATTGCGCGCGACGCGTACGGGAAAAACTCAATTTCAGAGCGGCACCGGCATCGGTATGAAGTGAACCCAGATTATATTTTGAAATTCGAGAAGAAAGGGCTTGTTTTTTCCGGCATTTCTCCTGATCGGCGGCTAATGGAGATAGCGGAGCTTCCGCAAAACCAACATCCGTTTTTCGTTGGAACGCAGTTTCACCCTGAATTCAAGAGCAGGCCGCTGGCACCGCATCCGCTCTTTCGCGAGTTTATAAAAGTGGCGATTGGCAAAAAGAACAAGAAAAAATAGTCTTTCTTGGATTTCATGCTTATTTTTCTCTACGGCCAAGACGACTACAGGCGCGAAGAAAAGCGCCGTTCAATTAAAGAAGAGTTTTTAAAAAAATATTCCAGCTTGTCGATCGGCAGTTTCGACTTGTTAGAGGGCGGCGGTTTTGAAGAATTTAAAAACTTCGTGCGAAGTCAGTCAATCTTCGAAGCGAAAAAAATCGTTTTCTTGGAAAATGCGTTTGAGATCGAAACTCCGGATGCGCTAGTCAAAGAGCTAGTATCATTCCTCAAAAATAAAGACACAACCATCGTTCTTTCCGAAAGTGGAAAACCGGCGAAGGCTTTCGCTTCGCTTCTCGAAAAGCCCGCGCTCGCGCAAGAATTCCGCCAGCTTGAAGGAAAAGACTGGGAGAAATTTATTTTTGACACTGCAAAAAAATATAACGTTGTGCTAGATGCTCCCGCGCTAGAATTTCTCGCGCGAGTGTACAACGGGAACAGCTGGGGTCTCGTGACGGAAATACAAAAACTAAGCTTATTAGGAAAAAAAGGCATTACGAAAGCGGATCTCGAAGGTACGATGATTGAAACGGTACCGGATTTCTGGGCCATATTTAATGGCTTAAAAAACTCCGATATTACGCGGCGTTTGTTTGTGCTTGAAAAATTATTTGCGGCGCATGAACCGGCGGCAAAGATTTTCAATATTCTCGCATCGCTCTCGAAAGATCGAGTGAGCGATTTTGCGGAATACGATCTCAAAGTAAAATCAGGGAAGCTTGAATACGAGGAAGCTCTTGTGTATGCGGTGCTGGGCTAGCGCACTAAAGAAATTATCACTTCTTTATTGCAAGGAGTTGGCTTAGGCGAGATTTGAGTCTGCTCGCTTTGTTTCTCTCTATAACTTTATTCTTGGCCGCCTTGTCGAGCGCTTGATAGACCATCGGTAGCTGTTTCGCCGCTTCGGCGGTATTTTTTTCGGCAATAGAATCACGGTAGCTTTTGACGAGCTTTTTATACGATTCTTTCCTTGTTTTGTTCATTTTCGCTCGCCGAGCGTTTTGTCGGAGAGCTTTTTTCGCTGATTGGGTGATTGGCATTGGATTAACTTTAAACTGAAAACGTAAAACTTAAAACTATAGTACGGGTGAGTATAGTATGAGTTTGAAAATATGGCAAGCGGAAATGTGAAAGCCGCATCCCGTGGGATGCGGCTTCGTTTGTTTGGAAAGTTCAGTTCAGACTGGAATCGTGTGGCTGCAAGAGCGGATGATTCGCCGTCACGGGCCACCACTGCGCTTGAGGGTCGATGTCGCCGGGTTTCACAAGAAAAGAAGCTTCGATTACGCCCCACTCGCCTTCGAGAGAAGCATGAAACCGAATACCCGAGAGATAGCAGTTCACAAAAACAAATTCCCTCCTTGTTTCTAGCGTTCCCTCGAACGAACTGGACAAATCCTTTGTCATCCTGTTTGTTATCCGTTTCCGGCTTAAGCCGCGGCGAAGCATTTCGTGAGCCAATCGTAGTACAAAATCTGACCGTTCCACATCGAGGCCAAGCCAACCGATGCACAAGCAGTATATTTTCATATTTTTCCGAGGTTATTACTGGCGCCGCCAGCAGTTTTCAGTGTCAAGATGTTGTAGGAATGGATCATATTCGCCTAGTGATGCTCCTATGTCAATGATTTACAAATTTGTGTATAACTTTCTTTATTCGCATATAATATTATGGAAGGAAATGATTTACACCATCGAAGGGAAGCTAACGCATCGCGGAGAAAATTTTGTGGTTTTGGAAACTGGCGGACTTGGAATGCGAATTTTCACGCACGCGCGGAGTATGCACGCCATTCCTGCGTCCGGATCTGTTATAAAATTTTTCTGTCATCTTCATGTGCGCGAAAACGCGCTCGAACTTTATGGATTTGCCTCGCAGAAGGAACTTGATCTTTTCGAGTCGCTGATTTCGGTAAGCGGCGTCGGCCCAAAATCCGCTATCGCGATTTTGGGCATAGATAAGCTGGAAAATATATTGGCCGCTATTAAGGAGAACCGGCCTGATCTTTTAAGGAGGGCGTCCGGCATTGGCGGGAAGACTGCTGATCGGATTGTGCTGGAGCTCAAAAATAAAGTTACATCAGAAAAATCGGAATCGGTTGTCGGAAAAATGGAAACGGACTCGGACTTGGTTGAAACACTTGTCGGCTTGGGGTATCGGCGGGAACAAGCAAAAGCGGCTCTCGCGAAAGTTGATGAGAAAGTTGTCGGCCTCGAAGGCCGTCTTAAGGCGGTTTTCAAGGTTTTGGGAAAAAAATAATGGATTTTTTTACCGGAGCAAAGAGAAATTCTGTTATCGCGTTTATCTATAAACTGCCGCTTGTTGTAAAAACATACCACTTCATAGTATCTATTCTCGGCGCATGCATATACGGATTTCCGAGCAGGAAGATATATGTGATCGGGGTCACCGGCACAAAAGGAAAAACAACAACGCTCGAACTTCTAAATTCCATCCTCGAGTCAGCCGGAGAAAAAACGGCGATGATTTCTTCCGTGCGCGTGAAGGTAGGAGGTCAAGGCAAAAGCAATGATACTGATAACACCATGCCTGGCAGGTTTTTCATTCAGCGGTTTCTTCGCCGAGCCGTTGATTCGCGCTGTACAGTTGCGCTCGTTGAGGTGACGTCCCAAGGCGCGGCGCTATTCCGCCACCGTTTTATCGAGTGGGATATCGGGGTTATCACGAACATCGAGCCGGAACATACGGAAGCTCATGGATCGTTCGAGGCATACAGAGATTCTAAACTCGCGTTCTTGACGTATGTGCTAAAAAAGCGGGGTACGGTATTTATAAATAAAAGCGATAACAATTCACAATTTTTCATAAATGTTTTAAAGAATGAAAAAGTTGTTGTACTGTATTCGCGCGAGAGCGCGAATATGCAAAATCTGCTTGCGCGGCCGGGTATTTCGAAGAAGCCAACGAACCTACCGCCAGAATTTATTTTGAGCGATTTCAATAAAGACAATATTGCCTCTGCGGAAGCGGTGGCGCGATATCTCAAAATAACAGAAAACGTGGTCGAAGATGGAATCCGGAATTTTAGCGGCGTACCTGGCCGGATGGAATTCGTATGGAGGGGGAGTAAGACAGTCGTTATTGACTATGCTCATACGCCGGAATCGCTTGAGGCGGTGTATAAGGCGCTTAAACTTCTGAGTCAAGAGTCATGGGCCAAGAGTCATGGATCAGTCGCGAGTCCTGCGCTAATTTGCGTTCTCGGTTCCGCCGGAGGAGGCAGGGACAAGTGGAAGCGCCCCGTATTGGGAAAAATCGCGGCGCAGTACTGCAGCACAGTCATCTTGACGAGCGAAGATCCATACGACGAAGACCCAAACCAAATTTTATCGGAAATAAAATCCGGAATTTCTCCACCGAAGGCACCTGCCCGTCCGTCAGGCGGGGATCCGCCTCTGGCGGAGAATAACCAACCCGTCCGAACAGATGTTCATCCGGGCGGATTTTCAACGTCCAACGTCGAGGAAATTCTCGACCGCGGCGAAGCGATCAGGCGGGCTGTCTCTTACGCGAAAGACGGCGATATTGTCGTAATCACCGGAAAAGGTTCCGAACAATGGATTCACGGCCCGCATGGCGCAAAAATCCCATGGAGCGAAAGGAAGGCGGTAGATGATGCGTTGAGATTGTAATTAGCCAATAGCGAATAGCCCATAGAAAAAAAGACATTGAAAAACTAAACCGGCGGTCGTTTTGTGCGATACGCCGGTGAAATTGTCGAGTGGTGTCGGCTCTGTTCGGAAAGCCCGAAATACATACCATATCATTGTCATTCCGGAAGCCCAGCAGGACTATCCGGAATCCAGAGTTTTCATTATTAAATCTGGATTCCCGCTTGCGCGGGAATGACAGATTCCGAACTGCGCCAGCACATTTCCTAATCCATCATGAGTAGCGAGAGTTCTTGTGCGACCATAAGCGGAAGTTTTTAAGAAATGCACAAGCGAAGCTTAAGATTTTTTGATACATAAATTTGATGGCCGGAAAATCCCGAGTCTGCGAGGAAGGAACGGGAGCCGTCATATTTATTCAAAAAATCAAGGTGAGCGAGTAGTATTTCAAAAACTGGAGCGGGTCCACAAGAAGAATCGCTACGAAAAAGTTATCCACACCCCCCTCCTTGACTGAGCAGGAAGGGACGATAAGATATACTCAGATCGTTCAGAAGTGAATACGTCAGCAATACTGGCCTCAAAACCAGTACAAACATTGGAAGTATCTACTTCTGAACGATTTAAGAAAAAAGCAAAGGACCCCTCAAAGGTCCTTTCGAATTTTTCCTCTACTACTTTCTCTTTCTATTTTCTATATACTTATATAAATGAAACTTACATTTTATGGCGCCGCAGGCGAAGTGACCGGATCGAATTATTTACTTGAGTCAGGAGTCAAGGGTCAAGAGTCACGGATTTTAATTGATTGCGGACTTCATCAGGGCAGCCACTATGCCGAGCGCCAGAACTTCGAACCATTTCCGTACGATCCCAAAAACATCGATTCCGTATTTATAACTCATGCGCATCTCGACCACATCGGCCGCATACCGAAACTTGTGAAAGACGGATTCCGAGGGAAAATTTATTCGACTAACGCAACCAAAGATTTCGCCGAGCTGATGCTGCTCGATTCGGAACACATTCTTGGAAAAGAAGCGGAGCGCGAGGGAAAATCTCCGATCTACACAATATCTGATGTCGAGAAAGCGATTGGATTGTGGCAAGGATTGGAGTATCACCAAAAAGTGACAGTCGGAAATTTTGAGATCGAGCTTTTCGACGCGGGGCACATTCTCGGTTCGGCGGTTATTAAAGTCGTAGCCGCCGCCGAAGGCGAGCCTCGCCAAGGGCGGGAGGGGAAAACAGTTGTTTTTTCAGGCGATTTGGGAAATTATCCAGCGCCGATAATTCAGCCAACGGAGACAATAAACTTCCCCGCTGATTACTGTATTTTGGAATCTACTTATGGCAACAGGATTCACGAAAACGTGGATAAGCGCAGAGAGATGCTCGAGGACGTTATTGAGGATACGGTAAAGGCCGGCGGAACGCTTCTTATTCCGGCGTTCGCGATGGAGCGGACGCAAGAGCTTCTGTACCACTTAAACCAGCTTTTTGAAGGAGGTCGCGTGCCGCGTATTCCGGTTTTTATAGATAGCCCGCTGGCAATAAAACTTACTGCAGTCTATAGAAAGTACGAAAGCTCTTTCAATAAAGAAACGCTTTCTGTTATACGCTCGGGAGACGATATATTAAATTTTCCAGGACTTAAATTGACGCTTGCGACGGAAGAATCGAAAGAAATAAACTGGGTGCCACCGCCGAAAATAATTATCGCGGGTTCCGGTATGTCTCAAGGAGGCAGAATTTTACATCACGAGATGCGGTACCTACCCGATTCCAAAAGCACAATTCTTTTCGTTGGCTACCAGGCGGTTGGATCGCTCGGCAGGCACATCATGGATGGCGCAAGCGAGGCAAGAATTATGGGAGAATCTGTTGCGGTTCGGTGCAAGAAAGTTGTTATTCCCGGATATTCCGCGCATGCCGACCAGCCGTTGCTTTTAAAATGGCTGAGTCCAATGAGGACGACTCTTAAAAAAGTATTTTTAGTGCACGGGGAAGAAAACTCGAGCGAAGCTCTTGGTCAAAAAATCAAGGATGAATTAGCGGTGTTGGCCGAGACCGCAAAACTTGGCGAAACGGTCGAATTGTGAGTTTCTAGGCGTATACTGATATAATCTCAACATATGGTCAAAGCACAAAAACACGATCACGAAGATACGTATCATCTTAAATATAAAATTTGCGTTTCGGGTTCTGCCGATACGAGCCGTTGTCCGGAAGGAACAACCAAAAAAGCGTATGAGTTAGGAAAGCTTATCGCTGAACACAACATGGTTCTTGTGACAGGAGCAACTACGGGCATTCCGTATTGGTCTGCGAAAGGCGCGAAAGAAGCAGGCGGAATCGTGATCGGTTTTTCCCCCGCTGCGTCTAAAATCGCGCACATAAAAACATATCGTCTTCCCGTAGACTACCACGACGTTATTGTCTACACTGGCTTTGATTATGCCGGAAGAAACTTGCTTCTTACTCGTTGCGCAGACGCGATTATCACCGTATCGGGGAGAATCGGCACACTTAATGAATTTACTATAGGCTTTGAAGATAAAAAGCCACAAGGTGTTCTCGCTGGCACTGGAGGATTGAGCGATATGCTTCCAGAGATCCTAAAAAAAGCAGGAAGGGGATTGGGCGGCGGGGTTCAGTTTGAATCCAGCCCAAGCAAGCTTGTTGAAAAAATCATCGCGCTCATACAAAAGAATGAAAAAGACATATGAGATTGTGGTTCCTAATAAAGGTCGGAGAAATAATTTTTTAATATATGCCTAAGGCGTCTTCCAAAAAGAAAAAAGCATCCCCTCTGCGAAAAGTTTCAAAAACTTTGAAAATAAAAAAACAGAAACCGATCGGGATCGTAACGCATTTTTACGGCAATATCAGCGTCGCAATCGTGAAATTTAAAACTACGGTGAAAGTCGGAACTGCCATAAAATTCAGCGGCTCGACAACGGATTTTGGGGAAACTATCCGATCAATGCAGTTCAATCACAAACCAGTGAGCTCTGCGAAAAAAGGACAACAGGTCGGCATTGAAGTTAAAAACCGCGTGCGGGAAGGAGACAACGTGTATTTAGCAGAATGAACAGCAGCAAAACGCGTTTTTCAGATTCCGCCGTAATGGCGGCAACTACCGTCGGAGCCGGCATTTTTTCCTTGCCGTACGTGTTCATGCGAGCAGGCTTTGCTGCTGGAGCGTTCTATTTAATATTGCTTTCGTTTATCGTCGTATCGGTTCACATTCTCTATTGGGAGGTTCTAAAAAAAACCGGCGGCGACCTTCGGCTTCTGGGGCTTGCGCGAAAATATTTAGGTGCGGGCTGGTATGCGATTTCATTCGGAGCTATCATCATCGGACTTATTTTAACCCTCGTTGCGTATCTTATTTTGGGCAGTAGCTTTCTTTCGCTTATTTTTCCGGGACTCTCGTATATCGAAGGCGTTCTCATATTTTGGGTTCTCAGCGCAGCGCCGCTTTTTTTCAAAGAGAAGCGTTTCGTTGGACTTGAGATAACTGGGATATGGTTCATAATGGCGGCAGTCGCATTTGTTTTTATAAAAGGTTTTGCGAACACCGGCGTATCGTTTGCGAATCTCCCGTTACTTGTTCCGGAAAATTTCTTTTTGCCGTTCGGGGCGATACTCTTTTCGCTTGCCGGGTGGACGGCGATCGAGCCGCTATTCGATGAAGAAAAAAAAGCACGCGTCGCGCCTCTCGTTGCCGCGAAGTCGCTTGCAATTGGCACATTTGCGGCGGCAATTCTCTACGCCGCGTTTATCGGCGGTATTTTCGGATCTGTGTCCAATATCACTTCGGATACTGTGTCCGGGCTTGTGGCATCCGGTTGGTCTTCGTGGGCGGTTGAAATTATCGGCGTGTTGGGCATTTTTGTAATTTGGACATCATACCTTCCGGTGAGCATTGAAATTCGGAACTCGCTTCTGCGCGACTGTCGGTGGAAGCGGAGCATTGTGCTTCCGGTAGTTGTGTGCGCCCCAATTCTCCTTCTTGCCGCAGGACTCAATAGCTTTCTTGGGGTCTTAAGCCTTGCTGGCGGTGTTTTTGTGAGCGTCCAATATTTTATCATCCTTCTCGTTGGAATGAAGGTTTTGAAACCAACCGGCGCCGCCAAAGCCGGATTTGTTTTTTCAAGCATATTATTTGCTCTTGCGGCGGTATATGAAATCTATTATTTTATCGTAGGATGAAGCTAGTGGCGCGCCGGAACATATAAGCTCTCGTGGTGTAATTGGATAACACGTCAGCCTCCGAAGCTGAAGACTGGCCGTTCAAGTCGGCCCGAGAGCACTTACATAAAAAGGAGTAGTTTCCGCCGAAGGCGGATCCTCCTCCGGAGGACAATTCCTCTCGGGGACACAAAGATTAATTTCTCTCGAGCGCAGATAGTCTTTTCATTCAGCGCAAAGAGTTACAATGAGCAAATGGACAAACAGCTCGCTTTACGGGAACTAGAAACTGAAATAATCAAGAATGATTCTTTGCCTCTTCGTGAGTCGCGGCTCGTGTTTGGCGAAGGAAATCCGAACGCGGCAGTGATGTTTATCGGCGAGGCGCCGGGATTTCATGAGGATCAGCAGGGCCGCCCATTTGTCGGGCGAGGCGGCAAGCTTCTTGATGAAGTGATTGCGAGTATCGGCTGGAAGCGCGAGAAAGTCTACATCACGAATATCGTGAAGCGTCGTCCGCCTGAGAATCGCGATCCCCTGCCGGACGAGATAGAGGCGTACAAGCCGTACCTGACAAAGCAAATTGAAATTATCGGTCCGAAAATCATCGTTCCGCTCGGCAGATTTGCCACTAATTATTTTTTACCGCTTGCGAAAATCACACGCGACCAGGGGATTGCGTTCAAGGTGGGCGGGCGGGTGGTAGTTCCAATGCTCCACCCCGCCGCCGCACTCCGTGGAACGGGAGCGATGAACCAGTTCCGCGAGAGCTTTAAGAAACTTCCAGGAATTTTGGAAGGGGTGCTAAGTGGCACATTCACGCCGGCCGTGGTTGAAGCGATAGGTCCGGCACATCCTGAAAAGAAAAAACACCCTCAATCGAAATTGTTTTTATAAAAAATCTCATATATCCCGCTCTGCATGCGTTTGGGTTATAATTAACATATGAGTTTTTCGTTAGTTTATCTTTTGAGCAGAGCCATATATCGTATCGGCGATTTTTTCCATCATTGGTACGTGGACGGGTCGCGCGTATTCATTCACTCTTTTATTTCGAAACTAGAAAATCTTGATAAAGGATTCGCACTTCAAGTAACAATCAAGCATTTTTTTGAACCGCTCTATAAAGATTATTCGATTGTAGGGCGTATTTTGGGCATACCGTTTCGAGCCGTAAGGATTTCAATCGGGGGAATTATATATCTAATATTCTCGGTTATTTTTTTAGCCATGTATCTTGCGTGGCTTTTGATTCCTGCGGTTATAATCACATATGCAATTCTAAATCTAGCCCCTAACCCCTAGACAATACCCAATAGCCATGCCAGAACTCGATTCTACGCCAAGTCAAGCCGCAAAAATTCCCGTTGCGCGAAAAATCTTTTTCAGGGATCCGCGCCTTTTAATGACTCTCCCGGGCAGGTTTACCGTTCGTGTCGCGGGTTACGTTGGGCATCTTGTGCTTTCTTTTGCCGCGCTGACGTTTATTATTTCGGACATCGCGTCAATCCGCCTGTGCGGGTTGCTGCTTATTTTGTTTCTTGGAGACAGGCTGATTCATTTTCGCGAAGCAGATCTTCCGCTTACTGAATTGCCAAGAGATGGAAATATAAATCTTGCAAGGTATCTTCGTCCGAAAGCATTTGTTGTTCTTGAAACAGGGCTTGATAAAAGTTTTATCACTGGCAGAGATTTCTTACTGGAAATTATTCACGAATCTATTGGCCTGCCGGAAATATCGGAGGCGCTTCGTCGGCTCGACGTTTCGTCAGACGAGTTCAAGCAAAAAACAGAAGAATTTTTGGAGAGCAGCAAAGAAAAGACGGCAATTTCAAAAGAAGATCGCCTTGCTTTGACAGAATCGTTGGTGCGGGAGGCTTTTGCGCACGCTCTTACGGAGGGCCATCGGTTTATAGAACCAAGCGACCTGTTCTCCGCAATGTCGACGATCAACGACGACTTCGTGAAGCGGCTTTTCGGCATTTTTGAAATCTCGGGCGGAGATTTAGATAAAGCATTGATTTTCGCCTCCGCTCGCGCGGCAAGCGTTGGAGGGATACTACCCGCATCGGTGGGGGGTTTCTCTCTTGGTTCGCACCGACTGATAAGGCATCGTATTATGAACCGTGCTTGGACGTCGAGGCCCACGCCGACGCTCGACAGATATTCTTTGGATTTTACCGATATTGCCAGGACAGGGCAGATCGGGTTTTTAATAGGCCACAAAGAAGAATATGAGCGTCTAGTGACTACGCTCGCAAGGCCGATAAACCCAAATACGCTACTCGTTGGCGAATCTGGAATCGGTAAGGAAGCGATCGTGCGTCATCTTGCAATGAAGCTTATAAAAGACGACGTTCCACCCGCGCTTTTCGACAAGCGTTTGGTGACGCTTGAAATTAGCAGTCTCGTTGCCGGAGCGCCTCCGGAAGAACTCAATCTGCGGCTCAAAAATATCATCGAAGAGATACTTATCGCCGGAAACATTATTTTATATATACCCGATATTCATAATATCGTTAAAACGTCAGGAACTGCGTTCATTTCCGCCGCTGACGCGCTGATGCCCGTCATCATGAATAATGATTTTCCGGTTATCGGCGCTACATATCCAAAAGAATTCAAGGAATTTATAGAATCAAGAAGCGATTTCGTTGGAGCGTTTGAAGTGATATATGTTTCGGAAATTACAGAATCGGATGCCGAAAAATTATTGAGCTACGAAAGTATTATTTTGGAGCGGCAATTCAAAACGACAATCAGCTTCGGCGCAATAAAAAAAGCGGTTTCTCTCGCTAGGAAATTCTTTCACAATAAGTTTTTGCCGTCGAGCGCAGAAGAGATTCTAAAAAGCGCTCTTATTGACACGCAGAAGGCTGGCAAAAAAATGGTTGGGCCTGCGGAAGTAATTTCTGCGGCGGAGGCGAAGATCGATATCCCAATGCACGAAGCGGGAGCGGTAGAATCGAAGCGACTTCTGAATCTTGAGGACATAATCCATGAGCGGATTGTAGGGCAGGAGGAGGCGGTGAAAGCCGTTTCGGAGGCGATTCGGGAATACAGAAGCGGCTTGTCTCGAAAAGGCGGGCCGATTGCGAGTTTCCTGTTTGTTGGCCCAACTGGCGTAGGAAAGACTGAGCTTGCAAAAACTCTTGCCAAAATCCAATTCGGTTCGGAAAAGCTCATGGTGCGATTTGACATGACAGAATATCAGGACAAGCAGAGTTTTTTCCGGTTTATCGGTTCGCCGGACGGGCATGTCTCAGGCGCACTCACGGACGCGATTATCCAAAAACCGTATAGCCTTATACTACTCGACGAATTCGAGAAAGCATATCCTGACATTTTGAATCTATTCCTTCAAGTTTTGGATGACGGCCGCTTAACGGATAATCTTGGCAGAACAGTTGATTTCGCTAATACGATTATTATCGCGACATCCAATGCTCATTCAGACATCATCAATGAGGCGTTAAACAAAGGAGAGACAATGTCGGATATTTCGGAGTATTTGAGGAGAAAACTGACGGACGTGTTCAAGCCGGAGCTCCTGAACCGATTTTCAAAAATCGTGATATTCAAAAATCTACTCCCGAAAGATTTGGAAAAAGTTGTTGCGCTGTATCTTAACGAACTTGCCGCAGGGCTCGTGGAGCAGGGAATAACTTTGGAGTTTGATGCAAGCGTTATCACCCAATTCGCGAGGCTTGGATACGATCCGGCATTTGGTGCGCGTCCCTTGCGACGAGTGATTGATGAAAAATTACGATCTCCGCTTTCGAAAAAGATTCTTGAGAAAGGGTTGCCCAGAGGGAGTATCGCTCGCGTCGTGATGAACGGAGACGAGGTCGAGTTTGTTACCAATTAATAATTCACATTAACCATATGCGCATACATGTAAACGTGACCATAAAGCTGAATAAGCTCGTGAAATATTTCGTGCTGAGCGATCTTGTGCTGCTGGCTGGTTGGGGGCTTATTGAGCCGATATTTTCGGTATTCGTTATAGAAACAGTACGCGGAGCAACGCTTGTGACGGTTGGTATTTCAGCTGCCATATACTGGGTTTTGAGATCGGTCATACAGTTGCCGCTCGCGAGTTTTCTGGATAAATATGATGGAGAAAAAGACGACTTTTACGCGTTGATTTTCGGTATCATAGTTGCCGGCGGTTCTGCGGTACTCTTCGCGTTCGTGCGAGAACCGTGGCAGCTCTACCTCGTGCAGGCGCTTCACGGAATCGGCTTCGCTTTTTATTTTGTGTCGTGGCCGGCAATATTTTCGCGGCATCTAGACAAAAACAAAGTTTCCTTCGAATGGGCACTCGATAACACCGCCGTAAGCGTCGGCGCGGGAGTGAGCGCATTTTTTGGCGGCGTAATTGCGTCAAAGTTCGGATTTCCAATAGTGTTTATTACTACAGGGGCCCTTTCCGCGCTTGCCGCTTTAATTTTAATGATTGTTCCGGAGTTGTTATTTCCCAAAAAAACGATTTCTGATGGCGCGCCGTCTAAAATGACACAATTATAGAGTGCTCATGAATGTTTCAAATCAAGCTCTCGCAGAGACGCTTCAGGAAATCAGCGAGTATCTAATTATGCAAGACGTGCCATTTAAGCCGCGGGCTTACGAAAAAGCCGCGGGCGCGGTTTTAGATTTTGAGGAAGAAATCGCCGAGCTCTATAAAAAACTTGGTAGCAAAGCGCTCGAGTCCATTCCGGGGGTAGGACTCTCAATTGCCGAAAAGATCGAGGAATTCATAACTACGGGTCGCGTAAAATATCACGAGGAATTAAAAAAGAAAACGCCGGTCAACCTTTCTGAATTGCGGAAAATTGAAGGGCTGGGGCCTAAGTCTATCAAGAAATTATATGACGAACTTGGAGTAAAAAATATCTCTGATCTTGAAAAAGCGGCGCGATCGGGCAAGGTCGGCACTCTCGCTGGATTTGGGGAAAAAAGCGAAGAAAATATTTTGAAAGGAATAGAATTCGTCAAAAAATCGGGGGGACGGTTTTTGCTTGGGCATATACTCCCGGAATTGCGGTACATAGAAGCGCGCCTCGGAGCAATTCGCGGCGTTCAAAAGATTATCATCGCTGGTTCCGTGCGACGCAGGAAAGAAACGATTGGCGACGCCGATCTTTTGATCGCGTCGGATGAGCAAGGGCCGATTATGGATTACTTCGTGAGAATGCCAGGCGTTGTTCGGGTATACGCGCATGGAGACACGAAATCTTCGGTGAGAATGGCGACGGGATTTGATGTGGACATGCAGGTTGTTCCTCTGGAATCGTACGGGGCGGCGCTCAATTACTTTACCGGATCGAAGGATCACAATATAGCGATAAGGCAGATTGCGATTGAAAAAGGATATAAATTGAACGAGTATGGGCTGTACAAACTCAAAACTGAAAACTCAAAACTAAAAACTAAAGAAAAAAAGATAATCGCTGGGCGTACAGAAGAAGAAATTTATAACGCGTTAGGGATGGACTACATAGAGCCGGAATTGCGGGAAAACAGCGGCGAGATTGAAGCAGCCACGGCGCGCGCGTTGCCACGGCTTATTGGATACGGAGACATTCAGGGAGATTTGCAAGTTCAAACCGATTGGACGGACGGAAAAGAATCTATCGAGGCGATGGCGAACGCCGCGATCAAGAAGGGTCTGAAATATATCGTTATTACGGACCATACAAAGCGTCTGGCAATGACGAATGGATTGGATGAAAAGAGGATTCTGAAACAGATGACGGAAATAGATAGGATTAACTCAAAACTCTCCTCCAAAGAAGGATCCTCCTCCGGAGGAAAAACTCAAAACTCAAAGTTTAGGATTTTAAAGGGAACGGAGTGCGACATATTAAAAGACGGAACAATGGATTTGCCAGATGCGATTTTGGAAAGACTTGATGTCGTAGGGGCATCTGTTCATTCGCATTTTAATTTGTCCCGCGAAGATCAGACGAAGCGTATCATGCGGGCGATGGAAAATCCGCATGTTGATATTTTATTTCACCCGACGGGGCGCCTGATTAACAAGCGCGAGGCATATGATGCAGACATGGATGGAATCATAAAAACGGCAAAAAAAACCGGCACCGTGCTGGAGATAGACGCGTTTCCCGACCGCCTCGACCTCAAAGACGAATATATTCGCAAATGCGTTGACGCTGGCGTGAAACTTTCTATCGACTCCGATGCCCACGCATCAGCGCATTTCGACTATTTGGAATACGGAATTGCGCAGGCGCGCCGTGGGTGGGCGGAGAAGAAAGATGTGATTAATAGCTTACCCTGCGACAAAATGCTAAGCTTTTTGAAGAAATAATGAAAAAGGAAATTTCCGCAGGAATCATAATATTTAGAAGGACCGTCGAGGGCCCGAAGTTTTTGTTGCTCTACCACGGCCACAACTACTGGAACTTCGCGAAAGGTAAAATAGAAAAAGAAGAAGGAAGTTTAGCGGCGGCGCTTCGCGAGGTTCGTGAAGAAACCGGACTGGCCAGCAATGACCTTAGGCTCATAAAGGACTTTAAGGCGCACGAACGGTTTTATTTCAAGCGCCAGGGACAGCAGGTATTCAAAGTAGTCATATTTTATCTTGCCGAGACGCGGACAGCGGACGTAAAAGTTTCTTCCGAGCACGAAGGGTACGGATGGTTTTTGATTCGTGATGCGAAAAATATCTTGGGAAGATATAAAGACAGCCAGCGGGTGTTCAGGCAGGCGTATGAATTTTTGAAGGCGAGAGCTCGGAGACCAAACATTGTCGCGCCTCGCGGATAATGAGAATATCTCTCGTAACGCGGCTAATGGGTCTGTTGAAATAAGCGTCTAAGTTCTTCACGTACGACAGTCCGGTCGTCCCATGGGATATTCTTTCTTCCAATGATCATAGACTGCTCCGCGCCTTTGCCGGTGATGAGCACGACGCCGCCTGTTTTGGCTAGCGAGAGCGCTTTTCTTATGCCTTCTCTTCTGTCTTCGATGACGAATAGATTTTCGTTTCGCGATTTGTCGAATTTTTCGGCGACGACGGCGATGTCTTCAAGAATTTGTTTCGGATCGTCGTTATACGGATCAACATTCGAAACCACGACATAATCCGCGAGGCGCGCGGCGAATTCTCCCATAAGCGGACGCTTAGCCTTATCCCTGCCGCCGCCTTCGGCGCCGAGGAGAATTACTATTTTCGCATCAGGCGTCTTTTTTAATTTATGTGCAGCTTGGAGCACGTGGACAATGCTTTGTTGCTCATGCGCATAGTCCACGATGACCTTGAAGTCTTGCCCTTCGTCGATTATTTCCATCCTGCCGGGGATTTTTTTAATACTCGCAAGTCCGCGGGCGATGAGATTGTCATCTATGTTCACAAGATCTCCGATAACGATTGCAGGAAGAGCGTTGTACACATTAAATGATCCCAAAATGTACGTTCGGAACGCGCGCCCGCCGACCTCGAAGACAACGCCTTCGGAGTTCTCGAGTATCTGCTCTGCTTGATACCCAGCGCCTTCGTGAAGTCCATATGTGATTTTCTTATCGGAGGGGAAATTCAAATAGTAAGAGCTGTGCTGACTGTCGTCGTTTGCGATGATGGCAGTTTCGATCGTTTTTCCAGCCAACACCTTTCGCGGATGTTCGGAAAGCGCGGCAAACATCCGCCCTTTCATAGTTTTATATTCCTCAAAACTGCCGCCATGAGCCTCGAGATGCTCTGGCGAAAGATTGGTGAATACGGCAATGTCATAATAAACCCCTACGCTTCGGTGTTGCTGTATTCCTTCAGACGTTGTTTCGATTACGCAATGCGTGCAGTTTTCCTTGAGCATTTGCCGCAGGAGTTTTTGCACGGTAAATCGTCCCGGCATTGTCATGTGATACGTATTAAGTATTTCATCCTCGCCGATTCGAATATTTGCGGTAGTGATAACGCCCGTTTTATATCCGCCGGCTGTGAGAACGCCCCAGATGAAATTGGCGGTGGAGGTTTTGCCTTTAGTACCAGTGATTCCGATAATAATCATGTTTCTTGCTGGAAAACCATACCAGATTGCAGCGCATCGGGCGATGAGGTAGTGATACAGCAGTATAAGTTTTTTAGGTATAAGTTTTTTTATGAAAAGTTTTATCATAAAATTGTTTTTATCAGTTTTCTTAGGCTGTAGAGATGATACCATGCTGGTTGTGTCACAAGGTCGTAAAACGGCGAGTGAACGAACTCTTTGCCGCCGAACCTTTTCTTGAAAAATGACAACCCTCCCCAATCTTTATGAGCGTCATTTTCAGTTGTAATGCCCCCAAAATTGTATTCCGCGCATCCGAGTTTTTTTGCGTGGAGAATAGCTTCCCATTGGGCAAGATATGAAGGGCACAAACGCCTATGCTCTGTGCTTGAGCCGGAGAAAACATAGTTCGCCACAACGCCGAACGCGAGAATAAAGTCGATAACCAGAATTTTTCCCTCATAGCGCGCGACAACAAGATACGCGTTTTTCTGTTTCTCCGAGTTTTCAAAAATATGCTCATAATATTCCCTCGGATGGAGACCAAACTTGTTCCGCCTCGAAGTTTCCTCCATAAGCGCGTAGAAGTCATTAAAGTACGCGACAATGCCCGTTTCTACTATTTCAATTTTTATACCCCGTTTTTCAGCTGTTCGTAATCCATAGCGCGTTTTAGGATCCATTTCTTTTAGCAATTCGTCGTGCGATTTTGTTAGGTCAAGAACCAAATCCGTCCGGGGCTGAAAATACGCCGAGTGATATGTGTGCAAAGGAGCTTTCTTAAATTTTTTTTCGATCAATTCACGCTGGGCTGCGCTAGGAGTCGGCGTAAAATCCAGACGCACGAATACGGCATTTTCTTTTCTCGCTATTTCAGCTAATTTTTCTTTGAGCAGTTCAAGCAGCTTTTCTGAAAATTCTCCCGCAAAGTTATCGCGAACGCCAGCTTGCGTTGCCGAGCTTATCACGGGCCCGTATGGCGCATAGAGGTATTTTTTTCCGCGGAGAAGCGGGTATGTAATAAGCTGGAATAGGCACACAACGTCGGAGCCTGATGTTACAGCAAACCGTTTCACCGCCCTGCCCAAATTTTTCTGCCACTCGCCGTAAAAATAGCCTTGCGTGAAAGGCGCTTTAGGGTGCATAGACAGAAGGTCAAACGATGCTTCGGAGATAATTTCTTTGAGTTCAAGGCGTGGGAGCATTTGTGGGTTGTTTACGTTTTTTTACTTGGACTTACTTTATCAAAAATTTCTGAACGAGACCACACGCGCGACTTGCCTCGAAACCGCGCGGAGGTACAATAGAGTACATATAAATATGGACAGAAACTTAGCATTAGAATTTGTCCGCGTAACCGAGGCGGCGGCGATTGCCGCTGCGGGATGGATGGGAAAGGGAGACAAGCTCAGCGCCGATGGGGCTGCCGTTGATGAGATGCGGAATCGCCTTAATCAAATAGATTTTAGGGGCACCGTGGTCATCGGAGAGGGCAGCAAAGACGAAGCGCCGGAGTTGTATAACGGAGAAAAAGTCGGTACGGGGAAGGGTCCTCATTTTGATCTTGCCATCGACCCATTAGAGTGCACCGAGAGCGTTGCCTTCGGACGCTACAACGCATTGTCTGTCATTGCGGCTGGTGCGCACGGAAGCTTGTTGAACGCGCCGGATACTTACATGGAAAAAATCGCCGTGGGGCCGCGAGCGGGCGCGGTGATAAACCTAACCGCTCCGGTCAAAACCAATATTGCCAATGTGGCGAAGGCTTTAGGGAAAAAGAAAAACGATGTTACCGTGGTTGTTTTGGATCGAGATCGGCATCGTCTGTTAATTGATCAGATTCGCGCCACTGGAGCGCGAGTGCGTCTTATCACGGACGGCGACGTGGCCGCTGGCATTGCCCCATGCGTGCCGGAGAGCGGCCTCGATATCCTTATGGGTGTCGGCGGATCTACGGAAGCCGTGCTCGCGGCAGTTGCAATCAAAGTCTTGGGCGGGCAGCTCCTTTGCCGTTTCAAGCCTAAAGACGATCATCATGCCGCCCTGATTCGGAAGCATAATTTGGACAACAAGAAAATTTATTCGGTTGATGATTTGTGCAAAGGAGAACAATTGACGTTTACTGCAACAGGCGTGATCGACGGCCCCTTGCTCCAAGGAGTGCGTTTTTCCGACGACACTGTTTGCACGCATTCTCTTGTTGTCCGCGGTACTAGTAAAACGCTGCGATATATACAAACTCACCATCATGTGAAAAAAATTAAAAACACTAATTGAAATGATCAATCAGGCAACAATTCAAGAGTTGAAAAAAATCGCCGGACAGATGGTGGAGCAAGGGAAAGGAATACTGGCTGCTGACGAAAGTTTCGGCACCATCGAGAAGCGTTTCAATAAAATTAATCTTCCCTCAACGGAAGAAAATCGGTGCGCGTATCGGGAGATGTTGTTCGCCGCTTCAGGAATCGGTGAATATATTTCCGGCGTCATAATGTTCGATGAAACCATACGGCAATCTACTAAAAACGGCCTGAAGTTTCCATCGATCCTCGAGAAGGCAGGGATGCTTCCAGGGATTAAGGTGGATCAAGGGTTGCAAGAAATGAAAGAGTCTCAAAACGAAAAAATAACCACCGGATTGGACGGCCTAATTGGTCGGTTAAAAGAATACGCGGCTCTCGGCGCGAAATTTGCCAAGTGGCGCGCAGTTATTTCGATTGGCGAAAGGTTGCCTACCGAGTCCAATATCCGGCGCAACGCAAAAGACATGGCGGCTTATGCGATCGCGTGCCAAGAAACAGGGCTCGTTCCCATGGTTGAGCCGGAGGTTTTGATGGACGGGAGCCACACTATTGAAATGTGCGAAGAGGTAAGCGGGCGGGTATTGCGGGCTGTTTTTGATGAGCTTCAAAAATGCGGCGTGGCGTTTGAGGGCATGATTCTAAAAACAAACATGGTCATTCCCGCTAAGGATTCCGGACAAAAAACTTTGCCTCGACAGATCGCCGAAGCAACTACTCGCCTATTCAAAAAAGTTTTGCCATCTAATTTATCAGGTGTTGTTTTTCTTTCCGGCGGGCAGAGCGAAATAGAAGCAACGGAAAACTTGAATGCCATGCATTTAATAGGCGATGTGCCTTGGCAGCTGTCGTTTTCTTATGGAAGGGCTTTGCAAGACAGCGCGCTTAAGACATGGAGCGGCAAAGCGGAAAACACCACCGCAGCCCAACGCGTTTTAGTCCATCGGGCAAAAATGAACGGTTTGGCAACGCTTGGAAAGTATTCTCCGGATATAGAAAAAAATTCTACTGCGTAATCAAATTCGTTCGCCACATTTGAATTTATTACGGAAATTGGTTCCTATAAAATGAATAATGCGAAAATAGGATTTTCAGTGGGTTGTTTTCACGAGTCGGCAAATGCCCTCGAGGCTCTAAGTATCCTACGCAATTCAGGGTGTCGGGTAGTCGAGCTCAACTCCCAAATTCTAGAGCATATTGGCAATGAGAAGTATGATCAAATTATTGCTACGAATTTGGCGGGATTCGAATACGTCAGCATGCATGCTGACGTATTCGAATATGGCAAACCAGGAACAGCCGAGATTTTAAAGGAAATCGAGCATCTCAATCATATAAGGCAGTTAGATCTGGTGGTATTCCATCCGGATATTATTTTCGATTTCGGAGTTCTTGCCAATATTGATTTAAAAGTCGGGATTGAAAATATGGATCATAATAAAAAAAGCTTCCGGTCAGTCGAGGATATAAAAGATATTCTGGATAGATTTCCGAAATTCGGGTTCGTGCTCGATGTAAATCACATACTCACAAATGATCCGACTCTGAAATCTGTCTCGACCTTTTTCGACGTTCTTGGAGGAAAGATCGTTCAATACCACTTGAGTGGTTACAAAACTCTCCATGACCCACTTTTCAAAACCAAGCAAGTGGAAATTATACAAGCTATGCAAATTAAAAATTTGCCCATCATTGTTGAGAGCTTGCTTGCGCCAGAAGATATTGTTCGTGAACGAAACTATATCTTAGAAAATTTGTAACTTAAGGAACTCTGGTTTTTAACTCTGCCTATGGCATTTTTCCAACACGGAGATAACTGGCGGTTTTTTTCCAGCGCCGCCCAAAACAACTGTTTTAGTCGGGCGAGCCCCGCTCAAATTTTGTTACAAAATTTGAGCGGGTAAGGGGAATCGAACCCCTGTCATCAGCTTGGAAAGCTGAGGTAATGCCATTATACGATACCCGC
>ERZ1292629.784-Hain-H43-01um-R1-784-length-34728-cov-9_pt1 | contig 34728 bp, 34 predicted proteins | sample MGYA00564399_ERZ1292629 | MGnify/ENA primary metagenome ERZ1292629 (study PRJEB36523, sample SAMEA6512636) | groundwater metagenome | collected 2019-01-08 | study: AquaDiva: Metagenomics assemblies of 32 groundwater samples
TGGTGGACCGGGGGAGAATCGGACTCCCGACCTCCGCTTTGCAAAAGCGGCATTCTGCCACTGAACTACCGGCCCAAAAAGCGCTCTGTGCGCGCGCCAGGGATTGAACCTGGGACCTTTCGCTTATCAGACGAATGCTCTACCACTGAGCTACGCGCGCAAAATTTACTCTGTTAAGATATCAGAAAACCTGCTATAAATCAAAGGTGTCAGAAGGCCATATTTTTGCGGATCTAAACAACAAACAAATTGAAGCGGTGCGGGCCACGGAAGGCCCGGTTTTGATTTTGGCCGGGGCGGGCTCGGGGAAAACTCGCGCCCTAACTCACCGGATTGCCTATTTGATCGCCACCGGAGTTAAACCACATAATATTTTAGCCATCACTTTCACAAATAAAAGCGCCGGCGAAATCAAAGAACGCGTTCACAAGTTGCTGGCAGCTAGCAGTCAGAAGCTGGTGGCTACGCCAGTTATGGGCACCTTCCACTCCATTTGCTTGCGCATCCTGCGCCAAGACATAGACAAGCTTGATTACCAGCGCAATTTTGTCATTTATGATGAGGACGACCAGCTAGCGTTAATCAAACGGGTGATGACCGATCTGGATATCAGCGTAAAAAAGTTTAACCCCAATTCAATGCTCGGCAAAATATCCCAGTTGAAAAGCGAATTGACCGGCGCTCCGGAATTTGCCGAGTCGGCCAAAGAATATTCGGCTAAAATTTTAGCGCAGATTTACACCTTCTATCAGTTAGCGCTCAAACGCAACAACGCCGTGGATTTTGATGATTTGATTATGCTCTGCGTGGAACTATTCAAAAAACAGCCCCAGACGCTGGCGAAATATCAGGATATTTTCAAATACATTTTGGTGGACGAGTACCAGGATACGTCGCATTTTCAGTATGTTTGGGTGAATCTGCTGGCCAAACAACATCGCAATCTGTTCGTAATCGGGGACGACTATCAATCCATCTATGCCTGGCGCCAAGCCGATATCCGTAATATTTTAGATTTTGAAAAGGATTACCCGGAAGCCAAGGTAATTATGCTTGAGCAAAATTACCGCTCCAGCCAGAACATCCTGGCCGCCGCCAATCAAATAATCCTCAATAACAAAAACCAAAAACACAAAAAACTGTGGACGGAAAATGAGACCGGAGAGCAAATATTGCTTAAAGAGGTCGGCAATGAAAAAGATGAGGGTGAATTTGTGATTGAAACGGTTAGAGAAGGATTAAAGAACGGCGCCGGCTTGAATGATTTTACTCTGCTTTATCGCACCCATGCCCAATCACGGGCGCTGGAAGAGTCAATGATTAAGCATGGATTTCCTTACCGCATTTTGGGTGGAGTGAAGTTTTATCAAAGGCGGGAAATCAAGGATATTTTGGCTTATCTGCGGCTGGCGATCAATCCGGCTGACGAGGTCAGTTTGGAAAGAATTTACAATGTGCCGCCGCGGGGTATCGGACAGGTAACCTTTGAAAAACTCAAACCCTCCCACTATAGAGGTTTAACCTCTATAGTAGTAACGCCGCGCCAGCTGGCTGCTTTTGAGGAATTCAAAAAAATGCTTGGCGAATTCTCGGCCAAGACCAAAGAGTCAACACCGACGGAATTGATAAAATTCATCAGCAAAAAAATCGGTTATGAAAAATATATCGCTGACGGCAACCCCGACGGCGATGAGCGCTGGGAAAATGTGCAAGAATTGTTTACCGCCACAAAAAAATACGACGAATTAACGGCACCCGATGGCCTGGAAAAATTTTTGGAGGAAGTGGCGCTGATTCAGGAAACAGATAAATTAACTAACCCTAACGGGCCGCAAAAGTTCATTACTATGATGACGCTCCACTCGGCCAAAGGGTTGGAGTTCCCGGTAGTGTTCATTGTCGGCATGGAAGACGGGATTTTCCCCCACGCCAGTTCCTTTTTTGACCCGGAAGAAATGGAAGAAGAAAGGCGGCTGTGTTATGTCGGCATCACCCGCGCCAAAAAACAGCTCTATATCACCTTCAGCCGCAAGCGCATGCTCTACGGCTCCCGCCAATCCAACTCCCCCTCGCGTTTTCTCTTCGAAATCCCGGAACAATTAATTAAATTTGAACCGCTGGCTGATCGACCATACTCAAAATACCTAGATGGTTATGATGATAATGAGCCGGTTAGATATTAACTGGTGCCGACGATAATTATTTTTGGTCCGCCGCCCACCGGTATACAGGTTAAGCCAACAAAAACCCGGCAAATTCCTGGAGCTGGGCTGGCTAAACCCAAAACATATTTGCCGGGAGCAATGACATATTTTCGGTAAACTCTGGTGGTGGCTACCTTCATAAAAGCCCCGCCTTTAGGCGGACCGACAAATATCAATTGATCAGTCGGGGGCGCGTTGCAGGTGCAAGGTATGGTAAAAAACACCAGCCCGCCGAAAGGCACGCCGGCGGTTCCTGCTCCCAACAAAGATAGTTTGAGATTAGACGTGAGCGAGGGGGAAACTAAGCTGGCAGCTAGTAAAACCGTCGCTATTGAGAAAAGAAAATGTTTTGGCCGAGCTCCCATCATTGATTCAATTATACCCGATTATGATTTTATTTGAAACAATCAAAAAACGACTGGCCGACGCCGGTGTCAAGCCCAACAAAACTCTCGGCCAAAACTTTTTAGTTAACCCGGGTATTTATCAAAAGATCTTAGCCGCTCTGCAAATTACTCCGGGGGACATCATTGTGGAGGTTGGTTCGGGTTTGGGCACCTTGACCCATCATTTGGCGCGGGCGGGGGGTAAGATAATCGGCATTGAGAAGGACCGATTGCTGGCGGAATATTTAAAAAAGGAATTTCCCGTCAACAGCCGGGTGGAAATCGTTAATCAGGATATTCTTGAATTTAACCCGAAAAGTTATAAGTTAGCAGCCGATAAATACAAATTGGTCGGCAATATCCCTTATTATCTCACCTCCCGTTTATTGAGGACCGCCCTCAATGATTGGCCGCGGCCGAAATTGATGGTGCTGATGGTGCAAAAAGAAGTGGCTCAACGGATTACCGCCCGACCGCCGAAGATGAGTTTGTTAGCCGTCTCGGTTCAGTATTACTCAAGACCGGAAATTGTCAGTTATGTCTCACGCGGCAGTTTTTATCCGATACCTAAAGTGGATTCGGCGATAATCAGACTACAACCAAGAGCTAAGGGACTAGAGATTAGAAACTTCTTCAGGGTAGTCAAAGTGGGGTTTGCTAACAAACGCAAACAGTTAGCCAGCAATCTGGCCCGTGACTTAAAAATACCGAAGCAAATCGTGATTGAGGAATTGTTATCGCTCAATATCAGCCCCCAGCGCCGCGCGGAAACTTTAACTATTGAGGAGTGGCAAAAAATCGCCGAAAAGCTAGTTAATTAGTATACAGTGTACACAGGAGGGCTTTACTGCTAACCGCCAAACGGTGCTATAATTAAAGGAAAATGAGTTTAAAGCTTAAACTAATTTTAGGCGTGCTGGTTGTCTCGGCCGGATTTTTGGTTATCCGGGTTGGTTCGGTTTTCAAAAACAACGCCACAATCGCAAATATTCCGTTCTCCGGACAGTCCAGTACACCCACAAGCGTTACCAGTGCTATTCCAATCGATTCAGATAATGACGGCATTAATGATATTGACGAGGCCTATTACCAGACCGATCCGTTTAACCCCGATACTGACGGGGACGGTTTTAAGGATGGCGAGGAGATTATGTCCGGCTGCAGCCCGATCAAACCCCGACCGCTTGACTGCCCCCAAAAAACCGGCGCCGCCGGCCAAAATCTGACCGACAAAGTAGCCGACTTGCTGACTGGCGGGCTTTACGCCGGCGCTTTCAAAGACCCTCGCAACAACAAAGAGCTAGATAAAAACCTGGGGATGATAACAGCCCAGGTCTATCTTGATTTTGAGAGCAACTTTACCGACCAAGACGTGGTTTTAGATCTGAAGTTAACCGCGCAAAATGACCGCGCTGCCGCCGCTAGCTATGTGGAAAACATGGTTGCCGTTCTCAATCAGACCTTGTTGCGGCCGCCTGAAGAACAAGTTGATGAAATCAAACGCGGCCTGAACCTCTATATTATCGCGCCCAACAAGGCAAATTCGGTTTTCCAAAAACTTTATCAGACCTACCAGCAAACTCACGATGAGTTGATGGCTTTAGCGGTGCCGCCGGATTGGCAGGATCTTCATCTGAAGCTTGCCAACTCTATTCAACGTTTTGCCACGATTTATCAGTTTATCTATGACCCCGACACCGACCCCATTGCCAGTATTTTATCTTTCCAAAAATTAACCGATGAATTCGGCCGGGTCCAAATAATATTAAATCAGCTTAAGGTCAGGGCTGACAGTTATAACCAAGAATCTCAATGACGCGAACCAAATTTGCAACTTTTTTTGCGGTTATCCTGCTGACTTCGTTACTTTATTATGCTTTTTCGTTCAAAACTGAAAAGGCGGATGCCTTTTCCGTCTTTCAGGGCGCGGCCGGCGGATTTTTAGCGGTGCCGGTAACGGTTGTCGCCGATATCCCTTTTTCAATCAAGGAACAGGTTGAGGATGTGGTGGTCAGAGCCGGAGCTAGAAGGCTTCAGTCAGAACTGCAGAAACGGGTTTGGACAAAAATACAGAACGCCGGGCGTGATTCCTTGCCCGGGCCAACAGGCGCGGCTTTTGTGCAGGACTGGCGGGATTTCTTGCAGAGCGGCCAGTACCGGGGTGAAGATGTTTTCCGGGCAATCCTGGCTGATGCCACAGTTGGCCAGAATGCGACTGTTTGTGAGTATCTGCGCAATCCGTTGAGCAAGGCTTTCCGCGCCACCAGCATTATTGATAAATTCGTCCCGTCAAAATATCGGGTTAACTCTTTGCAGTATTTCAAAATTGAGAATCGCTGCACCCTGCCGGCGAATTTTGACGTTGAGGCATTTAAGAAAAATTTCAACCGGGGCGGCTGGGAGGCCTTTCTTAAACTAACCGAGCCGCAAAATAATATTTTTGGGCTTTACGCAAACAGTATCTCCGAATTGGAAAAACAACGGAACTTTGAGGAGGAAGTTGATAAAGAAGAGGCGGCGGCTGGCAGTGGCTTTACCTCGCGGCGCACTAACTGCCAGGGTCGGGGACCGAGCTTACGTTGCGTGGTTTTAGGCGAGATCCAGACCCCGGGTGAAATCCTGCAACAGACTGTCCAGCGTTCCATTGACGAAGATTTCTCCTGGATTACCAGCGCGGATGAGTTCTCGGAATTGCTGGCAAATATTGCCGGAAATTTACTGGGGAATATGCTTGATAAGTTGGATAATTTAGCTAAAGGGATCCCCGGTCGAGTCGCCGGGCAAGCGTTTGATGTTAACGCTTGTATTAATGAATGTACTCTCTCTGGTTACAGGACTTGTGAGGGGAGGGAAGAACCGGAACTGGCCGCCTGTCGCGACGACGTTCTAACCACTTGTTCTGTCACCTGTTCCCAAGAAAACATAGACTTGGGGTTATAATCTTGAACAAAAAACCCGCCGCCCAAAAATTATTCGTCCTGCTGCTGATTTTTATTCTGCTCGGTGTTTTTCTGCCGTTAAGTCCGGCTAATGCGGGGTTTTTGGATTTGGCTTTTGAGGGCGTTGTTTCCACTATCAGCGGCTTTTTCGTCGGACTAGTCGGCCAAGCGATTTACTGGATGGCTAGTTTGACTGACTCTTTTATTAAACTCCAAACTGATAGCGGGGTTTATAAAGTTTTTGTGGTTGACCAGAGCTGGACCATCATCCGTAATTTCGTGAATATGTTTTTTATCCTGGTGCTGGTTATTATGGCCTTCGGCACTATTTTCGGCATGGAAAAATATTCCTACCGGCAGATGTTGGGGCCATTCCTGATCGCCGCTTTACTGGTCAATTTCAGCTTAACCATCGGCCAATATATCATCGCTTTCGCTAACGGTTTGAGCAATATTTTCCTGAAACAAACCGGGGATTTAAGTGCCAACTTCGCCCAAGGAATTAGTTTGGTTAAGATGGCTACAAACCAAGGGTCTGATTTTGCGCGATTAGCCGCCAATCTGGGAGCGGCACCCTTCAATATTGCTGTAAACCTCATTTTTTCTATAGTTCTCTTGGTTATTGTTTTTATAGCCTTTGCGGCGATTTTAATTTTTTCCGTCGCTCGCCTTTTTGTGCTTTGGTTTTTGCTGATTATTTCTCCCATCGCCTGGATTGGCTACAGTTTTCCCCACTTGCGCCAGCGTACCTGGGGTGACTGGTGGAAGAATTTTTTATGTTGGTGTTTTTTCCTGCCCTATTATCTTTTTTTTATGTTGTTCGCGATCATGTTCATCCGCTACAAGGATACCGCCGGCGCCACCGGTTTCCCGGAATTACCGGCCAACATTTCTTTGGTTGGTCTAACGGCCAACGATTTTATGTTCTACGCCCTAAGCATCATTTTCATGGTCGGCGGACTGGGCATCGCCAAAAAACTGGCTTGCGCCTCCGGCACCGGAGTGGCCAAGGTGTTCGGGGCAATCGAGGGAACAGTTAGCGGATATGTCAAGCGGACAGCCGGTTATACCGGTTTGAAAAAGGGCCTCCAGGCGAAGTCAGAAGAAGTATTGGAAAAAGGTGCTTTCGGAATACCCGGACTGCAGGCAGGCCGTATAAGGGAAGCGAAGATCGCCGAGCGATTCAGTTTTGGTGCTTTGCGGGGTGAGCAGGAAAAACAGCTAGTCAAGGAAACTAGCGACGTGAAGGAAAAGATCAAGGACCGCGCCGAACAAGACCTAATGGGCATGATAAGCAAAGGCTCCCTTACCCAGCAGTTGGCTGCTAGGGAATTGTTAAGAGAAAAAGGCGCACTCAGTAAAGAAGAACTAGTAAAAACATATGATATGTACAGAAGAAACAGTGCTGGTCAGGCGGCTACCAAATTTATTAGTAGCGTGGATTTCAAGGATCTAAGCGGGGAGGAACGCAAATTCATCGCCAGGCATATGGAACAAAGCGCCCCTGAAGACCTGGAGTCTCGTCGCAAGTTAGTAAAGGTAATGGCGGAAAAAGGCGACTTTCGCAACAATGAAGCTGGTCTGGAAAACGCTGCGCGATTATTCAACCTGGAGGGTGATAAGTTTGATATCATCAACAGGGCCCGAAAATACGGTATGCAAATGGCAGCTGGGGTTGAGGCCCGCTTGGAACTGGTCAGGGATGAGGCCAATCAGGTGATCAGGGATGTTGAAGCGGCGACCGCCAAAGCATTGGAGCGTTCAATTGAACGGGCGAATATTGATACTATGCTGGAGTTAAGTACCGGCACTTTGAAGGAACTGCGCACCAATGAAAAATTCATCAACAAGTTCAAGAACGCTAAATTCAGGGAAAACTTCCTTTCGCGTGCCAGTCAGGGACAGGTAGAGGCGGTCCAGCCAATGCTTGATCACATACAAGCTAGTCAATTAGACGAGGATATTCCTAAGTTGGAGCAGGAGTTAGCCAACAAAGAAGCGCTCCGTCAACAAACCCAACAAAATCAGCAAGCACTACGCACCCAGGTGATTGATCTGCAGGCCCGATTAACAGAAACTGAAGCAGCCCTCCGGCAAGCCACCGATCAAGCCAAACGCCAACAACTGGGTCGGCAACTGGCCGAACTGCGTTTTGACAGTGATCAATTGGTAGAACGTGCCAAAGAGTTAAGCCGTCGTTTGTCCCAAGCTGATGAGGACATTCAGAAGACCAGCCAATCAGTTGACCAACTGCGGGCAGAACGTGCGCGTCTAACACAGCCTCCCGCTTAACCAATCTAAACTATGCTTACCAACGAACTAGGCAGATATTTTAACGCTAGCCCGTATTTTGCGGGCTTGAGCAAAGACGGGCCGGAGGCAACGGCTGAATTTTACCGTCGCTTTGGCGGATTGACACTAGTTATCAAACAGTTACTGGTGGCAGGCGAAACGGCTGAGTTTCTTTACCAGTTAGCAGAGAAACATCAACTGTACGACTTTGAGGTGGCCGAACTTGGACGCTTAGTGCGCCACATTGTCATTGGCAAGGTCCAAGCGGCTGCTGCAATTAACATTATTGTTTTAGTATTAAAAACCAATCAGACAAAAGCCGCTACTATCTTCAATGAAATCGCTATCAGCCTATTACATAAAGTCGGGGTTGTCACTGGCCCGCCATCCACCGTGTTTTACCCCGGCCAAGACCTCCCCGAAACCGGGGGGAATATTATTGATTTAAGGGGTCAAAAATAAATTGTATAGGTACAAGCTGACCATAGTTATCAGTTTTGGTTGGTTTGATCAAGAGCGATCCTTTCCCATCTGGATTCTTTATTAAAAATATGTTAAAATTTAGTCAATGACAATAAGCTCGTTTATTAAAAAAAGAGCCTACCTGGTCTGGTACACAAAAAATTATGACGGCCTTTCCGAAGAAGCAATTGTTGAGGCCGTTTTAAACTACGGGGACTTCAGGGATGTCAAGGAAATGATTAACATTTTGGGCATAGCGCGGGCGGCTGAAATATTTAGAAAAAAAATAGCCGGGAAAAGATGTAATTTGCGTCCGGGAATAAAAAACTATTTTTTTCTTTTTTTTAATAAATATGCGTAAAGAAATTCTGACGGAGGAACAATTAAGGTTTTTGCCGATGATCAAGTCATTTTCGGATGATTTTGGCCTAGTCGGAGGCACAGCCATGGCGTTGCAGATCGGTCATCGGCGCTCTGTAGATTTTGACTTGTTTACGGATAAAAGTTTTGGTAATTTAGCCATTCAAAAAAAAATCAAAAGGTTTACCGCCATTGAGAGTGTTCTCATATGGGAAACGGAGGAACTCACATTTGTGGCCGGCGGTGTCAAATTTACTTTTTTTCGTTATCCATACAAGATTAGTTATTCTGAAAACCTGAATGACGTCATTAAGCTCCCCGATATCTTAACTCTGGCGGCAATGAAGTCTTTTTCCCTCGGGCGCAGGGCAAAGTGGAAAGATTACGTGGATTTGTATTTTGTGATGAAGGACTATTACGACTTAAGGGAGATAGTTAAACGAGCTGAAAATGTTTTTTCCTCGGAATTTAATGAAAAAACCTTCCGGTCACAGCTGGCCTATTTTGATGATATCGACTACACCGAGGAGGTTATTTATATGGAAGGGTTTAAAACTGAGAACGAAATCATAAAAAAGAAATTAATTGAACATAGTTTAAGCTAAATTTAAACTGTGCGTTTCCAGGTGCCCCAATTTATTGAAACCGAGTCTAAAATCGTCGGGCCGTTTACGCTCAAGCAGTTTTTGTTTATCGCGCCGGGGGTGGGAATTGTTTTCCTGCTGCGCTATGCCTTTACCAGCTTCGCCTATTGGGTATTGGTTAGCTTGCCGATATTGGCTCTCGCTCTAGCGCTAGCGTTTTATAAAATAGACGGCATGCCTTTGCCCAGTTATCTGGTTAAGGCGTTTACATTTATGCTGGGAACGAAAAAGTACACTTTCCGGAAGGACGAAAGTGCCGATTATGGATTGGGGATAACCGATAGCAATAAAAATAATGACTAAAAAAAACAAGCAACCGCCGAGCACCAGGGATTTTGTCCAAATCGCCGATATCCGGGAAACGGTTTTGATTTTGAAAAACGGTTCATTGCGGTCAATTCTGGAGGTCAATTCAATGAACTTTGAGCTTAAATCGGCCGATGAGCAGGTCGCCATTGTGCGGGCCTTCCAGAATTTTTTGAACGCCGTTGATTTCCCCGTCCAAATCGCGGTCAGTTCCCGGAAATTGGATATCAATCCCTATTTGAAATCGCTGGATGAGGTCATTGAAAAGCAGGAGAATGAATTGTTGCGGATTCAGGCCGTTGAGTATACTCGCTTCGTGCGCGGCCTGACCGAGCTGGTCAACATTATGTCCAAAAAATTCTATATCGTCGTGCCTTTTTATGTGATTGAATCGCTGGCCGGCAAAACCAGTTTTTTTGACGCTTTAAAAAGTATTTTCGCGCCGTCCAAATTCCTCAAAACCTTGAGCGACGAAGAATTGGAAACCTACAAAACCCAGCTTAACCAGCGGATTGATATCATTATTGAAGGAATTGGTGGTATGGGGCTGGGGGCGAAGTTGTTGGATAAAGACGAAATGATGAGTTTGTTTTATCAGTATTACAATCCGGGGCATAGCTTATCAACACCATAATGGCTTTTTGGAAAAAGAAAACTGAAGCGGCCGCTCCGGCCGGATCTCAGTCGGCAGTAAAACTGCTAGATGACCTGCTGGCTCCATCCGCCTTGAGCGTGGCCGGCAATTATATCCAGGTCGGCGAGAAATTCGCCCGCACGCTTTTTGTCGTCACTTACCCGCGCTATCTCAACACCAACTGGTTCTCGCCGGTGATTAACCTGGACCGGCCACTGGACATTTCGCTTTACGTTCACCCCCAAGACACCGGTACGATATTGAAAAAACTGCGCGATCGGCTGGGACGGTTTGAAGCCCAAGTGATGGAAGACCAAGCCGCCGGCAAAGTGCGCGATCCGGTGATGGAAACGGCTATCCGCGACATTGAGGACCTGCGGGACAAGCTCCAGCAGGGCACTGACCGGTTTTTTGAGCTGGGCGTTTATGTGACGCTTTACGGCGATTCGGTTAAAGAACTGGACGAGGCCGAGAGTAAAATCCGCGGCATGCTGGACGCGCAATTGATCTACACCAAAGAAGCCACTTTCCGGATGAAGGAGGGTTATTTTTCCACCATGCCTTTGAATGACGACCAGCTCAATGTCCACACTTCACTCAATACTGAACCAATTTCTTCCACTTTTCCTTTTGTCTCTTACGATTTAACCTCGGACAAAGGCATTCTCTACGGCATCAACACCCACAACAATTCGCTGGTGCTGTTTGACCGGTTTAGTTTGCCTAACGCCAATATGGTCGTCTTCGGTATGAGCGGCGGAGGAAAGTCGTACGCCGTCAAAGCCGAGATTTTGCGTTCGCTGATGTTCGGGACGCAGGTCTTCATCATTGACCCGGAAAATGAGTACAAGTTTTTGTCCGATACTGTCGGCGGGACTGCGGTCAAGGTCTCTATCGCTTCCGATGACCACATTAATCCCTTTGATTTGCCTCGCCCTCTGCCCGACGAAAGCCCGGCTGATGTTTTGCGTTCGCACATTCTCAATCTGTCCGGTTTGTTAAAATTGATGCTGGGCCAGCTCACCCCCGAGGAGGATTCTATTCTGGATGAAGCCATTACTCAAACCTACGCCATTAAAGACATCACCCCGACTGCCGATTACAAAAACGCCGCGCCGCCCCTGATGTCTGATTTACAAAGAGTGCTGGAAGGCATGACCGGCACCCAGTCCATGGTTACCCGGCTGAAAAAATACACCGAGGGCAGTTTTTCCGGTTTCCTCAACCAGCCGACCACCGTCAAACTTGACAATCAGATGATTGTTTTCAGCATCCGCGACATGGAAGAAGAGTTGCGGCCGGTGGCGATGTATCTGGTTTTAAACTACATCTGGACGCAAGTCCGGACCGAACTCAAACGGCGTTTGCTGATCGTGGACGAGGCCTGGTGGCTGTTGAAATATGAGGTGGGCGGACAATTCCTGCTTAATGTCGCCAAACGGGCGCGTAAATATTTCCTCGGCCTGACCACGATTTCCCAGGACATCCCGGATTTTATGAATTCGCCTTACGGCAAACCGCTGGTCACCAACTCGTCAATTCAATTACTGCTCAAACAGTCAACCGCTTCCATTGAACTGGTCAAACAAACCTTTAATTTGACCGATTCGGAAAAATATTTTCTCCTGGAATCGCGCGTCGGCCACGGCTTGTTTTTCGCCGGCCAGAACCATGTCGCTTTGCGAGTGATCGCTTCTTATGCTGAAGACCAGATCATCACTTCCGACCCGCGGCAGATATTGGAGATTGAGCAGGCCAAACGCGATTTGGAACAGCAAAGCAAGCCATGACCGATGAAGAGCGGGTGAAATACGAATTAGAATTGGATCGGCTGCGCTATCAACGAGAGCTGGCGGCTGAACAAGCCGAGGAACAATCCAAACAAAAACAGGCCAAAATGGGCTGGGGAATATTTTTAATCGCTTTGCTGTTGAGTTTGGTGGCTGATGCAATTGAGCTTTTTACTCTTGGCACGATCGGCTGGTTGGTCGGCTTGTTCATTGACTTAATTTTGTTTTTAATGCTGGGCTTCACCGCCGCCGGCCGCAAACAATTCAAGAAATGGATTTGGGGGCCGCTGATTGAAAAAATTCCGTTTCTGAATACCATTCCTTTTATCCGGGCCGGTTTTCTTATTTGGTCGTTTGTTTCCTCGCGCAGCCAGCTCGTCCAAAAAGTCGGGACCGCCGCTAAAATACTTTAGTCATGCGCACTCTGGTCTTAACTGTTTTTTCCGTTATTATCCTCCTCTCGGCTTTTTTAATTGGACGGATAACCAATGATCAGGAGGCGGGAAGCGGGGACGATAATTTGGCTTTGGTTAACAATTCTTTAATCAATCGGTTCAATAAGCCCGAGGAAAAAGCGGCCAAGCCGGCGGGCGTTTTCAAAATTACCGCTGAAGACGGGCGTTGGCTGAAACTTGCCCCCACCGGCAGGGAAATTTCCTATTATCTGCCCAAAACCGGCCAAATCCGGTCAGTGGCGATTGCTCCGGCCGGCGGCCAAGCTGAAACGATAGCCCAGCTAAAACCAAACCTCAAAAAAATATTCTGGTCTAGCAACGGCAAAGAGTTAGTTGCCGATGATGGAGCAAGTTTAATCCACTATAATCTCCCTGACGGTAAGTCCAGAGTTTTGAACGGCAAAATCAGAAATCCCGTTTTCGCCCCGGGCGAGAGTAAAATTGCTTATTTGTTTTTCGACGATACCGAAGGCGGCGGTCAAATCCGCGTCGGCAGCCCCACCGGCGAAATTTTCAAAAATATTTTATCAACCCGGCTGGACAATTGGCAAATAACTTGGGTCAATGACCAAATTCTGGGCCTAACCGCTAACGGCTCTTTTTTCACTTTAGACATAAATAGCGGCGCCCTGCAAAAGATTTTGGCCGACAAAACCAATCTGGAAATTCTGCTGTCGCCCGACGGCCGGAAATTGGTTTTTTCTTCCGGTGCGGCGCCGGGCGCCATATTTAATTTTTCCGACTTGGCCGCCGGCGCGGAAATAAAAGTTGCTGAAAACTATCGTGCTAATAACTGTATCTGGAGCGTTGATAATAAAAACCTCTACTGCTTGGCCGGCAAAACGCTTTCGGTTATTGACACCGGCGCCGCCCTGCCCGCGCTCAAAACTATTTATACCGACCCGACTTTGGTTGAGGCGGTGGAACCCCGGCTTAACGGCGCCGAGGATTATCTGGTTTTCCGCGATTCCTGGCTGGGCCGGATTTTCGGTTTGCATTTAAAGTAGTCAGCTTCGACTGATCATCTCTTTCAGGTCGGCTCGGTTAAATCCCTTGAACAGATAGAGTATCGGGAAATAGAGCAAAGCTAAAGCCGTAGCCGCCGCAAATTCCAGGCGGAGCGGGTGGACCAGAAACACGATTAAAATTGTAGCCAACGCCGCTTTGGCCAGAATCCGGAAGTCCGGCCAGAATTTTATTTTGTTTCTGATCAGCCAGAAAAGGCCGAGGGTAATGAAGAGTTCCGTCAGCACCGTCGTCCAAGCGGTGGCGAAATAGCTGTAGCGGGGGATGAGCAGCAGATTGCCTCCGATGTTCAAAATGGCGCCGAGGAAATAGATTTTGACGGCCTGTTTTTGCAGATCCAGGGCGACCACGGCGTTGCCGCCCAGATTGCCGAAAAATATCAGCATGATGGCGACACTCAATATCTGAAGCACTCTTACCGACGGCCCGAATTCACTGCCGCTGATTAGCCGAATTATATCCTCGGCCCGCAAAGCCAGGTAAGCCATGGCCGGCAAGGCAAAAATCGCCAAAACATTAAAACTTTTTCTAAAGGTCTTCAGGAAATCGCCGGTACTGGCGGGGGCCTGGCGCGACAAAAGCGGCATCACCAGGCCGATATACATCGCCGGCAAAAAAATTATCAGTTCCAAAATTTTGTAAGCCACCGAATAAACGCCGACGTCGTAGGCCGGTTTGAACAGCGACAATAAAATCGTGTCCAACTTAAAGTACAGCAAAACAAACACCAGTGAAACGGCGATCGGCAAGGACTTTTTGAAGGTTCCCTGCCAGTAGTCCAGGTCGGCGGCTAAGCCGACCGGCACCAATCGCCGGGCAAAAACAAACACCAAAGCAAAATGAATTATTTCCGAAACCGCCACCACCCAGATGAACGGCAACAGGCCGGGTCGGTAATTGACAACCAGAATCAACAGGAACAGTTGGACCAGGCGAGAGACAACGTCAGCTACCGAGACATAATAAAGTTTCAAGTACTTTTGAAAAACGCCGGTTAAGACCTGGACTAAAGAAGAGCCGATTGAAAACAAGGAGGCAATCAGGATGCCCAGTTTAACCTCGGTCGGGTAGGGCAGCCATTGGACGGCCAAGATCGCCACCGCCAGCAGTGAAACTACCGCCGTCAGCCGGAGGCCGAAGATGTTGCTGACGATCTTTCGTTCGTCGGCTTGGGGTCGGGAAATCTCCCTGACTAAAATCGTATACAGCCCCAGGTCGGCCAAAGCGGTAAAAATAAAATGGTAAGCAAAAACCAAACTGTACTGACCGTAACCGGCCGGGCCCAAAGTCCGGGTCAGCAAACCGACGACAATTAAACTAATCCCGCCAAGCAGCAGGCGGGAGAAGGCGGCCACTCCGAAATTTAAGGAGAGTTTACTCAAAGGTCAGGGGTTTGATAACGATGCGGCGATGCGGCTCCTCGCCGATGCTTTCGGTTTGGAGCTCTTTGTAAGTAGCCAGTTCGGTGTGCACCAGCCGCCGTTCGTAGGCGCTCATTGGCAGTAGGGCCTCGGCCCGCCGGCTGCTGATCACTTTTTGAGCGGCGCTGCGGGCCAAACCCAAAACGTATTTGGCCTTTGTTTTACGGTAATCGTTGATGTCTACAACGAAAACGTTTCGTTTTTGATCTTCATCGCCGCTGGTTTTGCGATTAACAATCAATTTGATCAGGTGCTCAAAAGCGTTCAGGTTCTGGCCGTTTTTGCCGATCAGCATGCTTAAATCCTGCTCCGATTCAATTGTGATTATCGGGTATTTGTCGGCCGGGCCGCCGCTGATCAGTTTAACTTCGCCCTTAAAACCGGCTCGGTTCAGCAAGTCGCGGGTTACTTCCAGAATTTGATCTTGGAGCGGATGGTTGTCCATATTTTCGGTTCAAATACCACTGTTCGCCAATGGAAAACAAGGTTGTTACCACCCAATAAAGCGTCAGCCCGGTCGGCAGGTTCCAAGCGATTATTATAATCATTACCGGGAAGAAATACAACATTTGCCGGTTCATCATCAGCGCGGTCGGGTCGGGTTTTCCGCCGGCCGCCTGGGTTTGGTTCTTGGCGGCCAGTTTTGATTGCGCCCACTGGAATCCCCCGGCCAATACCGCCAAAACCGGACTTTTTTGCGCCAAGTCCAAAAACCCAAACGCTACGTTTTTAATAACGCCGGGATTGGCAACAAAGGAATAGAGGGCGCTTAAACTCTCCGGTTTTAAGCCCAGACTGAACGCCCGGTAGAGGGCGATCAAGACCGGAAGCTGGATTAAAATCGGCAGACAACCGCTAAACGGGTTGACTTTGTGCTCTTTGTAAAGCGCCATGGTCGCCTGCGCTAGCCCCGGTTTGTCGTTCTTGTATTTCTCCTGAAGCGCTTTGACTTTGGGCTGGATTTGGGCCAGCGCCCTTTGGGAGCGCAGGGTTTTCAACGAAAGGGGAGAAAACAACAGCCGGGTGAGAATCGTCAAAATCACGATCGCCAAGCCAAAATCGCTACCGGGCAGAAAATTGTAAATCAAAACCAGCAGGTTGAATATCGGCTGAAATAAAATTGTGTCAAAAAACGAACCCATAGCAATTAAGCGACATCCGCTCCGCCCGCCGACCAAGGATTACACTTGGCAATCCGGACTAGGCCGCGGGCCAGACCTTTCGCCAGCCCGTGTTGATTGACTGCTTGTCGGGTGTATTCCGAACAAGAGGGGTAAAACCGGCAGCCGGCGGCGGCGCCGAAAATCCAAACCGCGGCCGGCGAAATATTTTTCTGGTAAAAAGCAATGGTTTTGATAACTAGTTGTTTCATTTTAATTGACTGGTGATCTTTTTAATGGCCTGCTCCAGCGCGCCCTTGATTTCTTTTGGGCGCTTGCCTACGATGGACGGAGAAACTATCACGGCTAGGTCTTTTGACAATCCGAGAATTTCTGGTTTGGCCAGGGCTTGGCTGACGATTCTCCTGATTTTATTCCTGACCACGGCTTTTTTTGAGACTTTGGCTGAAACTACTATTCCCACTCTGGCCCGAGCCAGGTCGTTCGGTCTGAATTTAATAAAGAAAAAATCGTGTTCAACGGTTTTTCCTTGCTTAAAAACCCCGGCAAAATCTTTTCTGGCGGTCAGGCGATATTTTTTGGGTAAGGCCATGCTTGTGCTGCTTCTAAACCGTCAGCTCCCGGCTAACGGCTAAAAACATCTAAACTGTTAATCGGTAACGGCCTTTCCGGCGGCGGCGAGCCAAAACTTTGCGCCCGTTCTTGTTGGCAGCCCTTATTAAAAATCCGTGCGTAGCTTTCCTTTTTTTCTTTTTGGGACGGTAGGTGGTGATTTTCATAATTGATTAATGGTAATTGAAATATCCGATCCGGTCAACGTTATCCTCTTTTTGTGAACACCTTGTCAACGATATTTCTATTTAATTGGTTTGGGCTTAAACTATAATTACCTTTATGACCACCGAAGAACTCTGGAAAGCGGTACTTTCCGAGATGGAACTGACCCTTTCGCGGGCTAATTTTACGACTTGGTTTCGCGGCACCTCCATTGCCGCCAATAATAACGGCTCGGTGGTGGTCAGCGTGCCCAATGGTTTTGTAAAGGAATGGCTGGAAAACAAATTTAACAAACAGGTTTTCAAGGTGATCCATGGTTTTCTCCCGGAAGTTAGGGAGGTTAAATATGTTATCGGCGGCATCAGGACCGCTCAAGCGGTGATTAAAAAGGATTTCAGCCAGTTCATCCCGGAAAAAACTGAAGAGCGGGTCGATGCCGATATTGACAAGATCACCAACCTCAACCGGCGTTACACCTTTGCATCGTTTGTCGTTGGGCCCAATAACGAACTGGCTCACGCTGCCTGTTTGGCGGTAACTAAAACCTTGGGTAAACTCTATAATCCGCTTTTTTTGTACGGCGGCGTGGGTCTGGGCAAAACTCACCTGCTCCAAGCCGTCGGCAACCAAGTGGCCGGTCAGGGCATGGATAAAAAACTTCATTATATTTCTTCTGAACGGTTGACTTCCGACATTGTCGAGTCGCTAAAAAATAAAACGATTGAGGAAATGAAACAGCGCTACGCCAAGCTTGACCTTTTAATTGTTGACGATATTCAATTTATCGCCGGTAAAGAAAGAACCCAGGACATTTTTTTCTCCACTTTTAATGAGCTTTACGGAAAAAATAAGCAAATCGTCCTGTCTTCCGACCGGCCACCCAGCGCCATCCCGGCGCTGGAAGCCCGCTTGCGCTCGCGCTTTGAGGGCGGGATGATCGCCGATATCGGCGTGCCCGATTATGAAACCCGATTGGCAATTTTAAAAACCAAGGCCAGGGAAAAAGGTTTTGAAATTGACGATGAGTCCCTGGGCTACATTTCTTCAAATATCCAGAAAAATATCCGCGAGCTGGAGGGCGCCCTGAACCGCATCATCGCTTTCAGTCAGATTTACAACAAAACCCCGGAATTAAAGGAAATTAAAAAACTGCTGGCCGCCTACTTAAGCACGCCTTTCCGCAAAACTACCCATCAGTCAATTTTGAAGTCGGTAGCCGACTTTTACGGCATCCCTCTGGGCGACCTGGCTAAACGCAGCCGTAAAAAAGAAGTAGTGCGGCCGCGCCAGATCGCGATGTTTCTGCTGCGCGAAGAAGCTAAACTGTCTTTTCCGGAGATCGGCTCCAAGCTCGGCGGCCGCGACCATTCCACCGCTATCCATGCTTACGAAAAAATTAAAGGGGAGGAGGACGCGGTTGAAAACACCAAACAAGAATTGATTTTAATCAAAGAGCGCATTTATCAATCCTTTGACGGTTCTTGAGTCGGTTGATAAAAATGTTAATTGCCCGGTGGTAAAAACAAAAAATATATTTCTGCCGGATTTATCCAGTAAGTTATCCTCGATTTACCAGAAATAAAAAGTTCGCTTTGGACAGTAAAAGCAAATAAAAAAAATCTTTTCCCCATATCCACCGCCTTGATTATGATAATTCTTTTTATTAAGTCCTTATGAATATAATTATCAGTCAGTCTAAACTTCAAACCGCTCTGCGTTTCGCCGAACGGGTGATCTCCAAAAATATTTCTTTGCCGATTTTAAGCACCGTCTTATTAAAAGCCAAGGACGGGCAGCTTAAGCTTTCGGCGACCAATTTGGAAATGGGCTTGAACTATTGGCTGGGTGCCAAAATCGACCAAGCGGGTGAGATTGCGGTGCCGGCCAGAATCTTCAGCGAATTCATCAGCCAGGTCGGCGATGAGCGGCTAAATCTTTCCGTTGAAAAGAATATAATGCACATCAACTCCGACCGTTATAAAACCCAGATTCTGGGCATGGAACCCAAAGAATTTCCCTTGCTGCCCAAGATTAAAAGCGCCAGTCAATTTAAAATTTCAGCGGCTGACCTGAAAGACGGTCTGCTCGGGGTTTTGGACGCCACCGCCCCCACCGAAACCCGGCCGGAACTGAACGGGGTTTTTATGGCGCTCGACAAAAATAAGGCCGCGTTTGCCGCTACCGACAGTTTTCGCTTAGCGGAAAAAATCATCACCCTCCAGGCGACCGCCGAAATTAAGATTATCATCCCCCGCAACACCGCCGCCGAGCTGGTCAGAATCGCCGGCGAAAACGGGCCGGAATTGACGGTTAACGTCGCCGATAACCAGCTTTTTGTGGTCGGCGAAAGTTTTGAATTTATTTCCCGCCTGATTGACGGCCGCTACCCGGACTACAAAAAGATAATTCCCGAAAAGTTTATTTCCCTGGTCAAAGTCAACAAAGCCGGTCTGGAAAGGAATATCCGCACCGCCGGTATTTTTTCTTCAAGTATTTCCGACATTAAAATCAAAGTTGAAGACAATCTAATGATGATTACCGCCAAAAACAGCGACCGGGGCGAAATTGATGCGACCGTGGACTGTCAGTTGAAAAACGAACCATTTGAGCTCTCCCTCAACTATCGTTATCTTTTGGATGGTCTCAAAACCATTTCCACCGAAAACGCGATTATTCAATTTACCGGCGACGGCAGCCCGCTGGTGCTTAAGGGCGATGAGCGTCAAGATCAAACCTATTTGATTATGCCGCTTAGAAATTAGTCAATGCAAGCGCTAAAAGAAAAAATCAATAAATTAAAGCAAAGCTTCGAGCAAAAGCAAAAAACCGAAGTTAAAACCAAGCGAACCCTGAAACGAATTCTAGAAAAAGCGCTCGATCCGACCGGCCGCTATCTGAAAAACTTCTATTGCCAAAACAAAAAACTGTTTTTAGAGGCGCAAAACAAAAGCGCGGCCAGCGAATTGTTGTTTAAAAAAGAGGAGATACTTAAAACCAGCCGGGCGGAGCTGGGGATCGAAGAGGTGATTATAAACTAGCGGCCGCCGCTCACCCCAATCGTTCCAGACGTTATAGCGGACCGGCCAGCCAGCGCTGGACAGCCGCCTCCCAGTTTTTAAATTGAGGGTCGCCGGTTGGGTCAGATGGCCCGTCCCCGGCCGGTTCATTTTTATTAATGTAATAAAGAATAGTGTGGATACCATCGGGACCGTTATAGTCGCCGTTCAGCATCGGCTTATCAATAGCTAGCGGGTTGGGTTTAATAAATTCCTCGACTGACGCGTCAGCCAAAGCCCGGGCCATAAACTCATGCCACAGCGGCCCGGCCGCCGAGATACCGGCACCCTGTTTGGTCATTGAGTCATTATTGTTATTGCCCGTCCAAACGCCGACTACCAAAGCGGGCGTATAACCAATCAACCAGCCGTCACGATTCTCTTGGGTGGTACCGGTTTTAGCGGCGACCGGCCGACCCGGAAAATAAAGAGAACTGTTAAAGCCAAAAACCGGACTGCGCGCCTGGTTATCGGAAAGAATATCCGAAACCATCCGGGCGATTTGCGGGTCTAGCACCCGGGTGTCATCTTTTTTGTATTCTTCCAGAACGGTACCATCGGCGCCGGTAACTTTGAGGATAAAACCGGGAGCCACCCTGACCCCATCATTGGCAAAAACCCCGTAAGCCGAAACCATATCAACCAAGCGCACCTCGCCGCCGCCCAAGACCAGAGAAAGTCCGTAACGCTGGCGGTCGTTCAAGGTAGTGATGCCAAGTTTGTGGGCCAGATCAATGGTGTCGTCCAAGCCGGCCAGGTACAAAACTTTGACCGAGGGCAAATTAAGCGATTGGGCTAGAGCCTGGCGGGCGGTTACCGGTCCCCGGAAAGTTCCGTCGTAATTCTGGGGATGGTAGCAATCCAAGCCGAAACTATCTTTTACCTGGTCGCCTGAAGGATCGCAACCGGGATTAAACTCGGTTTTGAGATCAAACAACACCACCGTGTCCGGAAAGCCCTTTTCCAAAAGGCGGGCATAAGCGAAGGGTTTAAAAGCAGAACCCGGCTGACGGGAAGCTAGGGCAACGTTGAAGTTGCCTTCGCTAGCAACGTCAAAATAATCTCGGGAGCCGACCAGCGCCAAGACCTGACCGCTTCTGGGGTCAAGCGCGGTTAAAGCGGCGTTGCCGGCTTGATACTTTTCGGCGTTGATTTTGCCGTATTTAGCAACCAGCTCCTCGGCGGTTTCCTGTAGTTTAGCGTCTAGAGTGGTGACAACATTGAGGCCGCCGCTTTCAACCGTCTCCTCGCCGTATTTGGCGATTAAATATTCTCTGACCATAATCACAAAATGCGGCGCCCGGATGCCCTCGCTGGGCGGCTGAAACTCGGGCCGTTCGGCCAGCGCCGCCCGATAGGTATCCTCGTCAATATAGCCGAGGACGTTCATTCGACCCAAGACATAATCGCGCCGGCCGAGCAGTTCCTGATAGCGACTGCCGTAAGGGGAATAATAACTCGGCGCTTTAGGCAGTGCCGCCAACAGCGCCGCTTCGGCCACCGACAGCCGGCCAGCCGGCTTGCCAAAAAATGTCTGGCTGGCCGCCTCGATGCCGTAAGCGTTGGAGCCGTAGGGAATTTGATTCAGATACATCCAGAATATCTGGTCCTTGCTGAAACGCTTTTCCACTTGCAGCGACAGGGCCGCCTCTTTTATTTTACGGGCGAGCGTTTTCTCTTTACCCAGCAGCGACAATTTAACCAGCTGTTGAGTGATGGTTGAGCCGCCCTGGCTGGCGCTCAAACTGGTGATATCGCGGTAAACGGCCCTCAAGATGCCGCCGAAGTCCACTCCCCGATGCTCATAGAAACCGCTGTCCTCGGAGGCCAGCGTCGCTTTTTTGACGGCCTCCGGTATCTGCTCCCAGGGAATGATCGTCCGTTTCTCTTCGCCGTGAATGTCGTAAAGCAGGGCCGCGCCGGTGCGGTCGTAAATTTTGGTTGATTCGGAAATCTGGCGGGTGCCGATCGCCTCCGGATCGGGCACCTGACCGGAGTAGTAAACAAAAGCCAGCGCCAGCAAAAGCAAGCCGGCGGCGGCCAGACTTAACGTCAGATAAAATATTTTTTTGAGTAAACCAAAACGCGACCTTTTCATAAAAACAAGTAAAATTATTTTGCCATAAAAAACCGGCGTTTACAAGTAGAATAATTGAAGGTATGATAATCTCAAATGGCTAAAATTGTTACTGACAAAAATAAGATTACTGAGTTGTTTGGTCGCCAGGTCGCAGCGGTTTTCCCGTCCCGCGAGCGAGCCGAAGAGATACTGGGCGCGGGTAAACAACTTACATTCTATCTGGGAATTGACCCCACCGGTCCGGATATTCACCTTGGCCATACTACCAATCTGTTGGTTTTGAAAAAACTGGCCGGCTTGGGCCACAAGATAATTTTACTGATTGGCGATTTTACCGCCCAAACCGGCGATCCTACCGACAAGGACGCCACGCGTAGGACCTTAACAGCGGAGGAGGTTAAAACCAACTCCAAGACCTATCTGAAACAGGTAACTAAAATTTTACCCAAGGGTTTGTTTACGGTCAGGTATAACAGTCAGTGGCTGGGCAAACTAACCTTTGACGAGGTTAGGAAGCTAACTCGACGAATCACCGTCCAGCAGACGATTACCCGGGATATGTTCCAAAAACGTTTGGCCGGCAATAAACCGATCACAGTTGAAGAGTTTCTTTACCCGCTGATGCAAGGCTACGATTCGGTAGCCATGGCGGTGGACGGCGAAATTGGCGGTACTGACCAAACCTTCAATATGCTCATGGGCCGCGACCTAGTTAAAAATATTTTAGGTAAAGAAAAGATTGTCATTACCACTAAGCTGCTGGAAGACCCGCAAACCAAGAAAAAATTAATGAATAAAAGCGAAGGTCGTTATATCTCGCTCAACGACTCGCCGCCAGAAATGTTTGGCAAAACCATGGCCCTGCCGGACAACGCGATTCTGCCGGTATTCAGCTATGTCACCGAACTGCCAGACCAAAAAATTGCCGAGATTGAAAGGCGGCTAAACGGCGGCGAGAACCCCAAAACCTTAAAAGAAGAACTGGCTTACGAGCTGGTTAAAATATACCACGGTGAGAAAGCCGCCGGGCAAGCCCAAGCCGAGTTCAAAAAAGTTTTCTCCGAAGGACAACTGCCCAGCGCGCTTGCCGAATTTAAGATTAGTAATGGCTCAATGTCCATTGTAACGCTACTCGAAAAGTGGCTGAAAATTTCCGCCTCCGCGGCCAAGCGCTTGATTGACCAGAACGGCGTCAAAGTCAACGACCAGGTTGTTTCCGGCTGGGACCGGGAAATTAAGCCGGGCGATGTCGTTAAAGCCGGGCCGCGCCGCTTTGTAAGAGTTGTCTAAAACAAAACCCGCCCTTCAACTGGTTCAAGGCGGGCCTTGTTTAACTATACTACTTCCTCTTCGTCTTCTCCCTTTTCCTCTTTCTTGATGGTATCTTCTGTCTCCTCTTCGTCTTCTTCCTTCTCTTTCTCTTCGGTTTCCCCCTCTTCCATCAGGAGGTATTTCTCCTTAATCGACATAACGTCGTAAAGCGCCCAAGGCCCAACGGCTAAGGACTATCCAGACCTTAACCCCTTAAACCTTAAGCGTTGTTAAAGATTCAGTACACTATAGTATTTGCGCAACAAATTGCAAGAGCGAGGGCGTCGGCAGTGTCGTTGGGCTCGGGTACGCGCTCCAGCGCCAGAATTAACTTGACCATTTTCTGAACCTGTTCCTTCTCGGCCCGGCCATAACCGGAGACCGCTTGTTTAACCTGAAGCGGCGTGAATTCGGCTACCGCCAAGCCGTGGCGGGCGGCCGCCAAGAGCAGTACGCCTCGGACCTCACTGACGCCGATTACCGTTTTTTGGTTCTTGAAAAAAAAGACGCTCTCCAAGGCAATTTTATCCGGGCGGTGCTTTTTAATCAATTCGTCAAAAAAATTGTTTATCAGCCAGACCCGGTCTTTGTTCAACTGGTTGGCGGCAGTCCGAAAATCGCCGTAAGCCACCACCCGGTAATTTTTCCCGTCGGCGTCAATAATGCCGTAACCGATCAGCGCCGTGCCCGGGTCAATTCCCAAAATTCGAGTGGATTTCTTCAATGTTGACATGATCGCCCGATTCCTCAAAAAGTTTTTCCAGTTTCGCCGGCCCTTTTTATGGCCCGCTCATAATTAAATTAAAGTTCCCTGACCTTCTTTTTTCTTCAATCTCAAATGTTCTACCGCCAGATCCGTGATCATTCGGCCGCGCGCGGTGCGGGCGATAAATCCTAACTGCAGCAGGTAGGGCTCATAGACGTCTTCAATCGTATCTTCTTCTTCAGCAATGGCGGCGGCGATGGATTTGAGCCCGACCGGTCCACCCTTGAAGTTTTGATAAATAGTAGTCAAGATCTGACGGTCGGTCGGTTCTAGGCCCAACCGATCAATGCCCAAGAGCGCCAGCGCTTGGGCGGCCAGCGGTTCGGTAATGAGCGTGGAGTTTTTGACTTGGGTGTAATCCCGCACCCGTTTTAACAGCCGGTTGGCAATGCGGGGCGTAAAGCGCGAAGAAGCGGCGATTTTGGCCACCGCTTGAGGCGCGATCTTGACTTTAAGCAAGCCGGCCGAGCGGGCCAGGATTTTTTCAATTTCCGGCTGATTGTAAAAATCAAGCTTATAGTGAACGCCGAAACGCGACCGGAAAGGGTTGGACAGCAGCGAAATCCGGGTGGTGGCGCCGATTAAAGTGAAACGGGGCAGGTTAATCTGCAAGGTTTTAGCGGAAGCGCCCTTGCCGATGATAATGTCCAATTTATAATTCTCCATTGCCGGGTAGAGCGTTTCTTCAACGGTTTTATTAAGGCGATGAATTTCGTCAATGAACAAAAAGTCGCCGTCCGAAAGGCCGGTTAAAATTGACCCGACGTCGCCGGCCTTATCCAAGGCCGCGCCCGAGGTGATTCTGATGCCGGCGCCGAATTCTTTGGCGATGATGTAAGCGAGCGTGGTCTTGCCCAGCCCCGACGGCCCGTGAATGAGAATATGCTCCAGCGGTTCCGCGCGCTTTTTGGCCGCGCCGACCAGAATGGCCAAGTTTTCCTTGACATTTTCCTGTCCGACATATTCGCTAAAACTGGCCGGCCGCAAAGCCAAATCTAAGGCCGTGTCATCTGCTTCTTTTGGTGCCAGCACCCGATTAAGATTATTTTTCGTCATAAATTACAGAGTTGTATTACGGGGTTGACAAATCTATTTTTACAAGCTAAAATGGCAGTAAAATCCCTAGCGCTTTTTAATAGGGATTTTCATTTTCTTAAGGACCTCTTTAGTCTGTAGGCAAACAAGCCTTTTGGACACCAAGCGGCTTTTCCGGAGTATTTTCGCAGACGGGTGACCTGGTTCCGACTGGGTGATACCTCGGTATTACTCTAACCCGGACTTCCTAGAAGACCGGGATTGCCTACAGGCTAAAGAGGTTGTTGTATATTAATTTTAAATTTACTCACCTATCACCCTTATCACCTCTTCAACCGAAGTCAGGCCTTCCAGCGCCTTTAAAAGACCATCTTGTAACAGTGTTACCATCCCTTGACTGATCGCGAGCGCTTGGACTTCCGATATCGCCGGTGACTGCAAAATCAATTTTTCCAACTCGGGATTGATTTCAAACAATTCATAAACCCCGACCCGTCCCCGGTAGCCGGTGCGGTTACATTCTTCACATTTGCCCGGGTAATAGATTTCCATGTCCGGACTCGCCACTGGCGCTTTTATCGTGCTGGCCAGTTCAGCGAAAGCCCTGACCATTAAATCGTAATCAGCTTTTTTAATCCGTTCTTTTTTACGGCAACTCTGGCAAAGCCGTCTGACCAAACGCTGGGCCATGACGGCGTTGATGGCTGGGGCGATCGTTACCGGTTTGACGCCGAAATTAATCAAACGCGGTATTGCACCGGCGGCATTATTGGTGTGCAAAGTCGAAAACACCAGATGGCCGGTCAGCGCCGCCTGCATGGCGATTTCGGCCGTTTCCACGTCGCGGATTTCACCGACCAGAATTATATCCGGGTCCTGGCGGACGATGGAGCGCAAACCGCCGCCAAAAGTGTAGCCGGCCTCCTCGTCAACTTGAGTCTGGGAAATGCCGACGATCCGGTACTCAATCGGGTCTTCAATGGTAATGATTTTCAAATCCGGACTGTTGATGTGTTTGAGGAAAGCATAAAGAGTGGTGGTTTTGCCCGAACCGGTCGGACCGGTGGTTAGTATCGCGCCGGTAGTTTTCTGTAAAAGTTTTTTGATTGTTTCCAGCGTTTCTGCTCGCATTCCCAGATCGCTCAATTCTTGGCGGATGGTGGCCGGGTCCAAAATACGCATCACGATATTTTCGCCATAACCGCCCGGCAACACCGAAACCCGCACCTCGATGTCGGCCTTTTCTTGTCGAATGGTGAAACGCCCATCCTGGGGTGTGTCGTGAATGTTGATTTTCAAACCCGACATCAGTTTTATTCTTGACAGCAATTGGCCATAGCCGGCCGGCGAGAAACTGATAATGTCATACAGCACGCCGTCCAGCCGGTAGCGCAGGCGGATGTCTTTCTCCTCTGACTCCAAGTGAAGGTCGGAGGCCTTGGTTTTCAAAGCCCCGGCAATCAGGATGTTCAGCACTTGGGTCATCGGCATCTGGGTCAGCCGCTCTTTAAGGTCGGCCACGTCCTTGATCTGCTCCTGCAGTTTGGCCAGTTCCTGCTCTTTGATTTCCACTATGCCGAGTTTGGTTTGGGTCTCGCGCTTGAGCTGATAGCGGCGCCAAGCGATAGCCAAACCGGCCGGCGAAACAACTGCCAATTCCAAGGTGTAGCCGTCCTTTTTGAGATTGGCTAAAACCTTTTGGGTTTCAACCCCGGCCGGGTTCAGAAGGGCTATCCGGATAATCCGACCGGTTTTGGCAATTACCGCCAACTGACCGGCGTGGGCCTCGGCTTCGCTGACCAAAAACACCGCCGCCGAATCAATCGGGAGGGTTTTGAGATTAAGATAGGGTAACGATAACTTTTTGGCCTGATCTCTGGCTTTTTCTTCAATTTCTTGAGCCTTAATGGAGCTGATTTTCTCTTCCAGCTCCCGCTCCAGTTTTGGTTGTGAGGTGATCGGCAGGGCCACGTTCTAATTTTACACTAGTTGGAAACAGCTTCTAAACAAGTTGTAAACCGGTTACCAACATCAAACTTGGTCTAGCAACAATAGCCAGCGGGGTCAATGTTGATAAGTGGGTAAATAAAAAGCGGAGCGACCAGTCATCAATCCTAGCCCTAGAGCTTGACCAGCAAGCCAGCCTTTGCTATACTCGCGTTATCCAGTTGATTTTTATCAGCGTCCGCAGTAAGCGGGCGTTTTCGTTAAAAATCCGCTATAATTAACTATTATGTTGGACACCAAACAATTCATTTCTTCCATCAAGCAGATTGCTGACGAGAAGGGCATACCGGAAGATAAAGTCATTGAGACGATTGAAGCCGCCATTGCCGCGGCCTATAAAAAGGACTACGGCAAAAAGGGCCAGATCATCCGGGTCAAATTAAATCCGGAGACGGGCGACATCGCCGTCAGCCAAATTAAGTTTATCATTGAAGGCGTTGACGAAGAAGGCAATATCATTGGTCCTTTGCCCGACCGTCCCGATGACGATATTGAGCGCCCCAGCGCCGATATTGAACGGCGCGTTGAGCCAGGCCCCGAAACCAATGGTGCGACCTCGGAAGGGACAGATTCAGCGGAGAGCAATCTCGGCACGGGGACGCTCGGCGCCGGAGCGACCAAATTCAACCCCGAAAAATATCTGACTCTGGAGGAAGCCAGGAAAATAAAAAAGAAAGCCAGGGTCGGCGACGAGATCATCACCGCACTTGAAGTCAAAACCGAGTTCGGCCGGATCGCCGCCCAGACCGCCAAACAGGTAATTATCCAGCGTCTGCGCGAAATTGAGCGTCAGGTGATTTTCGCCGAGTTCAAACAAAAAGAGGGCGAAGTGCTCTCCGGCGTCGTTCAGCGCAATGAGCGCCGGATGGTTTACGTTGACTTGGGCAAAACCAACGGCCTGTTGGTGCCGGCCGAGCAAATCCCCCAAGACAACTATCGCCTCGGTCAGCGTTTGCGGTTTTTGATTCTGCGGGTGGAAGAGACCAACAAGGGCCCGGTGGTGCTGTTGAGCCGTTCCCATCCCAAATTAGTTTTAAAATTATTTGAATTTGAAGTGCCGGAAATTGAAACTGGCAGTGTGGAAATTAAAACCATCGCCCGCGAAGCCGGTTCCCGATCAAAGATCGCCGTAGCTTCCAACGAAGAAGGAGTTGACCCCATCGGTTCGCTGGTCGGTCAAAAAGGCGTCCGTGTTCAGACGGTCATTAACGAACTGGCCGGAGAAAAGATAGACATCATTGAACACAGCGACGATTCGGCCAAATTCATTGCTCACGCTTTATCGCCGGCCAAAATCCTGGCCGTCAAAATTCTGGATGAAAAATATCATCATGCTTTGGTGGAGGTGGCCGATGACCAGTTTTCTCTGGCTATCGGCAAGAAAGGCCAGAACGTCCGGCTGGCGGCCAAACTGACCGGCTGGAAGATTGACGTGCGCGCTCCGCAAGGCAAGCTGACGGCCGAAGAAGCGCTGGCCGAAGCGGGCGAGACACTAGCCGCTCCAGCCGAAACCCCAACTCCGGAAGCAGAAGTGAAAGCGGAAACCAAGCCGGAAGAATAAATGACCCACAGTATCAAAAAACTGCCCGGTTCTAAAATTGAGTTGACGGTTGAGTTGGGTAAAGAAGAACTCCAAGATTACGTCGCCGAAACTGAAAAACGGCTGGCCAACGACGCCCGCCTGGACGGTTTCCGCCCCGGTAAGGCCCCGCGCGAGCAGATCCGCAAACAAGTCGGCGAAGCAAAAATCCGTGAACAAGCGCTGGCTCTGGCTGTCCAGTCAAGTTTGCTGGACACGGTCAAGCAAGAAAAATTAGAGATTATCAGCCAGGAAGAAATCAAAATCCGGGCCAATACCGGCGACAAACTGGTTTACCGGGTCGTTTTCAATGTTTTCCCGGAAATCCAACTCGGCCCCTACACCGGACTGGGGGTTAAGAAAAATCCCGTCAGGGTCGAAGCCGAGGAGATCCAAAACGCGCTCCAAGACCTCCGGCGTTTGAAAACCGCCGGCCGAACGGCACCGGAGCTCAATGACGAATTCACCAAAGGGCTGGGCCGCTTCAACTCGCTGACGGAACTTAAAGACAGCATCAGCCAAGGGCTGGCCCTGGAAAAGGAAGCCAAAGAAAAAGAACGAGTCCGGCTGGCGATTCTGGAAAAGATCAGCGCGCAGACCAAAGTTGAACCGCCCCCGGCTTTAGTTGAGGAACGACTTAACGAACTGCTGCGCGATTTTGATAATCAACTCCATCAGCAAGGGAAGGAATTAGGACTTTATCTGGCACAGATTAAAAAAACCCAGGACGACCTGCTCCGCGACTGGCAAGCCAAAGCCGAGACCCAAGTCAAAATGAACCTGATTGCCCGGGAAGTGGCTAAACGGCAGAAACTGAAAGTCAGCGATGAAGAAGTCAGCCGGGAAATAACAACTTTAGCCGAACATTACACCCGCCAAGGGGAGCTAGAGCAACTTCAACAAGCCGACCCAGAGACGGTCAAGTTGAGGATTAAAGCGGTCCTGCTCAACGAAAAGGTCTTTGATTGGCTGGAGAAAAATAATCTAACCGGCTGACACAAAGCAAAACCCCGCCTAAGCGGGGTTTTGCTTTGTACCGAAAAACCGGTTAGCCGCGGGCAGGATACCCACAGCTTTTTCTCTTGCGGGCTAAGGCAATTCCATTATTATGAAATTACGGATTATGACTTACCCCGCTAAAAGCGGGGCGGTGTCGGTTTGCCCGCAAGACCACGGTTTTTCAGTAGCTAATAAGCATTATAACACTAACCAAACTACTTGTCAACCATATAGCAGCTCCGATTATTCGTGTGCGCTATTCGTATATGTAACTATGTTCACCTCACCTCGCTACTCTTATCTGTTCCTGCGCCTCGGCTTGGCTTTTGTTTTTCTGTGGTTCGGCGCGGGTAGTTTCATTAATCCCGACTACCGGCTAAATGCTTGGCTGCCGCAGCAGTTTATCTATATCCTCGGTATTTTTGAGATGCTAGTCGGCCTAAGTCTGCTGTTTGATATTTTCACCAAGCTTTTTTCTTTGCTTGCAATAATTTTTTTGACTGTTATTCTGGTAATCAACGGCTTGACCGAAATTATCGTCAGAGACGTCGGTCTGATCAGCGGTCTCCTGGCGGTTCTCTTCTGGCCGGAAAACCGAATGAGATTTTAACCAACGCCGCTTCTCAATATGGAAGAATTAACTCCAAAACCCGTTTTTCTCCAACTGGTTCTGCCGCTTTCGATTATCGTGGCCGCGCTTTTGATCGCCGGCGCTTTGTTTTACAACCGGGCCGACGTTAGAAAAAGCACGGCTAATATTGGCGGCCAGCCGGACCAATCCGCCGCGGTGAAAATCTCACTCAATGACAGTGACCACGTTTTGGGCGACCCGGGAGCCAAAGTGACAGTTGTTGAATACAGCGATTTCCAGTGTCCGTTTTGCCGAAGTTTTTGGCAGGATACCTTTGGCCAGATTAAAAAAGATTATATTGACGCCGGCAAGGCAAAATTTGTTTATCGGCACTTCCCGCTGGGTTTCCACCCGATGGCAATCCCTTCGGCCAAGGCGGTTGAATGCGCGGCCGAGCGGGGTAAGTTTTGGGAACTGCACGACCAGATTTTTGAAGAGCAGGCCAAACAGGGTGGCGGTACTATCCAATATACCGAGGCAGATATCAAAAACTGGGCCGGCCAGATCGGTCTGTCCGGTGACGATTTCAACCAGTGCTTAAGCTCCGATAAATACGGCGCCCGCATCCAGAGGGACTTACAATCAGGCAATCAATTTGGCGTTGACGGCACGCCGACAATATTTGTCAACGGCCAACGCGTTATCGGCGCCCAATCGTATGCGGTTTTCAAAGCGGCAATTGACGCGGCACTCAAGTAGCGCTCGCCCCGATGCCTCCCCTCACTAGTCCTCGGCTGCGTCTCGTCAGTCGTTAAAACCGAGCTTTGTTTCCAGAAATTTCAGGTAACCCGTCCGCTACGCGGGCTATTCAGCTCCGCTGCCGACCTCAAATTGTCTAAAAAAATCTATCTTGACTATGCCGCCGCCACGCCGCTGGATCCGCGCGTAGAGCGTGTAATGGCACGGGCGGAGAAAATTTTTGGCAATGCCTCGTCCGTCCATTGGGCCGGGCGGGAAGCCCAAAAAATCATTGACCAATCACGGGCAAAAATCGGCCGGATTTTACATTGCCGGCCGGGGGAAATTGTTTTCACCGGTTCCGGCACCGAATCGGCCAACCTGGCGATTTTTGGCATGGCATTGGCTTATCGGAAATTGGACGAACATAAAAACCCGGGCGGACATACCCGCCTAAATTTTCGGACTAGCGCCTCTGGCGCAGTTGCCACGGGTAAGTCCGAAAACTTAGGCGGGCATATTATCACCACCAAAATTGAACATCACGCTGTTTTGCGCGCTTGCCAGTATCTGGAAAAATTCGAGGGCTTCAAAGTAACCTATTTGGACGTTAAACCAGACGGCATCATTGACCCGGAAGCCATCAGAAAAGCTTTGCGGCCCGATACGATTTTGGTTTCCGTAATGTATGCCAATAACGAGATTGGCACGATCCAACCGATTAAACAAATAGCAAAAATAATCAAATCCTCAAAGCTCAAAGCTATAAGCTATAAGCTAAAACCTATCTTCCATTCCGATGCTTGCCAAGCCGCCGGCGCTTTAGATATCAACGTACAAAATCTGGGCGTTGATTTGCTGACCCTCAACGGTTCAAAAATCTACGGCCCGAAGGGAACCGGTTGCCTTTTCGTCAAGCGCGGCCTGCGGCCATTGCCGATAATTGTCGGCGGCGGCCAGGAACGCGGCCTGCGGGCCGGCACCGAAAATCCGGCCTTGATTGCCGGTTTTGCCACGGCTTTGGAGATAGCCGATAAAAACAAAATCCGTGAATCCGCCCGCCTAACCAAACTCCGCGATTTCGCCATCACCAAAATCTTGAGGAGTGTCCTCAAGGCGCGTCTAAACGGTGATCCCGTCAAGCGATTACCGAATAATATAAATATTTCTTTTAAGGGTATTGATGGCGAGATGCTAATGCTGGCTTTGGACCAAAAAGGCATCGCCGTCTCCACTGGTTCCGCCTGCACCACCACCGAGACTGGTCCCTCCCATGTTCTCAAGGCAATAAAAAACCCCCAGGGTTGGGGAAATGTGCGGATTACGCTGGGGAAACAAACCACCCAATCCGAGCTTAATTATCTATTGGCCAATCTACCAAGAGAAGTCAAAAAACTGCAATACCAAAACCGGCCCTAGGGCCGGTTTTGGTATTGTCCGCCCACCAGGACTCGAACCTGGACTCCACCGGTTAAGAGCCGGGAGCTTTACCAATTAAGCTATGGGCGGTTTGGTTATATTCTCTGATAGAGAATTTATTTTCTCAATCCAAGAAAAAATTCTGTGTCTTAGATTTTCAACCCCAGAACCTCGCACACGTACCTTTATTATCCCATTAGGTAGTATATTGGTTCTGTGTCCGGTGCCCCTGGGTTTTATAAAACTTTTACCAAAATTACACAATGGTATACCAGTTAATGTAGACCAATACCGTTTTATTTTAAAATCATCGTTGCCATAGTGTATGTGTAGATGTGCTCCCAGTTGGTTAGGTTTAATTCCAAATACCTTATCAAACCAACCAACCATTAACCTAATTACACGTGGATCAGAGTTCGTGATAGCCGTACCATTACTTTTTGAGCCTTCTGCCCAATAGAGCATAGCGCCAATCAAACGGAAAGATTTCCATGACACCTTTTTTATTTCCTTGCCTGCCGCCACTTTTATTAAAAAAATTTCTTTTTCTCGCTTAATTTTGTTAGCCAAAGCACCCAACTTTTGACCGTAAAAAGAAGCTCGTCGTTTTTCTATGCGGGCCGATGCAGATTTTGAGAGAACCACATCTCGACACCACAGACTCAAGATGCTTTTTGATACCCGTAGCTCCTTTAAAATTTCGTTATAACTAAAACCTTTGGCTCTAAGTAAGCGAGCCTTCTCATATTCCAGCCTTTTTCTTGGATATCGAACCACTAAGGCAATTATACTATAGAAGTATTAATTGGTTCAATAAAGTTATAAACAACTTTGCATCCCCGGCAGGATTTGGTCACAACTCTCGTCGGTTTCCGCCGCCGAGGTCGCGACCCCGCCTCGCGGCGACACTCGCCGATTACTCGTGTCGCATCGCTCCGGCTTTCAAATCCTGCGTTAAGTCAATAAATTGATTTAACCTATCTGCGTAGAATACTTGAATTAGTCCGAACCGCTTTCGCCGCCTGCGGCGGCGAGGAAGTCCCCCCGCGAAAATCCGGAAAGGCGGCGGAGCCGCACGAATGACAATTTCAAGTTTTTCAATGAGTTAAGTTTAACTCATTTCAGTAAATTTTTCAATCGAAAAATTTACTGGTGTGGCAGCAAATTCTTTGTTCTTTGAAATTTTGAAAAAAGAAAAGTCCCAAGCGGCGAACCGCGAGGGACTTGATGGTGAGTTGAGGCCGTGTCCTCAACTCGGTAAGTGCTGTGCGCGACACGGCGCGCTTGTGACTACTCCGCGGCGATTTCCGCGGGAGCCTCGGTTTCCAGCGTCTCCGCCTTCTCCTTGGCCTCTCGCTCCGGCGGCGAGAGAAGCGAGTTGACCACGCGGTGGATCGGGAGCGTGTGTCGCTCGTCCACCGACGCAATCGCCGGCTGCGCACCGCCCTCGTTCGGATCCGTCTGGCGCGTGCGCACCAGAACGTACTCGGAGAGCGTGCTCCCCTCGTACGCGTGGATCCAGGCGAAACCCGGAAGCGCCGAGTTGACCTCGTCGCGCCGGACATACCCGGACTCGGTGGCCACCGGGTCGAGGATGAGATACCCTCCGACCCGCCCGGACCAGTTCCAAACGAGGAGTGGCATGAGCCACGCGTCCTCCGGACGCGGCGTGGTGGGCTCACCATACTGCTCGCGCGTCACGCGACCGGACATGAGTGATCCGACGCCTCCCGTGCTGATGTGCAGGGTGGGAACACGGATGCCCTCGGGGGCCTCGTCGCGCGTCTCGCGGATGAACAGCCGGCGCGTGCTCGCGCCGCTTTCCGGCGAGTGGAACTCGACGAGCTCCACCTTGGCGTACTTCCCGCCGAGCTCCTTGATCTCGGAGCCTGTCCACAGCTTCCCGGCCTCTCCGATGCCTTTCTCGATTTTGCACCACATAACGATCTCCTTTTCGGTTTTGCCCAGCCTCCCTTGCGGTGAGGGCTTACGGGCGGTTTGCGGTTGAACTACCAGTCAGTTAGTTTTTTCTGGAGATCGCGATGGTTCGCGGTCCCCCATTAAGCGATTAGGTTTCTACTCACCTAATGGGGATCGCGAAGCGTAGTCAACTGTTTTATCAAAGAGCTATTTCGCTAATTTAAGGAGTAAATCTACCACCTCAAATTATGCGTCAAGTATATCATAGCTGACCAGTTCTGTCAAGCCCAAATGCTATTGATTAAACCTATAACCAAAAAACAAACAAAAAAGCCCATATTTCAGGCCATTTTTCACTCCTAAATCCTATGATTAAAACTTTTGGGATGAATGACTAAATTTGGTTGATATCAAGTAGAGAAAAACCGCT
>ERZ1292629.786-Hain-H43-01um-R1-786-length-34666-cov-5_pt1 | contig 34666 bp, 50 predicted proteins | sample MGYA00564399_ERZ1292629 | MGnify/ENA primary metagenome ERZ1292629 (study PRJEB36523, sample SAMEA6512636) | groundwater metagenome | collected 2019-01-08 | study: AquaDiva: Metagenomics assemblies of 32 groundwater samples
CCTGCGCCTTGCGGCGAAGGTCAAGGCCGGGGCCCGGCCCCTCACGGAGGAGGAGCTCGAAGAAATCGGCAACAAGGTTGTTGCCCGACTGAACAACCTTCCCCACATGGAGGTGGGGGAGGTCGAAGACGTGGAGGAGGTCGTCAACATCTTTTTTGAGGTCGTTGACTTCCTCTCCGTTGCCGGAGAGAGGGAGGCGGTGACGGAGGTCGTACGATTGGCGATGGAGAACGCTCAAAAGGGGTTGTTCTCCCCAGCCGCCGTTCAGGCGGCGGCAATCGCCGAAAGGGCGACCGATCGGAGGATCTTGGGGATTGTGAAGGAGGTAATCAACAACAATTAGAAAAAACGAGTTTCTGGAGATTTATCGTTATCAAATCTCCACTTTGTTCAGCTAATGACTTGGGTCGTTGGCTGATCGGGTTAACCCAAAGAAAGGTAGTGCGAACATGATGTCTGAATCGGATATGAATCGGATCATGAAGAGGGTCGAGGACGACATGAATTTTTTGGCTGGATTACCGGCCAGAAAGGAGGAAGAGGAACGGCTCGGGCGTCCCTGGGGGGAATGGACCATTCAGGAAATGATGGCATGGATGGACAGGGCTCTCCCCCTCTTTGCGGAAGCGCCACCGCAAAACTAAATGGCGCAAAAGGGAACGCGATTCGCTACGGCAATCACGTTTCCCTTCTGATTGAACCCGTAAACATGTGCTTGTGGGTTCAATGGAAGATTTTTTCCCGAGAAGATCGGGAGAAGGAGATAGTCATGTTTATCGTCACAGTTCATGCGCAAGAAGGAAACGGGGACCATGTGCTTGGAACAAGCGGCGAATTCGCCACTTGTTCCTCGGAGGTGGCCGTGGCGGGGTTTGCCACGGCCGAGGCTGCCGTTGCCGCTGGAATGGCGGCGGTGAATCGCTTTGGGGCAACCCCCAAAGCGGTCGAGGTCCGCACCTCGTTCTAAAGCGGTGGGCACAGGAGAAGGCCCAAACAAACTTCTCCTACTTATTGAGTTCATCACAATGGGTGGTGGATTCATGGGTAGAACATTAAAAATTTAATGGGGCTTCGGCCCCAGAAAGGAAGTGTTTATGACACTTCAGTTTGCAATTCTCGACCCCCGCAACATTCCGACCGCCGCGGAGGCCAACGACAAGGTGTTCGCAAATCCGGTTTACGGAATCGAAGTAACGGTGCCCGCGCTCGCAAAGCGCTGCATCGCGAATCTCGACCCGCAACACACCGGTGGCGATGCCAATCGCGCGGCCATCGAAGACGCGCTGACGGCCGAGCTCCCGACCGAGGGTTCCACTCTCGCGACGGTTCGCGCCGATCTGGACGCCGTCGGCGCGATGGTTGTTTTCGGCCTTAGATTGAGAGGCCGAATGATAGAACCCTCTGCATGGAGGGTTTGTTCAATTTGTGGGGCGGGGCTACAATCTTGCTTTTTTGTTTGCGGCCACTGCGGTTGGGTGGTTGGGAGCCACTCTAACGAAGCAGTGGCGACCAGATTTCAACAGGTGGCCGCTGCCGACAAGTTCGCGCGTGGTGGCTGGTTGGGCCCCAAACCGTTACCAACCAAGGAAAACCCTTGGCCGAGCGAGGGGGCAGCGGATTCGACTCAATCGCTCGCGGCAATCGCCGCGGCGGTTACGGACTTCAAGGTCCCGATGGCCGATCGCGTCGCCACGATGGAGAAGTGGCTACTGACGGGTGAAGAGCCCAAGCAGTACCGCGACTCCGTCGAGAAGGAACGGCTCGACATGATCGCTGCCCTCGAAAGCGGAGCGATCAGGTGCGAGACGCGCTCCGGCGGCAAGATCGCGGTCGTCGAGAGCACGCACCGAGCGGCCACCAGCGTGGGGTACTCACTCGCGCCAGTCGTGGTTGCTCGCAATCCGGCCTTCAAGCTGGGCGGTGGTGAGGCTCACGCGAAGTACACGGTTTGTGCCTTCGAGGCAGGCAAGTTTGCGGACATCAAGTCCGCGCTTGCCGAGCTCGCGACGATCGAAGCTGGTTGGGGCGGTTCGCCCGTCATCGGTGGTAGCCCCCAGGGTGTGAGTTCCGCCTTGACGATCGATCAGGTCGTCGAGGTGGTTGAGAAGCATCTTAAGTAAATGAGATGCTGGCCACCGGAAACGGCCGAGGAAGAGTTTCCGAAAATTGGACAAACAAGCTCTGCTGAAAGGCGGAGCTTTTTCTTTTTTGCTGGACAAGATTTGGTAAGTGTGCGAGAGTGGGGGCGGAATAGTATTGTCTTCGCGAGGCGGAGACTCGCTGGGTTATTGAAAGGAGTGAGCCATGTTAGTGTTATCTAGGAAGCGGGATGAGAGCATTATGATCGGCGACGATATTGAGATTACCGTCGTTGACATCCGTGGCGACAAGGTGCGACTCGGGATCGCGGCACCGCGTCCGGTGCAGGTTCATCGCAAAGAGGTGTATGAAGATATCCAACAAGGGCAAATGAAACTGCCCTATATGGATGATCGGCCAGCCAGCAAGAATGGAACAGCCGATTATCAGGTGTGATATTTGATCGTCGGCAGGAGGTCGGGGGAGGGGGAGCTATTCACCAAGCGGGTAATAGCTTCCCTTTTTTTATTTGCGGAAGAAGTGAAGGGTTTTGGCCGATTTAGCCTCGAGGAAGTTTTGGCAAAACTTTTCGGCCGTTTCTGGTTCAAAGAATTTGCAGGAGAACACATCAATGAAAGCGCGACTTTTGCCCTCGTCGAAGTGCATGGTGACGGAAGATGTTTCAATAAACTGAAAGGCAGAATAACCCTCCAGTGGCCCCTCGGCAAAGCGTTGGATCATGGGCTCACCATAACGCTTCATTTTTATTTCTTCACACAAGCCCTCAATAAGGACCCGAATTTTTTCCGGATCTTTGATAAACTGGGGATGGCAGTCATAGAGGTCAATTGAGGCCACCATCCCCCAACACTGGTTCTCTTCGTACTCGGTTTGAAGTTTGTTCACTCGCGTAAAATTAATTAGTTTCTAATAAAACGTTTTCATTATAAGTAAACTGTCAAGGATGACAATAGTGCATAACTTATTTGCCTTCTTCTTGAGCTTTGGACTGGGGGTGGTGGCCCAGTTTTATTGGGCTTTGCCTTGGCCTTTTTTGGTAGGCCTCACCTTTTTGATTTTGATCTTTTTATTCTATTATCATTTTTCTCGCGCGGTTCCATATCTTTTGGCGGCGATTATTCTCTTTGGTTTTACCTTGGGGGTCGGTCGTTTGTGGTTAACCGAGAGTTTGCGCGATCGGGAATTAGATCAGTATTTGGGCCAAGAGATCACCTTTCAGGGTCACCTCATTGCGCCGCCCGATGAGCGCGAGGTATTTACGCGAGTGGTGGTGCGTCCGGAGGGGTGGCGGGTGGCGATTGCTTTTGACTTGCCGCGGGGCGATGAGTGGCACTATGGCGATTTGGTGCAGGTCACTGGTTTACTCGCACCCCGAGCTCGCGGGGCGAGTTTTACGCTTGATTATGAACTCAAATCAGCCGAGGTAGAGATTTTGCCTAGCCAAAATTTTAGCTTCCGGCGGAGCCTGTTTTGGCTTAAAGACCAATTTCTCGAAAACCTTAAACAACTTTATCCGGAGCCGGCGGCTGGTCTGGTGGCCGGCCTTCTCTTTGGCGAGAAGCATGCTTTGGGCGAAAAGTGGTCCGAGTATTTCCGTGCCGCTGGCCTTTCTCACATTGTGGTGCTCTCGGGTTATAACCTCACCTTGGTGGCCACGCTAATTTTGAGCTTTTTTGCTTGGTGTCGAGTGTCTTTGCGCCCGCGTTTAATTCTGGGAGCCATAGGAATTATCGCTTTTACCTTGATGACTGGCGCTTCGGCCGCTACCGTGCGCGCGGCAATGATGGCTTTGGTGGCTCTGCTCGCTCGAGCGGCGGGTCGAGAATATGCGGCGGGCACGGCCCTGTTTCTGGCTGGTTTCTTGATGTTGCTGTATGAGCCGCGGTTATTGGTTGGTGACCTTGGCTTCCAATTATCCTTTTTGGCTACTTTTGCTTTAATTTATTTTTCTCCCGTGATGGAAAGAGTTTTTGGTTTTTGGCCCAAAACGCGACTAGCTCTCTGGCGCGAAGTAGCCATTACCACCCTCGCGGTACAAATCTTTCTGGTGCCTTGGCTTTTATATAAATTTGGTACTGTTTCTCTTCTTGGTTTACCGGCTAATATTTTGGTTTTACCGCTGGTGCCACCAGTGATGCTCTTGGGTTTTGGCGCGAGCTTGCTCGGATCAATTAGTTCGCTTTTAGCTTGGCCGGTGATGGCTATTTCTTATCCGATTATTGCCTTAATGCTTTGGCTCGCCAAGCTTTTTGCTACGCCAACCATGGCCACCTTTGAGGTCACAAACTTTTCTGTTTCCACCGTGATAATTTGTTATTTGTTTTACTTCGGAATCATTCTGTGGCATAATCGGAAAGGATGGTTGCTGGTGGGCCAGTAACCAATTGGGCCATAGCGAAGGAGTGCTCGGCGTGTTTCATCTCGATTCTTCTTATTTTGGCGTGATGGGTTGTATTGCGGTGGCGATTGCGTTGGCAGTGATTGTGGCGGGGCGTGTTTTCGACAAGAGGCGAGATTAGTGCTGATCGGGCGGGGTAGCTTGTTGCCAGTTTGGTTGAAAAACCGCTGGCAACTTTTTTGTTTTCTCGCGATAATTTGGCTTAATGATCAAATTGCTTCGCACGCACTACCTTTGGTTTTTGACCCTCTTTTTTCTGTTGGCAAATCTTTTGGTTTGGCCCAAGGTTTTGGCCGAGCGCCAAGCTTTACTCAAAGTCGCCTTTCTTGATATTGGTCAAGGCGATGCGATTTATATTGAGGCACCCAATGGCAATCAAATTTTGCTTGATGGTGGCCGGGGGCGGCAAGTGCTCGCGGCGCTTGGCGAAGTGATGCCTTTCTCTGATCGTTCGCTTGATTTAGTGATTGCTTCGCATCCCGACGCTGACCATATTGGTGGTTTGGTGGATGTGTTTGATCGTTATGAAATTGGTGGTTTTATGGAGTCGGGAGTAGCGGCCGAGACCGAGGTTTACGGTTTTTTACAAGAGCGAGTGAAGGCAGAGGGAGCTAAACCAGTTTTGGCGCGGCGAGGAACCATTATTACTCTCGACGCCGCGCGCCAAATTTATCTCACGGTGCTTTTCCCCGATCGCGACACCACTGGCATGGAGACCAATGAGGCTTCCATTATCGCCAAACTTACCTACGGCGAGTCTGACTTTTTGCTCACTGGTGATTCACCGATGAAAATTGAAGAATATCTGACCGGTAGTGACGCCGAGAGTCTTGCGAGTGAGGTGCTCAAGCTGGGTCATCATGGTTCCAAGACTTCGAGTAGCGCCGAATTTCTCGCCGCCGTTAAGCCGGCGTATGCCATTATTTCTGTGGGTAAAAATAGCTATGGTCACCCGAGCCCAGAGGTGCTTGATCGTTTAGAAAAGGCTCAAATTCCCTCTCTCCGCACCGATGAAGAAGGGACCATTATTTTCGAAACCGATGGTAAAAAAATTACTTGGCGCTCGATTTGAGTTGGCGATTTTGCTTGAGGCAGGAGGTGCAGACTTTGATTCTGCCGCCACCGGGTAAAGCGGCCCATTGGAGATTGGGATATTTGCGCTTCATGCCGACGGGGTTAAACTTGGTCGCGCGGACGCGATTAGAATATTTCCCGGCCATGATCGTGCCTTTATTGCAGGTTGGGCAGACTTTCATTTCGGAGGTATGCTAACATGCTGGTTTAATTATGACAATTACCTTTGTTTTCAGTTTAGCGATTCTTATTATGTCGGTGGTGATTCACGAGGTGGCCCATGGTTATGCCGCCGAGGCGCTCGGCGACTCCACCGCGCGCTTGCAAGGGCGACTCACGCTTAATCCGCTGGCGCATCTCGATTGGTTTGGTTCGGTAATTTTACCGCTGATGCTCTCGCTTTTACCGGGCGGACTCGTTTTTGGCTGGGCCAAGCCGGTGCCGTATAATCCGTATAATCTCCGCGGGGGCAAATGGGGTCCGGCGTTGGTAGCCGCGGCTGGGCCAGCATCTAATTTATTCTTAATGGCGTTTTTTGCCCTCTTTTTGCGCCTTTTTGCTTGGTCGGGGCCAGTAATTTATTTGGCGAGTTCCATTGTGCTCGTTAATCTCGCCCTCGCTATTTTCAACTTAATTCCTGTTCCGCCACTCGATGGTTCTAAAATTCTTTTTGCTATCCTGCCATACCGTTTGCGCTCCCTCGAGAACTTCCTCACCACCTATTCCCTTTTCTTCGTTTTCCTTCTCCTTTTCGTCCTTTGGGATTTTATCTCACCGCTCGTCTTCACCATCTTCACCTGGCTGGTGGGGTAGCGACTTGCGTCTTTGGGGGAAACATATTAAAGTGGTAGCTCACAAGTTTTATGCCGACAGTTAATCAATTAATTAAGAACCCTCGCCGGGCCGTGCGCGTGAAGAGCCGCACGGTTGGCTTGGCGAATGGCTTCAACACCAAGAAGAGCCGCCCCATTTTTTACCCCTCACCATTTAAGCGGGGAGTTTGTGTGCAGGTTAAAACGACGACACCGAAGAAGCCAAACTCCGCGGTGCGGAAAATCGCTCGGGTGCGCCTCTCTAATGGGATGGAGGTCACCGCCTATATTCCCGGTATTGGTCACAATCTCCAAGAACACTCGGTGGTAATGATTCGTGGCGGTCGGGTGAAGGACCTTCCCGGCGTGCGTTATCATATTGTGCGTGGTCGATATGATTCATCCGGCGTAGATAAGCGGATGAAGGGCCGCTCGCTCTATGGAGCCAAGAGACCAAAGAAAGGCAAATAATTAAACATGAGACGCAAAGTTAAAAATCGAATTAAACTCCAACCAGATTTGGCCTACCAATCGCTCAAAATTGCGAAACTAATTAACTATGTGATGGATTCGGGTAAAAAGAATACCGCGCGTAAGGTGGTGTATGGCGCCCTTGACCAGATTAAAGAAAAAACCAAACAAGAGGCCTTAGAAGTTTTTGAAGAGGCGGTTAAGAATGCTGGGCCAGCCATGGAGCTCCGTTCGCGCCGGGTGGGTGGTGCTAATTATCAGATTCCTCACGAGGTGAGCCCAGAGCGCCGCCTCACGCTTGCCTTGCGGTGGATGGTAGAAGCTGCTTCGAGCAAAAAGGGGCGACCGATGGCCCAGAAATTGGCCGAAGAGATTGTGGCGGCGGCAAAAAATGAGGGTGAGGCGGTAAAAAAGCGCGAGATGATTCACCGGATGGCCGAGGCCAACCGCGCCTTTGCTCACTTTGCTCGGACACAAAATAAGCCTAAGGTTGTTGCTTAAATGAATCGCGATTATCCGCTCGAGAAGGTTCGGAATTTTGGAATTATTGCCCACATTGATGCGGGCAAAACTACGGTGAGCGAAAGAATCCTTTTCTACACCGGCGTCTCACACAAGATTGGCGAAGTGCATGAGGGCGATACGGTGATGGACTGGATGGAGCAAGAGCGCGAACGCGGGATTACGATTACCGCCGCGGCCACCACCTGTTTTTGGACCCCAAGTTATGCAGCCGGCGACCTCACCAAGAAGCATCGTTTTAATATTATCGATACTCCCGGTCACATTGATTTTACGATTGAAGTAAAGCGTTCTTTGCGCGTGCTCGATGGTGCGGTGGTGGTCTTCGACGGCGTGAGCGGCGTCGAGCCGCAATCAGAAACCAATTGGCGCTATGCCGATGAGGGTAAGGTGCCTCGCCTATGCTTTATCAATAAACTAGACCGGATGGGCGCCTCCTTCGAATTTTCTTATGGCACGATTCTCGATCGGCTCACCAAGCAGGCGGTGCGTTACCAAATTCCGATTGGGCTTGAGGAAAACTTTGCTGGTGTGATCGATCTTTTGCAGAAAAAGGCTTATGGCTTCGAGGGTGAGAAGGGCCAAACGATTAAAGAAATTCCGATTCCCTCCGATTTGCAAGCCGAGGTTGATAAATATCATGCTGAATTAGTGGAACGCATTGCCGAGACAGACGATGCGCTCATGACCGAGTATTTAGAGGGCAAAACGATTGCTCCTGATGTGCTTAAGGTCGCCCTGCGGAAGGCGGTGATTGCTAATAAGATTGTGCCGGTTTTTTGTGGTTCGGCGCTTAAGAATAAGGGGGTTCAGCTTGTGCTTGATGGAGTGGTGGATTATTTGCCTTCGCCGCTCGATATTCCGCCAACAAAAGGAATTGATGAGCGCACGGGTGAAGTGGTGGAGCGCTTGCCTTCTGACGAGGCGCCTTTTGCCGCTCTCGCTTTCAAAATTCAAACTGATCCTTTTGTGGGGCAACTCGTTTTCTTCCGGGTTTATTCGGGCAAGATTGAGGCCGGTTCATATATTTATAATACCCGCACGCGAACCAAAGAGCGGGTGGGTCGGATTGTGCGTTTGCATGCCAATGAGCGAGAGGATGTGAAGGTGGTTTATGCCGGAGAAATTGCCGCGACCGTGGGCTTGAAGGATGTGAAAACCTCCGACACTTTTTGCGATATTGATAATCCGATTATTCTTGACCAAATTGTGGTGCCGGAGCCAGTGGTCTCGATGAAGATTGAGCCGAAAACAAAGGCAGACCAAGAAAAAATGGGCATGGCGATGAAGAAGCTCTCCGACGAAGACCCAACTTTTAAAATTAAATCTGATCCAGAAACTCTTGAGACTATTATTTCTGGGATGGGTGAATTGCATCTTGAGGTGCTGGTAGAGCGGATGAAGCGCGAATTTGGCGTGGAGGCTAATGTGAGCAAACCACAAGTGGCTTATAAGGAAACAATTACCGCCGAGGCCGAAGCCGAAGGGAAGTATATTAAGCAAAGTGGTGGCCGTGGTCAGTATGGTCATGTGCGTTTGCGAGTGAAGCCGCTTAAACCGCTCGAGGAAGGGGCGAAGATTCCGAAGAATGTGACCCGCGAGCCCGGTTTCGAATTTATCAATGCGATTAAAGGTGGCGTGGTGCCACAAGAATATATTACGCCGGTGGAGAAGGGGGTGCGTGAGGGGATGGAGCGTGGCGTGGTCGCCGGCTTTTTGCTCGTCGATATCTCGGTCGAGCTTTATGACGGCTCTTATCACGAGGTGGATTCTTCAGAAATGGCCTTCAAGATGGCGGGCTCGATGGCTTTGCAAGAAGCAGCGCGGCGCGCTAAACCCGTTCTTCTAGAACCTATTATGAAGATAGAAGTGATTGTGCCGGAGAAGTTTATGGGTGATATTACCGGGCATCTCAACTCTAAGCGCGGGCAGATTGAAGGGATGGAAGATCGCGGTAATGCCAAGGTTATTCGCGCTAAAGTGCCACTGGCCGAGATGTTTGGTTATGTCACCACTCTCCGCTCGCAAACCGAAGGCCGCGGTTCCTTCAATATGGAATTTGCCGAATACGCCATCATTCCCAACAATGTGGCGCAGAAGATTGTGGAAGCGCGGCAGTGATTTAATTTGTGATTAGCAAATGGCTTAAAAAGTTGTTTGCTTGGCGTTTATCTGGGGCCCGAAGGGAGAAGTTTGAAATAAAAGTTAGACCGTTTAAAGAAAAAATCTTTCGTGATTTGTTGGGCAAAGAAATTTTGGAACTCGGCGCCGGTGCTGGGGTAAATGTGCGTTATTATGCTGGTGCCAAGTTTGTTTATTTGGTTGAACCCAACCTAGAGATGAGATCTTATTTAGAGAAAAGATGCCAAGCCGAGAAATTGCCAAGCAAAATTTTAACTGACCAAGCAGAAAATTTATCTCTCCCAGATCAATCGGTGGAGGTAGTGATCAGCTCTTTTGTTCTCTGTAGTGTGAAAAATGTGCCTAAGGTGTTAACTGAAATTGCTCGAGTCCTCAAGCCCGGCGGGAAGTTTATCTTTGTAGAACATGTGGGAGCTAAGACGGGAATAAGGGCCACAATGCAAAGAGCGATAAGGCCACTCTGGCGTTTTTGGTCTGATGGTTGTGATTGTTGTCGAAACACCGAGATCTTGATTCGTCAGGCGAATTTGTTTTCAAAAATTGAGTTACAAGAATACCATCAAGTTCCTAGCTTTATCGCTCGACCATGGATTTTGGGTGTAGCTTTTAAATAATACAAACCACGAGGGTTCCCCTCGTGGGGAGAAAAAAAGAACCGCCGGGGATTTCCTCGGCGGTTCTTGGGGGCTGTGATTTTTACAACCAATGGATCTGTCCGTATTCGTCGGTTCGGTGGTCCTTGGTCATTGTGCCGAGCGCGGGGACCTTTTGGAGATTGCAGAAGCCTTTTTGGAGTAAAGCACGAGCCTTTTCTTTATCGGAAAGTTGATAGGTTTCCAAGACTTTCCTCATGGTTCGATTGCCACAATCCGCGCATTGAATGATTTCGTAATCGCGCCTGTTTCCCGGCTTGAGGTCGTCGGCATAAATGATCCAGTTTTGCTGTCTCTCAAATCGCCTTTCGCACCCCGGGCAACAATTGGGAACAAATCTCTCCACCCCGTACATCCACTTTCCCCCCTGCTCAATTATCGCTTGTTGTAGCCGATCAAGTTCTATCGCTGCCGGTAGCGTCATCACATTTCTCCTAAAAAGGTGAACTATTTACCCTGTGGGGGAGTTAAGCATAAAAGTGTTACATTTGCTACTGTACTCACTACATATATTTGACGCCCCCAGAGTGGTTTGCTAGTATTCTAGGGCGCTTTGGGCGCGTCGGTTTTTCTCTAATTTCAATCCTAAATTCGCCACAGGCGAATCGGACAAGAAAATTATTAGTTTAGTAAATTTAATTTAAAAAATATGGCAGTAGATAAATTTGATCGTAATAAGCCCCATGTGAATGTGGGCACCATTGGTCACGTTGACCACGGCAAGACCACGCTCACCGCGAGTATTTTGCATGTTCTCGACCTCAATAAAGACAAGGGCTATGGCGCTCGAGTTGAGGGTATTGACGGTATCGATAATGCTCCCGAAGAGAAGGCTCGAGGTATCACCATTGCCCTCCACCACTCGGAGTATTGGACGCCAAAGCGTCACTATGCCCACATTGATGCGCCCGGTCATGCCGATTACATCAAAAACATGATTACCGGTGCCGCCCAAATGGATGGCGCGATTATTGTGGTGGCCGCTCCAGATGGCGCGATGCCGCAAACGCATGAACACATTTTGCTGGCTCGCCAAGTGGGTGTGCCAAAGATTATTGTTTTCCTCAACAAAGTAGACATGGTCGACGACAAAGAGTTGGTTGACTTGGTAGAAGCCGAGGTTCGCGAACTCTTAACTAAACACGGTTATGATGGCGCCAATACGCCCATTATCCGCGGTTCTGGTCTTAAGGCCCTAGAAGCCAAGAGCGCTGATGATGAATATGCTAAGAAAGTCCTTGAGCTTGTTGACACCCTCGACACCTTCATGCCTGATCCAGTGCGGGAGACTGATAAGCCCTTTTTGATGCCGATCGAAGACATTTTCTCGATCGAAGGTCGCGGTACGGTGGTTACTGGTCGGATTGAGCGCGGTCGGGTAAAAGTGGGCGAAGAAGTCGAGATTGTGGGTATTAAGGATACGGCCAAAACCACGATTACCGGTATCGAAATGTTTAATAAGCAACTCGATGAGGGTCTGGCTGGCGATAATGCCGGTATTCTTCTTCGGGGTACCAAGAAGGAGGATGTAACTCGTGGTCAGGTGCTCGCTAAAACTGGTTCGGTTACACCGCATACTGAATTTACGGCTGAAGTTTATATTTTGAAGAAAGAAGAAGGTGGCCGTCATACGCCATTCTTTACGGGCTATAAGCCACAGTTCTATATTCGAACCACGGATGTGACGGGTGAAGTAACGCTCGATGAAGCGGTAAAGATGGTCATGCCCGGTGATACCGTTACCTTTAAGGTTAAGCTGGTGGCGCCAGTGGCTCTTGAAGAAAAGCAACGCTTTGCGATTCGTGAGGGTGGCAAAACCGTAGGTGCTGGCGTGGTCACTAAGATTACTGCCTAAAGTTTGTCTGATAGCTTGGCCCCAATAACCAACATGAGTTCAGAAATTACTAAAGAAAAGCCAGCTAAGTCTAAGGTTAAGGTGGCGCCTAAGGATGGTTTACCGCAAAAGATTAGAATTCGTGTTTCGGCTTACGAAAACAAGGTTTTAGACGCTAGTGTGAAGCAAATTATAGACACCGCTAGTCGTTACGATGCGGTGGTGCGTGGCCCGGTGCCTCTCCCAACCGAGATTAAGAAATATACGGTTAACCGCAGTTCTTTTGTTCACAAAAACGCGCGAGAGCAGTTTGAGATGCGAGTTCATAAGCGGTTGATTGACATTCTTAATCCTTCGGGCAAGATTGTGGAACATCTCACTAATTTAAATTTGCCTTCAGCGGTAAATATTGATGTCAAAATGTTATGAAAACCGTTTTAGTTACCAAGCAAGGCATGACCCAAGTGTTTACGGACTCGGGAGAGGTAATTCCGGCCACGGTGGTTTTGCCGGTGGTAACTAAGGAGGGCGAAGAGCTTTTTGGTGGTTTGGTGGTTGGCGATAGGGTCAAGGTGAGTGGCGTGACCAAGGGTAAGGGATTCCAAGGCGTGGTTAAGCGCCACGGCTTTAAGGGTGGCTCGCGCACTCATGGTCAGAAGCACTCCGAACGCGAACCCGGTTCGATTGGTGGTGGTTTGCGCACTCGTATTCCTAAAAACATGCGAATGGCCGGTCGCATGGGTGGCAATCGAGTGACGGTGGCCAATTTGTCGATCGTTGCCCTCAATGAGACAGAGAAGTCTTTGTTAATTTCTGGAGCAGTTCCTGGTCGACGGGGCACCAAGCTTGAGATCAAAACCAATGAAAACTAAAGTCTACAACCAAGAAGCCAAAGAAATTGGCCACTTTGATTTGCCCGAGCAACTTTTTGGGGCTAAGTGGAACGCTGATTTGGTCCATCAAGTGGTCACTTCGGCTAATACTAGTCGTCGAGCTAATACTGCTCAAGCTAAGGATCGTAGCGCGGTGCGGGGTGGTGGCAAAAAGCCGTGGCGACAAAAGGGTACTGGGCGAGCGCGCCATGGTTCCACTCGGTCGCCTTTGTGGCGTGGTGGTGGAATTACCCATGGTCCTACTACCGAACGGAATTATGATCGAAAAATAAACAAGACGATGAAAAATCGGGCTCTGGCCGCGGTTCTTTCTCGTAAGTTGCGTGATGGCGAAGTGGTGTTACTCGATAGCTTGGCTTGGCCAGAAGTAAAGACCAAACAGGCAATAGCGATGCTTAATCAGTTTGCCACTAAACCAGAATTCAAGAAGATCAATTATCGTTCTGGTAAGAGGGCCTTGCTGGCTTTACCCGAAATTAATCCCGAGTTGGTAAAAAGTTTTCGGAACATTGCCAGTGTGCAGGTGGCCGAAGCGAGAAACTTGGGTCCAGTTGAGGCTTTGGCCTATCGTTATATTTTGTTTGTTAAGCCAGAGGTGAGTCTGCCGATTTTGGCCAAACGTTTTTAAACCATGTCTAAAGTAAATAAATTATCCCCAGACGCCGTAATTCTTAAACCGCATCTTACCGAACGGGCGGCTTTGGGCGAGGCTTTAACTAAGCCGGTGTACACCTTTGTGGTAGCCTCTCGCGCCACTAAACCGGAGATTTCGCGCGCGATTAAAACCCTTTATCAAGTAACGCCCCTCAAGGTAAATATTCTTCGGGCTAAACCCAAGCGCTTTGTTTACCGTGGTCGTGGGGGCAAAACTGCTGGTTTTAAGAAAGCCCGAGTTTTTTTACCAGCGGGTACTAAAATTACTTTGCTCTAAAAATGAAAACTTATCGCCCTACCACCAAAAGTCGCCGTCATACTATTACGATCAATTATCGGGCGGTTTTAACGGCGGCTGAACCGCATAAACCGCTTACTTTTGGCCGGAAGCGTTACATGGGTCGAAACAAGGCTGGCCGCATTACCGTGCGACACAAGGGTGGCGGGTCAAAGCGGTTATATCGAGAAATTGATTTTCGTTACGACAAAATCAATATTCCGGCGCGAATCGAGACCATTGAGTATGACCCCAATCGTTCTGGTTTTATTGCTTTGGTGCTTTACGCTGATGGTGAGCGGCGTTATGTTTTGGCTCCAAAGGGTTTAAAAGTGGGCGATTCTTTAATGGCTTCAGCGGAGGCTGATCTGACCACCGGAAATCGTTTACCCTTGGCCAAGATTCCTGTTGGCTCCTTTGTTTATAATCTAGAAGTAAAGCCGGGCGGTGGCGCTAAATTGGTGCGTTCGGCCGGTAATTTTGCGCAAGTTCTCTCTAATGATGCGGGCTACACCTTGATTAAGATGCCATCGAGCGAAACGCGGAAGATTGATGATCAGGCCTGGGCCTCAATTGGCTCGGTCTCTAATGAAGAAAATAAATTGATTAAGCTTGGTAAAGCTGGTCGCTCGCGCTGGCTGGGGATTAGGCCAACCGTGCGGGGTAGCGCCATGAATCCGGTCGACCACCCCTATGGTGGTGGTGAGGGTCGCCAAGGTCGAGGGACGCGTCGGCCCAAAACGATGTGGGGTAAAATCACTGGTGGTCGGAAGACCCGCCGCCCCAAGAAGTATTCTAACCATTTGATTATTTCTCGCCGTTCTGGTTAACTCAAGCCCGCCACCATGACAAGATCGCTTAAAAAAGGCCCATTTATTGACCCAAAGCTCCTGAAGAAAATTTCGGGTAAAAAACCGATGGAAGCGGGGGTGATTAAAACTTGGTCACGAGCCAGTGAGATTAGTCCGGAGATGGTCGGTTTTACCTTCGGTGTGCATAATGGCCGAGATCATGTGCCGGTGTTGGTGGCGGAAGAAATGGTCGGACATCGTTTGGGAGAGTTTAGTCCAACCCGGAAGTTTATTCGCCATGGCGGTAAGATGCAGAAAGAAATGGAGCAGAAGAAAAAAGAAGCCGAGATTGCGGCAGCTAAGGCCGCCAAAGAGCCGGCCGCCGCGACTGGTGCCGCCACGGCCCCTAAAAAATAATTAATTAGAAAAAACATGAAAGCTGCCCTTTATCGTTATCGTCAATCACCACGCAAGGTTCGTTTGGTGGCTAATTTGGTGGCCGGAAAAAGGGTGGCTGAGGCGCTAAAGCAACTTGAGTTTTTGCCCAAGAGAGCGGCTTTGCCTCTGGCTAAATTAATTAAGTCGGCCGTGGCGAATGCGGTTAATAATTTAAAAATGAGCGCCGATCACCTGATCGTTAAGAACTTAACGGTCGATAAGGATGTGGTCTTAAAGCGTTTTCGACCTCGAGCGCGAGGTTCGGCCAGCAGAATCAATAAACGCACCAGTCAGGTGCGAGTGATTTTGGCCGAACAGGTGACGAATAAAAAATAATATGACGCATAAAGTTCATCCTTACGCTCATCGTTTAGGCCTGCTCACTGATTGGCGGTCGCGCTGGTTTGGCGGCCGAGACAATTATCAGGCCTTTTTGCGCACCGATGTGTTGGTGCGAGAATTTTTAGAAAAGAAATTGCGCGGTTTTTATGTGAGCGCGGTAGAGATGGAGCGCGGGGCTAATTATTGGCGAGTAATTATTAAAACTTCTCGACCGGGAATGGTTATTGGTCGTTCGGGTGAGGGGGCCACGAAATTGCGCCAAGAGGTTTTGGCCTATGCCAAAAAAATCGAAGGGGTTATCCCGCGTGATTTCAAAATTGATATTGAGGAAGTAAAAAACCCTGATGCCGATGCCGCTATCGTGGCCTTCAATGTGGCTGAAGGTTTGGAGAAGCGTTTGCCCTTTCGCCGAGTGCTAAAGCAAACGACCGAGAAGGTTCTGGCCGCGCGCGGGGTGGACGGGGTGAGAATTGATGTTTCTGGCCGCTTGGGTGGCGCAGAGATTGCGCGTAAAGAAAGTTTGAAAAAGGGTCGCTTGCCGTTGCAAACTTTGCGCGCCAATATCGATTTTGCGCGCGAGAAAGCCTACCTTTCTTACGGAGTAATTGGGGTCAAGGTGTGGATTTATAAGGGGCAAGTTTTTGACGAAATTAAAAAATAAACCATGTTGCTCCCGAAAAAAGTAAAATATCGCAAATGGCATACCATGCGGCGCAACCCCAAAAAGGTGATGGTGGAGACACGCGGCCTAACCTTAGCCTTCGGTTCTCATGGGTTAAAAGCTGAAACTGTTGGTCGGGTGCGCTCGAATCAAATTGAGTCGGCGCGTAAAGTGATTGTGCGCGAAATTAAGAAAGGCGGAAAACTTTGGATTAGAATTTTCCCCGATAAACCCTACACGGCTAAACCCGCCGAAGTGGGTATGGGTAAAGGTAAGGGTGATCCACAGGGTTATGAGTTTGAAGTCAAACCCGGTCGAGTTATCTTTGAGCTTGATGGTTTGCCCGATGAACAAGCAAAAGATGTTTTGCGCCAAGCGGGCAGCAAATTACCCCTTAAAACCAGAGTGATTAGTCGATAAAAACATGGCCAAAGATAAAACAAAAATTTGGATTGATAAGAACCCGAGTGATTTGAAAAAACTCGTGACGGAGCGGGTGGCTAAATTACGCACCTTTCGCTTTAGTGTGGCCGGAAGCAAAATTACCAATGTGAAGGAGGGGAAAAAATTGCGTCGAGAAATTGCCCAGGTTCTTACGGCACTACGAAACACTAAATAATATGACCAAAGGTAAAATGTTGACGGGGGTAATCGTTTCGACCAAAATGGCCAAAACCGCGGTGGTGGAAGTTTCGCGATTGGTTAAACATCCTAAATATGGTAAGTTCTTGCGGCGGAGCAAGCGCTATTTGGCCCACGATGAGGCTGGGCACCAAACGGGCGAGAAAGTTACCATCGTCGAAACCGCCCCGCTCTCTAAACGCAAACACTTTCGAGTAGTGTAAATTATTTAATAAAACCATGATTCAACCGCGTTCGATTGTGAAGATTGCTGATAATACCGGAGCTAAGCTTGGGCGCGTGTTTAAGGTGCTTGGCGGTTCTAAACGGCGCTATGCTCGGCTTGGTGATTTGGTGGTGATCTCGATCCAAACCGCCGAACCGCAAAAAGCGGTTAAGAAAAAAGAAGTTTGCCGCGCGGTGGTGGTGCGCAGTCGCGAGGCGCATCGTCGGGCTGATGGTTCTTATGTTCGCTTTGATGAAAATGCTGTGGTGCTTTTAGAAAAAGATAAACCAGAGCCACGCGGGGGGCGTATTTTCGGACCAATTCCGCGCGAAATTGCTGATCTTGGCTATCAGAAAATTGTTTCTTTAGCGCCAGAAATTGTTTAAGAATCATGATGAAACTCAAGAAAAACGATGAGGTGGTGGTGATGACGGGCAAAGATCGCACTAAGCGGGGTAAGATTTTGCGCGTTTTGCCCAAAGAGTATCGGTTGGTGGTAGAGGGGGTAAATGTGCGTAAGGTGAGAGAACGAGCGCGTAAGGCTGGCGCCAAGGGTCAAGTGATTGAGCGACCTTCTCCGGTGGCCATTTCTAATGTTTTGCTTTATTGTGCCGCTTGTAAAAAGGGGGTGCGCGTGGGGAGTAAATTACTTAAAACCAAGAAGGTGAGAATTTGTAAACAGTGTGAGAAAGAAATTTAAAAAACATGATTCCGGTTAAAGAAAAATTAAAACAAGCTCGACCGGCGCTTAAAGAGGCGCTAAAAATTACTAATGATCTAGCCGCTCCGCGGCTTCTAAAGGTGGTTTTGAGTTCTGGTACGGGTAAGGCTAAAGATAAGAAGCGTAATGAGCTAGTGGCGAATCGTCTGGCCAAAATTACAGGGCAAAAAGCCTCACCCCGAGGAGCAAAAAAGGCTATTGCCTCGTTTAAAACTCGTCAGGGTGATGTGGTTGGTTTTGCGGTGACTTTGCGGGGTGAGCGAATGTATCACTTTTTAGACCGTTTGCTTAATGTGGCTGTGCCTCGGATTCGCGATTTTCGTGGTTTTGATGATAAAAGCGTGGATGAGATTGGCAACTTGACCATTGGAATTCGCGAGCACACCGTTTTTCCTGAAACCGCTGATGAAGATCTCAAAGATGTGTTTGGTTTTGCGGTGACGATTGCCACTACAGCCAAGAATCGCGCCGAGGCCCTCGCCCTCTTTCGTGGCATCGGCTTTCCATTTAAGAAGTAAGAGCCCCGATTGACTTAAGGTTGGGCTCTTGCTAGCATGGTGACGCTTTCTTTATGGCAAAAACATCAGTCATTGCGAGGGCAAAAAAGCCCCCGAAGTTTAGTACTCGCCTCGTGCGGCGCTGTTTTCGTTGTGGTCGTAAGCGGGCCTTTATGCGCTCTTTCGAGCTATGCCGAATTTGTTTTCGGGAGCTAGCTAATGAGGGCAAGATTCCCGGGGTAAAGAAATCTTCTTGGTAATATGAACACCGATCCCATTGCTGATTTTCTAATTCGTCTACAAAATGCCGCCGGCGCTGGTAAGGTGGCGGTAGATGTGCCGTTTTCTAATTTTAAATTAGCGATTGCTAAGTTGTTAGAAGAAAATAATTATCTCAAAATTGTGCCGGCCAAGAGTAAGACCGGCCGCAAGATTTTGCATCTGGAATTAGTCAAAGATGGTTCACGCTTTAAGTTGCAAGGCGTGGAGCGGTTATCTAAGGTTTCTCGTCGGGTGTATGAACCGGCGAGCAATCTCCGTTTGGTCAAACGCGGCCACGGCCTCTTGGTGGTCTCCACCTCGCAAGGTTTGATGACCGGCACCAAGGCGCGTCAAGCCGGTTTGGGTGGCGAGCTTTTATTTAAAATTTGGTAATATGTCACGCCTAGTTAAAAAACCGATTAGTTTGCCACCTAAGGTTGAGTTTAGCCAAAATGGTGAGACGATAACTGTTAAGGGGCCGCTCGGCACGCTTAGTCGTGATTTTAGGAATTTGATTGATTTTGCTCTCGAGGAGGGTGGAGTTAAACTAAGTGCCAAGCGGGAGACCTTGGAAACAAAAACTCTTTTGGGTACATATGCTTCGCACCTCAAAAATATGGTTTTGGGTGTCAGTCAAGGTTTTACCAAAAAGTTAATTTTGGAAGGGGTGGGCTTTAAGGCCAATGTGGCTGGTAATAAACTCGCGCTTAGTTTAGGCTTTTCTCATCCGGTAGAAGTGGCAATTCCGGCCGAGCTTAAAGTGACGAGCGAAAAGAATTTGGTGACGGTCACGGGAAACAATAAGGAGACGGTCGGCCAATTTTCGGCCAACCTTCGGTCTCTGAAGAAGCCGGAACCGTATAAAGGCAAAGGCTTTCGTTATGAGGGTGAGGTCATTTCTCGCAAACAGGGTAAGAAGGTGGTCGCTTAAACATGCTTAAACTTAAAACCAAAAACGATCAGCGCCAGCATCGACACCGCAAAATTCGGACCAAAATTAGCGGGGATGAAACACGGCCACGGTTGGCAGTTTTCCGGTCTAATCGGCATATTTATGCTCAACTCATCAATGACCAAGTGGGTAAAACCTTGCTGGCCGCGAGTGATGCTGATATTAAGGGTCTAAAGCGTGATGGTGAAGCGGCTAAGCTTTTGCCCAAACAGGGCGATGCCTTTTTGGTGGGGCAATTGCTGGCCACTAAGGCTTTGGGTTTGCGCGTTAAAGACATTTCTTTTGATCGGGGGGGCTACCTTTTTAGTGGTCGAGTGAAGGCGCTGGCTTTGGGCGCGCGCGCTGGAGGACTTAATTTTTAAAATATTTATGGCTAGACCAGAACATCAACATCGCGGCCGCGGCGGACGACAAACCGAAAAGCCGGAATTTGACCAAAAAACGATTACGATTCGTCGGGTAACTCGGGTGGTTAAAGGTGGGCGCCGGTTTAGCTTCTCGGCAGTGATTGCCGCGGGCGATCGCCTTGGTCGGGTGGGTCTTGGGGTCGGCAAAGCGGCTGATGTCTCGCTTGCGATTGAGAAAGGCTTCAAAGATGCACGTAAACACATGTTTAAATTGGCGCTAACCAAAGATTCTTCTTTGCCTTACGATGTTTCGGCCAAGTTTTCTAGTTCACAAGTACGCTTGGCGCCGGCGCCCGGCCGGGGTTTATCGGCCGGTTCCGCTGCCCGAATTATTTTAGAACTGGCGGGCGTGCGTAATGTTTCGGCCAAATTTATTTCGCGTAGTAAAAATAAGCTCAATAATGCTCGAGCGGCCATGAAGGCGTTGGAGCATTTTGTCCAAAAATAATATGCAACTTCAAGATTTAAAACCTCAACACTCGTGGGCAAAGAAGAAAACGGTGGGTCGGGGCGGTAAACGCGGGACCACGGCCGGTCGCGGTACTAAGGGGCAAAAGGCGCGTGCTGGTCATCGGATGCGCCCAGAATTGCGTGATATTATTAAAAAATTACCCAAGCAGAGAGGTTATCACTTTAGTTCGATAAATACGCGACCGGCGGTGGTAGATTTGGCGGTGATTGCTAGCAAGTTTACCGCTGGAGAAATAATTTCCCCCAAAACCCTAGTGGCTAAGGGTTTGGCCAAGATGGTTGGCGGTTATTTACCTAAGATTAAGATTTTGGGGACAGCTGAACTCAAGACTAAACTGATCATCAATGATTGCCTCTTTTCGAGCGGGGCGCGCGAGGTGGTGCAAGCGGCTGGCGGCACGATTAAATGAATAATTTTCTCCACAAACTAAAAGTAATTTGGAGTGATCGGAGTTTGCGACGCAAAGTGTTGTTTTTGGTTTTGGCCCTAATTCTTTTCCGTTTAGGGGCGGCGGTGCCGATCCCCGGAGTTAATCATGAGGTGCTAAATCGTTTTTTGGCGAGCAATCAATTTTTCGGTTTGCTCAATATCTTTTCTGGTGGCGGCCTTTCTAATTTGTCGGTGGTGATGCTAGGGGTTGGTCCATTTATTACCGCTTCCATTATCATGCAGTTGCTCACCATTATGGTGCCGGCGCTTAAGGAGCTTTATCATGAGTCGGGGGAGTTGGGCCGCCGGAAATTTGCCCAATACTCACGCGTGCTTACGGTACCGCTTGCCATGTTGCAAGGTTTTAGTTTGCTAATTTTACTCGAGCGGCAAGGAGCGCTTTTGCCCTTATCCATTTTTGATCGCTTGACCAATGTTTTGGTAGTAACCGCCGGATCAATCATTTTAATGTGGCTTGGTGAGTTGATTAGCGAATATGGTATTGGTAATGGGACTTCGCTCCTGATTTTTGCCGGTATTGTGGCGGGGATTCCTTCCCAGTTGAGTCAGGTGATTGTGAACTTTGAGCCGGCGCAAGTGCCAATTTATTTGGCCTTTGTACTGGTGGCGATTATTACGATTGCGGGAGTGGTGGTGGTCACCGAGGCTGAGCGCCCGGTGCCGATTACTTATGCTAAGCAGGTGCGGGGCAATAAGGTGTATGGCGGTGTTTCCACTTATTTACCCTTGCGGCTTAATCAGTCGGGAGTGATGCCGATTATTTTTGCCTTATCACTTCTTTTGTTTCCGCAAATGATTGCCCAGTTTTTAACCAATGTTTCTAGTGATTTGGTGCGGGCCATGGCGAGCTTAATTTTAGAATTGCTCAATAATCAGTGGGTTTACGGCGTGTCTTACTTTGTGTTGATCTTTTTGTTTACTTATTTTTATTCAGCGATCACTTTTGACCCAGAAGCGATTGCGAATAATTTGCAAAAAGGAGGCGCTTTTATCCCCGGCGTTCGACCCGGCATACCCACGCGCGACCACCTTAATCGCACGGTTAATCGTTTAACCTTGGTGGGAGCAATGTTTTTGGGGGTGGTAGCGATTTTACCTCTAATTATGCGCGCGGTCACGGGGATGCAGTCTCTCGCGATTGGTGGCACCGCCCTTTTGATTGTGGTCTCGGTGTCGCTTGATCTGATGAAGCAACTTGATGCCCAAACCACCATGCGGGAGTATTAGTTTGTGTTAAAATAGGCTTACTATGTCACAAATTGTTTTTAACCCCGACGACAGAGAGTATCGTCGGGCGGGGCGCGGTGTTGGGCGGGGCGGTTTGGTGGGGCTAGTGATGCGCTTGGGGGCGCGGAGCGAAGCGTCCGCCAATTTTATTTTATTAGTTTCAGCGCTAGCCATCTTCGTTTTAGCCGGTATTATTTTCTTTTTTAATTCATGAATCAACCAGAAAATAAGTTTCAAGCTTTTATCTTGATGGGTCGATCGGCGTCGGGTAAAGGGACACAAGCCGTGCTCCTTCGAGATTTTTTAAAACAGCGCGAGACTTCTACCCCTGACCCTGTTCTCTATATTGAAACCGGGGCAAATTTCCGTGAATATATCAAAGCCGATAATTACTCTAGTGGTATTTCACGCCAGATTATGACCGATAGTGGTCTCCAGCCAGCCTTTTTGGCTAATTGGTTGTGGGCTGATCTTTTGATCAAAAATTATCGCGGTGAGCAACATTGGGTGGTGGACGGCACGCCACGCACTTTGGCCGAGGCTTTAACCTTCGACTCTGCCCTCAAGTTTTATGGTTTTAAACGACCAACGGTGGTCTTGCTCGATATTCCCAACGATATCGCCCATGATCGCTTGCTAAAGCGGGGTCGTTTTGATGATTTGCAACACGAGGGTAATGAAAAGAGGTTGGCTTGGTTTGAGACTGAAGTAATGCTTGCTGTCGACCTTTTTCGTCAGCATCAGGAATATTATCGTTTTGTAACCCTAGATGGCACGGCGGGTATTGAGGTAATCCATAAACAAATTTTGGCTTTGGTATGACGATTAAAAGTCCAGAAGAGATTGCGCTTTTGCGTTTGGGTGGTCAGCATTTATCACGGATTTTGGCTCAAGTGGCAGAAGCTACTAAGGCGGGGGTAACCACCGGCGAGCTTGATTTGTTGGCCCGGGATTTAATTAAACAGGCTGGCGCCTACCCCGCTTTTTTGGGTTATGCCCCAGAGGGAGGCAAAACTTATCCAGCAGCCCTTTGTGTTTCAATTAACGAGGAGGTTGTGCATGGCTTGCCGGGCAAAAGGAAAATTGCTAATGGTGAGGTGGTCAGTCTCGACCTGGGTTTGCGTTATGAGGGCTTGTATACCGATATGGCCACTACCATAATTGTGGGCGAGGTGGCGGCGGCAGTAAAAAATTTGGTAGCAAAGACCAAAGAGGCTTTACTCGCTGGCGTGGCCACGGTAAAACCGGGGACCACCTTGGGTGATATTGGCGCGGCGGTGGCGCGAGTGGCCGAGCGAGAAAAACTGGCGATTATTCGCGAGCTTGGTGGTCACGGAGTGGGTTATGCGGTGCATGAAGAGCCGCTAATTCCTAATTATGGCACTCCGGGTAAGGGGCCCAAGCTTATTGCTGGAGTGGTGATTGCTATTGAGCCGATGTTGGCGCTGGGTAAGGGTAAAGCCAAATTGGCCCCAGACGGTTTTACTTATATCACTCGCGATGGTGGCCTCGCCGCCCACTTTGAAGCCACGGTGGTGGTGACCGAAACCGGAGTTGAAGTTTTAACAGCAATAATTTAGATTTAGAGATATGATCCACCCAAAAGAGGAAAAGACATTTTTGATGGTTAAGCCGGACGGCGTGCGTAAGGGGTTGATTGGCGAGATTATTAAGCGTTTAGAACAGCGCGATTTGAAAATTGTAGCCTTGGAAATGTTCCAAGCCACTAAAGCCCAGGTTGATGGCCACTATCCTAAGGATGAAAAGTGGATTCGGCGTTTGGGCGAGAAAACCCTCGCGACTTATGAGAAGTATGGCTATGATCCCAAAAAAGAAATTGGGACTACCGATTTAATGAAAATTGGGAAAAATGTGCGGGGCTGGTTAATTGATTTTATGGTTAGTGCGCCCATGGTTAGAATGGTGGTGCAGGGGGTGCACGCGGTAGATATGGTCAGAAAAATTGTGGGACCGACTCTGCCTTATTTAGCTGATATGGGAACCATTCGCGGTGATTTTTCGGCGGATTCACCCGCTTTGGCTAATAAAGAAAAGCGCGCGGTGGCCAATTTGGTCCACGCTTCAGAAACGGCCGAAGAAGCGGCTCACGAAATTAAGTTTTGGTTCAAGGATCAAGCCGTTTTTACTTACAAAAGATTTGGGGTTGATGAGTAGTGAAATACGGTGTACGCTAAATAGATGACCAGCCAAGTGGTATTCAAAATTGATAGTAAGTTGAAGCGCGCGGCTCAAAGCCAAGCTAAAGCCAGCGGTTTAACCTTGAGTGAGTGGTACAAACAAGCCACAGAATCTTTCTTGACCGCGCCAGAAATTCCGAATGCGAAAACCGCTCGCTCGCTTAAATCGGCCCTGAAAGATGTGAAATTAGGCCGGAACTTTTCCCCGTCTTTTGATAATATTGACGATATGATTGCGCATCTCGAAAAATGATTGTTGACTATCATCGCCTTTTTAAGAAAGATTGGAAACATTTACAACCTAAAGTTAAACAAGCATTTCGAGCGCGATTTCAAATTTTCAGGACCAACCCTTTTAATCCCATTTTAAGTAATCATAAACTCCAAGGATATTATGGTGGTTGTCGTAGTATTAATGTCACTGGTGATTACCGAGCAATTTTTGTTGAGGAAATGGATTCAATAAAGTTTTTACGGATTGGCACTCATGCTGAATTATATGGGAGATAAAAAACAAAAATTTTAAGACATGGAAGACCTTTTCGATCCAAGGAAGATAGAAAAAACTTGGGCATTAGAAAATGTAACCCAAGAAAGAGTTTTGCAACAAAACGAAGACCGATTGGTGGTTTTGTTTAACTCCGATCAAGGAAAGTTTGTTTGCAAAACAGCTAGTCCTTGGAAGACGGCCGTAGCACTTGAGAAAGACACTACTGTTTTCCAATTTTTACTGGAGCAAAATTTTTCTCATGCTCCTAAATTTTTGTTGACCAAAAGCGGAAAAAGGTTTGCGGAACTAGACAGCAGGCTTGTTTATCTAATGGAATATGTCGAGGGGAAGAAGCCGGAAGCGACCGTCGAGACTTATCAGAAACTCGGGGCGATGACGGCGGAGCTGCATTTGCTAGAAAACTATCCCCATAAAACAGATTTCGATCCCGCAATAATTATTGCTACTAATTTTCCCGATAACGCTAAGAAACCACCTTTTGGTGAAGAATATTTGAAAGTTGCGGCGACCTTGCCTAATTTTAGTGTTTTTTCTCAAACTCTTATTCATACTGACATTGCTCCGGCCAATGCGATCGAGAAAGCAGACGGCTCTCTGACGCTTATTGATTGGGATGATGCTGGTGTTGGTTCGGCGGTGCTTGATTTGGGTTACCCCTTACTGTCTCAATTTACAACCGAAGATTTGGAGTTGAGGCCAGAATTAGCACGAGCCTTCTACGGAGCCTATCTGGCTAAACGAGAAATCACAGCCACAGAAAAGAAAGTTTTGTTTTCGGCCGGTTTATTTTTTGCTCTGATGTATCTGATTTATGGTGATACTACTAAGCGCTGGGAGAGACTCAACTGGGCGCTAAAACATCGAGAAGAGATTGAGGGGATGATTCCATAACAGTGGATAAGTAACTTGCGAGGGGGGTGAGGAGAGTTATAATAGATGGGAGGTTATTTGGAAGTGATCTAAGTTAATTTTTTAGGGAACTCACATAATTCTAGGCCGTGGTCTAGGATTGAGAGATCCCCCTTGGGTAAGCATCTCTTCCAATTAACCCCCAGAAGTTAAGCCCCGACGCGAGTCGGGGCTTAACTGTGTTAAAATGGCTCAATGAAAATCACTTTTTGTGGTGGCGCCGGCACAGTCACCGGGTCCAATTTTTTAGTTGAAGAATCGACGGGTGAGGGCAAGAAGTTTTTAGTGGATTGCGGTTTATTGCAGGGCGGCAAAATTTGCGAAGAAGACAATTTCAAACCTTTTGCTTATGACCCCAAAGATATTACGGCCATTTTTATTACTCACGCCCACATCGATCATATTGGCCGTTTGCCGCGCTTGGTGAAGCAAGGTTTCCGTGGCCAGATTTATTCTACGGCGCCCACCAAGGCGATTGCGGAATTAAATTTGCTCGATAGTTTGGGGGTGTTCCAAAAAGAGGCGCGGAAGAGTGGCCGCGAAGAATTGCTCTATCAAGAGGTTGATGTGGTTGAAACAATTAAACACTGGCAGACGGTAGAGTATCACGAAGCGATCAAATTTGCTGACCTCACGATTAGCTTGCTTAATGCGGGCCATATTTTGGGCTCGGCGATGGTCGTTTTTTCTCGTGGCGGCAAAAAATTGGTGTTTACTGGTGATTTGGGCAATTCTCCTACGCCGCTTTTACCAGATACGGAAATTATAAATGATGCTGACTATTTGGTAATGGAGAGTGTGTATGGTGACCGACTTCATGAGGCTAAAGCGGAGCGTAAGCGGCGCCTAGAGGCGGTAATTGAGGAGGTGGTGGGGCGGGGTGGAGTGCTGGTGATCCCCGCCTTCTCGATTGAACGCACCCAAGAACTATTATTTGAAATTGAGGAGTTGATTGAACGCTCGCGGGTGCCGGTGGTGCCCGTTTTTCTCGACTCACCGCTTGCGATTAAGGTCACTCGGGTTTACCGCGATTATCTCGATTTTCTCAACCTTTCCGCCCAAGAAAAAGATTCTTTGAGCGACGGCATTTTCCGTTTTCCTAATTTACACCAAACTTTAACGACCGAGGAATCCAAGGCCATTTTGGGCTTACCGGATCCAAAAATTATTATTGCCGGTTCGGGGATGAGTAATGGCGGAAGAATTCTTCATCATGAGCGCCATTATTTGGGCGACCAGAAAAACGCTCTGCTTTTGGTGGGTTATCAGGCAGGAGGGAGTCTGGGGCGCTTATTGCTTGAGGGCGCTCGCTCGGTAAGAATTATGGGTGAGGAGGTGATGGTGGCGGCGCAAATTATTAATCTCACCGGCTATTCGGCCCACCGTGATTCTGATGGCCTATTTAACTTTGTGCGTCAAAGTGCCGACACCTTAAAACGGGTTTTTGTGGTTTTGGGTGAGCCCCGCTCCGCTTTGTTTTTGGTCCAGCGCTTGAGAGATTACTTGGGTCTTGAGGCCAGCGCGCCCCAAGCTGGCGAAAGTGTGGACTTGCCCTTATAATTTATCTTGATGAATAATCTTAAACACGCGCATCTCAAACTAAAGTTATGTGTTTCTGGCGCGGCCGAAACGGGTCACTGCGGTGAGGGGGCGATGGTTAAGGCCAAAGAACTCGGGCGAGAAATTGTGCGTCAGGGGGCAGTGATCGTTACCGGGGCGACTACCGGCTTTCCCTTGTGGGCGAGTATTGGGGCCAAAGAGGAGGGCGGAGTTTCGCTTGGTTTATCGCCCGCGATGAGCGAGCGCGACCATGTGAAGAATTATGGTTTGCCTCTCGATTATCTTGATTTGGTAATTTATACCGGTGCGGGTTACTCGGGGCGTAATTTGCTGATGACGCGATCTTCAGATGCGGTGTTGGTGGGTTGCGGGCGGGTGGGCACGATCAATGAGTTCTCGGTCGCTTTTGAAGACAAAAAGCCGATTGGTGTCTTGCAGGGGGCGTGGGAGACCGATGAGGTGATCCGCGATATCATGCAAAAAGGCCACCGCACCAATGAGTTGGTGGTCTTCGATAGTGACCCCAAGCATTTGGTGGAGAAAGTAATTAAACTAATTCAGACTAATAAGTATAAAGATCAGCGAATTTTATAAACGAGAAATTATTTTACCGAAGCCACAATTTTTTCAAAAATGGCGGGGTGATTCATGGCAAAACCAGATAAGATTTTGCGATCAAGAGCGATGTTTTTGACCTTGAGAATATTGATAAAGCGCGAGTAAGTGAGGCCGAGCGGACGGAGGGCGGCATTAAGTCTAATGGTCCAAAGGCGGCGAAAATCATTCTTTTTATCGCGCCGGTGGGCAAAGGCGTGTTGGCCGGCCTTAAGGAGCGCCGTGCGCGCCTCGCGCTCTTTCTTAGAGCGGCCAAAGCGAAAGCCCTTGGCGTCTTTTAGCACTTGGCGCCGGCGTTTATTGGCAATCGTTCCGCGTTTTACTCTAGGCATAGTGGTTATAAACTACCTTACGGGGAGCATCCGCGTCAAGGTTTTGCGCTTAATTTGCACTTTGATTGGCCGCTTGCCCGCTAATTGCTTGGAGCGACTCGCCTTGGCATTGAAGTGGTCTTGACCCGACTTGCGACCCAGCACCTTGCCGTTCTTGGTAAATTTTAGCCGTTTACTAAAGGATTTATTGGTTTTGATACTCATGTTTATTTTTTTTATGGTAAATTCGTCGAATTATTTAGCTCTTTCGATAATTAAACTGGGGCCACGCGGACCGCTTTGGATTGGCGAGGCAATTTGGTAATTCTCGGAAATAAAGCGGAGCAAGCGCCCGAGCCTTTCTTCTAAAAACTTTTTATCAAAGTATTTGGCCCGACCAGAGAGGAAGAGTTCTACCTTCACGCGGTGACCCTCGCGCAGGAATTCCGAAATTTTGCCCGCTTTAATCTCTAGATCATGATCGCCAGTGCCAATTTTGGCCTGAATCGATTTGACCTCGCCGCTTGCTCCCTTGGGCTTAGTCTGCTTGGTTTTTTTATTTTCGAGATACTGATACTTGCCGAAGTCCATAATTTTGGCCACGGGCGGATTGGCCGTGGGTGAGATCTCAATGAGATCAAGGCCCGAGGCATCAGCTTGGCGCAGGGCTTCGCTAAGAGAGATGACCCCAAAATTATCACCATTCTCTCCGATGACTCGGAGTTCCGGTGACTTGATTTGATGATTAATTCTAATCCGGTCTTTCACTCGTTAGTGCTGGTATGGTAATCGGTTTTGCCACAAAAGTCAAATCTTGCTAGGCTGGGTATGGCTATTGGTTCTCTGAGGCAAAATTGCTCTTTATAATCATCAAGAAAGGAGGTGATTTAAGGTGGTTAAATTCTGGAACCCTAAAACCGAATGGGAAGAAGCCAAAAAGTATTATGGCTTTACTGATGAGGAGGCCGCAATGTACTTCTACAGCCAGAGCCTGCTTCCGGAGGGCAAAAAGCGTTTCTTGCCTTCTGTTGGGCAACGGGCCGAGGTTTGGGAGCTAGCTCAGGCTAGAATTAGGCGCAAGAGACCGGGAGGTGGCGTCGATGATTAAGGGGCGAGTGAAGAAGAAAAAAAGCCGTTTGTTGGTTAACCCCCAACCTACGGCTTTTTGATTTTTATGACAGACAAATCAAATGTGGACACATCACTAAGGTCGTCTTGGTTGGGCACAACAAGATCGATCGTGGTAGCATTGAATAACTTCAAAAAAATGACTGTCGCTTTATCACTCATCCCTCCCGAACGGATCGAGAAAATAATTTTGGTAATCCGCAACCAACGAGTGATTATCGATACTGATCTGGCCGCCCTGTACGGGGTAACCACCAAGCGACTCAATGAACAGGCCAAGCGTAACCGTGATCGTTTTCCCGCCGATTTCATGTTTCATTTGACCGTTAATGAGTGGGCCAACTTGAAGTCGCAATTTGCGACCTCAAGTGCTGACCATGGTGGTCGTCGTACTCTTCCGTTTGTGTTTACCGAACATGGCGCTATCATGGCTGCCAATATTCTCAATAGCCCCGTGGCGGTCAAAGCGAGCATTCAGGTTGTGCGCGCCTTCGTCCGTCTACGGCGAATGCTAATTGATAACGCCGAGCTCGCGAAGAAGCTGTTTTCCCTCGAAGCGAAGTACGATGACCAGTTCAAGGTCGTGTTCCGGGCGATCCGTGAGCTGATGACGCCACCACCGGAGCCGGATAAGCCGAAAATTGGGTTTCGGGTGGATAATAAATAGTTGGCCATTTGGGAAAATGCAAAGGAGGAAAGGTGATGACCCGGGCGAAGCGAGTTAGGAAGAAAAAAAGCCGTTTGTTGGTTAACCCCCAACCTACGGCTTTTTGATTTTTTGTGGCAAGGCTTAGCCTTGTTGAGATGACTTGAATTGCCCGATTTAATCAATGTGATCAATATTAATCCCCAATGTATTCTACCGAATTACTAAACAGATCGAACGCGGATTCAATCTGCCCTCTCGAATTAGTTGTATACCCGCCAACACTAATTGAAACGATCTTATTTGGAGTAGCAAAATCAAATGAGCGAACTAGCCAATCGCCCTTACTGGTTGTGAGTGTGTTCCAATATGAAACAAAGGGTACTTCTGTGTCTAGATTTATCCCACTCTCATCCTCAATAAACTCTATGTGCTCACTCGATTTTTGAACGATTTTTGTTAAATCATCGAGTGTTGCATGCTTGCTTTCTGGTAGATTAATAAAACTAATTAGATAGCGAAAACCGTCATTACTATACACATCATAAAAAACAAAGTTTTCATTCTCGGTACGCACGGGTTTATCAGGAAAACCAACGCTCCACCCCTCTTTTAAACTATAAGTTTTCCACCCCACAGACCCATGGTTCTCTGTTTGGTCTAAATCTCCTTCGGTAGAGATGTGTTTAATTTCTCCAAAGTTATTTCCAAGAATGTTTTCCATTTCTGACAATGCCTCCTCCTGTGCCCTGACCGTTACGTCGGCAACAATAATTACTCGCTTTTCGTTACCCCTCTGGTCGGTGAATGAAAGGTATGGCAAACCTACCGGTTCGTCACTGAAAAATTTTGATAAGTAGTCATTGAGTTCACGGGAATTATTACAGGAATCAGATTTAACAACGAAATTTGATTTGTAATTCTCTATGTCTAGTTCCCTCACAATATTGCACTGTTCTAGGTTTTCTAAACGAGTTATTACCCCAAGTTTGTCTGACAAAATAACAACGCTATAGTAGTAACTACTCTGATTAATCCGTGCAACAATACCCAAATATGCAATATAACCAGAAACGCCAAGTAATAGTATCAGTATAATAGTGAGTAGGGTCGTGTTTTTCGGCCTTTCGGGTTTTACAGTCAGTTGTTCTTCCTTAGAAACATTGTGTGGCAAAGTATATTCCTCATTTTTAAATTTATAAAACAGATAGATTGACCCAGCAACGGCCAAAACTAGTGTGGCTAGACCGAACTCAACATTCGTAATATCTGTCACATGTAGCGAAATGTTAAATAAACTGTGAACAAGTACTGCCAAAATAAATCCTTTGAAAAATAATTTAGTTCTCTCTTTCTCGCCTCTAAACCATAATAATCCCCAGTAGAAACCAAAAATACCTGAGGTTGCCAAATGCATAAGTGTTGTGGCAATCGCGCGAAGGCCAAATGTATTCAATACATCTGTCCAAATAAATATAGAATTGAACCCCAAACTATGGTTCATTTGATAGGACTCATAGAAGTATTTGAAATTCTCAACAAAAGCAAAAGCTGCTGCCGCTACCACCATATAAATGATCCCGTCAACAATTTGAGTAAAATACTTTTTATTCCTTTGAACGACCGTTTTAGCAATCCAGTACTTAACAAATTCCTCGATCGGAGCAACAAGAAAAAACGTTGAGATAACGCTCAGCCAAATTAATTTCGCAGTAGTGTCTGGTGAACTAAATAAATACTGCTCCCCAATACTTTCTGCAATATATGTCACTGGGAGTGCCAGAATTACGCCGAGAAGAAAGATCTTCAAAAGCAATTTGCGCGGTTCAGGTTCTCGGTAGTCCTTTCTTAGAAATATAATGAGCCAAAATAAACTGGGCAGGAGAGCTAAAATTAGAAGAAAAAAATTGTCATTGTTATATTATAATCCTATTACTCTGACCTTTTTCTGTTTGATATTCCCTCCTCGTGTTGTTTTACGAGCTTCTTGTAAATAAAGTGATTGGCTACAAGGATAAGAACTATGACCACAACAAGAGCTGAGGCATTATCAATAATTGTAATATCATTGATGTTTATTCTTTCAGACCCGACATTGTATCCGTAAATTAAACCTACAATGAAAGACAGTACCCAAGCAATGGGCTTAAAGAGGATTATTACTACTAAATATTCTTTCCACGAATTTCCAAAGGTTATCTTAGGTTTCCAGCCATCACTTGCTCTATATTTTTTCATATTAATTTTTTATTTTGCCAACAAACACAAAAAGCCCACCGCCAGGCGACAACCTTTCGGTCGTCCACACCTCTTTCGAAGCGTGACCAATCACGGTGAACCTAGACGATGGGTTCTTTACCCGTGATTGGTTTTTTAAGCCATGCCCAACTAAACAGTTGGGTTTAGGCCATTATTAAATTGTGCTTACAATTTAGCATTAAATTCGCACAGAGAAAACAACCCGTATCAATTATATGATCGAGTGGTTTACCATGAGCGAGTTCGTCTTTCAACGAACGAGTCGAATGGAGATGCCGGGAATCGAACCCGGGTGCAGAAAGAGATCTCAAGTAGGTCTACAAGCGTAGTTGGTTTGGTGTTGTCGGGAGTGGCATAGAAAGCCAACAAAAACGCACACCCCGTAGCTCTAGGTTTTCGTCTCTCGCCTCGAGCGCGGGCGGGAGCTTATTCCGAATTTATGACACCACTTTGATCTTATCGGAAGTCAGACCAAGTGATGTCGCTTAGGCTAAAGCGTAAGCGAAAGGAAGAGGATATGGCGAAGCCACACCTTCTCCCTCGTTAGATAAGTTGGCACTTATCAGTGTGCCGCGGTTTTACGAGTGGGCGGCAACTCGGCTTGCATAGCAAGAGAGTGATCCTTCTGTCGAAGCCAATCATCCCCTTATGTAAATTAACTTTTCAATGATCTTTCGATCTGTCTTTTGGCCTCGCGCTTTTTAATGCTTTCGCGCTTGTCGTGCGTTTTTTTGCCGCGAGCGAGGCCAATTTCCAGCTTGAGCTGGTTCCGCTTACTATACAGTGATAATGGAATTATTGTCAAGCCGCGTTCATTGGTTTTGCTGGCCAGTTCCTTCAATTCTTTCTCATTGAGAAGCAATTTGCGTCGTCGCTCGGGCTTATAATCCTCGGGTGTATTGCCGGGCTGATAGGGGGCGATGGTGGCGCCCACCAAGTAAGCTTCGCCGTTTTCGAAACTGATATAACTGCCGGCCAGCGAGGCGCCGCGACCGCTTTTAAGCGATTTGACCTCAAGGCCGAGCAAAACCAAACCCGCCTCCCATTTCTCAAGGATTTCGTAGTCGAAAGTGGCTTTTTGATTGCGAATCGCGGTGGCCATTGTCAGATTCTAGCATTTTCTCTAACTTTCATTATAATCAGGTCGCGTGATGAAAAAGATGTCAAAATTGAATAAAACCAGTCCGCGAGGCTTTGGTCAATTTGGTCGCCAAATTGCTTCCACGGTCTTGATTTTTCTCGTTTTGCTCGGAATCTATTCTGCGGTGACCAGCAATCAGCAAACCGCCAAAGAGCTAACTTTATCAGAATTAGCCCAAGCGATTAATCAGGGTGAGGTGGCCAAAATTGTGATTCAAGGCGATGCTTTAGCTGTGACCCTGCAAACCGGGGAAGAGCTTCGGTCGCAAAAAGAGGCCGAAACTTCGCTCTCCGAAAGTTTGGCTAATTATGGCGTTTTGCCGACTAGTTTGGGCGGGGTTTCGGTGGCGGTGGCTAATCCCTCGGGCCTTACTTTTTGGTTGCTCAATTTATTGCCTTTTATTTTACCAGCGATTTTTGTACTTCTGATTTTTTGGTTTATCTCGCGCCAAGTGCGCGGGGCTTCGGTGCAAGCGTTCTCTTTTGGTCAATCGCGCGCGCGAGTAATTGACCCCAATGATCAGTCGCAGAAAATTACTTTCAAAGATGTGGCTGGCGTAAAGGAGGCCAAAGAAGAATTGTTAGAAATTGTCGATTTTCTCAAAAGTCCAAAAAAGTTTTTAGACATTGGCGCCAAGATTCCCAAGGGTGTTTTGCTTATTGGTGCGCCGGGGACCGGTAAAACTTTGTTGGCGCGCGCGGTGGCGGGTGAAGCGGGTGTGCCCTTCTTTTATCTCTCGGGTTCGGAGTTTGTTGAGATGTTTGTAGGCGTGGGCGCTTCGCGCGTGCGCGACCTCTTCAAAATGGCCAAGAAAACGGCCCCAGCGATTATTTTTATTGATGAAATCGATGCCATCGGTCGTCATCGCGGTGGCGGCATGGGTGGCGGCAATGATGAGCGCGAGCAAACACTTAATCAAATTCTCGTGGAGATGGATGGCTTCGAGCCTAATGAAAAACTGATTGTAATGGCGGCCACCAATCGGCCTGATGTGCTCGATATCGCGCTTTTGCGCCCCGGTCGCTTTGACCGTCGCGTGGTGCTCGATAAGCCGGATCTTAAAGATCGTGAAGAAATTCTTGGCATTTATGCCCGCAAGAAACCGCTCCACGAGGATGTGAACTTGCGCGTCATTGCTCAACGCACGCCCGGTTTCTCTGGCGCGGATCTCGCTAATGTGATGAATGAAGGCGCGATTTTGGCGGCGCGCGAGAATCGCAAGCAGATTACGCAATACGATCTCATTCGCTCGGTGGAGAAGGTAATTCTTGGTCCGGAGCGCAAGAGTCATATCTTGTCTGAACGAGAAAAGAAAATCACGGCTTACCACGAGATGGGCCATGCGCTCATTGGCTCGGTTTTGCCGCATTCGGATCCGGTGCACAAGGTCTCGATTATTTCTCGCGGGCATGCGGCGGGCTACACGCTTAAATTGCCGTTCGAAGACCGCAAACTTGAATCGAAGAAAGAATTCTTGGATGAAATCGCGGCG
>ERZ1292629.788-Hain-H43-01um-R1-788-length-34623-cov-10_pt1 | contig 34623 bp, 36 predicted proteins | sample MGYA00564399_ERZ1292629 | MGnify/ENA primary metagenome ERZ1292629 (study PRJEB36523, sample SAMEA6512636) | groundwater metagenome | collected 2019-01-08 | study: AquaDiva: Metagenomics assemblies of 32 groundwater samples
GAAAACCGCCCTCGTAAGTTTCGCCGTTGTGAACAATCAAGCCGAGATAAACTTTATTTGTCAGCATTCTTTGGAGTGTCGCTTTGCAAAGCGGTTTTCCGGTTCCGCTCACCACGCCCCAAAAACTCAGGCGTTCACCCAAAGAAATTAAAGTGTGGCGGCCTTGCGCGTATTCTTCAAACGCTTTTTTAATAATTCTTGCTTTGGTCGGGTCTGGCTCAATGGTTCTTGTTTTGGGATTGTTCACATAGCCAAACGGCGCAAGGCCGGGCCATTCTCCGCGCCTGAGTTTTTGGCGAATCCCGCGCTTTACGTTTTCCGACAAATTGTCGGAATAGTATTTTGATTGGCCAAAAGCGACTTGAAGCATGAACAATCCTTGCGGAGTTGGCTCAAACCAAAATGTGGGGAAGCGTAAAGAAGCGATTTTGGCGGTGTCTATGGAGTAGATAATAAGTCCGCCATCAACCGAATTTCGGGCGAGACGATCCGGGTGCCATGCGAGAAGTCCAACCGGAGTTTTGCTTTCCTGTACTTTACTCATCATCGCGTTAAAAATTTCTCGCCCGGGCTTCTTTGCGCTCTTGCTTTCAATAAAGGTTTCGGCAATCTCAATATTTTCTCGCTTGGCAAATTCCGCCAACTCCGCAAGTTGGGCTTCAATACTCATCACTTGGCGTTCCTCGTCCTCGGTGCTTTTGCGTGCGTATAAAAAGTATTTGGTATTCATATTGTTAGTCGCCTTTGGCCGTAAAGCGCGGGATTAAAAACTGACTTCGTAGTGCCGCGAAGCGGCACAGGAAAAAATTGGATACAAATTTCATTTGTGAATTGCTTCGCAATTCCGAACCGCCGCCTGCTTTCCAAACAAGTCGGCTGGGATTGGTCGGGCGAATGGCGGATTGTGGCGGAAAATCAGAACAAAATCCCCCCAGCGCGCGAGCAAAGCGAGCGCGTACCTTCTTCCGAAAACTCTCAATGTCTAACTTGGTCGCAATTACTGAACGCAGTACGAACCTACTTTGAACGGAACTGACCCGCCTCGCGGCTCCGCCCGCCTGACGGCGGCGCAAAGCAAAACATTTTTCTCTTTTTTCAATTTTGGCGCGCGACCCTTTTTCTTCTAAAAGGAATTGAAAAATGTTTTGCTTTGCTTCTCTTGACGGAGCAAGAGAGCGGAGCCGCTCCCACCCCAGCCGCGCCTTCGGCGCGGTGAGCAGGCGGGCAAAAATTCCTGGTGGGGATGACACTCAGACCCCCTTCCTTTTTGCCCGCCTGCTGGAGGAGAAGATTTTTTTGTGATGGTGCAGTTTACAATCATTTCAAATGATGTTATGTTTAGTATAACAATGTAAAGCTTTGAAAGCAACCTATTATGATTAAGAGAGAAGAAAAATTGCCGGAACTATTGTCTATCACGGAAGTTGCTAGGTTGCTCGGCGTTTCTACGATGACCTTGCGGCGTTGGGATACAAAGGGAATCTTAAAGTCGTTCCGGCCGACACCAAGCAGTCAGCGGAGATTTAGGAGGTTGGACGTAAAGAGGTTTTTGGAGAGTAATAAAAAGTAAGATTTTTATGCAAAAAGAAATTGTATATTCACCACAGCTTCAGAAGGAAATAGAAAGAGCTATTATTTTTAGGCCCCAATAATGGCCTATTTCATTATATCTTAAATGACCCAAATTTCTTATAAATCGTATGCGATAAAAGAAGAATTCAGATCTGTAAGGTCAACTACTTTTCATGGCAGGGATTTATTTACACCCGCCGCCATAGAAATCGCCAAAGGCAATTTTGATATAGTTGAAGGGTACCCCAAAATTTACACACGCTTTCTAAGATGCTATGTCTAGCGTATGCCTAAATTTAAACATCGGGTCCCCAATGAGATCCGTCATCAGATATTAGATCGGGTGAAAGGAGGTGCCCCAATCACTCAAGTAGCCGAGGAGCATGGAGTCAGCGAGAAAACAATATATAACTGGCTATCAAAAGGAGCCACCGCTCCTCCTTCCTGGCTGGAAGTGGCTAAGCTCAAGAAAGAAAACCAATCCCTTAAAGAATTGATAGGCCATTTAACATATGAGAAAACTATGGCTCAAAAAAAGAATTAGCCATGGTCGGCAAGATAACTAAGAAGGCCTTGGCCCTGGAACTGGGTATAAGCAAAAGGAGCTTGTACTACCGATCCCGGCTAGAAGTCAAAGACTGGAACTTAAAAATCCGGATTGAAGAAGTACTGAGTAAGCCCCATTGTCACAGTTATGGCCACAAAAGACTGACTCATGAGCTTAAGGTTAATAAAAAGCGCGTATTGAGGATCATGAAGAAATTTGGCATTAAACCATACCGCAGACGAGGCAGAAAGTACAGAATGGCCAAGGATAACGGCAATATCTATCCAAATCTTCTCATGGCAGCCGTGCCTCAGCATTTTAACCATATTTGGGTCAGTGATTTTACCCATATCGGGTTTCATGGACATTGGATATACTTGGCCACGATCATGGATATTCAGAGCAGGGAAATTGTGGGCTTTAGTATCTTAACCGGCCATAGCGTTTCGCTGGTTATGAATGCCCTGTTAATGGCTGTTGTCCATCGTGGTGCTCCGGGGATTATCCATTCGGATTAGGGCAGCGAATACAAATCAAAATCATACACAAATCTGGTGGCCGAACTTAATATCAAGCAATCCATGAGTCATAAAGGCTGTCCCTGGGAGAACGGCTGTCAGGAGTCATTTTACAACCAATTTAAAATCGACTTAGGCGATCCGAATCGATTCGACGACCTAGGAGAATTGGTGGCGTCAATTTATCGTCAGATCCACCTCTACAATACCGAGAGGATTCATTCGGCATTGAAGATGTCGCCGCGACAATATATATTAAAAACAATAACTAATTCTTAGGATCTTAGAATGAGTGGGAAAAGAAATGGGTACCGGCCACAATGATACTCTTGAAATTGCCGCCAATCTTGCCTCTGCCGAAAAAATTCTCAACGCGGAAGTCGGAAACCCTATAACTGTCGAGCAATAACATGGAAAAACATTTAATCATTGCATCATATGACGGTATCAGCACTTACTATTGCGGCATTGGTACAACCATGCAGGACACCATCGCCTCTTTAGATGAATTGACTAACTTTGAGAAAATCAAGATCAGTTTGGCCTATATTTCTGCAGATCCGAATGGAAAAGTATTTAATCAGGAACGTCTTCAAGATGGGGTTGAACTTATAAAAAAGACTGGCGGCTATCTCATCCCTCTTTGTAATGGTACTGCTGGTTTTAACGAATTCGACATGTGGCAAAGCTTTCCCCAATGGGAATATGTATGTGCATCCTTGGCTACGGCTCTGAACATAATTCTAAAAGACGAAGATGACAACATTCTAATATTGCATGATACTCCTTTTTTGTTTTTTCATAAATTCAAACAGCAAATCTTTGGCAAAGAGTTGAGATGTTTTTATATGCCTCGTAGTACCGGTTTAAACCATAAGTTTGGAGATGAGGGGTGGCGGCAAAAAAGAGTAGAACTTGAAAAGGAAGCTTTTCGGGTAATTAAAAATGATCCCAAAGCCAAAGTGCTTGCGATAGGCAAAAACTTTGCTCAACATTTGTCAAAAGATTATGGACTTTCTTTCACCGAAGACGATTACCTAGTAAATGGTCTCTACTTTGGACTCCACAAAAGTTTTCTTGATCAGAAATTCGATATATCTGCACTTAATAAATTTGGGATAAACATAGACCCAAAATCAAAAATTATTTTTAGCTGGGCCAGAGCTTCGGTCGCCAAAGGCTTGAAGGAGTTGCTGGAAGCGTGGCGGGAGGTTGCCGGGTCATTGCCCAATCATCACATGATTATACAGGCTCCGAATAATTCTGGAGAAGATGATTATTTTCAACTTCTAAAACAACTTGAAAAGGAAACCCCGCGGACAATCGTTATAGACGATTTCGACCCGGAGATTTGGCAGACCGTGCTTCGCGCTCAAAATACCGATATTGTTTGCATTCCATCTACTATGGATCCTATTCCACATACTGCGATTGAAGCCAAGTTATTTTCTGTTGGTATGAATTATGTGATTATCGGCAGTAACGTTGATGGCGTAAAAGACATCTATACCAATGAGGAATGCGTGTGGGTTAATCCATACAATAAAGATAGTTTTGTAAACGGAATTCTCAAAGCCGCGAGGTTAGATGAGAAAAAAAGACGCAGTATGAATGAATCTAACAGTAAGAGCCTTTCTGAATTTGATTACGTAAAAACCATTAGAAACTTCCTTAATAGAACTAACTTCATATGATTTTTCGATGGTCAATCTGGGAAGAGCATGTATTAAAAAATATTGAGCTGCTTCGCTATAGTATTTTTTCTTTCAAGAAACAGTTTGGAAGCGATCATCAGTATATAGTTTATGCGGACAACCCCGACTTTGTCTTAAAACAATTAGACGCAGAAATAGGTGTCAGGAGATTCCCCCCAAAGACGGACTCACGATTTTGCGTTGCCTCTAAGACAACTTGGTTGAAGTGGTGCCCTTCACCGAGGTTGGATATTAAACAAAATGAATTTTATATAGATTCTGATGTTTTTCTACTAAAGTATCCTGAAGAAGTTGATGCATTTCTATCGAACCCCAAAATGAAATTTGCCATCCTAGATGAATTTTGGGGGCAACCTTACCAACACGGCGTAATGCATAAAAAAGCTACTTCAGATACACCATTTGTAAATGCTGGATTCTTTATACAAAAGGCAGGAAGTGATATTTCAGACGATTTAGTTAAAGAATTAGGTTGGTGGCAAGAGAATATAAAAGACGATGAACAGACTCATCACGACGAACAAGGTGCATTGGCAATGGCGCTTACAAAATACTTAGTGAACAGAGAGTTATTTATTTTTCCAAAGGAGAAATATATGCAAATTAGTGAAACCTCAAACTCCCGTATAGAAAATTTAGACAAGGTAACGTTATTTCACGCTACTTATCCAACCCACCCCGCATTTTATAAGTTTAAGCATATATTAGACGAGATTTTATACGAGCAATTAAAACCAAATTTTGGAAATGCTAGGCAATCATACCAAAATAAATAATGTTGTGGCAATTCTTATGTCTGTTAGAGATGAAGAATCATATATTGATTTGAACATCTCGTATCATCTCGATCTTGGTTTTGATTACATATTTATTACAAACCATTGTTCAACAGACAATACAAGCAAAATATTGAATTTGTATAAAGACGACACAAGAGTCATTGTGGTCGAAGAAAAAGACCCCGCCTTTGATCATGCAAAAATTACCAATAGATTGCTTAACTGCGCTAACTCACACTACAAAATTGATTGGTTTATTTTCTTGGATGCCGACGAATTTCTCGTAGTAAAAGACAAAAATATCCACGATTTTATAACTCGTCTAGAAAATAATAATATTCCTTACGCGACTATTGGTTGGGCAAACGCACTGTTTGATCTCACTCTTTCTGATTACACATGTTCTCCAGTAAATGCTATAGATACGATGAAATATTATTATCCGTGGCCAGAAAATAAATGGCAGGAGTACGGCCATTTTAGAAAAGCTATAGTAAAAAATCACAAAAATATTGAAGCTGTTGTAGGCGGTCATTATGTAAGGACAGAAAACAATCCTGAATTTTTTGGAGAATATAATCGGAACCCGTTTATTGTGCCAAAAGACGAGGCCAAGTTGCTGCACTTTGAATTTAGAGATAATGCTGGCGCGATATATAAGAAATGGAAAAAATTGGCATCGTTTGAAAGCGATTCAACCTCCGACAACGGCGCTCCTTGGTTGGAAAGAATCAAGACCATTAAGAAATATGTTGCTGATTTCAAGAATAATCTTGGCGAGATTGACAAAAGATGGTTTTCCGAACACAGAACATTTTGGGGAACGATTGTACCCAAAGATAGAATTATTTACGACACTACGTTGCCGCTTTGGTATAGGAAATATTTTAGAAAGAAGATAGAAAGCGGGAAAATCAAATCAGTTTGTTTAGTTCGCAGTGGGAATTTAGGAGATGTAATAATGACTGAACCGGTTGCGAGATTTTTATCAAAATATGTCGATCGCATTTATTTAGCTACGGATATCGAAGACGTTGAGTCAATATTCAAGATTTACGACAAGGTATATAAATACAGCCAAGTTAATACTAGAAAAATCGACTGCGACATAATGATTAAACTTGTCTACGAACCTAGTAACAACCAAAAAACATACATACAAGGATATATGGAATCAATCGGTTTTGGCAATGTAATTATAAAAGATATTCCGATATTAAACAGCGACTGGAAGAATATTATTGACAGCGATTATATTCTCATAGCTCCTTTTACAAGTTCTTGGGAAGAAAAAAAGAGAAACTGGAATTATAAAAAGTTTGGCGAGTTAGCAAGGTTATTAGAAGAAGAATATAAAAGTAAAAGCGTTATGCTTGAAAAGCATTACTCTTTTAGCGAGATGTTGTCCCTCATAAGACATTGTAAGTTTTTTGTTGGAAGTGACTCGGGTCCAGGAATAATTGCGCAGAGTTTTAGAAAGAAGTCATTTATCATTTTTGGGGCAACCCATCCTAAATATATCCATATGCCGAAAGATACTATTCCCATTTACGATAAGAACAGGCATAAACTTTGCAAACACAACACAAGGCAAGAGGAAATAGACTGTTGCGAAGAATTTTGTATGGAAAGAATAACTGTTAGCGAAGTTTTTAATCAAATCAAATTGCATATATGAATAAACCGAAATTAGAAATTAAATTAGCTTTTATCACTGGTTTAAGAGATGTTGTTTTAAATGAAATAAGTCAGTACTCGAATCTTCATGTTACTAAAGAAGGGAGAGATTTGATTTATGGAGATTTTATTTATTTGGACTTCGTGGGAGATTTTGCCAAACTCGCAGGCCTTAGAAGCGTTTTGCGAGTATATATTGTAGCGCAAGACCCCAAGTATAACCCTCGTTATATTTCAAACCATAAATCAATTCTAGGTAATATCCTTGCCATGATTATTGAAGGCAAGAAAAATAAATTTAAGACTTTTAAAATAATCTGTGCTGGGTCGGATTCCCCAAACATTCGCAGTATTGCCGACTATATTCAAAAAACATACGGCCTGACAGAGAAAGAAGAAGCCGATATGAAAATGCATATTATCAAGACCGGCAGAACTTGGGAAATCGGGGTTCAAATTACGCCAAGACCATTATCATTAAGAGGTTATAAAATAAAACACATGAGTGGCGCGATGGATCCGACCATTGCATACGCGATGAATTCTTTGTGCGGATTAGATAAAGCCGATTCTTATTTGAACATTTTTTCCGGGAGCGCAACATTACTCATTGAAGCCGGTCAATGTTTTCCTAACCTAAAACGGCTAGTTGGTTTTGACAGAGATAAAAAAACTATTTCTTTAGCCATACAAAATATAAGGAGAGCGAGATTGATAAGAAGAATAGAGCTCAAAGAGAAAAACATTTTTGACAAGCCGGATTTGGGCAAGTTTGATGTTATTACATCTGATTTACCGTTCGGTATGGCCATCGCAAAATACGAAGATTTAGAAAAGCTTTATCGGAGTTTTATTGGATACTGCCAAGAAACTCTAAATCATGGAGGCAGAATGGCTGTTTACACGAGCGAACATGAGATGTTCCAGATAATTATCTTAAAAACAAAGTTTAGGATTATAAAAACATTAAATTTGAAATTTCTCACCTCGGTTAATGCATATCTTCGTCCAAAAATATTTGTGTGCAGATTTAAAAAATGAATGACAAAGTACCAGTAGAAAATAATCTCGATCACGTCTTCGCATAAAGATATGAAGGAACTTAATCTAAAAGAATTTCTAGAAATTTACAAAAACCGAACGGTTGATTTCTTTCGGTTCACCGGTAACTATGGGGACTCTCTTATATGGCATGGGACAAAAATATTATTGTCTTCACTCAATATTTCAGAACGATACGTAGATATTTCTTCCCCAAAATACAATGATATCTTACTTATAGATGGTGGTGGAAATCTGGTCGACTATTATTCTGATGTTAAAGAGTTTTTAATAAAGAAATCGTCTTTGTATAACGAGATAATTATTCTTCCGCACACAATATCTGGTGAAAAGCAGGTCGAAGTCCTAAATAATACTTTAAGCAAGTTAACAGTATTCTGTCGCGAAAAAGTTTCCGCTGGATTTTTAGAAAACAAGCTCACTAACGGCGAAATATACTTATGGCATGATTGTGCGTTTTACAATACATTTCCCCCTACGCCTTTAGGCAAGGGTGCTCTCAATGTTTTCCGTTCAGATAAAGAATCAATATTGTCTAAATTACCAGAATTAAATATTGATTTGGCCTACAGTGGATATGCCACAAAATCGCTTAATGAGCTAATCGATACATTGAAAAAATATGAGCAAATAAATACTGATAGGTTGCATATAGCCATAGGTGCTACATTACTCCAGAGGCACGTTAGGTTGTTTCCAAATTCCTATTATAAAAATAAAGCCGTTTTCGATTATTCTTTCAAAAGATTTCCTAATATTAGTTTTGTCGAAAACTTTAATAATCAATAATATGCTTGACTTCAAAGTAATATCAAAAGTTTTTTCCAATTTTCTTGACGGCAAATCGGAAATTTCTGATTTAAAATCTGAAGATAAGTTAGCTTGCTTAATCGAGCTAAATATCGAGACAAATTGGAGACAGTGGCATCTTGAAGATTCTGCGAGAATGATGAAACTTGGTCCAAAACATATTGCCAATGCTAAACAGAAGATAGATAAAAATAATCAGGTTAGGAACGACTTAATTACAGCGATAGATGTTGAGATTACAAAGCAAACGAAAGTTGCACCGCTTGGTTCCCAAGAAAAATTTTACAGCGAGAGCCCTGGAATGATTACAGATTGGCTTGCGATTTTGCATATCAAACTATCTGTTATCAGAGATTTATTGGCGTTGATTAAAGAAGCGGACCTAATAAAAGAATATAAAGAAAAAAAAGTCGGGGAAATAAAAGAAAAATATTTTGTCAGTTAAAACGGGGGCTGGTGTAACGGCAACATGCACGATTCGGGTTCGTGTGATTAGCGGTTCGAATCCGCTGCCCCCGACCAGGAAAATAAAAAAGGGGCCTGTAGTACAGTGGCAATACACCGCATTCGCATTGCGGAGACGCGGATTCGATTTCCGCCAGGTCCACCAGAATGCCTAACGGGGTGAGTTGCGGAGATGCGGATAAGTAAAATTGACGAGCCACAGGTAAAATTATATCATTCTAATTATAATTGCGGACAAATATGCCAAAGTTTGAAGCGATGCCAAAACCTGGCCGTCCCGAAAAAGAGGAGGAAACCCCAGAGTTTAAGATTGTGGACAAAAGAGTTGGCCCGGAGGCCCTGAAGCGAGCCGAAGAAGAGTCGAGGAAGAAAAAGTTTGACACCATGACGCTGGAACAGAGAGAAGAGTGGGAATACAACCGTGATAAAGAACGAGGGTTTAAAATCAAAGATAAAAGAGGGGCCGTAGATATTGAGGATTACCGATCCAGGGAGGTTGAATCAGAACCAGCTCCGGCCCCGGAAGTTCCGGAAATGCCAGAGACCCCGCCGGTTGAGACACCGGCACCGCCGGCAGAACCCAGACCGGAATCAGCGGCTGATTCCCTGCGCCGTCAAGCCCAAGAAATCAGGCAAGAAGCGGCTGATTTGCGGATTTCGGTTGACAGCCTGCGGGATCAAGCAGCCAGAGCCGAAAAAGAAATTGAGATGAAGTACGGCGGTCCGGCCGGCCGAAAAATGATAACTCTGGAAAGCACAATGTTAAGACAAAATCTGCTCCAGCTCTACGCTAATCTTGAACAAAGTTTACGCAATCTGGCCAGCATTGAAAAAGTGCCCTTTGAACGCGACGCCCTCCTAGAACAAGCCAAGGAAATCAATCAAAAAGAGCTCAACCTGAAAACAGAAACTCCCCTGTCTCAAAAACTCAAAAAACCATTCGGGTTCTTGAGAAAATTGTTTGGCAACTAAAGTTGCAGCATGGATTTCTGGGGAAAATCAAATTTTGCTATATGTTTTTGTGGTTCGGTTTTTTAGATGTGAAGGATAATTGACAGGATTATATAGTAGTAGCTTCGTAACTATAGACGTAGTTCTTTTACAACCCATATACAACCCATAAATATTAAGGAGGTGGTTACAATGTTTTGTCAGTCGGTTACGACTCCAATCATTAAACCAGTCAACGGACTATGCAACTTATCGTGTTCGTATTGCTACACTTCCGGACTCAAAGAGTATGCCGGTAAAAATCGTATGCGGCCAGAGATATTGAAAGCTGTGATTGATTTTTTTGCTGCGATCAAAACGATATTGAGTTCATTTGGCATGGAGGTGAACCCTTGCTTGCCGGAATAGAGTTTTACCGCGAAGCGGTAGAGTTCCAATGTATATGGAAGAAGCAAGGGAAAAAGATAATAAACTTCATTCAAACAAATGCCACTCTCATTACTCCGGAATGGACTCGTTTCTTCTCTGAAAACGATTTTCTCGTTGGTGTAAGTCTTGATGGGCCGAGGGAACTACATGATCAAGTTCGCTGTTATCCCACTGGCAAGGGTTCGTATGATGACGTTATGAGAGGTATTGACTTGCTGCGTCAGGCTGAAATCTTCAACGGGATTATCTGTGGTGTGAGCACCGTTAATCACAAGTTCCCGGAAGAAATTTTCAACTTTTTTGTTGCGGAGAATATAAAAAAGTTGAAGTTTGCCAGGGTAAAGAGCATCGGTCATTGCAGTAGCGTATCACCATCGGTAATTCCACCGGCGCAATACGCCGACTTCATAATCGCTATCTTCGATCGCTGGCTGGAGCTAGACGATCCAGAAGTTGAGATCCGAGATATTCAAAGTGTTGTCAATTTGATTCTCGGCGGGAATAAACGCGAATGCATCTACATAGGACAATGCGATCAATTCGTCACTGTCTATTTCGACGGTTCAATTTACAGCTGTGATTCTTTTCCAAAGACAGACGCTCTACGCTTTGGCAGTGTACTAGATGAACCAGCAGAAGTTAGATCCAATTCGTGTTTACAAGGTTTCCGGGAGTTGCTGAGAAAGAGGAAAGAACGTTGTAAAACATGCGGTTGGTATTTCATCTGCGAAGGAGGTTGCGCAAAGGACTGTTATGAGCAAGTTGATGCCGTTGAACCAATAGACGAGATTTGCAAAAATCTCAAAAGATACTTTGAGCATGTTTCGGCTAAAATAAGATCATATGATCTTGCGTAGCCAAAAGTAAAACAAACCACTCAGCGAGGGGGGGGTGAAAACCATGCTGAATAACGCTCCTGCCGTAAAGGCAAATCCTAATCCCGTTCCACGGGTTTTGCTTCAGGCAAAGAAAGAAGCTGCTATGCGGACTTCAGACAAAGAGAAACCTTGGGACAAAGGTCCTTGGGATAAGGGCCACTGGGCAAACAGAAAGTAATTTCTACGAGCCCACCAAAAGCCCCTTCAGGCTAAACTCTAGAGGGGCTATTTTTTTGTATTTTCTTTGATAACTTTTATTAAATCTTTAAGGTATTTCTCGTCAATGTGATGGAGATTGTCAACGTATACTTTTGCTGCTTGCCTTAATTTAAACGCGACAAACTTTCGCCATGCTAATAAACTTTTTGGTTTTGTAACGCGTCTGGTAATTTTAGTATGGAAATGCTTTCTACTAAGATAACCCTCCGGAATAAATGAGCTGATTAACAGCTCTTCTAAAAATAGTTTGTGCGGCATTCCTTCTGATAATTTTATAAATAATTTCTTATTGTCTTCGGCAACCTTACCGATTCTTGAAAATAGATTTTTATTTTTTCTTAATATCAAATGGAAGAATTCATGCGCCAAAACACCTATCGGGAATAAGTCATCGCGCGGTTCAAAATAGGGGGGGATCTCAACAACCATAAAACTTTTCTTCGGCATCCAAGAAAACCAGGCATGAATTTCGTCATCGCTGTGTGTAAAATCGGAAATAAAATAAATTGGGATGTGCGTAAACGTAAAATGTTGCGTTCCGCTTAATCTTTTCATATCAATAATAACCCGTTGGAGTAACAGTTCATTACTTTGAAAATATTTCTTACATGAAAGCAAATGTTTAGCTTCCTTACGCCAATATGGATTAAAAGTGGTCTCTAATGGCTTGATGGATTTTTGAAATTGTTTTAACCTTTCTTTTCCAGTGCCTTTCTCAATCTGTTCCCAAATTTTATCATTGCTTTTTTCATAAAAAAGCAAATCAAAATTCTCACTGGGAAAATAATTCTTCAGATCAAATCCTGTGAGGATTTGTTTGTCTGTTTTCTGAATAAAAAACAGAAAATTAGATAAACGAGGAATTATGATTTGTAGACGCATATGGTTTATTATACCAAACTAAAAGAAAATTGTGCATCCCAATAATCCGAACCACAAAAACATATAGCAAAATTTGGATTCGTTTGGTTAATTTGGTTGAAGATTTGCCGTTGCAAGTAATTGGTTTTCGCAGCCTGAGGAAGGCCGTCGCACGGAGTAAAACCGATTGAGGCGTTCTCGCGGTGCTTGTGGCCTTTCGGATCAGCTTCCCGGCCGATCCGATTGAATTGGCAGTTGTTGGTAGGTTTAACATAGGATAAAGAGGGTGGGCACGGAAATCATTTAACGTGCGAAGAAATTCAACCGTCTACTTGCGGATCCATGGTGGACAGAGCGGATGCAAGAACAACCGTTGCGTCCTGAGTTTCTGTGTTCGCAAAACCGCACTATCCGTGGTCGTGAGCAAGGTGCGAACAACGCCCAGTAATCTTTCACGAATGACGGAGCCCTTGACTTGGTACGATCGCTTACCGTGCCTGCGAATCGGGGCCATGAGGAGATGGGAGTGACAGTGCTGACGAATCCAGCCCTATTCCCTGGCAATGAGCTTTGAGCCGCGGAAACCATCAGAAACAAAGGCCTGAATGCGTTTTCTAGTCGATTCTGGAATCATTGCTACGGTATTATGCCATCGTTCATAACTTTCTTTTCCGGAAAGCAACACGGGATCAAGGAAATACACTCTCTTCTTTTGCTTTAGAAATCGGCGCAATGTGCTGTTAAGTCTTTCTGAAGCGGGTTGAGACGCTGATATGACTGGACTTTTCGCCCACGCGTTGATTCTGTGATAACTTGAGAATCTTCGCGGCGAGCGGAAACGCCCGCAAAAAATTTCTTGTCCGCGACTGGAGAAATCCTCGGCTACGAATTTGAAATTAACCGGGTATTCTTGTATATTTTTAGCATGGGGAAGGCTTGGGTTTTCTACTTGACATATTTCATAAATTCGTCTTTGAGCGCCGTTTTCGGCGCTCTTTTTATAGTATATTTGCTTTCAATCAATTTCGTGCCTGCCCAGATAGGCGTATTGTTAGGTATACAGAGAATAGCGACAATAGCCTCAGAATCGCCAACCGGCATTTTTGCCGATAGGTTCGGCAGGAAAAAATCCGTTCTTCTGTCGTTTTTCTTTTCTGCCATACTGGGGATCTTTTGGCTTGTCTCGAAAAGTTTTCCGATCCTTCTCGTTGTTTCGGCTTTGGGCGGAGTCGCTTTTACTTTTCAGAGTGGCGCCAAAGAATCCCTAATGATCCAATCTTTGGAGTGCGGGGAAGACGACAAAAAAAGAAATTTAATTTTTAAAAAGATGTCGCTTTGGGGTAATATCGGCCTCCTCGTTGGAGGATTGCTTGCTTTTGTTTTGGCACTCATTCAATTAAAACTCATCTGGGTAGCCTCTATTTTTCTTAATCTGCTTATATTTTTTACCTTTTTGGCTTTTGTCAGGGAAAACCCTCGGATTATTGAAAAACAGCCTGAAGATACGAAGAGGACAGCATTCGTAAAGCATATTCAGAATATAAAAGGAGTTTTGCCATTTTTTGCAATTACTTTTGTCTTTGGAATAGTTGTTTCTGTTTTTGTTATTTCGTACCCGATTTTTTTTAAAACCATCCTTGGCTTCCCCGATTATTATTTTGGCATCCTTGGTTCGCTAGCGGCACTGGCAGGAATAGTCGGAATTATGATTATGACAAGAATCTTTGAGAAAAAAGGGTTTAACTTTGCCGCCAGCTTTCTAGTCATTTTCATGGCCGTGCTTTTTATCGCGTTTGGGATACTTAAACCCCTCGTATTTATAATAACCGCCTTCTTCCTTATTGAAAGTTTAATTAATGGTTGGTTCCCAGTTTTTCAGCCATTTTTTAATAAATTCATACCTGAAAAAATCAGGGCTACTACCCTGTCAATAAACTCTACCGTCGGTTTGTCAGCGATTGCTCTGGGTGAAATCTCGGGGGGATTTTTGTTGAAAACATTAAGACCGGATTCTCTGGTCGCTTTTAGTAGCATCTTATTGTTGTTCTTTTTCCCATTACTATCGAAGATTAAAAATATAAAAATCCCCCCTAGCGGCTTGATGGAGTCAAGTCTTCGGGAGGATGGCACGGGGGGCTAGCAGCAGCCTCCGCTCGTACAGTTCGGGTTCATGTTGACAGTGCCAACAATCCCTTTCGGCCGGCGGATTTTCTTGGCCTTTAGCCCCTTGATCCGAGGTCTCATGTTAGAACCTCCTTATGCTTACTTAATGATACTGGAGGGGATTTATTCGTCAATGGCCTTCTCTAGCAAGCGACGTGTTGCTAATTTGTATATTTCGCATCTGTAATTAAAAGCTTCTGAAGAATTGGTTAGATTGCAATATTCAGGGGTCAGAAAACATCCGCCCATACACTGACCTTCTATCTCACAACCTTTACATTCTTCAATATTGCCGATGGCCCTTGAGAATAAAAAGGTTTTCAATTCGGGATTATTGAAATAACCTTTTAGATCATCAATGCTTCCGAATTTCTTCCCGCTGTAGGTGCAGAGAACAATTTCTCCAGACGGCAAGACCGATATTCCTCTGCCAATAAAAGCAGAGCAGTTAAAGAGCTTCTTTCTGACATCGGTGATAAATAGGTTTTTTAACGGCTTGTCCCACAGCCCGCCAACCGTGATACCTCTTTTTTCACCCTCTTCTTTAAATCTCATCAGTAATTGGACTACTTCCCTGGGGGATTTTTTGAGCGCGGAAATTAGGTCCGGCTCGGCAGTGAAAGAAACTATTCCATGAGACGCCAGAAAATCAAGAAAGTTTCCATCAATACCGTCTAGATTCTTGTCGGTCAAAGTTAGACAAAACCACCTGACCATTTTTCCGAAAGAACCTAACAGGTCCCAGCTACGCAGTACCTTCTCAAAAGTTCCTTCCCCGGACAGTAAATACCGGCTACTGTCGTTTATCTCAAGAGGACCATCTAGGCTACTTGTGACAATAACCTTGTTTTTTGAGAAAAATCTTGCTCTTTCAGGATTTATCAGAGAAGCATTGGTGTTTGTCGAAAAGGCAAACTTGAATCGCTGACCATATTCGGAACGGCAATAATTGACAGCTGATTCAAAAACCCCCCAGTTGAGCATTGGCTCACTGCCGCCGAAGTATATCTCCGCTTTTTTCTTGCCACGCTCCCCGATAAAAGCTAAGAAATAATCTATGCTTTTACGGGCAGTTCCCCAGGACATCCGATGACTTTTCCCAGCACTTCTTCCGGAGGCTCGGATTAGCTTTTTTGAAACACAATGGGAGCAATCAAAATTGCAACCCTCATCGATAATTAAGCTAAGGGATGATAAGCGATTTCCTCTCAAGATTTCAGACATTTCCCCTTCCAGAATGTCGGCTATTTCTTGCCTCTCGTTCTGACCGTGGAAGCACAAAAGATGATTCTTCAAGAAGTATTTCACCCAGTAACTTGGTCTATCAACCTCATATCTAGGTTTGATTTCTTTCAGTGTCGTGGGTTGTTTGAATAACATAAGCAAACTGGCACACTGGCTATTCAGGGAAATGGGGTTACCAAGAAGAGAGTTATAGACAATGCAACCATCCCTGAAGTTCCGCAGAACCAGGTTGGGCGATACGACAAGAAGCATATTTGCCATATTTTCTGTTTTCATTTTCAAAGAACCTCCAGCTTAAATTCACCCCGATTCTAATATACGACGTACCCCGGAAACGTCAACAATAGCGCGCTGAGCCCGCAAAAATTACTTATGTTGCAAATTGCATTCACCTCCTATCTAAAGCCGCCCATTCGGGCGGCTTTAGATAGGGTTGGATCGTTGCTCACCTGGCTTACCTAGTGTACTACCCTTTTTGAGTGAATTTTCCCTAATCCCTCGGCCTCACTTCCTTCCATTCGGGGATGGATTTTTTGACGCTGATTGGTTGAGTGGCGGGGCAGGAGAAGTTGTCGCCGTCCTCCTTCCGATCTGCCGGCCGGGGAATTATCAATTAGCGAATTGATTGTTATTAAATGATTGTTTTTTGAGGACTTATTAGCTAAAATGTTCTTATATGTTAGAGAAACCCGAATCAGGCCAACAAATAAAAATTGATGGAGAAAGGGTAGAGAATAAGAAACGTCCCAAATCCCTAGATAGACGGGAGTTTTTGGGGAAAATTGGCAAGGGCATAGTCGGGGCGGCTATAACTTTCCAGTTTTTGGAAAACCTGGAAGAAACTATTGGGGAATTTCATAACGAACAAGAGCAAACCGATCCGCTAACTTTAGAGAAAAGGGAAAGAAAAAAATTAGAGAACCTTAAAATACTGACCCAAGAATTGAACGAAATTAAACAAAGGGCCGGAAGAAATCTGCCTAAAGAACTTGCAAGGATTGCCAGCCAGGATTTAAATGTTTTTTTCAAAAAAATGGAGGAACGGGAGGGTTTAAGTATAGACAGTTCTAAATCTCTCGTGCTGGGTTTAGTCGGTGCCGGGATAGCGGGGATAGCCATCCAAATTTTGAAAAAGATTTTCAAAAAGCAAATAAGCGAGAAGGAAAAGTTGTCACTCTATCGTTCTTTTAGTTTTTCCGGCTCGGCCTTGTCTATTGCAGATGATTTAGCAACTGAAATGCAAAAAGGGCCTGACCGCCAAAGCAGTGAAAATGAGGAAAGAACAAACGACCTGGCCCAGAAGCAAAAAGGCCAAAAAGCAATCACCCTGGAAGATATTCTTAAGACCAGTGCCGTAATTAGCTCGGTTGAGGGTTTACTGTCTTATTCATCTTTTCTTGAAGATGGGAACAAGATAAAACCGGAGGCAAGAAAAAATCTTACCAGCGAATTTTACCCGGCCATCGAGCAAATGGTAGATGACCCCGATTTTTTTGAGGATTTAAAAATTGGGGGTAAAATTTCTCAATTTAACATATCCTCCTTCTTGGTTTTACTTGCTAGAAGTCAGCAAGAACTGGAACAAAAGTAATTACCTTTTCTGGCTTAAACCTATGGAAAATAATAACGAGAGTAAAAATACCGAGAAGGAAATTAAATTAGATTGGAAACAAATTACTAAACTTTTCGAGAACTATGAATTTAGGCGTTTTCAATACGATTTTTTTGAAAAAGTCGCCCTGTTAATCATATCGGCCCTCGGTTTTATTACTGCCTTGGCATGGGTAGAAGCGGCAAAGGTTACATTTCAACAATTATTCGGGGGTTTAACAACAATCACCCAGAGATTCCTTTACGCGCTTCTAATCACTCTTATTTCAGTGATTATCTCGGTGGTGATTGGCAAGGTGTTTTTGCGGAGAAAAAGTAGGAAATAATTACTTAATGAAAACTCTCAAGGATAATTCTTACGGTGCAACCCCTGTATTCAGAGAAAATGGCCGATATTTAATCTTGTTGGTAAAACATCAAGCCGGCCACTGGGCATTTCCTAAGGGGCACCTTAAATCGGGTGAGAGTCGGTCAGCTACCGCAAAAAGAGAACTCCAAGAAGAAACGGGACTTGAGGATTTTGATTTCGATGAAAAAACGAATTTTATTGAACACTACTCTTTTGAACGTGAGGGTAAGCTCTATGAAAAAGAAATTATCTATTATCCGGTCTTTGCACGCGACAAAACAATAACCCCCCCTGACAAATTTAAAGAAGAAATATCAGAGTGTCGCTGGGTGACATTTGATGAAGCATTAAAACTTGCACAGTTTGATTCTACCAGGGAGGTAATCCGAAAGGTTGAGGAATATTTAAGATTGTTAGAATAAAATCCATGCTATTAAAACTAAAAAAGCGAGTAGATTAGCTAATGCCAGGAAAAAAATTACTGCGATAGGATTTAATTTTGGCGGTGTCATAAATAGTTTAGAGGCAAGAGATATCTTTATGGAAAAGCCCGGTGGGTTCATGTACCCAAAAATTCGGGCAACCCTACTTAAAAGGAAGTAGCCCAACGCCGCGTTCAAGCTCACAAGCTCACACGGCGTTTTTCTTTCTTTGGTGGATTTGAAAATATAATTTCCGGCACAGGTCCTTTTGTTATCTTATTCCCACAATTTCAAGTTCCTTTGTTGTTGGTCCCACCCTAAAATTTACCCTGTCTCCAACCTTTCTACCCAGCAGAGCAGAGGCAACCGGGGTGTGCTGACTGACCATTATTATCTTTCTCCCCTTGAATATTGTTTCAAGACCATTGCCGCCAGGAAATATGAAGTAATAGATCTTCTCTTGATTTTGATTTTTAACCTCTACCAAAGCGTCAACCTCCGCGACAGAGAATTTTTCCTCTAATCTGGAAGTCAGCAGTTGCTTGAGAGCTTGAATCGTTTGCTCTTTCTCCAAGACCGATTTTTTAATTTTGTCGGCCAGAATACTAAGCTGGTACTTGCTGGTGTCACTGTGTGACTGCATAGCCCCGGGCGCATCAATTACCTCTTGCCGTGTGGCCTCATATCTTTTTTTAACGTCCTGTTTTTGTTTTTCCAACTCCCTGATTATTTTTTCTACCAGTTCCCTCTTGTTCATAGTTGTAAGACCTGGATGATTAGTAATATTTACATAACTTCAGCACTTATGCCCAATACTAGAGTCAAGATTAAGTCCGGTCAAGGGTTGAGACAAGAGAACAAAAAAGCCCAAAACATTCCGCGGAATGGGAATGGCTTCGAGCTAGCCACCACTCTCTACAATCCTAATCCCTCGGTCTCACTTCCTTCCATTCGGGGATGGATTTTGACACCTATTTTGTCTGGGTGTAGTATGATTGCGTTTTGTGATAGAACCTAAAACTTAGTCAATACTCAACAACAGGGGAGAATATATGGTAAACGGTGGCCTAGTAGTTTTGACATCACCTCTGCGGGTGATGGTTCCTATTGTCAAAGTGGTTGGAGATTTTTGCAATCTTCGCTGTAGTTACTGTTTCTACAATGCAAAGGATCAACTAACTCCGCAGTGCATGAGCGAGAAATTACTGGAGCAATTTCTTTCCCAGTATCTAGAGCTTTTCTCTGGCCACCTCTTTCTCATTTGGCACGGGGGAGAGCCACTTTTAGCCGGGCTCCGATTCTTTGAGCGCATTCTTGAACTCGAAACGCGATATCTGACGGAGGGGCAAACGATCAAAAATGCCATCCAAACAAATGCCACCTTAGTGAATGACGAATGGGCTTCTTTCTTTAAAGTCCACGACTTTAAAGTAGGTGTAAGTTTGGACGGTGGGCTAGACAGTCATGATCACTTCCGCAAGAATCACAGTGGCCGAGGATCATTCAACCAAGTAATGCGTGGCGTAGAAACCTTGCAGCGGCACGGCATCCAACCGGGCTTCATCCAGACCCTCACGCATGATAACACAACGCATGTCAAAGAGGATTTTAATTTTTTTGCGAACGTTCTCGGAGTGAAACGATGGGGAGCGAATGATTTCTTGGGCGTGGATGCTGTCAATAAAGCAATGGCTGATCAGTCGATCACCAACGCAGAGCTTACCGCGTTCTTGAAAACCTATATTGACTTGTGGCTTGTCCAAGACGATGGAAATCTTCAGATACGGGAAATTGATAATTTTACGGCAGGCGTATTAGGGAAAAGATCCTCGAGTTGTACTTTCAATGGAGCATGCACTAGCTATTTTTGCCTGGAATACGACGGCGAAATATATCCGTGTGATCGGCTCTCAAACCGTGCAGAGCTTTTACTCGGCGATTTGTCCTCCCAACCACTCTTGGATATACTCAATGGCCCGGTGCGATTAAAATATGCGGAAGATGTGGATGCACTTCACCCCGACTGTGCAGTCTGTGAGTGGCAAAAGGCATGCCACAACGGCTGTACCGCAAACCGTGTAGGAGACGTGCGAGGTAAATATTATTTCTGCGAGACCCGGAAAGCCGTCTTTGATTATCTCAGGAGTAAACTCGGTCAGTTCAAAGGAGAACCGTCATTCTCTACACAAACCCCCATTTAAAAGCAGGGAGAAAGGAGAAATTGCATGGACACCAGCAACTGCAAAGGCGCTACTGCAACGAGCAATGCAATCGAAGGAACTATCGCGCGACTGGCTCACAACCCGCCCAACGATTTGCCGGATGGAGCTTACCAAGCAACGGTAAAAGCGGGATGGGATGACCAGTGGCTCAATTGGGACGACCTCGGCGGCAATGGCACAGAAGACCCCGGCTGGGGCGACATCGGCGATTGATTCAGTCGTTCTTTTGAAGCAAAGCGGCATCGAAATTATGGTGCCGCTTTTTTAATTTTGTGCCGGACGACCAATGTATTTTTCCAGTTCTTTTTGATATATCTCGGCATGCCCCCTGCCGTAGACGATAAAGATGTCGTATCTTTGGTTAATTAGTTTTTTTATACCATCCATAATGGCCGAATCACGATATTTCGAAGAAGCGCGAACGATGTTCTTAAGAAGATTATCCTTTCGAGTCGGGTTTTCTATTTTTTTAAAAAAATCTGCATTGCTAAAATCTAGCTCGCCTTGGAACAAAGAGTGGTGGATTTTTCGCATATGACCTATTGAAAATTCAAAATCACGCCAGCCGCTCGTCTTTTTGTCACGCTCCAAAAACGGCAGAACATATTCTTCAATGCTTTTCTTTTGGTTTTGGCGATGCCATTGAGCAACTATACGCGCGAAATAGTAGTACTCTACTTCCTCTTTAGAGAAACGCTGGGTTAACCAATTCATTTCCACACTGCGCGGCGGCTCGAAACAGAAGACGGGTACTTTTGCTTTGTGAGCAAGAAAGGCTACGAATGCTATTTCACCACCATAAACAATCGCATCAATTTCATTTTCAGGATTTTTTTTGGTGCGGCCTTCAACCACGGCGCACGGTTTCTTGGCGCATTTCAAAAACTCATTCCATTTTTTTCTTATAAAATTAAATTGTTGGTTTTTGGGGTCTCTAGAGTGGTTTGTGCCAATATAAAAAATAACAAAATCATCGCTGAAAGAAAAAAAAGACGGAGAAAAGATGTTTCTGCTCATAGTGAACGACATCGCATGTCCTTCACTTCAAAACCTCGGCCTCACTTCCTTCCATTCGGGGATGGATTTCTTGACGCTGATTGGTTGAGTAGTGGAGCAGGAGAAGTTGTCGCTGTCGGTGGCAGTCAGGACGGCGTTGTAGCTGCCGGTGTTTTTGTAAGTGTAAAGCGGGTTTTGCTGATTGGAAGAACCATTGTCGCCGAACTGCCAGCTCCATTTGCGCTTCTTGCTGTCTTTGGAGTTATCGGAAAAAGTAGTAGCGTCGGTGAACTGAACTTTTTTACTGGAGATTTCCTGCCAAGTGAAGCCCGCGGCCGGGTAAGCGTGGGCAGGCGTCTTCCAGGAACCCGACTCACCCCAGCTTGATTCATTGCCCTGACTGTCCCAGACCTTGACCCGGGCTTTGTAAGTGGTGTTGAAACTTTTCAGGTTGGCGGCGTAGCCGGTGCCGGACGAACTGACCTTGCCGGAATCAACTTCCGGATTGGAGAATGACGAACCGATCGGGTCCACCTGCACCCGGTAAGCGCTTTGGCTGTCGCCGTCGGGGTCGCTGTATTTCCAACTGACGGCGGCCGAGATGCCCGAACAGTAATCGCCTTCAGTCGTTTTCACATTGGAAACCGTTGGCTCGTCGTTCAGTTTGCCTTCAATCTTCAAGGTTTCTTGGTCCTCATTGCTGCCGTCCCCGTTGCTGACTCGAGCGGCGTAGCGGTAAGTACCCTGCTTGGAGAAAGTAATGGTCTGACTGCCGGAGATGGTTTTGGGAGCGGCATAACCGTCGCTTGACTGCCGGCAGGAAGCAAAATCCGGACTGGGCGCGCCGACCAAAGGCCAGGAATCAACGCTCCAGTTATCGTTGGTATTAATGCCGCAAGTGATGGTCCAACCGATGGTGTGATTACCGGCCGGCAAGGTGATTTGCTTCGGGCTCTGGCCGTTAATGGTGATGTCAATACTGGGCGGGGTGGGAACGTAAGCAGACCCGGATGTGGTCCAAGTCCGGTTGGCCGTCCAAGTGGTATAGCTGGATATATTAACTAAATTTAGCCGCCATTGGCCGCCGGCGGAAGGATTAGTTATATCAAAGTAACTAAAATCCCAGCCCTGACTCACGGTGGTTACGACGCTGACCGTGTCAGATACAGGATAGCATGGATCGTTACTGCTTTGGGGGGAATATGGCACGCCACTGCCCGATGTATTTCTGACGCGAGTGTAAGTGAAATCACCGCCCGAGGGATTAAAACTGCCGTCGACAACGCTCCCGAAGCCAAAGATTGACAGATCAAAAATGTCTCGCAGCCGGGGGTTTAGATTTTCATTTAGATCTTTAATTCGAAGACCATAGTCATTATATACTATATCCCCATAGCACGTGACAGTTTCACCATATTGATACTCGCCAGTCACCCAATAACCGGCTTGGGCGCTTTCCGGCGAAAACACAAAAACGGAGGAGAAGATAAAAACAAAAATTAGCAGAGCCGTTAATCTTGGCTTGGGCATTAACAATATTTTAACACACTATGTTTGGCGCCGGAAAGAAGTTGTCAACAATGAAAAAGGGCCCCGATCAAGCACTGCGTCAAAATATCGCAGGTAATCGAGGCCGTTCACTACTTGCCGCCGCTATGGCCGCTCCCGGTGCACCCGTTACTTGACTGGCTACAACCACCCTCGTACATCGCCAGGGGTGCTTTTTTGTAAGGTCGGATTCGGACCTTTGCTTTGGCATTGCTCTTACTGGATCTCATCGCAAATCTCCTTATCCAGTTACTGTTGTGGACATTAGCATAGTTCTCTTTTTCCAGCAACCGTTTTACAAAACAGCTATAACCGTAAGTCAAAAATTAGTTTTAGTGGATTCTTGAAATCCGGTTTGTTTTGGTCAATGATTTGCCATGCCCTCTCTAGTCCTTCATATTTTTTCTCATTATTCAGTAGATGTTCTGTTTTTTCTTGTCCAAAAATTTTGTAAAGGCTGGATGCGGCAAGCGGGATGATGATTAAGTGTTTCTTCGTATCTGAATCTTCTTCGGTAAATCTGGTCTCCACGTTTTTCCAAATTTTATCGCAGATTTCACGATTTTCATAATATCCGAAAAAATTATGACAAACCTCATGAATTATAGTGGCAACCACCTCTTCTAAATTTTCTTTAATGATAAAAGTGAGGGGGTCGTCAAAAGGTGTTAGATTTTTCCAGTGATGAACCGGGTAAGCGAACCAGTATTCGGGCAAGACAAATCCCAATTCTTGATAGTGTGAAAAAACTTTATCATTCAAAGGTTCCCAGAACCCCTCTATGTTGGATAGGTAGTTTTTCCCTTCCGTTTCGTGTGAAGACAAAAACTCTTCGCCCGCGAGACGGGCGAGCATGTAATCGTAAAAAGAATTGTATCTAAATATTAGTTTTGTCATGAAAAAACCCTGCTGCCTGAAATTATAGCATACAGGGTAAATTTTTAGAACATGGCTGGCTAGGCGAAGAAATGCGGGAAACCCGGAAACTTCCTTGAACATTTCAGCCCGAGAGTAGCAAAGCGTTGATGCGTATGATATTCTGTACCGTAACCGAAATTGATTGGCAGAAGTTTTTCCGACAGCACGCGCACAACTTTTAGTCCGGACCGGTCGCCTCTGTGATTTAATTTTACAACTACCGGGTTGAACTTCTTGAAAATATCCACTCGTGCAGATTTTGCCGGTGCCTCCTCTTCAGCACCCAGCAACCAATCAACTTGCCTAAGATATTTTGTTCCGAAGTACAAAGTACCGTGGTCGCTTGGTGACATAACTGTTTGGTAATTTCTGATTCTTACTCGTTTTGCCTTAAGCCAAGAGAGGAGCATAAACTCCGTTTCGTTGAATGCCTTTTCTATCGCCTCCATGTAGGAAAAAGCGGCGGCGGCCCCGCTGACGAAACAGGGATATTTTTCAGAGCTAATTATTGTTAGCACTACCGGGACACTATCTAGCGTTAGATTGAGCAGTCGGACTTTTCGTTGTGCTTGTTCCTGCCAGAATGAAATCCGCTGGCGGATTGTCTCACTGGCCATATCCGAGGGTAATTTTACCGCTCTGCGTTTTGTATACCAACTGACCATTACCGCGTCCCGCTCGATCAACTCCAGCAAAGCATTTTTAACTGCTTGACAATAATCGCTATGGGCGGCAACGCCAGAAGAATTTGTTTCAACACAACATTTTCTACCCAACAATTTTCGGCTTAATGGGTAAAAAACATTATCTACAGAGACATATATTGTCTGCCCAGACAATAAACGACGGCCCAAAACCCACTGCCATTTTTTGTTTTCGCTGAATGGCTGCAGATGTCGAAGAAATTCGTACTGCCAGTTTGTCAGCGGAGTGATTATTCTTGGGTCAAGCCATTCTTCGTCAAAATCAAGCGCTCTTGCTACCCGGTCTATTTTTGGTTGGCTACTGATAAAGCGCTCATATCCCTCAGCGATTACCTTAACCGTGGCTTCAAAAGAGGTAGCAGCACTAGCGAATGTACGTTGACTGTTTACTGTTGCACTGGCCAGCACTCGCGGCATGCGGTAATCTCCTTGTCCGAGTTCAAAAAGATTTACCATCCCAATCGGTTTGCCTTGCCCGACCAGCTTTTTCCCCAGATTCCAAGCGAGAGTGCGATATTCATCAGTGACTTTACTTTGATCGGGTGCAGGCACCCCGATGATTAAAGCGACCAGTACAGCCTGTTTTGGGTAATTGAGGTCTAGCTCCTCGGCGGCAAGCTCATCGTTAAAACCGCCGTATTCAAGAACACCAAGTCCCTTTTCAGCGCAGTACAGGTAAGCGTTTTGGGCAACGTGGCCGGCTTCTAATAGAACAAAACGGTAAGCCCGGTTGGAATATTTTTTAGCTGGTCCTTCTAGATCCGCGGTAACAAAAACAATGAAAGCAGAACTATCAATTCTCTCTACGGAATTGAAAATTCTGTACGTTCTCTCGCTACTAATTCCCTCCTTGACTATGGTTAGGGAATGAGTGCGGGGGCTATATCTGTAAATGCCGCGCGGAATAACTTGTTTGTTGCTAGTCACCAACAGGTATATTGTCAACGGGTAAAGAGCCCCGGCCGAAGGAATGCTCTTGAACCGTTTGAGGCCGCAAATACTTTCCAGTAATCCGCCAAGTTTATTCAATGCTATCTTCCGATCCAGAAATTTTCTGACACTGTGCCGCTTGGTAAGCAACTCAGCTAATGCACCACTTGCTTCTGGCAAAGTAATAAATGGTAAGGCACCTAGTATGTCCTCGGTTCCCAATCTTTCTAACTGGGCGACCATTTTAGGGCTGATGTCGGTAAAAAACGCCGGCGGGTTTGCTGAATCGACATGGAAGATGCGGAATAGACTTCTTGAATCTGCAACCAGACCATTTCTTTCGCAGATGTCCAGCAACTGCTCAAAAAGCGGCGATTCCAGTTTAGTTAAAACCTTGATTTCAGAAACCGTGTTGAAACCGTTGCAGTGCCTTAAAATTTTCTGGATTGAACCGGTATTGCCGATTATTTCAATAAAGCCGGCACGGCCCAAAAATGTTAGTTTGTCTTTACTACTCCTGTAGCCGAACAGTATAACTAGTGGTTTTACGCTATTTTTCATATTCACCTCATTTTTTCAAAAAGCTAACTTTGAATAGCACATAAGTTTAAATAAGTCAAAAAACTGTCACCGTCTGGGGCGATGTTTAATTTATTGTTTCACTTAAATTACTGTCAAAAACAAAAAAAGCCGGGCAGCGGATTCCGGAAGGAATCAACCACTCGGCTGTTGAAAAATGATCAGTTTTTTCTCATCACCCCCCTAAGAGTAATAGTTGGACAAGGGGATATGTTCCTTTGCCCCCAAAATGTAGCTCTATTGTTATTACATTGCTTCGCTATTTCTGAGACAATATATGCCTCATTGTCGGAAGTGAATGTAATTTTTTGAGTACCACATTCGGTAGGAAAAACCATTTCCCCAGCAACTATCGGTCGGGGAGATTCGGGAAAGATGATCCCGAAAGTATCTGAAGCAATCCCGGAAGAATCAGAAAGGCCAAGAACGCCATTGTCGCACAGTATTCCTATACCTGATACCCCCATTTCCTCAACAAACTGCCTATCGGCGCTGACTCTTAATGTGAATTTCGGAATCAACGGCAATTTGGGGTAGGGATCAAACAATCGTCCCGGCGGCTCGCTGGTGGAAGCAGTGAGGTCAATGACACCTTGATATTCTCCCGCCAGCGGCACTACCGCCGGGCGGTTGACTGAAAAACTTCTGGTCTGCTCGGCTGTCGCCCCTTGGCTGTCGGTCGCCGACACCTTAATAGTGTGCTGACCGTTACCAAGCATTTGGCTGGTTTTCCAGCCGGAGTTCAACTGTGAGCCCGGGAAAGCGGCTTGCACATCGGAGCGGTTAATATTGAGCGGCACAGAAGAAGGCGTGCCGCTATCAATTGTCACTTGAACATTGGCCAAAGTTCCGTCTTGGTCTATTGCCCAGCCCCCGATTTCTTGAGGTGAACTGGTGAACACCCGGCCATCCTCAACCTCAATGTTCACCCGCGGTGGTGCATTGGGAACGAAGATTTCCGGGACGGGTTTAACGTCCGTGAAGAATTCGTTCTCAAAACTCCAGATACCCAGATAGATCGGGGCGCTGGAGGTAACCACGGCCGAGCCCTCAAATGGAAGCGCGGGAGCGCTGCCGGCCAAGAACAGCAAGTTCCTGTTCTGTCCCATAGCTGGGACAGAATAACTGACCGACTTCACGTCCACCCCGTCCTGGTCACGATACGTAACTGTGCCAGTTACAGCCGTATTGTTAGGGTTAGTCATCGCGAGAACGACTTCCCGTTGCCCGAGGTTTTTGGGGTTGTATGCCGGAATCCCCAAGAGAACCCCATCTACAGTGAACGCCGCTGATTTGACGGCATCGGGCCTTGCCCTGATGAAAGAAAATTGTTTAACGTTTCTGGCGCTTGTCATTGCCAGAAAATCAAACTGAACTAGCAGATTCACTCCACCAGGAACTTGGGCGTTAAGCCAAAAAGTTGTAATTGAAATTTCCGAAGGAAAAACAAACAAAAAGTTTCTCTGCTCCTTCGGTTCCAAAGACAGAATTTGACTGGCGCCAAAAAGCACCACCCCGCTGGAAATCTGGCCGCCGGTGACTTCTCGGAGGCCAAAAACCACGGGGTTGCCGTCTTGATTCCGCAATTCCAAACTGAAGTCGCTACTTGCTTGCGCGTTTGATTGCGCAAGAAGCGTGGCGACAAAGCCAATTTCGCCGGGGTTGGCTGGCACCCCTCCGGCAACCACCAAGGGCATCACCCTGGTAGTTTGGCCGTTCTGGCCTCTAATAACACTGACGATAAAAAACAAAACTACTGTAAGCAGGGCCGTCCAGAGCAGCCACCGCCCAACACCGCGCTCCTTCTGGGGAGCTCCTCCAAACAGCCTGTTATTCATTTAAGCCTCCAGCGTATGCAGCTATTGTTAAAGACCCTTCCTAACTGTCTTACTAAAAACTAAGACGCTATTTCAGGGTTTTTGTACGTTGCCCCCACTTTACCTTAACTTATCCACAGTGTCAATGTATTGACAGAGTAGGTTAAGTATGGTAGTGTTAAAGTATGTAGGGTGAACCAGGTTTAACGGGGTAATTTAACAAAAGGAGTAGATTATGGATGTTAAAAGTTTTTTCAAGCTGTTAGGAGTGTTACTCGTCTTGATACCGGCTGGGCTGTTCGTAGACGGGTTTGTTTTAGGCAACACAGAGAGTCGGGTCAGTTTTTTTCTGATTGTTCTGACTGCGGCTTCGATAGCGGTTGGAGGATATGTTGCTCTTGGCAAGTTCAATAAAAGAATTAAGGAAGCGAAGCATGAGTTCCAAATCATCACGGCAGAGGTAAGACAAACTAGCCAAGCGGTCTCCGCCGATATCAGCAAAAGTCTAGCCGAGGCCAGACAGACGGTGGCCCTAATAGCGCTAATCCTCCAAATCTTGGCTGCCATTTTCCGGCCCACCCAGCGTCCCACCGGCACCTACCACAAGTAGGTGCCTTTTATTTTTGTTGCTTAGGGATTAGGATATAGATATAAGAAAATGGTAAAAGAGCTTTGGGATAAAATATTCACGGAGGGTAAGGATTTCACACATTTAAATGTTGTTTTTCTAGATCAGCTTTTAAAAAAAATTACTAAGCTTAGAGAGAATAGACCGGCAGAAACGCTCGTTGATTTGGGCGCTGGCGCTGGCGATGCCGCTGTAAAATTTGCGCAGAAAGGGTTCCGGGTGCAAGCGGTGGATTGGTCGGAGGTAGCTTTAAAGCAAGCCGAAGAATTAGCAAAGCGGAACGAGGTCAGCGATAAAATCACTTTCACCCAGATGAGTTTAGAAGTTATAACCCCGGCAAAGATTATCTTCAATCCGGCCGACATTATTTTATGCAAATTAACCCTTGCTTTTGTTGAGAATAAAGACGGATTTCTCGCCTCGGTGAAATCACTTATGTCCGGTTCAAGTATTTTTGTGCTCATAACCCCAGTTCTCTACGCTGGGGTAACTTACACTCAAGAAGACAAACCGCACATAGCTATAGATTTTAACGAAGTTCAAGATTTACTGCGAAAGTATTTTAACCGGGCTGAGATTTTCCATCATGGCTATAGCGGAGAAAGACAAGATGTCATTACCTTTCTGGCAATAAAATAGCCCAGCATTTTCCGCCAGGCTTTTCGTAAAATTACCCCCGCCGCTTCCTACTTTCTAGACTGTGACTAGCGCCGCGTACTCTTTCTGAAAGAAACCGTCCGGTACACGTTTAGTCTGACAGCCGCCGCCGTTGCAGTTTTCACTGCAATAATCGTCACCACTGCAGCTTGTCCGCAGTGTCAAGGTCAAAAAAGAAGAATCACTTTTGGAGCAAGTGGAAAAATCGGGGTTAGTTGCTAACCACTAGCAGGAAGCGCAGAGTTTTACCGGCGCTAGTTTCTAAGACGAGGTAGTGCAAGCCAGTGGGGGTGTTGCCCGGGATATTTATCTGGAACTTCAACTTGTCGCGGCTACCAGTCAGCGGGTTAACTGTTATTGAGTCCAGGTCAATCTCAATGGGCGAGTTTTCCACTTCGGTATTTATGAACAAAACGTCATCAAGGTTATAGCCGTAGGCGGTAACTAAATGAGTCTGACCTCTTTTTAATGTTAGCGGCACCAGATAGTAGATAGTTGGGTAGCCGCCGGTTTGAATCACCGTCAGAAGCCGCAAGCTGTAATTGGATAATTGTCCGGCGCTTTTGACCTGCAGCCGGTAAGCACCAGCTGGCAGTCCGGCGGGGATGTTAAACTCCAATGTTTGACTATTAACCCGATTGGCGCTGATCTCGATGTTGCCCATCACTATTTTATCTCCGGTGTTGAAGCCGCTGCCGCGCACGGTGATTTTAGTGCCGTTGCCGGCGACTAGGGGAGAAAAAGCGGAGATGCGGGCCGGACTAGTTGGCGGCGTCGGGGTTATGGTAGGAGTAGGAGTGGGTAAAGGTGTTGGTGTTGGGGTGAGGGTGGGGGTTGGGGTAGGAGTCGGCACCGGCGGTGCCAAAAAAGGCTTCGGCAGCTGTGAAACTGCCCCGCCACCGGCGGACAGACAGCCGTAGTAAGAAGCAAGCTCGGCGTTATAACGCGCTTGGTTGAACTTGGGGCCGTCGTAGAACAACCACTCTGTCGGATAAGGAGGAATGCAATAAGTGCCCCTTTTAGTTGTGGTATAACCCGAAAAGCTGGTGACGCCGTAAGACCAGCATTTTACTCGATAGCTATATAGAACGTAGCCTGCTTCGCCGGGTTTGGGAGCATTGGGACCGCCGGGCGACCAGCCGGGAGGTAGATTAAGTCTATAAGTATCGCAAACATCCGGCGGCGGAGTAGTCTTCTTCGGCCGTGACTGATCGAAGAGATCAAACGGTTTGCCCTGGTTTCTTGCTTCAACGCAACGAGCGTATTGCGCCGGGTTATTAATAGGTGTATACGGGCCGCAGCTCTCCGTGTTCTTCGGCCGTGACTGATCGAAGAGATCAAACGGTTTGCCCTGGTTTCTTGCTTCAACGCAACGAGCGTATTGCGCCGGGTTATTAATAGGTGTATACGGGCCGCAGCTCTCCGTGGCTCTTGAGAGGTTAAAGCCGGCAGACAGCCTGACCGGTAACCGTAAAACCAGCAGCATTAGCGCCGCTCCCAAGACGACAACGACAATTTTACTTTTGGCCATTAGGATAAAGCGAGACTAGCGGACACTTGCTTTGCGCTATTCCCGCAAAATTTCTTTCTCAATCGGATTTTCGAAAACGGAGAGCTTGGGGACGAAAGTCAGTACCAGCAAGTTGGTGCCGTCGGATCGCGGGTTGACGGAGACGCCGAGACGGGAAAGCTCTTTGCTGAAATTCATCAGCTGGACGCCGGCGGGGGTTTTGCTGTCAAAAGTTTTAAGCCACCCCTGGTCCAGGGAAAACTGCCGATAGCGCTTAGTCAGTTCTTCTACGGACAGCCGGCTGTTAAAACCGCGCACGATAGTGATGCCCTCATTGGTTCTTTTGACCTCATTGAACAAATCGGCGGCTTCCGGGTCCAGAATGAAAATTTTCGGGAAAGCGTCGAGATAGATCTTTTTTACTTCTTCTCTGTTTTTTTCAGTGTCAGCCCGATTTTCAGCCGGTTGCTTGTTTGGGGCAAGAGATTGGTCAAACAAAAGCAAAACGGCGATGAGCAGGACAAAAATCAGAATATTTTTCTTGTCGCTGACAATTTTATCAAACATTGGTAGATACGCTTACGAATAGCGGTTGCATACGCTTACAAATAGCGCATGCGAATCGTTCATAGCGCACGCGAATATAACTCTATAATTCTATCACTGCCGGTTGACGTTGTCTATCGGGTTATCAACAAAAGCCTAATTCTGTTGTATAGTATTTCAATGAACAAAAGTGAAGCCATTGGTAAGGTTTTACTGCCCGCCGGTAAGGCAGATTTTGGCAACACTGAAGCCGAGCAAATGGGAAGAAATTTTATCGAGGTTAACTTTAGTTTTGTTGAAAAAACGGAGCCGGCGTCTGACTATGACGACCGCAAGGCCGAAACCAGGTTTGACTATGTCATCTACGCCGGCGGGAAAATATTTCTGGGTGTTCAACAAAAGTTTTCCGGTTCAGCCGAGCGGGCGAAGGAAGCGATAAAAATGATCTTAGCGAAACCCCTGGCCCAGTTGCACAATAACGAAGGGAATATTGTTAATCCGGAAAAGTTCCCGGTGGTAGTAATTCGCGGCGATATTAAAGAATGGGGCGAAGCCTACAATCGTTTTCTGGTAGAAAAATTAGCTTCGCCAACCGATGCTTTAGTTGACCGGGTTGGTCTGACCAGAAAATTTTTGAGCCAAATGTTACATTGTCTAAAAACCGAAAAATATTATTTTCCCCAGCATAGCGAAATATTTGACACGCGTATCCTAGTTTTAGAAAAAGAACTTCCCCGGCTGAATAAAAAATAAAAAAAGGCAGCTAATCAGAATGGTTGCTGCCACCGAACATTTCTCCCAAAAAACGTCCAATCATGAAACGGGCGACAATTGATTCATTGGCCGGGTCTTCTAATTTTTTTTCTACCATCCTGGCGATGTCAGCAGCTACTTGCCAGCCCGGCTTTTCCGGCGCAAGCATAACTAATTGATCACCGCTATCTCTGGCGGATAGGAATTGATGGTTATCGACCAAAGTTTTAGCAATATAGGCAGAGGCGGCAATGATCACCGCACATTGCTTATTGACGCGTTTTTTTACTGGCAGTTGATTGATAACTGCCGCTGCCCGTTCCAAGTAGTTATCCACGACGATCAGACTTTGCATAGAAAAATCCAGGTCGGTGTAACCAAACTCCGGCCCCAATTTTTCGGCAAACATTTTAGCGTTTGAGTTGAGCAACCTTTGTTGCTCAACATTTAAGGGGGTTGTTAAAAAACTCACTATTTTCTCCTTATGCCTATACCTGAAATTTCATAACTGGCAGTAACTTTACATTATTAGCCCGATCGTGTCAAACTGGGGTTGTTTTTTCAAGTAAAAAAAGCTAAACTAAAAGTACTATGTCCGCCGTTTTGGAAAGCAATCAATTTACCAGTCCCTCGCGCGGCCGGCGCGATTTTTTGGAAGTGGTGGGGGACATCGTTGAGTTCATTAATGAAGACGAGGTTAGCCGGTACAAAGTGGTGGTGGGCACCGATTCCGAACACAACGGCTCGCCCCGGACAGCGGATTTTGTCAGTGTGGTGGTGGTCCATCGGGTGGGCAAACACGGCCGGTATTTTTGGAAGCGGTTAAACAGCGTCAGGACCTTTGACCGCCACGACCGCATCCTGAAGGAGGCCTTTTTCTCTCTAGACTTAGCGCAAAAAATTGTTGGCGAGCTGCGGGCGCGCCTGGCCGAGCGGCTGTATGATTTTGAGATTCATTTGGATATCGGCCACAACGGCCCGACCAAAACAATGATCCAGGAAATTGTCGGCATGATCACCGGCAACGGTTTTACCGCCCGCATCAAACCCGATTCCTACGCCGCCAACAAAGTGGCGGATAGGCATGTGGGGTAAATATGAGCGAGATTACTAATAAAAATGTCAAGTATAATTTATTTGGTCATAGGAGCGGGAGCGACAATCGTGCTGGTATGGCTTTGGCGTTTCAAAAAAGACGGCCAACCGGATCAGTCGGTGCTTCTCAACCAACGCCTGGACGGGATGGTCGCGGCGGTTAATCAATCCCTGCGCGACACCATCAAGCTGGTCAGCGAGCAATTGGAGCAAAACCGCCAGTCCGCCGAGCGGGCCAGCCAGACGGTGCACAAACAAGTTGAAGGCTTTACCACGGGGCTGACTCGCCTTACCGAAAATCTCAAACAAGTGCATGAGTCGGTCAAAGACGTTTCCTCTTTTCAGGATATTTTCAAATCTCCCAAACTGCGCGGTATCTGGGGCGAGGCCTCGCTGGAAGCGTCGCTGGGGCAATATTTTTCCAAAGACAGCTATACTCTCCAGCACTATTTCTCCTCCGGCGAAGCGGTGGATGCGGTTTTGAAACTGCCCAACGGTTTGCTTTTACCGATTGATTCCAAGTTCAACTGGGAAAATTTTGAGAAAATGGTCAACGCCGACAATGACCTAGCCCGCGAACAGCACAAAAAAACTTTTTTCTCCGACGTCAAGAAAAAAATTGACGAGATTGCCGCCAAGTATATTCTGCCCTCGGAAAGCACTACCGATTTTGCCCTGATGTATGTGCCGGCCGAGACGGTGTATTACGAGGTGATTAATAATATAAAGGAAGCGGATGTGCCGGCTTACGCCCGAAACAAAAAAGTCTTCTTGGTTTCGCCCAACACTTTCGGCCTGTCCATCTCGGCGATAATGCATTGGCTCAAAGATGTCCAGCTTTCCCGCCAGACCAAAGAGATTATGAAACGGCTGGAGCGCATTGCGGTGGACGGGCGCAAACTGGGCGATGATTTCCGGAAGCTTGGCAACTATATCTCCAATGCCCAAGGTGCCTTTGAATCTTCCGACAAACGCCTCGGTCTGATGCTGGACCGGGTAGAAAATGTGATCGAGGTCGGGGAAAAAGAGGAACTCAATAAACTCCCGCCCGCCACTTGACGGATTAAACCGGCCGGGCATCTCGCTTGCTGATTTCCTTAAAAAAGATTAGATTATTTATATGGATTCGGTTTCACTTGCCTTCTTATCGGCCGGGGCTGCCTTGGTCTACGGAGTCGTTTTAATGCGTTATGTTTTGTCCAAACCGGCCGGGGACGACAAGATGCAAGCTATCTCCCGTGCCATCCGCGAAGGGGCGGCGGCTTATTTGAAACGGCAAAATACCGTAGTGGCCGGAGTCGGTATCATAGTGGCCAGCGCTTTGTATTTCTGGCTGGGCAAAAATATTGCTCTGGGTTTTGTGGTGGGAGCGGCGGCTTCGGCGCTGGCCGGATATCTCGGGATGTTTGTGGCGGTGCGGGCCAATGTCCGGGTGGCGGAAGCGGCG
>ERZ1292629.791-Hain-H43-01um-R1-791-length-34520-cov-8_pt1 | contig 34520 bp, 29 predicted proteins | sample MGYA00564399_ERZ1292629 | MGnify/ENA primary metagenome ERZ1292629 (study PRJEB36523, sample SAMEA6512636) | groundwater metagenome | collected 2019-01-08 | study: AquaDiva: Metagenomics assemblies of 32 groundwater samples
ACTTCGTGCCGACCCCATTTCGGCTTCCGATTCCGATTTTCAATTTTGGCGGTGTGTCTCGGTCTAGAACTTTACCTATGCAAGCAGTATAAGGCTTTCTTGAGGGTCATTCCAGAAGTTCATCCGAGGTGTCTCGGTCGGGATGTTAAAATATAAATGTTACAAATGTGACACTTTTTCGTGATTGCGGCGTGTCACATTTGCCCGTACTGGCTTAGAGAAAAATTTATAGGGATTCAGTCTCAAGCGTTTTAAATCCTCGTATAAACGAACCATGCCCTTCCATGCCAAAGGATGGCATTCGAAAAACTGTTTACCGGACTCGCAGAAACAATTTTTATTCCCGCTAGGTCGTACAAATTGGGCTCGGTACTTCCTCCAGTTTTTAAGGTCATCTCTAAACACGGGAAGTATGGCCCCGAGGTCTTCTCTAGTTTGCTCTTCTGTTTCCTCGGCATGGCGCTCAAGAACGCCGAGGCCTCCGTGTCCATATTCTCGCCAAGGCCATTGTCCGTATTCTTCGAAGTAGCTAAGGCCGTAAAAATACGGGATGACAAGGTTTTCAATGAAAAAAATCATGTCTGATCCAGGAGGAAATTTAATTTTTTCTTCCTGCCTAACACACAAACAAACTCCATGCCCTGGACTCCAGTGCGAATCCAAAACACTCTTCTTACCATGCTTTTTTGCTGCCGCCATTGCGCGACCCTTGAGGTCAAATACGAACGGTAAGCGAGTTGGGTAGATCGCTGGAACCGCTATGCCTATTTCATAGCTGTCGATTATTCGATAATCCCGGTAAATATGGTCGAATTCTAGAATTCCTTTCCAGACACCAGTTGAAATGTATTCCAGTTTCGGAAACCGGCTTTTTACAGCAGCGACTTCTTCTGGAGAAAATTCATAGGAATCCATATCATCGCCTACCAGGTCCACTGGCCGGATGGATTCTTGATCTCAGTCGGCTTGTTTGACGGGGTGAAAGTGAAGCTGTTATTACCCGGGTCCTCGCGGAAAGCGCTTTTCCAATCTGCCAGATTATCCGACTTGGAAATTTTATTCCATGCCTCCTCCGACATTTTCGCAACCATCACTCTATGGGACGGACTAATGATTTGGGACACAATGTTATTCGAATTCGCCGGATCTACGAGCTGAAGCGTGCCGAATTGGTTCTTCATCGCCTCGAGGACTTCCAGAAAGGCTGCCTTGAGGTTGCCTTTATTGCGCGATTCACTTAACGCCTTTACCACGAAAATCTCCAGCACGAATGTCTTGGTGTCCACGTTATTCCGGCAATTCCAAAGCTTTACGAGTCGGATGACGTCTACGCATCCGCTGTTAGCTATGTAGTCAATGTGCGTTTTTAAGTTCGTTTGCATTCGTTCCTTCTCGCCATAGGCAACGTGCAGAAAAACGTCCTTGCTGCCCTCGATAAATTTTCCGGGCACCACGTCGATATGATATCCGTTCGGCGCGGAGATATTTTTGAGGTTCGTTATCCTTTCGGCCGAGGCTTTATCTTGCATCACGTACCGCTTGCTCAGGTGGGCAGAAATGTCTTCGCGAATCTCTTTGAGCGTGCGGCTATCCGTGCTCGGGAAGTAGCACACGATATCGAGGTCGTAACTTTCGCGGATCATCGTGCCCTTGGCGTGCGACCCGGCATATTTTATTACCGGCGCCGCACCGAACTCGGCGCGGAGAAAATCGGTTACCTCTTTTTTGTTCGTTTCTAAAGTCTTCTCTTGTTCGGGAAGTAAATCCTGGGACGCCAGTAGGTTCTTCAAAAATTCTTCTATGGTCATGGTTTTAGTTGATGGTTAGAGTGGGGACGAATCCACCTTTGTCTTTTTCGTTGTCGTACACAATGAGCTTGGGATCAGATTTCGCAAGGAGTTCTCTCCCGCACACTACCGCTATGGGAGCCGGGATGGCAGGAAAGAGGTGTATGGTAGCTTCTCCTCCATGCCGGTCTCGAATCCTGCTTAGGAGGATTCTGTATGCTTCCCGAAATTTGCTTAAACGCGACTTCCGATCCAGAAATCCGGGACTTGGGTCGCCAATTTTTATCCTGTAGACGTAGGGCTGGACAGGAAACAGTTTAAGAAATTCTTCGTCATGCACTTTCCCGCTCAAAGAAAGGACGATTGCCACATTCTTTTCGTCTTTTCCTGCTGATTCTGTCAGTTGATATTTAAAACCATCCTCTCCTTCGGGTTTCCAATTCCAGTTCTCGGTATCGCGGTGCCGCTGATAAATATCGGCCGAAATAGTATTCCCAATTGCCTGACCGAGATGGATCAAAAGCGGGATCGGGCCAATGGCGAATACCGACACATGATCGGGCCGTGGTCTATCGTTTCCGGCCGCAAGCTCCCGCCCGACTTGACTCGTGATGTCGCTGGCAAAGGAAGTCCAGTAATCAGTCGTGCCGCGACCGGGACGGTTTGTGTAATCCATCAAAATTCCCCGGTCATCTGCAGGAAATCTGGGAAGGATTGCATTGTGGGCTTGAGGCAAACCGATTTTTACGGCCCGGTCGCCGATATTGGCCATAAACCGCAATACCGTTGTCGCTATTTCAGGCTGCAATTCGGTCTGTCTCCGAATTCTGTCTTCGTGGACTTGCTTGTATCGTTGCAGGTCTTCAAGCGAGTAATCCGTACGATTTTTCCCATCAATCAACTTTGAGTGCGTGAGACAGACGAGCATGAGGTTATTAAAATCGGCGGCTTGTTCCGGCGAAAGAATCCCGTCGCCCCGCGGTCCGTCTGGACTCACTGCCACCATATGAGCCATATGGGCAAAGTTATCCTCTTTGAGGGTTAGCCCATCTCGCCAAACATACTGATTACAACCGGGAAACTCGCACCGGCCTCCCGAGAGGACCCAGAGTTTAAGCTTTATCTCGTCAAGTATTTGAGGTCGCTTATTTTTCATATGATTGTTTTCGGGAGAACAGCAGCGACAACGCCCTGGGTGAGAAATTCTCCCGAAAGGATAATGGGCCGATGCTTGGGATCGGTAGAATTCGGCTTGAGGACAATAACGCCGTTTTTGTGATACAGATGCTTCACTGTTGCATCGTCATTAATAAACGCAACCACTTTTTCTCCGTCGTCGGCGGTCTGTTGCTGTCGGACAAGAAGAAGATCGCCGTCGTTTATTCCCGACTTGTTCATACTCGTTCCTTTGGCACGTAAAAGAAAATACGTGTGACCTGGACGCGCAAGTCGGGTGGAAACTGGAATGAGCGCCTCAAAATCCTGTTCGGCGAGCGACGGCAAACCACAGGCTACCGAGCCGACAAGCGGTACGTTGACGGTTCGTTCCCCCATAATCGAGGTCTTGCGGGGAGAAAGACGGATAACGCCGTCCGAGTAAGATATAAGGCCTCGTTTTTGAAGGCGCACTAGCATAAGTTGCACGGACCGCGGAGAATTGTAGTCCACCACCACCGCGATAGCGCGAAGCGAAGGCGTAATGCCGGTATGCATAATCTGGTTCCGAATAAACGCGTATCCCCGGAGGTCTTTTTGGTTGGTTGAGTTCATTGGCTATAAAGTATACTCGCTTGTCCACAAATGTCAACTATGCTAAAATGCCACCATGCTAAACGAAGAAAATTTCTCAAAAACACACCTAAAAATACTTGAAGACATAGGGCGGGATGCGCGTGAAAATCTCGAGCGTATGCAGCCATTCATAAACCAATCTCTTGAAACTCGTAGACGGATGGAGGAGTTGGCTTCCCCTATAGTCGCATCCATGAACACTTTACATGAGGCGGTACGACCGTTGCTTGATGAAATTTCAAAATCGCAAAAGTCATTTGCCACGCTCGCCGAATCGACCACGGAAAAACCTCTCACCACTGGAACAACCTTTCTTTTATCGCCTTCCCGACGATACCCGTCGACCGATGAAATCGCCAATGCCGTTGTGGCAAAACTTGCAAATAATCCAAAGAAAAAGGATTTTGTGGCAATGGAACGCGCGATATCTCTACCAGACGAAGCACGATGGGACGATATCCGCCTAGACCTCAAGGATAACAGGTCAATCGAGGTCTTTTATAAAAAAGAGCGTATAGGAAACTACAATTATGAAACTTTCGGCCTAGTTCGTAAAAGCACTTCCCGCAAAATTCCCGATAGACAAGGCGAGTTTCTGGAAAAGCTTGCCTTTGCCTCGATGTCCGGCGGTCTTTTCAAGCCCACCGTTCAATCCATGGCCGATGAAATGAAAATTTCGCAGGAAGTTTGCTATCAGATTAAAAAAAATCTTGTTAAAAAATTGAAGGCGGCATTCGGGATATCAAACAATCCCTTCCATTCCTACGACCCTGTGAATGGTTATCGTCCTCGTTTCGAACTGAGACCTCCGTCGCTTCTGCGAGGTGATGGAGAATTGCATGGATCGGGCGGCCGTCTCTACGAGGAAACGACCGAATATTCTGACGAGGGCTAAACCCGTCCTTTCGCCCCGCTGAAAAGTCAGCGGGGTTTTTCGTTTTCAAAACATCGATTTTACGGGCAATTTGGCGACTCGCTGAAATTTCAGCAGATATAGGCAAAGGCTCAAACCAAAAAAAACAAACCTATGTCTAAACAAAAACTTTCGTGGCGCACGGTAAGGCGCCGGGTGCAAGACATGCTCCCGTTCAAAAATAATCCAAGGTCGATTTCGGACCAGCAGCGTGACAATCTCACGAAGTCGATTCAGCGCTTCGGACTTGTTGAGATCCCTGCGGTAACCATCGACGGCAAAATTCTGGCTGGCCACCAACGCATCGCCGCGCTCCAGCTCCTCGGACGCGGCAAAGAAATGATTGACGTGAGAATTCCAAACAGGGCGTTGACCCCCGACGAATACAAAACATATCTGCTCACGAGCAATGCCCTGCATGCGGATTGGAATTATGAATTACTCGCTGAACATTTCGACATCAGCATGATCCTCGATTCGGGCTTCGGGGAAAATGAACTATCAGTGATGTTCGCTGATTCGCTCGAAGTAACCGATGACGAATTCGACGTGGAAGCCGAGATCAAAAAAATCGGTAAGCCCAAAGCGAAGCCCGGCGACATTTATGCCTTGGGACCTCATCGTTTGGCTTGCATGAATTCGCTCGACGAAAAAGCCGTGAAAAAGCTAGTCGGCAAGACACGGATCGACATGGTGTATTGCGACCCCATTTATAACTTGAATGTGAACTATAATCGCGGCATCGGCGGCAGGGCCTCGTACGGCGGTACAGTTCAAGACCTAAAATCAGATCAGGAGTATCGAGAGTTTCTCGGGCAGTCAATGAAAAATGCTTTGTCGGTCGCAAAGCCCGACTCTCATTTCTTCTATTGGTGCGATCAGAAATATATTGGGATGGTACAAGCTCTCTTCTCCAAACTCGAGCTTAACAACCGGCGGGTGTGTCTGTGGATCAAGGGACCAGCGAATCCGGTACCGGGTGTCGCTTTCGGAAAATGTTACGAGCCGGTGGTATATGCGACACGGAATAAACCGTATCTCTCGCCAGTGTCATTGAATCTCGGCGAGGTGCTGAACAAGGAACTCGGACCATCAGGCAACAAACTTCTCGACGACATTATGGATCTAGCAGACATCTGGTTGGCGAAAAGAGTTCCCAGCCAAGAATACCAACATGCGACACAAAAGCCAGTGACGCTCCATGAGCGCCCGATTAAACGGTGTACGAAGCCGGGCGATGCAATCCTAGATTTGTTTGGAGGTAGCGGATCGACGCTCCTCGCGGCGGACGCCATGAAACGAGTCTGCTACATGGCCGAAATCGAACCTATATTCATAGATCTAATAATTAAACGCTATGAACAAAACACAAATATCAAGGCAAAGAAGCTCAATTAAACCAGGAATGATATGGCAGCTCGGCGAACATCGTTTGGCATACGGCGATTGCCGCAACAAGGAACTGCTGAAACAGCTAATCGGCAAAGAGAAAATCAATCTCGTTTGTGTTGACCCGCCCTACGGAGTCGCCGTAGCCGCTTCGAAGCGCAACTTTCGCACACTCTCTAAAGACAAAGATATCGCAAACGACCATGTGCAGTCCGATAACGAGTACCGGAAATTCAGCCTCGAGTGGCTTGAAGCGATCGCTCCATACCTCACAACGAAAAATTCGGCTTACGTGTTCAATGCCGACAAGATGGTCTGGTCGCTCCGTGACGGAATGATCGACGCCGGATTCAAGGTCGCGCAACTCCTCGTATGGATAAAATCACAAGCAGTAATTGGCCGACTCGATTACGCCCCACAGCACGAGCTTATTCTCTACGGATGGCGTGGAACACACCGTTTCCGCCACTCAAAAGATAAGAGTGTTCTCTTCTATCCGCGCCCCTCCAAAAGCAAACTGCATCCGACAACCAAACCCATAGGCCTCATTCGCCGCCTGATTCTCAATTCCTCGGAGATCAGGAACAACGTGTACGACGGATTTCTCGGTAGTGGCACGACCCTTTTAGCGTGCGAACAGACGAAACGTAAATGCTTTGTGGTAGAGATTGATTACGAATACTGCCAAACGGCAATCCGTCAGTGGGAACAACTGACGGGCAAGAAGGCAAAACAACTATGAAAAAGACCGACCAGACAAAAACAATACTCGTCGACCAGCTTCGCAAGACGCCGATCGTCGAAGCGGCGTGCCAGAAAGTAGGCATCTCGCGCATGACCTTTTATCGTTGGAGGACCGACGATGCGGAGTTCACGAAGAAAGTTGACGATGCGCTACTTGACGGCCGCCTCCTCGTGAACGACGTTGCAGAAAGCCAGTTGATCAGTGCGGTCAAAGACCGGAACTTTCCAGCCATCGCATATTGGCTCAAGCACCACCACTCCAGTTACAAGACGAAGATAGAAATCGATGGCGCGGTGAATACCACGCACGAACTCTCCCTTGAGCAGCGAGCACTCATGCGGAAGGCGTTCAAACTCGCAGGGATAGAACTGGACGAAGATAAAGGCCAAGAAACCGAGAATCACGAAAACAATGAACGGCAATAACCAGGACGAGAACGTGTTTGAGCGGATTACCAAAGACCGGGACCTGCGACGGGAACTCGGGCGGCAAAGTCATCATTTATTCTTCCTCATGTATTTCCCTCATTACATCAAGTATCCCGTCGCCGAGTTTCATAAAGACATCTTCCGCATCACCGAAGACACGACTAATAACCTTTCATGCATTGTCGCCTTCCGGGGTTCCGGAAAAAGCACACTCGTTACATTCTCTTATTCGCTGTGGTCAATACTGGGAGTCCAGCAGAAAAAATTTGTCCTTATCATCTGCCAGACCCAGGCGCAGGCAAAGCAGCATATGGCAAACCTCAAAGATGAGTTGGAACATAACATTCTTCTTAAAAGCGACATGGGACCATTTCGGGAAGAGGCAGGAGACGGTCAGTGGGCCATCTCATCATTAGTATTCAAAAACACTGGAGCGCGAGTCACAATCGCTTCGATCGACCAGTCGATCCGGGGTCTCCGGCACCACGAACACCGGCCGGATTTGATCATCCTGGACGACATCGAAGACAGCAATTCGGTCAAAACATACGAGAGCCGGACGAAGATCTCCGACTGGTTCTCGCGCGAAGTCGTGCCCCTGGGCGACCTCGGTACGCGCATTATTCTTGTCGGGAATCTCCTTCACGAGGATTCTCTCATGATGCGGCTCAGAAAGAAGATCGATGACAGGGAAATCAAAGGCGTGTACAGGTGGTTCCCGCTCCTCGACGAAAACGGTGTCTGCCTCTGGTCGGGAAAGTTCGACGCGCGGCAGAAGATCGACGACCTGCGCCGGTCGGTCTGCAACGACATCGCCTGGCAGCAGGAGTATCTTCTACGGATCGTATCAGATGCTTCGCGCCCCATCGCGCCGGAGTGGATCCAGTATTACGACCAATCGATCGAAGAGCTCATGCGGCAAGACAAGCACTGTCGTATTTTCGCTGCCGTCGATCTCGCCATATCGGAGAAAGAAACGGCTGACTGCACCGCGATCGTCAAAGCGGCCGTCGTCGGCTACGGCGACAATCTCCACATCTACATCCTTCCGAATCCTGTCAATACACGAATGTCGTTCCCTGACGCGGTCGACACCATGAAAGCGGTCATCTCTACTCTCGGCTCCGACGGAAAGCTGTTTGTGGAAACCGTCGGCTTCCAAGAGGCCTACTTCCAGCAGCTCGTAAAAGACGGATACGACAAAGTGGAAGGTGTAAAAGTGCTCGCCGACAAGAAGACCCGCCTCACGATGACAGGAAGTCTCGTGCAGAAAGGAACCGTTCTTTTCCAGAGGGCGGGATGCGAGGAACTCATCGCCCAAATCTTGGGGTTCGGAGTGGAGCGGCATGACGACCTTGCCGATGCATTCAGTATGCTGATTCAGAAAGTCATGGAGACTGAGGACAAGATGGCCAGCTTCTATACGTGGATGCGCTTCTGCGAGACAAATGGCGGCCCGTGGCTGTAACTGATAAGAAAAAAGATATTCTTAGTATAATTAATAAAGGCCCAAACAATATGTTCAAAACATGGAAGAAAAAATATATCGCTGCATAGCCCATGGAATTGTTCCGAAAACCGAAGTGGAGTTCGGCCCGGAAACCCTGGGCGAAGTGACCGATAATCCGAATCAGGAAGTCAAAGGAGTGACAGCCCGGCATCGTTACCATAAAAACTGCGGTAATCCGGTCGAGGTCGAGTAATTCTTCCTCGACTGATTACCGCCGGAGGCGGAATATAGTCAAGATTCCTCAAGTTGCTATTTATTAACATGAGTTATCAGGTTTCTTAGGACTATAACTCTGATATACTTAAATGACATGGATGCCCTTTTCATACAAAACCTAATAATTGGTATTAGGAACGATACTTATCTTGGATTTTAATTTTGTATGTACAATCAGGATAATTACGGCAACCCAAAAAAACACCATAGGGGCCTCGCCTTTTTACCATATCACCGCTGCATTCTCTACAAATAAGTTTTTCGGGGTCAGTATTTTTTGAGCCCTCTAGCTCTAACACAAAAACCGATTGGTTGCCGTCCTCGGTAATAATGAAAGCCTTATGCCGAGCACGAGTTATAGCAACATACATTAGTCGTCGCTCTTCAGCGTGCGGATAAGAATCGCTCTTACTCAATACAATCTCCAACAACGGATCGTCTGTCACCTCCGACGGAAAACCATATTTCCCTGACAGTACGTCCAATATAATCACATAATCAGCCTCCGTGCCCTTAGACACGTGAATGGTTAGGAATTCTATAGATAAATTTTTAAATTCGCTCTGATACTTTAAAAAGTTATCCGGTTTATTATGTTTATAACGTCCCAAGAGAAACACACTTGGGCGATCCGCTTTATTAACGCTATTCATGTTAATCGTGCTGAAAATTTCTCTTAAAAGCCCCTCAACATCTTTTTTCTTTTTATAAAGAATTTCCACCGCATCATGCGGTCCGGCTTTGTCCGATTTAACCTCTTTTTGAATTTGATTCGGATTTTTTAAAATAAAACGGTTTGATATGATTGCCAATCTATTATTAAAGCGGTTCGTAATAACCAATTGATTTTTCCTTGTAAATCCATAGGATTCCTCAAAATTTGTCATTAATGAAATATCAGAGCCGGCAAAACGAAATATTGACTGCCAGTCATCTCCAACACAAAAAAGTTTAATATCCGGGTTTTGATCGCATATCGCTTTAATCAATTTATACTTGCTTACGGAGAAATCCTGAAACTCGTCAATAATGATATATTTAAAATTCGTTTTGTGGCGTCCTTCGTTTATAAAACTCGCGGCTTTAATAAGCATGTCGTGAAAATCAATTGATTTGTTCCCGACTAAATAATCCTCGTACGCTTTAAATATCGGTATAAAAATTTCAGAAAATATTATTTCTCTAGCGTTTTTTCTTTGGAGAATTTTGTCTACCAGCTTTTCCGGTGTGTAGCCATTAGATTTACTTAAATCAAGGAATGTGCCGAATAACTCAATTATTTCCGGAATAGTTTTACCCTCTTTAAGGGATGTAAATATCTCATCAATGTTTCGCTTTGAAAAGCTTACATTAAACGCCTTAAGCCGTTCGGTTAATTTTTCTTTCCAATTATGCTCAGTAAATTCGTAACTGAAAGTTTCTATTAGCGTGGTTTTGTGTTCTCTATGCAGTTCGTTTTTCCATTTGATATCCGCTTGATATTTTTCAGATAAGCGAGCATTTTGTGTTTCGCTTTGAGTAAAATGGACTTTACCAGATCTGTCTATCCCAAAATGCTCAATGTAAATACCATAATCGGGTAAATAAAAATCGGGCTTGTACTGGCGATAATCGCGATTGGCGGTTTCATATTTATATGGCATCTCATATTTGTAATTAATTCCGTTTATGTATAGAAAGTTTGCAATCATGACCTCCTGCTGACTTTTAACCGACTCTCTCCGCAATGTTAAGTTTTGTTCAGTCTTAGAATATTTATAATAATCATCAAGGTTTTTAAATCCCGGTTCTAAAACAACCGGCTTGAAATAATATGCAAAGTATTCAATTACCAAATTAAGGTACTGCTCATCCTTTAAATGTAAATCAAATTGCTCATTCAAAAATTTTTTCCTTGCTGAAGCAGTAGAGAATGCTAAATCAGGTTTTTTGCCAAGCACTTTGCCAATAATTGATAGTCCGAAGCTGTGAAATGTTTGCGCCTTAATATTCTTACCCGGAAACTTTTTGCCTATTCTATCAGCTAATTCTTGTACGGCCCTGCCGGTAAATGAGAGCAGTAAAATGTCTTCCGGTTCCACTTTTATACGCTCTGTAAGATAAGCTAGCTTCCCTAAAATTGTAGTCGTTTTTCCGGTGCCTGCCCCTGCGACTAACAGCGTATTGTCTTCATCTGAAGCAATGGCCGTAATTTGATCGTTGTTATTCTGAATCTCTTTAGTGTTTAAAATTCGCCTAATTGTTGGCGATTCCTGTCTGACAAAATTTTCATTATGTTTATCTATAACCAACTCCCGACCCTTTAAAAATAAGTCGGCGAAATCAGTTACCAACTTTTTGAACTGATTGCTTGTTTTTACTTTATAAAAAACGGGGTTAAGATTATCAGCTAAATTTTGATATTTTGTTTTCCACAAACGATACTGCCGGTCACTGATATACCAATTCTGCTTCCCCAAGTTTTTAAACTCCATTAAGGCCCTTGTGAAATCCGGTTCGTATTTTTTTAAAGCCAATAACAAATTGAGCGAGCGCCTGTTCATTAGGGTCTCGCTCAATTTATATCCCGCAAATATTAAAATGATAACAACGATTACAATAAACCACATATTTTACTTTGATTCTTTTAATCTAATTTCTTGTTGCCGTTCCTTTTCTTCGTCCATAGTTAAATACTTACAATAACACCGATAATTTGGAAAGCGAAACCCACGGCAAAAAGAACGAAGCCCGCTATTCCTAATTTTCTATCTTTTATGTGTTTCTTTTGGGTATAATCTCCCGTTTCTTTGTCCATATCAACAATAAAGTCATCGTCCACATTTCGTCTGATACTTAAATACGGATATAGCATCACTAGCGATGCCAATGTGTTAAAAGAAAGGCCAACCAAAATTAAGATAGTTGATGAATTCATATTACCCCTCAAACTCTATTTTTCTTAATTGTTTTTCTTCGTCGGCGCGTTGGCGTTCTCTTTTTGAACTGTCCAGAAAACTTCCGATCATCTTCTCGGCAAATTTTCTGACTCTTTCGCTTTCGTCAGTTTTGTATTTTTCCAGCGCTTCTGCTCTTTTCCCGTATGCTTCAGAAATCCCGTATTCTCCTGATACGACTCCAGTGGTATACATATTGCTATCCACCTGACTCAAAATTCGTTTATTGTCGGTTCTTCGTACAATTTCAATGCATAGATCAAGGTTTGTTCCGTCAATAGAATGCATGGCGCGAGCCGCTTTCAATAAGCTATCGTCATCACCTTTTTGTATAAGTGAGGATAGAATCTCCTCAAATCCCTTTCCAATTCTCTGCAAAAAGTGACTCACATGCCAATTGTAAATACTCCAATCAGTAGTCATTTTAGCAATCCACTCCCCAGCAATTTTTATATATTCAGGATGATCAACGATAAATTTACTTAGGCCGGGGTTGAAATGATAAGGAATTGCTTCGTATCTTTCATCAGTAATACGCCGCCCCTTTTTTTCTTTCTTCTTCTCGTCTTTGCGTATTCTTTTCATAAACACATCCAACACCGATTCAAGGCCGTATATTTCACCAATTTCTAACAACAAACCCTGCACATGCCAATCGATATCGGGAATCTCCACCATTTTTTCTTGCAGAAACTCGACGGTTTCTGGACTCAGCTCTTTGATATCAATCCATTTCCTGTGCGTTGCCATCGGCAGTTCCGAGAAAAATATATTTAAATATTTGGGGTGGCTTTTTATTTCTTCAACTATTAGCGGCTCAATTTTTTTGTGAGAGCGCGTAAAATTACGAGCCAATGTATTAAAGAGCGCATATTGAAGTATTCGATCGTCTGTTTCATTCTTGAGGAAAGAAAACGGATCCTCTTGTTTTGTTATGTTTTCGAGAAGATCAATATCTTTTTCTCTTACAAGGTTTTTCAAATCCGAATCCGGCGGGAGATTAAGAGAGAAAACAATTGCTGTAACCAGTGCGACATCGTTAGCGGTGATAATTTCGCTTGTGTACTTATCCCACACATCAAAGTGAGCTCCAGTTCTAAAACCGTCAAGGAAACTACTCATAAAATGCTTGAGAGGAGAGTCCGCTTCAAATGCCTTGTTAAGGATATCGTCGGCTATTTGTGGCTTTTCTTCTGATAACTTTCGGAGAAATCCTTTGAATGGGTTAAATTTCCACTCTTCAATGAGCGTGTGCTGGACGGAAATCTTATTAAGCTTTTCAAACCATTCTTCAAGCTCGGTTTCGCTGATTAAATTGATAAGTTGATCAATTTCTTCGCTCCGGCTTTTTTCGGCTGTATCCCACCCTTCTTGTTCCTGATAAGTTACTGGATCGCCGACCAGCAATCTGAAAAGATGATAAAGTTTGTCGTTTAGAACATCGTAGCGCAGTTTTTCTGATTCTTCGACTCTTCTTTTTTCGCTTCTATTAATCCAATAGAGCCGCTCCTCAATTGTGGCAACAATACCCAAAGGTGCTGTCATTTTCCCTTCTTCTCCGAAGATGATTTTGCGATACATGTCGACAATATACTTTAGATCATCGACAATCATTTGCGTAACATCGTCTCCATACAAAACATTACCCGGCGTTCTGCTCGCTTCATCGAATACACCTACAAGTTTTAATTTTAATTTCTCGTCTGCCGTAGCTTTATATAGTTCGTAAGTGAGATCAATCGCTTCCCGGCGCATTTTCTTCAAGAAATCGTTCGGAGATACAACACCAGAGTGCATCGTAATGGTATATTGAGCTTTGTCATTTAAGCCCGATGTTGTGCCCTCAAATGATGGACTAAGTAGTTCCCTTAACACGGTCTCAACAAACTCTATGCGTTGCAGTTGTTTCTCACGAGGCCAAGCCAGTACAAAATCAAGAGCTTTTCTTTGTACACTATATCCAAGCTTACTTTTTGTAAGAACATTGTAGTCATACTGTGAGAATTTTTTGATAACCTCTAACGCCTTACCTTTAATCGCAGAGTCCTCATCTAAAGAAAGTTGCGCCGCCAATTTCAATACTTCATCTGGTACAATGTATCTTAAGTGATCGAGAAGCTCTATGCCCTTAAGTATCAAGTCCTTGTGAGATTTACCCTCGAACTCGCCGAATGGAGATTTATGAAGAGTGGTCGTCTTAGGTTTTCCCTCGATGATATATCGTACAATTTCAACCACTTCTTTGGGAACTTTATATACGAATTCTCCTAATAAATCTAAACCCTCAAGTATGGATTCGTTATCCTGCGATTTTTTAATATCAACAAAAACATCACGCGCAAACTTAGCGAGATATTTATCGGCCTTCGGATTATTTAGGGCCATTAGTCTTGATAAAATTTGTTTCTTTTTATTGCTCATATTTCTGTAAATGCTGTTAAGAGTTTCGATAAATCTAACTTGCCCTTGCTAATAAGTTCGTTTAAGCCCATTTTTGCATCAGCGCTATTCTGTAGCGAAATCAATCCTCCAACGATACTGATTGCATCCAATTTTTGTAGATGCGCAATAATCATTTCCTCTTCTTCTTTGTCGATATCTAGGAATGCCCTTACTGCTTCTCGCGTCTGCGTGCCACGATCGTCAATATAAAATTCTGGAATCAAGTATATAAAACACTGATAAAAAATAAGTTTGTCGCCGTAATCATTCAGCACAGCTTGGTATTTCAACTTGAGGTTGACGAAATCCTTTGATGCGGAAATCTTGGGTGATTGCTGGAAATATTCCAACTCTTGCGCGAGCCTCGATAAAATATTGTTTTCTTCTTTTACCTTTTTCTTACATTCTCTCAAATCTTGTACTGATATCTTTCCGTCATGAACCATCCCGTGACAATTAGCGCACAAAAGTGCAAGATTTTCGGGATTATTATTTTCTCTGTTGCCGTCAATATGGTGTGTGTTCAAAGAAACACGCTCTGTGCAAGCGATACAAGCAAAACGAGCTTCAATTTTAACTTCTCGCTGAGTTACAGCGGGTATGCGTGGTCTTGGATTAGAATATTTTTTCGGTTTCATTTCTCGTTTTTTTCAACAATCTTAATCTCCTCCGGGGTGAGGCCGTAGAGTTTATAAACCAGTTGGTCAATTTGTTTTTCGTAATCGCTGACTTTTGCTTTTTTTTCTGAATTCACTAAGTAATCATCGCCTTTAGTAATAATAAGAATTTTGCCAACCCGCTCAACATATGGTTTTTGTTCTACAGGAGATATCTTCGGAATTGGCAAGTTGTCTACTTCATAACCATTAACATTGCTGTTAGTACTAAATGCTTTGAAAAACCAGTTGAGCAACTTAGAGTTCAATAATGCCAGAAGATAGGTGTCGGAAATTGCCTTATCGTTAATCAGAATGTAGTTAACCGAATTCCCGCAAAAAACACCAGGTTCAATGATCGTCATTTTTAGTCGATATTTCTCATCAATTCCAGTAATACCTTGCATAGCTATGCGTTTTAACTTGAAATGCTGAGATTTATTCCCAGTGTTCTCTTTGAAATATTTTGCTTGATCCAAATATTCAACTTCTCCCTGACTCATTTTTTCCTTTAAAAACCATTTTTGGACTGCAGCGCCCTTGATCATTGGTGTATAGCCATTTCTTTCTTTTTTGAGAAACTTTTTATGGAAAGTTAAGTTTATTTCTCCCTCGTAACATCTTGCAAGATTTTTCAGCCTCGTTATTTTAGAAATTTTTTTAATAAGCTCAAGCTCTTTTTGGTCAATTGATGGTATGGCTGCATTGTATGGGTCTATGTTGAGTACATCAAGATTAGAAAGGGTAATTTGTCGAGCGAGATTCATATATTTATCTTTATAGATTCTTAACAAGAATTGATATTCCTTGACCGTTTTATTTTGACTTATCAATATACAAACACTCATTTTGACATTTTCAAACACTCTTAAATAAATATTGTCTCGCTCGGGGAATGAATCGATCCCAAAAATTATCTGCTTTTCAAGAAAGTGTTTACGAATTTTTGATGCGGAATTGTCCGCAAGAAATGAATTTTGAAAAATCTCACAAAGAACACCCTCGGGTTTCTGAAGTTCTAATGATTTTGCTAAAAATAATTTATATGTATTTAACTTGCCCCCAGTCGCTTTTTCGTATATTGGATATCTACGAATCTCCTCGATTTCCCCGCGTCTGTGTCCTTCATAAACATCGTATGGAGGGTTTGCGATCATCACATCAAACCCTTTCTTTTCATGAAAAACTTCTGAAAAGTAAATTTCAAAATCAAAATCTTTATGGCCGTTGGTTATCTGACCTATAAGTTTATCAATTTGTTCTTTGTATTCTTGTTTTCTTTTAGCACTTGTTTCATTGAAATAAAGCGGTTTTAGTTCTTCAAGTTTCGTAAAAAGTACTTGGTTAAAAAGGTTTTTCTGAACGCTTGAAAGCGAATTACCTTGAACAATTTTATAATCTAAGTTCGGTAGCGGCTGGATTGTTTTGCGTTCTTCCTCATCTACGATAAGCGAAAGCCATAATCGGAGTTTGGCAATTTCAACTGCGCCCTGATCAATATCTACGCCATAAAGACAATTTTGAATGGCGTGGCGTTTGAAATTGTAAGCCGTTCTATCGCCATCTTTGCCGATGTATGGCGTCAAAGCATTTCGCGTTCGGATAACCTCGTTCATCATTCCTACCGGAAAAGCTCCCGATCCTACGGCTGGGTCGCATACGCGGATTGAAGCCAGTTTTTCATCAAGCACCTTCGCGTGTTTGCGAACGCTTTGCGGTAGCTTAAATGAATACGCTTTGGTTTCGCGGCCTTCGTTTACTACACGGCTATCATGCTCCACGACTGATTCGCCATATTTAATCAGTGTTTCAATCTCTTCTTTACTAACCTTGTTCCCCAACTCTGTTGCCAAATAATTAGCTAAACTTTCTTGGCACATATAATGGACAATTTCTCGCGGTGTGTAGTAAGTTCCTTTGGATTTTCTATCCTTGACCTCAAGAAGATTCTCAAAAACCTTGCCTAACATTTCAGGATCAACCGCCACTTCTTTTTCAAGCGGCTCATCTTCTTTGACAGTAAAATTATACCTATCAAAAATGTCTAAAACGCCCGAACCGACATCGCCCTCTTTTGTTTTTATATCGTTTGAGAAAATCTCGTTAGGGATATTTATCTCGGTATCAACCCAATCGTAATCGTTGAGCGGGTCAAACAGCCCTCCGTTTAGAAACGGAATCCGGCAATCAAAGCGACTGTAATAATCGCCAGAGCGCTCAAGCCGGAGGGCTTCGTAGAAAAGCGGCTCTAAAATCTCATTAAAGAAATTTTTATAATCGCCATGTTTCTTTTCAAACAGTTCTCGCAAAAAACGCTTTGAACCCAAACCCCATTCTTTATTTCGCTTTACGCCAAACCAGCCCTTCTTTTGAAGGAAGTATAAGAATACGATTTGGCCTAAAAATTTCTTGGTGAAATCAACAGTATTAACATCCTTTGCCTTGAAATCTTCTCTCACTTTCTTGCTCTTCTCCACTATCTCATCGAGAGATTCTTTGAGTTTCAAGAATAGCTCTCGGTATTTCTCAAAGAATTCTTTAGTAACTTTTTCAATATTGAAAGCATCCTCAATCTGTTTGAGAGTAGGATTGATCTTGTCGTCTTCGACAATGGGAGCCAAGCGACTCTGGGCGGTGTGGCTATTTTCGTTCTTGCCGACAAGAAACGACCAGCGTCTGGCCGGAGTGAATTCTTCCTTAACTTTCACTTTCCCGGATTTATTCTCGGCGAATTTGTACTCCATTTTTACCAACGAGAAACGCCAATCTTCATCGTTGGGAGATACAAAGGCGACTAAGGCTGCATCTTTCATTTCTCCTCCCCGGCTACCATTTAAGTACCAAGCAATAAAATTTCTTTGAGCAGTCCTAGCTCTCTCCAGAGAAGTTTCTTTTTTGAGATTAACTATAAGAATATCTATTTTAGTTCCGCTATCGGAATATTTCCCAACTCGTTCAAATGTGCTGATATATTTTTCGTAGGCATCAGGAATGAGATTCCCTCGATAAACAAAGGGTAATTCCTCGATATGGTTTAATAACTCCTTTATAAATCGAATAAATCGCGCCTTTTCAAATGATTTTTCGAAAGTCTCTTTGACGATATTTCGCGCCTGTAGTTTCTGCATATCATTAATTCGTTAAGTATTCGGAGAGTATCACTTCCCGTTTGCCGAAGTGATCGGTGGCAGTTTCGGCGAAATGACCCTCAAGAAGCCGGGCAGAGATATGACTTTGCAGAATCGAGAGAATTTTTAACGGATTAATACCTTCCTCAATTTCTGTATTGAGAGCTTGCAGAGTTACTCTCGTGGTTTGTTTTGGCAGACCACCTTCCTCTAGTTGGGTCATGACTTTTTTGAGATACAGGTCTTGATCTTCGGTGAATTGTCGGCGATCTTTCATGGTCGCTTTGAGTATCCGCAGGATTTGCGTAGCACTATCCCGGCCACCCCGCATTTTCACGTCAGGCAATTCTTCAGTAGTGGCGAACATAAATGCCTTTTTGTTTTGCTCGAGCAAGCTGTAAAACCCCTTATCTATTTTTTGCTGTTTAGCGTCTTTTAGTGCTTCCAATGTTTTGGCCGCAGTGATAAAATCCAGCTCCTGAGCATCGGTAGGTGAAGCCATAAAGAATTTCTGGATTTTGCCACGACGGAAATACGTCATAAGATGGCCGACGTATTCTTTATCGGCTTTGGCAGTCCGGGCTTTCTTCGGCAAGTGTTTTATTTTTTCAAAAGTGTCCGGATCTTTGTCGCGGATGTTTTTTATCACATGTAGATATTTTAGCTCGCTCTCTTCGCTCTCATCCTCGCCGGTGATTATTTCTTTAGAGGTAAGGCGGCTGAATAGCTCATGAGAGCCGATAGGTTCGTTTTCGGTAAGAAGATTCGCATCACCGCCAAGCAAGGAAAGGAAGGCGTTGATTTTTGCTTCGGCCGCCTCCCGGAGTTTGATCTGGTCATTGGCTTGCTTGGTCGGGAAAAAGTTAAAAGTATAGATTTTATCAAATTTGGTATCAACACGATTAATGCGGCCGACTCTTTGCATCATGCGGGTCGGATTCCAGGGGAGATCGTAGTTTATGACTACATTGGAGCGGTGAAGGTTCACGCCTTCGGCTAGAATTTCGGTAGAGATAAGAATACGGTAATCGTCTTTCGGGAATCTAGCTTTGGCATCAAAGTTTTCTGTGACCTGTTCCCGGACTAGTGCGCTTGAGCCGCCGGTAAAACACATGGCCTCATTCGGAAACTTGGCATCAATATTTTTAGCCAAATACTCCGCGGTCTCTTTTGATTCGGTAAAGATGATCAGTTTGCTTTTTTTAAGGATCGGGTTTATGGAGAGTTTATCTATAAGAGCCAAAATCTTCGGGTCCCGATTAACGCCTGTCCACATTTCGTGAATTTCTTTCAAGATATCCAAATCGCTTTGCAGGTCTTTTTTGAATTCGTCCTTAAAATCTTTACTCAGCAACCGATCGGCTTTACCTTCATTGATTAAGGCCTCAACCGCATCATCATTGTCATCGGAAAGAAGCTCAAAAATTTTGTTGGTATATTTTTTGCTGACATACACATTGCCATTGTCTACTTCGGCAATAAACGCTTCGTAGGAATTGATAAAGCGACTAAGAGAACTGCGGAACGCATGGAAGCTCGATTCAAGACGTTTGATGAGCAAAATCTTCATAAATTTACCCATGTTGTGTTGTGCCAATTCTTCCGGCTGGCTCACTTCACCTTTGTAGTAAAGAATCGGGGTATAACGAGCGTATTTGAATTTTTTGGCAATCAATTCAATAGTCTTGGTAAAAACAACATCTTCCTCGTCATTAAGCTCATAGAAAACCGCTTCTGGTTTTTCTATGTCAGGAAAACGTAATTTTTGAGAAGCTAAATCTTCGGCAAAATATTTAATAATCTCTGTACGGGTCCGGCGTACCATTAAATACTTGAGAACTTTTTCTCGAATTTCTTTGGCGTTCTCTTTAACGATTTTAATATAGTCAGCATAATTGCTTTGTCGATCAAGATTTTTGAGCTTACGTTCAAAACTGGCGAAAAACTGTTCAAGGTCTGGAAGATTTGGAATCGTGCTCTTGCGAGCTTTTTGGAAAAGTTTGATCTGGCTCAAAATGTCTTTTGGCGAGTTGTTATAGGGAGTCGCGGTAACAAGAATAACTTTCTTGCCACGGCAAATTTCTGCCAGCATCTCATAGGTAGTATTATTCTCGGTCCGAAAACGGTGAGCTTCATCCACGAACACGTGACTATACTGCTCGACGCCGTCTTTTATGATTTTCTCGAGCTCTCCGATTGATCGGAATGTAGCCGGTACGTTGAAATCCCTGAACACATTCGGCCATGATCCAGGGTTGGTTTTATCCAATAAAACCGGTGGCGCAATAACAAGAATCCTACCTTCATTAATAAGTTGGCCAGCGAGCATGGCTGAGACATACGTTTTACCAAGACCAACAACATCGGAAATAAAGACACCGCCGTATTCATTGAGAATCTTTTTTGCGTTAAGAACTGCTTGTTCTTGATATTCAAGTTTTATGAACTCGCTCGGGAGATATTTCAGGAACATTTCGTCGTGCTGACTTAAATCGTCCTTGAAATATTCGTATAGGAATTTGAGGTAAAGCTCGTAAGGAGTAATGGTGTCATTAAGCCAAGTTTTTATTCGGATCGTCTCGACATATTTCTGACTGACATCAACAGAATCTTTCCAAAGCTCTTCGAATTTGGACAAAGCAAACTCGTAGTCGGCTCGGTTCTTAAGTTCGACGTTGAATTCTAAGTTGTCCATAAGACCAGCTTGAGTGAAGTTGCTTGAGCCGGTAATAACTCTGCCTTTGTCCCGATCACCCTCACCAAACGTCATGATATAAACCTTGGCGTGAATTCTTTCTGAGGGGTACGCTCGGATTTCCAACTTGCTATTTTTAATCCAATCAATAAAAATGTAGATACCACCTTCGGTTTTCTCGCTATCTTCGGCTTCTTCAATTTCCTTTTCGATAATCTCCCCTAATTTCTCTTTAGTTTCTGCACTAGAAAATTGTAAAGCTGATTGCTCTTCGGAGCTTGCTTTCTGCATCAAGTCATAGGTCTGCGGATTGGTGCTGATCCCAATAAGAATCCGAATTTTCTTTGTGTTCTCGAGAGATTTATAAATCGCATGAAAACCGCTGGCATAAAAATAGCCAACTAAACAATCAAAGAATTTCGTGTCTTTGATTAAAACCTCAAACCTCTCTTTGAGGTTTTGGCCTTTCTCGTTTGTGATAAATGTTAAGTCTGAATTCATATTATTTCTTGATTAACTTTAGAATATCGCTCCTTTTATATCTCCTATCGCCTCGAGTTCCAAAACGAATGGCCTTGAGAAAGCCCTTATTGTCCCACTTACGAAGCGTGTTTGGATGACAGTTAAGAATTTCACAAGCTTCGCGCAGAGTTATGATTTTATCTTTCTTTTTGGTCTTCATAACAAAATAATGACTTAACATGAGTTTACACAGTATTTTCGCATTCGTAAAGCGTGGTCTGGACTTATTTTACCTTCCGCGTCATCATAGAAAGTACAACTAAATAGGGTGCAAGCCCGGACCTAAACCGCTCAGCGATGGACGGCATGGTTTTCAAGACCTCAACAGCAGAAAGCTCGTAGTCAGAGCGCTGTTGAGGCTGTATGGGGAAACCCGTGCAGGTGTCGCAAGACATCGCTGGCTGCGAGCTTTGTGGTTAAAGCGAGCTCTCCGCCAGACGATGCCAACACGCATGGCGAAAACTCAAAACCCCGAAGACAAAAACTCGCTTCAGCCAATCTCATTCGAAGAGGTTACTTCGCCTTCAGGAAATCGAGTTCTAATTCCTAAATGCAATCTAATTTTCAGAAAGTGGGAAGGCACTCCGATCGAAAACACGTACAACAATAAAACCGTTATAGATTTTGACGGTCAGCCGCTTTTCGCGGAGCTCGCGATTTTAAAAATACTCCAAAAAGAGGGATGGAATGGTGTCTGGGTAGATTCTTATCGGAGTAAGTACCGAATCGATCTGCCAGAAAAAGGCACCGTCGTTGAGTTACCCAACATTCAAGAGGAATTTATTCAAAACATAAAAAGTAGAACCGGAAAACGCGGCGGGTGCTGGGATGTCTTTGTGTGGAAAGATGGCGAATATAAATTCGCCGAATCGAAACGCTCGAAAAAGGATGAACTGAGATCAAATCAACTACTCTGGCTACAGGAAACGCTAAAGCTTGGGCTTAAACTCGAATCGTTCCTTCTTGTTGAATGGGATTTAGGCAGTTAAATGAGGTTTAAGAGGCCTCTAGGACGCTCTGGACTCCTTCGGGCTTTCGCGTCATCTCTTGTGGTATGACTACCCAAACCATGGGGGCCAAAGGGACGGGAGCCCCCGCAACAATCCCGACCCAAACAAAGGTCAAATACGTGTTGTATGCTCGCAAATCAACCGAGAGCGAAGAACGTCAGATACTTTCCATCGATTCTCAGGTGAAAGAAATGCTGCAGATTGCGGAGCGCGAAGGGTTAGAGATAGCCGAGATTAGACGCGAGAGTCATTCGGCAAAAGCCACCGGACAGCGCCCAGTGTTCAACGAGATCATAAATGATATCCGTCTAGGCAAGTTCAGCGGAATCATGACGTGGGCACCCGATCGACTTTCAAGAAACGCGGGCGACTTGGGAAAGCTCGTGGACTTGATGGATGAAAAACTACTGGTAGACATACGAACATTCGGGCAAAGATTCACTAACTCCCCTAGCGAAAAGTTTCTCCTGATGATTCTCTGCTCCCAAGCAAAACTTGAAAACGACAACCGCGCCGTGAACGTGAAGCGCGGGCTCCGCACACGATGCGAAATGGGGCTACGACCCGGAGTTGCTCCAACTGGATATCTGAATGAAAAGCACATGGACCGAAAATGCCACGCAATCATAGATCCGGAGCGTGGACCGATCATCAGACAGATGTTCGAAAAAGCGGCCAATGAGAAATGGAGCGGCAGAAAAATATACCACTGGTTGAAATTCGACCTGAACTTCAAAACCAAGGGCAACAAAAATCTGTCGCTCTCGAATGTATATATCATTCTCCAGAATCCGTTCTATTACGGAACTTTCGAATACCCGGAAAAGAGCGGAAACTGGTATCAGGGTAAGCATGACCCCTTAATCAATAAAGAACTATATGACAAAACTCAGGAACATCTGACGCGCGACCGTATAGTGCGTACCGATATAAAGGAGTTCGCATTCACGAAGCTTATGGTATGCGGATTATGCGGCTCCGGTATAACCGCCGACGAAAAGTTCAAGAAGTTGAAAGACGGCACTTCGAACCGCTATGTATACTACGGCTGTACGCGAAGTAGAGATAAGAATTGCAAGAATGGCTACGTACGCGAGGAAGAACTGGTCACACAAACGGTAAAGGTTATGGATAAACTCGACCTCAATAAACTGACGATGCGACAGAAGTTTGAGCAGGAGGTGGAGCGACTCAAAAAATTCCAACGCAGCTTTATGGGTACGGGAAAAGACACAAAACCTCAGAAAGAACTCGACTTACGTGAATACGCGAAGTATCTTCTTAAGGAAGGCACAGTCACAGAGAAACGTGAATTGCTACTTTGCATCATGAGCAAGCTCATACTCACGGAAGGTGTGGTAACACTAGGAAAATAAGGTATCTATAATTCCTATAGAAGCACGCGTCGCTCCCCGACATAATTACGAGCAATGAGTCTTTTCCTTTTCTTTTCCGTTTTTGAGGTTTCGAACATAGCATCAACACTGTCTAAAATGAAGTCGAGTCCATAAAAAGAAGTGGCCATCATGAGCACGTCATCGAGTAGCACGGCACTTTTGTATGTAGCGTTTCCTTCGTCTTTTTCAAGATAAAAGAGTGTGCTGTCTCTGTCATGGTCAAACATGTGAGTCCTCGTCTTTCCTGCTTTTGCCATTTCTTTCCACGGATTGCCGTCTTTTATCCTCCAGCCCCGCTCGATTAGCTTTCTTCGAAGTATGCCTGTGTCTACGGATACAAATACCTGCAGATGCCCCATCATAAGTCTCGTGCAATCGGTGGCTGAAAGTGGAAGAACCGAATACGGAAGTATGTTACGAGGAAACTCAGTTCCAGCATCTATGAAACTGTCGAAATTGGCAACCTTAATGACTGACCCGTCCGTTTTTTTTATCCATCCAGGAACAGCGCGTTTTGCCGCTTTTAATCTTTCCAGCTCTGATGCCTTCAACTTCTCTGCCGCTGTAACCTCAATGTGATACCCTTCTTCAACGATTCCTGCCGCGAACACATCTTTATCGGCCTGACGAATGAAACGCTTCAGCGCAGAAAAATGATTCTTGATATCAAAATCAAGATTAACAATATCAATCTCAACCTGTTTAACTATCTTTCCATTCTCTACTACTGGAACCTGTATTTTTTCATTAATTATAGCCATCTGCGCGACAAGTTGCCTGAGTTTTTGGGGTTTTGGCCAAACGCGATGTTTTCGCATTTCCGCCAAAATTGTACCAGAATCGAAAATCTTTTCTCCTTTTTTCTTTACCTCATAAAGCATGACTTTATTACCTGAAAAGAATATTGTGATATCCGCAATACGCAGAAAGCGTGTCAGGTCATTTGCAATTCTCAAGCTGAAGCGAGGAGCGGAAACAAGCAACTGCCGAAGTAATGCAACATAGTCATAATCAGATTTCTTCAGGTCCCCAGGATTACTATTCTCGGACATCACCCGTAGAAGTGGTCTGTTGAAACGATAAAAACGCCAAGCTATTCCATCAGCAATGGTCTGTAACACGCGAATCCACTGACGCTGAACAAGTATTCGGTGTTCCGCTTTTTTCTTTGCTTCATCATCTTGTGCATCCCTTAGCTCCCCCTCTGCCTTTCTTAAGTCTTCCTGAAATACCGCTAATGACTTCAGCATATTGGACTGTAATGCGGCCATGAAAAAACCGTTTCTTCGCAAGATGGGTACGCGACTCCATCGCAGCATACTCGTAAAGCTGTCAAAATTTTTATTGTAGCCCGAATGATAGATAAGGGTTGCTTTTTCTATAAATTCTTTTTTATCGAGCATCATTGTCTTCAGTTTACCAATCTTCAGAGTTTAATTCTTATTACTGGCACATTAACCAAACCACCCCTTAGTAGGGGGCGGTCGCGAAACACGGTCTCACTAGTCTGCGGTGAGGGTGGGATTCGAACCCACGAGAGGATTTCTCCCCTAACTCCTTAGCACGGAGCCGCTTTCGGCCGCTCAGCCACCTCACCAAATTTCTTGTAATTATGGGCGAATTCTGTTAATTTCACAAGACTAAGAACATGACTGATAATAAAAATCCAAAAACTGAAAACTTGCTTCAACGTCCGCCCATTGTCGCGGTTATGGGACACGTCGACCACGGCAAAACCACTCTGCTCGACTACATCAGAAAGACAAATGTCGCCGAACGCGAGGCTGGCGGCATCACGCAATCTATTGGTGCGTATGAAATTGAGGTTCATCCTTTAGACGAACCGAAATCCCGAGAGAGCGAAGCGAATCGAGGGATCCCTCGGCAAACGCCTCGGGATGATTTTGCGAGTATTCGCAAAATAACTTTCATCGATACTCCCGGCCACGAAGCGTTTACCAAAATGCGCTCGCGCGGGGCGAATATCGCAGACCTCGCCATACTTGTTGTCGCCGCGGACGAAGGCCTGAAGCCGCAAACAAAGGAATCCATAAAAATTCTCGAGGAAACGAAAACGCAGTTCGTCGTCGCCATCACCAAAATAGACAAGAACAACGCCGACATCGAGCGCGTCAAAAACGAACTGGCGTCAAACAACGTCCTTCTGGAGGGCTACGGCGGACAAATAAGTTATCAGCCGGTTTCCGCCAAGACCGGAGAAGGCGTCAACGAACTCCTGGACTTGATTCTTCTTTCCGCAGAAATCGAGCATCTGACCTACGACAAAAATGCGGTCGCCAGCGGCTATATACTTGAAGCCAAAATGGACCGTCAGCGCGGCCTGGAAGCATCCGTTATCGTTAAAAACGGCGTCATCAAAGTCGGAGAATTTATATCAACTGAAACCGCAAAGGGCAAAATAAAAATACTCGAAAATTTCCTGGGCAAATCCGCGAAAGAGCTTTCTCCCTCGTCCCCCGCCTTGATTATCGGCTTCGAAACGTTGCCTCAGGTCGGCGAAGAATTTTCGGCCGTCGAAAAAACTGACTTGCCCGAAGCAGGGCCGGTTAATTTGTCGTCCATCGGTCAGGCGAATCCGCTTGCCATAACCAAAGAAACTCCGGCTTTGCGCCTTATCATAAAAGCTTCGGACAGCGGCTCGCTTGAAGCTCTTTCCGGAATAATAAAAGCCATCGCCCAGCAAAAACCGCTCAAAATCCTCGGTGAATCCGTCGGCGACGTAAACGACAACGACGTGAAAATGGCCATTTCGGGAAAAGCCGTAATAATCGCTTTCAAGAGCAAGGCCGAAAAAGGCCCCAAGTATCTCGCGGATACAAACAAGATAAGAATAATTTCCTCTGAAATAATTTACGAACTTCTGAAAGCCATCGACGACTTTTTGCTTGAACTCGAAAAGCCGGCTCCGCTCGGCACGTTGAAAATTCTGGCCGTATTCAATCAGAACGACCCGCAAAAGCAGATTGTCGGAGGAAAGGTGGAATCCGGCGTCTTTAAGAACAAGGCACAATTCGGAATTGAACGGAACGATAGCATCATCGGTTCCGGCCGCGTAGTCAATCTCCAGCAGCAGAAAAAAGACGCAGTCGAAGTGAGCGAAGGCAAAGAAGCCGGCCTGCTCGTAAGTTCGGAAATAATGTTTAAAACCGGCGACCTTTTGGTCATTGAGAAATGAATCCCGTTAGAGGCAGGTTGCGGTCAATTACGTTCCTGCGCTATTTTTGTTTTATTATTTTTTTACCGACTTGGATTGTAATAAAGGTCATTCGGCGCGACCGCGGCCTCTAACGGGATGAATTTCAGAAATCAGCGCGTCGGAAAGTTAATACGCGAGGAACTCAGCAAAATAATCATAAAGGAATTTGAATTCGGGAACACGCTCGCGACCATAACCGAGGTTGAAGTAGACAGTAAACTTGAAACGGCGAAAGTAAGAGTCAGCGTGCTTCCGAGCGAAAAAGCGAAAGAAATTTTTGATTCGCTCAGCCGGGCCCGGAACAGACTGCAAACAACTCTTTTCAAAAAGCTCAATATAAGGCCGATGCCGAGAATAATGTTTGAAATAGACCGCGGCCCGGAATATGCATCCGGCGTTGAAAAAATATTATTGGAAGAGGATAATATATAATACGACCTGGTAGCCAAGTGGTAAGGCAAGGGTCTGCAAAACCCTTATACGCGGGTTCAATTCCCGCCCAGGTCTCTAAATCATATGGATTGGTTTCTTAACATTTTTTCGAAATTTCCCGTATGGACTCTTTTATGTTTTGCGGCAATTTCGGTTGTTACCGGCGATGTCTTGGCAAAATATTGGTCCACGAACACAAAACCGGTTTTTTATTTCGCGGCATTGACTGCTTACGCTTTCTCCGGATTTTTCTATATCCCCACCCTGCTTCGAGAAGGGCTTGTGGTTACTTCGATTATCTGGAGCATATTAAGTATTGTTGGATTTTTGGTAGTTGGTATTTTAATTTTCAAAGAAACATTAACGCCACTTCAGATTGTCGGCATTATCTTGGGAATTATAGCTCTGATTATTCTCAAGTTGGGAGAATAGAAAATTTGTCTTTTTTTGATGGTAAACGCGCTTTTATAATTTGATTAGACGTTTACCGTTTGTTACAATTGACCTTAAATGAAGAAAAGGTCGTGGACAGAAAGTCAGTTGAAGGAAGCAGTAATAAATTCGCTAAGTTTTAGGCAGGTACTTAATAAGCTTGGCTTGCGCGAGGCGGGTGGAAATTACGACCAAGTTAAAAAGTACGCGAAGGAATACAAACTAAGCACAAAACATTTTAAGGGAAAAGCGTGGAATAAAGGACTGCGCGGAATCGGCAAACCGATACTGTCGCTTGAAAAAATATTGACGAAAAACAGTAATTTTCAAAGTTTTAAACTTAAAAAAAGATTATTTGCAGTAGGATTAAAACCACAGTATTGTGAAGAATGCAGTTGGGCTAAAATGGCAGTTGGCGGTTACTTACCGCTTGAACTTGACCATATAAACGGCGACAGGCATGATAATCGAATAGAGAATTTGAGAATCTTGTGCCCAAATTGCCACAGTTTAAAACCGACACATAGAGGTAAAAATAGAAAAAGAAACGTCCGGGTGGTGAAATAGGTAAACACGCGACACTTAAAATGTCGTGAGCGTAAAAGCTCTTGCCAGTTCGATTCTGGCCCCGGGCACACTTAGAAAATCTTTCCCGTCCCAAAGACGGGATTAGATTTTCAAATGTCCCGAGCGAGCGAAGCGGCGAGGGACAAATATCAAAGCGCTTTGCCGATTGTATCGATAGCTCCGCCGAAGAAATAACCGATTAGGAGATAAAAAACTGCCCAGAGAACGGCGCTTGAAACGTTCCAGAACAAAAAGGTCCATTTATCCATTTTGGAAAGGCCGGCAACGAAAGGAATAATCGGCCTTATAAATCCGATGAATCTGCCCAAGAATACACTCTTAGGCCCGTGTTTTTTGAAAAATTCCTCCCCTTTTTCCAAGTGGCTCAATTTCAGCAGTTTATTTTCGTTCTTAAAAAAATCTTTTCCACGAGTGCCAAGAAAATAACTCAAGCCGTCTCCGAGAATCGCTCCTGCCGCGGCGAACCAGATAAGGTTGATTATGTTGAAATGCCCTTGCGAAGCCAGAAGTCCGGCGAAAACTACGAGCGTTGTCCCAGGCAATATGGTTCCTACGAAAGCAATGGATTCGGCGAAAGATATCAAAAGAATCAGCCAGTAACCCAGCCTGCCGACATGTTCAAGTGTCGGCGCGAGAAGATTTATAAAATCCATAATCTTATCCTAAATGAATTTAGGCAAAAAAAGAAACCATCCGAATTACATGCCTCATAAAATATTTCCGGCCGCTATTGCAAAAAATCCCTACAATTGTTAGTTTTCAGGAATCGATACGGAAATATTTCCCGGCATCGAAGCACATTGGCAACCGAATAACAGATAAACGAACACACCCAAACTCAAGGAGACACGTATGAATATGAAGAACGGTTCTTTGAATATCGCGGTTTGCATTTCCGGCGGGGGTACCACGATGAAAGAAATTTTGCGTGCGTGCAAAAGCAGATTCTTGTTGCACGTTAACCCGGCGCTCGTAATCTCAAGCAAGCCTGATGCCGGCGGCATCGTAAAAGCCATGGAAATGGGGTTTCCGGAAAAGGACACTGCGGTTATCGTCCGAAAGGAATTCGAAAATCCTGATGCTTTCGGCGAAGCGATCCTCCGCGAGTGCCGCCTGCGCAACGTAGACCTTGTCGCGCAATGCGGCTTCACTCCCACCATGCCGCCGAACGTCATCGCCGAATATCGAAAGATGATCTTCAATCAGCATCCCGGTCCGCTTGACGGAGCGCGCCCCGGTTTCGGCGGAAAGGGAATGCGCGGCCTCGCGGTGCATCACGCCGTGCTCCACTTCGCCCAAAGAGTTGGCCGGTCATTCATGACCGAGGCAACCGTGCACCGCGTTACCGATGAAGTGGATGGCGGCGCGATTCTCGGCAACAGGCTTGTGCAAATATGGAAGGATGACGACGCGGAGAAGCTCGCCGTGCGTGTTCTTCCTTACGAACACAATCTCGTTGTTGAAACGCTCCTCCGCTTTTCAGAAATGAGGGAACCGCGAGAAATCCACCGTGGAAGTCCGCTTATCGAACCGGGCGAAGAAGCCCTACTTGAAGAAGCGATAGCGGCCGGAGTGGCGGCTTTCCCGAACGGGTAAAAAAGGGCGTCGGCGCGTCCAAAAACTCCTTGTTCATCCCTAGAACAGCGACAGAAGTCCTCGCGGGCTTACTGTCGCTTTTTTTATAAAAAAGATGTTGTCCTATCCCCCGTGAGTAAAGAAACCGTCGGCGTCAATAGGTGCGGCGGCTTGTTGCCAAACCTGCTTGCCGACAGGCAGGTTTCAGCTTTTCCGTATATCCGCCCAAAGAGAGATAATTCCCAGCAACAGAAAAAGTATCGCCTCCGGCCAATTTTGTTTTTGAAAGGCCTCGATAAGGGCTATGCTGAAAAAGATTATAAATACGGCGCGGAGGGGGAGGGAATCTCGCTATACGCTTTCTCCCGCACAAAGCGGTACCTTTTGGTTAAAATCCGAACTTTTTTTGACGAAAATCCGGATTGCGAATTTTGAACGCTCCGCCCCGCCGCCGCTCGCTTCGCTCGCTGTCCAGCAAAAAAGTTTTCTTCGCATTTTTTAATTTGCGCCCGATTTTTTCTTCTAAAAGGAAAAGAAAACTTTTTTGCTGACCTCTGCTCTGAACGAGCAGGGCGGCGGGGCTTCGCTTCGGCAAGCGGGCAAAAATTCCTTCCCCCAGACCCCCTTCCTTTTTGCCCGCTTGCTTTCGGGCTTCGCCCGATTTTTTTGCGGTCGGGCTACAAATCAAAAGGGTGGTGGGTGGGGTTTAGTTTTCTTTTAACAATAACTTATATCCTTCAAAGTTCTCTGATTTATTATACTCGAATCTTTCAAAGATTTGAATACGGACGCGTTCCTGCAAGTGCTCACGTTGTTTTTGTTCGTCTCCGATTTTCTGCAACCATTCTGGCGGTTTTTTGATAAATTCTTCCATCAATTCCGTGTTTTCAGAAAACGCTTGAATATCCATGTAAAAAATATCTTCAATAAACTTTTCATCTTCTCCAGCGTTCAGCGGCGAAAGTTGGACAAGCTGTCCCATCTTTGTCTTGTTCAAAATCAAAATCTGTTTATCTATTTTTTGGTGGTATGTCTCAAAAACAGGAATTGACTGGCCATTGAAATCGTACCAGCCGCCAAATCCCTTTATTGCGAGTTGCTTAATGTCTCTGTGCCACTTCGGTTTGAAATTTTTTGACTCCTCAAAAAATCGCCAAAATGCGATATTTGTTGCAAAAATCACTATGCCATCAGGATTTTCAAATTTTTTCAGCGTTGCCTCAAAATCCTTTTTGACAACTTCCTTGCAATTCTTTGCTATATCATCAAGTAAATAAGAATCTTCACCAGAGGCGAGATCGCGTCCGTAATTTTCACCCCAACCTACATAATGAACATGCCATTCATCAAAGAATGAAGCTTTATCATCAACGATATTGACTCCGAAACGTTCTTTTTTGTTAGTAAGTTTTTCTTTTGTTTTATCCTCGTATGTTTTGAAATATTTGGCGAATATATCACGGATATTTGCGCCTTCATAGAAAGTCTTTAGAACCTCTTTCTTAAAATCTTGTATTCTTTTTTTACTGATATTACCCGCTTTGTGTTTTGCAGAAATTTGCTTCTCTGCTTCTTCCTTAAGTTTTTTCAAAAAAGGAACAAGTTTTGCATCAAAAATTTCATCTAATCTTGTCGTGTTAATACCAATTTCTGCGAGCACATTCCCAGATTGCTTTAAGTCCATTGCTAACTCAATGAATCCATCTATTGAATGCTCAAGGTCGCTCAACCTGTAAACATGCAAGTCGGGCAAATTGTAATTTTCAATCTGTGAGTATTTTCCTTCTGTATCCGCCGGAATGCTTTGCAAAATGCGGGCAAGCAGCAACAAGAAATATTGTTTATAGTATTTTTCGCTTCCATGATGACCCTCCCAAAAATCAAACTTTTTCTCAAAAAGCCCCTTTCGGAAGTAAAATTTAATTACTTCGTCTAATGTTCTGGGGGTTATATCGTGTCCAATCCAAGAAGCGTCAGAGTCCGGTGGCTGTTTGTACTCCCAAAGGTACTTAATGTAGCCGTATCTCTGCTTAAATAGCGCGTAAGCACCTATGGCAAAGACAATTTCTAAAAGATTTTGATACTTAAACTGTGAGGTAGCAAAATCTCTTATTTTTTCCTCAATTTCTTGTGCGGATTTCTTTTGCTCTTCGTTTAAGTTTGGTTGGATAACCGCTTTTAGCTCATCAAATTTTTTCAGCCACGCCTCTAGTTTTTCTTGTGTGTTCAGATCGTTTTCTGAATCAACGAGCTCTTTAATTTTTTTCTCTATACCATGTTCCGCATCCAATTGATTGTATTTTTGTAAATCCTTATGCAAAATAATGTGGCCGTAATTCCAAACTTCTCCTCGGTGATAATCGGGCACATGAATACCGTCAACCAACGACGAAACTAATGAGTCAAAAATAGTTTTTTGATTTTCAGAAACAATATACCGAACAGTTGAGAAAAAATACTTGTCGAATAAATCAAGGTAAGAAAGCTGAAAATCACCTTTCTTGCCTAATCTATTGAAAACAATGTCTGTGTACCAGTGAATTGCCGCGGCGTAAGCAGAGCCATCATTTCGTTGTACGGCGGTTCTCGTTATTTCCGCCAGCTTCCGTAAAATTTGCTCGACGAATAGTCCGTTATTTTGCTGAGAGGATAAAGCCGCAAGTATCCAGTTAATATGATAAACGGAAAATCTGCTTACCTCCTCGTTTTGAGAACTTATAGCCGCATCATAAACTCGTACAATCTGATTTATGGCAGTTGAGAAACTAATCAAATACTTTTCGGGGTCAAAAGCGAGCCGGAATTTTGCCTCTTTTTCGTCTTTTTTATACAACTCAAAAAAGTCCTGACTGACTACCAAGTGTTCAAATCTGTCTGGATCGCCTTGCTGTATTTCAAAAATCTTTTTTATTGAATCGCTTATTTTCTTTAACCCGTCTAAAACGAGTTTGTTCTTTTGTCGTTTTGTCTCAAATACTAAAATATCCCCAATCCCTTCAAGGGATTGTATCAATACATCTTGCTTGGAAGCAGTAGACCTATTATTCAATAGATTTCTCAACATCTTCATAAAGTTGGTTAATGACGGCTTTTGTGTCACTCATAAAAGTTTTAATTCGATTTATTACTCGCCATATTGCAAAAGCGATATATACAAAAACAATCAAAACAATCCACGCGAGTATTTTCCACGCTACAGAATGAATATCGTCTTGAACTAGAAAGCGCAAAATAATCGCAGCGACAATGTTTATCAATAAAAATGACGGAAGAATTTTATTTTCCCAGTTATTCTCAAAAGAACGAGTAATAACATCAGAATTGTAGCGTTCAGATATTTTTGAGATTATTTCGATACTCAACGGAACTAAAAAAGCAATGATTGCCGCTTCAAATGCGGCAACATCGGATAAAAATGTTGGATTAGGTGTTATTTGTCCAAGCCAATTTAACCATGATAAGTTAATTGAAATTTCTGGTAATGGTGGTAAAAAATTGTGTATCTTAAAAAGTCCGAGAACATATCCCAAGGCAAGCCCAACTAAAAAACTGACTCCTATTTGTGTTTTCGTGTTGGCGATAATATTTTTTACAAATTTAGACATTTGCATAACTTTATGACCAAAAATCCAAAAGGTTTTTAATGGCTTCTCTAAATAGAACGGGTGCTTTTATTCCTAAAACAAGATCGCCGTTTTCGTTAAGCAAAAATCCGACTTCAATTTCAACGACTTTATTTTCTGTTCCGCCATATAAAACAACAGTGCGAATAATTTTATATTTTGGATAATATTTTTTGATGTAAGTTTTCTCTATATCACCGAAACTTTTTAATTCGCTAATTCCATTTTGGCGAAATTGATATTTTTTGCCCTCAATATTGATAACTTCACTTCTGCAAAAATCAATCAAAATTAAATCAGGGATACTGATAATCTTATTTTTATTGCCTGCTTTATATGCTTTTCTATCCGAATATTTTTCAAGCGGGATATGTTTGCCGTCGCTCGTTATAAAATAGCCTTTTTCGCAACCGGCATGATTTTCAAAAATGGAAAATCCTTTTGTAAAATTTTCAACAACCAAATGTATAAAAATTGTGCCAAGTTTTTCGCCTTCCGTTTCGTATTTCCAATAAATTTCTTGTTCTTTACTTGCTGGCAAAACTAACTTTTGAATTTGTAGTTTTAGATGATTGGCAATTTTTATAAATTTATTGTCCGCTTGTAAATGTTTTTGTTTTAAGCCGTGTTTTGTGATAATAATTTCGCCTGTCCAGCTCAGTTTGCGGATTGCCGCACTAATTAAACTTAATGCTCCGATATTCGGATCGTGAGCAAGTCCGCCGGATTTAAACAATCTGCCAGAAATTGTAATCTTGTCGCCGTTTTTCTTAATCAAAATAGGAACATTGCCTTTTGGCGCGCGACGCATTTTCTTTTTAAAAGCGACAATTTCATCAACGGAATTAAACGGCTTAAAAATCTTTTCATCCAATTTTTTACCTTGTATTTCTATCCCGAGCGTGAGCAATAATTTTGTGCCAAAAATATAAGTGCCTGTTGGCGCTTCTTTTTGCTCTATTTTCAAGTTATAGAGCATTATCTTCTTGGTTTTGGGATAATAATTTTCAAGAAAAACAAATTTAGAAGCTCGTTGATATACGCCAGTGTTGCGACTTTCTTTGTCATCGGTTTTTGTTTCCTCTATT
>ERZ1292629.793-Hain-H43-01um-R1-793-length-34476-cov-8_pt1 | contig 34476 bp, 39 predicted proteins | sample MGYA00564399_ERZ1292629 | MGnify/ENA primary metagenome ERZ1292629 (study PRJEB36523, sample SAMEA6512636) | groundwater metagenome | collected 2019-01-08 | study: AquaDiva: Metagenomics assemblies of 32 groundwater samples
ATTACAATACTTGGTCGACAACGGAGGAATGTCGCAAATGTCCTTGACTTATACAGGAGGCTGACATTGTGCGTCATATCTGGTATACTAGTACTAATGCATAAGCCATTTTATGCAAGCGGATTTTTGTATCATCCTTCCACTGAACAAATTCTCTTGCGACATAGTATAACCGATAAAGCCCCATCAGCAACGTGGTGTATGGTGAGTGGTATAGCATTGAAAAATGAAGAACCGTTAGCAACGTTCAAGCGGTGTGTCCATAAGCTTATTTCGGTATCGTTAGACCCTAAACGTATATTTCCCGTCTATGATTATTTTCATAATACATATAACACCATGAATTATGTATTCTATGCTGAGGTGAAAAAACTTATTGATTTTCCCTTAGATGATAAGAGAGGATTGTCTTGGGTTACTTTTAAACAAACAATTAAACTCCCCTTTGATACACAGTCAAAACAAGACGTCATTATCGCAGAGCGAGTGATTAAGGCACAAAAAAGAAGTGATGCACCACCTGAGCCAGAAATTTTTCACCGTCGGTAGTGTTTCTCTCTCGTGTTAAAAAGCTATTTCTCTGTGTAGAAGTGGTAATGTAATGTCCATAATTTCTAGATCTTTTGAAATTTTTTGGGCAAGAGCCGAGCGCGGAATATCGTCCCCATGGGTAAGAAATATTTTTTTCACATTTTTTATATTTTTAAGCCATCGTAAAAGTTTTGTTTGATCGGCGTGTGAACTCATGGTTTCAATGTTATTTATCGTTCCATGTATAGGTACAGAAACTCGTCCAATGCGTACTTTTTTGTTTCCGTTAAGAAGCATTCGTCCAAGTGTTCCCTCGCCCTGCCACCCTACGATTAAAAGTCGTGTGGATGGGATAGGGAGAAATCTTCCTGCATGTCCTAAGATTCGACCACCCGTCATCATGCCGCTTCCTGCGATAATCACCTCCGGACCTTTGTTGTTTATTATGGCAGAGCTTTCAGACACGTGATCTATGATGGTGAGTCCTTGAAATTGAAACGGATGTCCCTTTTTCCGGTCAGTTTGAATATGTGCGTTACATACGAGTAAATTTTGTGAATAAATCTCGGTTGCAGTTTTTGCCATGGGGCTATCAAGATAAACAGGTGTGATTGGTGAAACTTTACCATCTTTTTTAAGATGCATAATAATGTGGAGCAACTCTTGTGTGCGCTCCAGCGCAAACGCAGGTATCAAGAGTGTGCCTCCTGACTGTTCTATAAGATTAATTTCTTTTTGGATGGCAAGAGCCGGATCGGTGCTGGGATGTATTCTGTCGCCGTATGTTGACTCCATAACCACCGCGTCAGCTAATTCTATAAGTTCAGTTTCCATAAGAAGCGGTTCAGGTGAATTTCCAAGGTCGCCGCTAAATACTATTTTTTGCATGGAAGAATTTGGGTTTGCGTCGATTATTTCAAGACTTGCGGAGCCTAATATATGTCCAGCATCGCGCATAGTTATAGTAAAATCTCCGATGCGAAACGGGGTACGATATGAGACGACAGAAAACTGCTTTATCGTTTGTTCGACAAGCTCTTTATCAAACAAGAATGTGCGATCGTTTTCTTTTGCAATTTTTGCAGTGTCAAAAAGGGATAGCTCTGTAAGATCTCGCGTTTCTGAAGTCATGTACATTTTTTTCCTAAAACGCTTAGGAAGAAGTATCGGGAGTCTGCCACAGTGATCAAGATGCGCATGAGTCAGTACTACGCCTGAGAGGGTTGAGCAATCCACGTCAAACGGTTCAAAATTTAGTTTATCAATATCATGTGGTCCCTGAAACATCCCAAGGTCGATAAGTATCGACTGTCCGGATCCTGATGTGAGAAGATATGAGGAGCCAGTGACTAAACCAGCGGCGCCAAGAAATTTTATTTTCATCTATAGACTACTGTAACGTACTTTTAATCTGCAAATAAAGGACAAAAAAATATTTCAGAGCGCATTGTCCCAAAGAGGGCTTTTATCAGTATAATCACCGTTATAATTGATAGTTATTTCAGTATTTTTTGGGATCGTGGTAATGGCGGTAATTTTGACGACCTCTCTTTTGAAATCCTGTTCAAATTCTGCGTTGCTCTCGAATGAATGATTATACAAAGAGCCGAGTCCCAACGCGATAGCGCCCTTTGTATGATCCTCACCCCATTCAAAGTAATACTTGGCCAATTCTGTGTTATCGATATGACCCACCGATTTTTTTGAAAAAATGATTACAGGACATATTTCGATACAATCACCTTTTTTGTATTTTTTGTTCGCAAATACCCCTCGCCCTGCGTGGGGGATGGTGGAGAGAGCGACGGAGAGGGGGTTTGGCATATCGTGATTATATTTTTTTTGTTTTTAACCGCAATGAATTGGTGACGACGGAGACGCTTGAAAGTCCCATGGCGGCTCCTGCTATAGCTGGATTTAATAATATTCCTGAGAACGGATACAAGGCGCCTGCCGCAACGGGAATGCCGATAATGTTGTAGAAAAATGCCCAGAATAAATTTTGCTTGATGATGCGCATGGTGGCTCGTGCGAGTTTGATAGCATTGGGAAGCTTTGCTATATGTCCGCCCAATAACGTAATGCCTGCGGATTCTATAGCTACATCCGTTCCTGTTCCCATCGCAATTCCTACGTCTGCAGTAGCAAGCGCTGGTGCATCATTGATACCGTCGCCTACCATGGCGACTTTAAATCCTTCCTTTTGAAGTTTACGTATTTCTTCCACTTTATCTTTGGGAAGCACTTCACCCATCACGCGATCGATACCAATTTGATTTGCGATATGCTGTGCTGTTTGTTTATGGTCTCCGGTAAGCATTGCAACTTTGATGCCGAGCTTGTGAAGATTTTTTACCGTTTCTACAGCATCGTCTTTTATGGTGTCAGCAATACCGATATATCCTATGATGTGTTTTTTGGTCATAAAAATTACTGGCGTTTTTCCTTGTTCGCTTAATCCTTGAACAATATTCTCATCAATGGGTAGTTTTAAATCACGTGTAAGCTTGACGTTGCCGGCAAAATATTCTATTGCGTCTATCGATCCGGTCAGACCTTTGCCTTCTAAAGCTTCAAAGTTTTTTACTTTGTAGAGCTTTATGTTTTTTTCTTTTGCCTTTGCGGTCATTGCTACGGCGAGTGGATGTTCGGAATGGCTCTCAAGCGAGGCGAGCAGCTTAAGCATTTCTTCTTTTGAATGTTCACTTACCGTTTGTATATCAGTGACTTCTGGAGTACCTTTGGTAAGCGTGCCAGTTTTGTCCATTACGATAAAGTTAACTCCGTTACACTTTTCTAAACTCTCTGCATTTTTTATAAGTATCCCGTTTTGTGCGGCTTTCCCGACACCTACAATGATAGCTGTGGGGGTAGCCAGTCCCATCGCACACGGACACGCGATTACCAGAATCCCAACGAAGCTTAAAACGCCGAGAGTGAGCGCTTGTGAAAATGGCATAAACTGTGCGCCAATCACAAGCCAAAGTACAAATGTGATAACTGATAATACAAGAACAACTGGAACGAAAATTGCGGAAACTTGATCAACCATTTTCTCAATTGGGGCTTTGGACCCTTGCGCTTGTTCAACCATCTTGATGATTTGCGAAAGCATCGTGTCATCACCAGTTTTTGTGACCCGCACCTTCAAAGACCCTTGCTTGTTTATGGTGGCGCCAATGACTGAATCGTTTTCGCGTTTATCGACAGGAATAGATTCACCAGTAATCATGGATTCGTCGATAGAGGACGCGCCCTCAACGATGATGCCGTCGAGAGGTATTTTTTGTCCTGGTTTAATGATGATGATATCGCTAACTATCACTTGATCAATAGGAATTTCCATCTCCTTTCCCTCACGAAGCACGAGTGCGTTTTTGACCTGCAGTCCCATGAGTTTTTCGATGGCTTCACCTGTTTTTAATTTGGATCGTGCTTCTAAAAATTTGCCGAGCGTAATAAAGCCAATCACAACGATTGTGACATCATAGTAATTTTGTTGGGTATTTATAAAAGGCGCTAATATTTTTTCAAAGGCCGTAACGATAAAGCTATAGAAAAACGCAACCGATGTGCCGATCCCGACTAAGGTGTCCATGTTGGCTACTTTATATTTGATGAATCTTTGTATTCCTTGTAAATACGGAACGCCGATCACAAAGAGGGCGTATGTCGCAAAGATTGGTAAGAGATGATGGAAAAATTCCATGGGCACGTCTGGCATTTCGGGCCAAAGAGAAAACGTTTCAGCGCCTATCTCCCAAGCCATAACAAAAATGCTTACCGCTGTCATCGGGAGCACTATTTGAACATGGTGATGCAATTTGGCAAGCTCTTTTAATTTATATTCTTTTGTCATGTCGTGACCAGCGTGCACGGAGTGATCCATGTGTAAGATTGTGTCAGCCAACGAGTATCCGAGTTTATCTATTTCTTTATTCATGTCCGCGACACTCACTTTTTTGGGGTCATAGGAAATCTGTGCTTTTTCTGTGGCGTAGTTTACAGAACACGACAAAACCCCCTCAAGCTTTTCAAGCTTGCGTGTAATGACTGATGCGCATGATGCACAGTGCATGCCTTTTACTGGTAGTACTTTTTTTTCCATAGCGTTATTGTTTTATAACTGCCTCGTATCCAAGTTTAGTAATTTCTGCAATCATTTGTTTTGGTGTGATTATATCAGGATCAAATGTCACGGTAGATTTTTGTCTTGCATAATCGGTATGTACGTCTTTCACCCCCCCTAAATCCTCGAGGTTAAAATCTATATTCATAGCACAACTTGTGCAATGCATGCCAACAATGTTAATTGTTACCGTCGTTAGTTTCATAGTATTAGATTACTTGCATGCTTCCTCTAAACATGCCCATGCTACACATGAAAGGAAGTGTCCCTTTTTCTTCGGGAACTACAAATGTGACAGTTTCAGACTGACCAAGACGAATAATTTTTTGAATTCCCAATTTTGGTATGGTGAATCCTTGAATACAGCCGCCTCCTGTTTTGTTTACAAGATTTAATGTAACCGTAGTGCCCGCTTTAACAGTGATAGATTTGGGAGTTGTGGCATACCCTTTGTCGGTAAAATAAATAGTTGCTTGGCTTACCACTTCTGTTTTGTCGGCTGCAACAACTGTTCCATTACAAAAACTTACCGTACAATTTATACGAGTGAGTACGTTTTCAACGGTGAAGTCACTGCCGCTTAATGCGAGGGCGCCGTTTATGTTGTACAAAGCAATAAGAATGATGGCTGTAGCGGCTAATCGATTAAAGGTCACGTTCAGGCTGCCGCTTAACTTTTTTGCGGCAACACCTAAGAGAAAAAACAATGGGGAAGTGCCCAAAATAAACACAAACATCGTGAGAGCACCAGCAACAGGTGAGCTGGTCGAAATAGCATACGCCATCATTGCTTGCGTGGCGCCACAAGGAATAAAGATCGTCATTGCTCCTAGAATCGCAGGACCAAATACTGCCCTGCTTCTTGACTGATTTTTTACCAAACGAGTTAGAAGCTTAGGCGGTTGTAGAATAAAATAACGAAAAATTGGATGCGCGTTTATTAAATTGAGCGCCGTACCGATCATAAATATTGCCGCAACGCTTTGCATGATAACGCGCATGATGAGTGATAATTGCACGACAGATCCTAGCGAACCCAACATTACCCCAAGCAGCGTATAGGTGACAAGGCGAGTAATCAAAAATGAAAGTATGGGAAGTGCGCGTCCTTTGAGCGCTTCGTCTTTGAGCTCCTCAGATTCCCTCTGTGCTATGGATGAAGCAAGCAATCCACCCTGTACTGCAAGGCAGCTTATTCCTCCAGTAAATAATCCTGTAATAAAGATAGATGATATATTCATATATTAATTTGTTTTTTTAAATACTTGTATTACTTCAGCAACTGCTTCATCTTGTTTGCCTTCTCTCATTGCGTCAATGACGCATCCTTTCAGATGATGTTCTAAGGTAAGATTATCTATTTCTTTTAATGCGTGTTGTACGGCTTGAGATTGATGTATGACATCAATGCAGTACGTATCTTCTTCTACCATTTGTATCACCTTTTTGAGGTGACCAAGAGTAATCTTTAGCCTATGGAAAATTCGTTCTTTTACGTCTTTTGGTCTGTACGACATATATCCCCCCGTATGGGATACAATACACAGTCAAAATTTGTGGGTCAAGCAGGAAAAAAAGTGTATACTGTATATATGACAGGATTTGTAGGAAATATAGAAGCGTTAACACGCTCAAACACTAGCTTTCGACACGTACTTTTTACAGGACAGCACGCACAGTTGGTCGTCATGAGTTTGTTGCCAAATGAAGATATAGGATTTGAGGTGCATGAAATAGTTGACCAGTTTTTTCGCATAGAGACGGGTGAAGGGAAAGTTATCATAAATGGCGAGGAGCACGTGATAAAAGATGGGGATGCTTTTATAGTTCCGGCAGGTGCGAAACACAATATACTAAATACCTCAAGTACAAATTCATTAAAACTTTATACCATTTATTCACCAGCTCATCATAGGGATGGAGTCATCCACGAAACTAAAGCTAAGGCAGAAGCGGACGTTTCGGATTATATTTAAAATCTTTTTCCAATCCATAGTTCCCGTGCCAAAAATCTTAAGAAGCTCATGCCAGTTGAAATCGCATAAGCAGTACTTGCTCCGCCAATTCTATTTCCTTCCTGTGTAGGAATTTCTTGTATGGCGTAGCCTTTCTTGAGTGCTCTGATGCTCATCTGAAATTCAATAGCAAAGCCATCAGCATCAAGATGAAGCGAATTGAATACATCTTTGCGAATTGCTCGGTACCCATTTATTGTGTCAGAAACATTTCCTCCCCATAGCATCTTGACTATGAGTGAAAAACATTGATTTGCCCATGCGCGAAATTTGATGAGTTGATCATCTTCTTCGTTTCTGCTGCCAATCATAAACCGCGAAGCAATAGAGAGGTCGTTTCCATTTTTTAGTAGATCTATAAGTTTTGGAATATCCGCAGGATCTTCATTCCCGTCTGGACTAAAAAAAATGAGATACCTACCCTTTGCGTGTTTGGCTGCCAGCTGAAATGCGTGTCCACGTCCTGGTTTTTTTTGGTGTATGACTTTAATGTTGTGAGAGCGAAAAAAATCTATCGTACCGTCTGTTGATTGGTAATCAACGGCAAACACTTCACTCACTGTATGGAAAGGAATCCGCGAAAGCACTGTTTTTAGACCGGATATTTCGTTACGAGTAAGAATAATGAGGCTTGTGAGAGGAACGGTATTTTTCATGGTAGTATTATAATACGTTGTGTAGAGCTGTGTATAAAACAAAAAATAATGAATAGAATATACTTTTCCAAGTACACAGTCATTACGATTGTGTTTACTCTGGCAGTAGTGGTTCGCGTGTTGTTTTCTTTATATCAACCGAATGCACGTATAACTGCTGATAGTGTAGGGTATTTTGACCTCGGTGCTCAGATGATAAAAAATCCAAAGTTAGAGACATTGATAAGTGAATTTCGTACTCCATTGTATCCAGTATTTCTCGCATCACTATCAAACGTCTTAGGATTTCATGGAGAGAATATATATGACTCTTTATTTATCAGTGTTGGTTATACGATAGCGGACGTACAAAGCATAATGGGGGTGGTAGGGGTGATGCTTCTTCTTTTGCTTCTTGTTCAGATGAGATTTTCGAATAAGACGCTCTTGACTCTTTTGATATTTACCGCACTAAATATTTTAGTATTTTACTGGGAACGATCATTATTGACCGAAGGGTTAGCAACGACGACGCTTCTTTTGTATCTGGTATTTTTTTCTCGTACGCTCCAATCTCCAAATTCTAAAAATTTTATACTTCTTTGGATGAGTTACGGAGTAAATTTTCTTCTCCGTCCAGCATTTATGTTTCTTCCGATAGTGACACTGCCATTTCTTATTATTCCATGCAAAAAGCGATCAGAAAAAATAAACGTGTACGTGATCATATTGATGAGTTGTCTTCTTCCAGCGCTGTATATCGCAGGTAATACTATGTACCACAATTACAAAGGCATACAGCATGTTTCAGATATTGATGTGTTAGGAAGAATACTAGAATTTGATACGCCAATAGAAGCAGGAAAAAAGAACAGATATTTCTATGATAAAGTTACGGACTATAGGAGTCGTAAAGGAAACCCTATGCCCTTTGAGTTTATCAATACGTATGATGCTTCCATGTATACCAATACGACGAGAATGAACGAGCTTCAGGCGTTTACGCGAAGCGTCGTGTTTTCTGACCTTTCATCTTACGTGGCGCACGCATTTTCGACCATCCCACAGGCTATGACAGACGTAAGCCCGTTTATCAAAATAGGAGGTTTGGGGGGTCTGCGTATATTTTTTTCAAGATTACTTGCGTTGTATCGCGCACTGCTTCCTGTTACTCTACTTATTTTTCCTTTGTATCCTGTTGCGATATATCTTTTATATAGAAAAGCATCTGTGCGAAGAATTCTGTTGGCGACAATAGGGTCTATCATAGTAAGCCAAATAGTTCTGACGGTGCTTGTCGTGTATCGTGAGGATTATGGGCGTTTGTTTGCATCCATCCAACCACTTCTCTTTGTATTTATAATCGGTACGTTACAAGAGTTGTCTACAATAAAAAAATGACTTGAATAAAAAATCCATGTATGTTTTTATTACCCTCAGACTACTGGCAAATACAAAAAACAAAAGAAAAAGGGAAGGGTGTTTTTGCCAAAAAGAAAATACGGGCAGGAACCATCATTGGTGATTATCTTGGAAAGGTAATAAAAACTGCGGAGTATGATGTAACGAAAGATACAGAGGGGCTTTACCTCATGTATTACACAGATCACGCGAGTATTTATCCAAACGTAGCCAAACCCGACATTCATTTTCTAAACCACTCCTGTGAACCCAATTGTTGGATGTATATATATCGTGGACATACATTATTTTTTGCACTTGGTGATATTCACGTAGGGGAAGAGCTCACCATTTCGTATCTTTTAAGTCCGAAAGACGATACGTGTAAGCCGTGTACGCATGTATGCCATTGTTCGAGCGTGTATTGCACAGGTACTATGCATCTTACGAAAGAGAAATACGAGAAGTGGCAACGTTTTCTAAAGATAGAGAAGAAGAAAACGAGAATAGCGCCATTTACCTTTGGCAAAAATCTTAAACGACTCAAAGAGTACCCGAAGATACATTTTACTCATCCAATATATAAAGCGTTGTGTTCGTGAGGTGCACATGACACATGTGGATTTTTGATCATAGTATTTATTATACTCACGCTACAATAACACTTTTGTCTTCACTGCCATTTTTTGTAGCCAATATAGCCCAACGCGTCTATGTTTGGGTCGTATAGTTCGATCAAATCTAGATCGGGACGATTGGGAAGAGTTCGTGCGCCTTTGATTATTTTTCCATCAAGGAGTGATTGTTTGAGTTCCGTATATTTTTCTTGCTCTAAATAAAAATCTATATCGCCCACATGGTGTTTGTTTGGATCAGGCTTGCGAATGTAAATATGCGTGTAGGTAGTCTTTGGAATATCATTCTTTGCTGGGATAACGATAGGTTCATGAAGCCGAAAATATTTTCCGTATACACTCTCAGTCGAATTTGTCATTTCCTTGCGTTTCTTTGTAAGAAACGCATATTCATCATCGTAGTGACAAAATACTCCAATATTTCCAGCAACAGGTAAATATCTTCTGATTGCCTGCTTACATAACGTGTGGCACGCAAAATGAATATGCGTTATCGCCTGCATCAATTGTGTTTCGTCTTGAATTGGGCTAAATCGATATGACTTCATACCGAGATTATATCAAACAGGTGAATTGAGGCTAGCAATTATTTATTTCTTCGAGTTTATGCTTGAAGACGTGTTTTTTACTGAAAGTAGTTGTTAACTGAAAAATTAAATTGATTAACAAAAATTTGTTTGAAGTGATAGATATTATTTGTTTCATAAAAAAGTATCATTGCCTTAATATATTCAATAATTTCTACGTCACGATATGACAATGGATATACGTCGTGTGCGATCAGAATAGCGTTAGCCAAAGTCCTACTTGTTCTTTTGTTGCCATCTACAAACGGTTGCAAATAAGCAATCATCAGGGCTATAAGTAGTGCTTTTGTTAATGGGAAGTCAATTTTATTTGTTATGACAACGATTTTTTGTAACGCAATTTTAATTTCCTCTGGATTACTCAGCGGAATATAATTTGTTCCAGTAATTGCAACCTTGTTTTTCCTAATTCCTGATGAAACTTCTAAATTCTTGGTTAAAATACTGTGCAGGTCAAGAATTATGTTCATAGTTAATTCTTTAAATTTATTTGGATTTTGTAAAATATAGTCAATTGCGCTTTTGTGGTTAAGAATCATTTGAGCTTCGTATTTTGTATGTCCGACCGCTTCCTTCATTTGTTTAATTAAAATTTCAGTTTCAAGAAGCGAGTAAGTGTTACCTTCAATTTTTGAAGATTTCCAAGCAAACTCAACTATAAATCTTTCTATTTCTCTTTTTAAGATACTTGGGTCAAGAATTTTTTTCTGTACACTAAGTTTTTTTGATATTGAAATAAGTTGTTTTTTTTCTTCCTCTGAAAAAGCATTTTGGAACTTATCGATGATGCCTGAATTAAAACTTTTTGGTCCGTTAACTCTAATTTGTGAATTGTCTTTAAAATACTCTTCGATATCTATATATTTTAAAAAAGGTTCTTGTAAAGAAGTGTACGTAGTATTCTTTCCATTCCCTTGAGTTTGAATATATTTTCTCCGTTTAAGGAAAACTAGCTCTCTCATGAGCGTGGCTTTGGATATAGGAAAGTACTTCTTAATTTTTTTTGCAATCTCAATTCCAGTAATTGGTATTTGGGAAAAGATATCTGCTATTTTGACTTGCCGCGGGGTTAAGATTGTGTCATCCATGTGGATTAATCGTCTCAAAATGAGACGTATTTGTCAATATTGTGAGACAAATAAAGGTTGCATCAAGATGCATTTGGCTTCGGGCGATGGATGATGTTCGGACTTATTTCCTTTTCAGATAATATCCTCTTTGTCGAGATATAAATAGACGCGCCATTGTACTAGTTTAGTACATCCCGTACACATCCTCCTTGTTGTTTCCACTGAGTAATATACTCGAGTGGAGTTAAATAACCAATAGCTTGATTTGGTCGCACAGTATTGTAAATGGCTTGCCACTGATGAAGTTTTTCGTTGAGTACGATGATATCAAACGAAAAAATCATTGATCTCATAGAATTCTTCTGTATGTGTTCTGTTGCTTCGTTCCATACATCAGTTGAGCTTTGGACTTCTTGGAGGAAGCACATAGAGCACGATCCCTCGTTGCTTGCAGGCTTCCTCAAATGCTCCGCGCAATGGATGATGTTCGGACTTTTTATACTTTTACAAATTCACTATTGTGAGGGAGAAGATCTCGTAGTTTGACAACATTTTCTTTCCCTAACATTATTATGGCGTCGAGGTTGCTTGGATCCATTTGCTTAATAAATTCTCGGCACCTACCACAAGGGGGAAGTATATAAACTTCTCCCTTTTCGTTTTTCCATGTAGCTACGACTTTTTTTATTTTACTTTCACCTGCTGTTACCATTGCAGCAATTGCCCCATGTTCTGCACAAAAACCCATGCCAGAACTGGTATCTATGCTGACTCCGGTATATACATTGCCCTTGTCTGTAACTAATGCACACCCAACATCGCCTACGGTGTAACCGTTAATGTTTCTTGGATTTATAGCTGAAGCAGACTTTTGAATAAGATCGATGTTACTAATTCCGTTCATGGGTTTATTGTATCAAAAAGTCTGAATGTCCATTAGAGGTGATAAAAAATATGTCTTCAATACGTTCCATATAATTTTGCTCCCCATAGCTGAAGCAGTTCAAATTTTAATTAATTTACTAATAGAATGTCTTCTTCCACAGTCGGTGGTTCCCAATATTTTAAATATTTATCAAACATTTCTTCATTTATTTCAAAAGAATCTAAGGGTGGATTTTTACTTCTATTAACAACTCTTTCTCTCATTTTCTCTACAGGACATTCGACATAATATAAAATTGGCTTTGCTCCTACTTGTTGTATTTTCTTCTTTATATCATCTCTTTGGGATTTAACCCAAAACCCTTCATCTATTATCACATCTTTTCCAGATTTCAGGATCTTGAAAGCAATATCTGTTGCCAGTTCAGTTATATTTTTGTCATATCTCTCAAAATTCTTATCTGATGTTATTTTATTTCCAAAAATTCTTATTATCCATTCATCTTTAGTTATTCGTATTGCTTTTGTTTCCTTTTCCAGTTTTCTGGCAAAAGTAGTTTTACCTGCTCCGATAAATCCGCAAATAACATAAGCAATAGGCTGTTTTTTATTCATTAAAACATTATAGCAAAGATGGATAGAGGTTTAACAAAATCCGAAGAAATCCGTAGAAATTGCTCCGAGCAATGGTTTACGCTGGAAGTCTTCGATTTTCAGTGACGTTGTTCGAGCTTATTTTATTGGAGATTTCATATGACCGTGAGCAAAGACTTCTCTCCCATTATATTTAATTGACTCATAACCAATTGTTAACGGAACTTCGTCACTTTGCTTAAGTACCTCATAGTCATACTTCCATCCATCTGGTAGCGCTAAAGAACATGGTTTATCTAATCTTGTTTTTTCTTTAAGCTCTCTAACGCTGGTTATTAAACGAGATATTACATCTTTTGTTGTAAGACCAAGTTTTTGAAGTTCTTCAATGGGAATCACTCCACCTGCATATACTCTTGTACTTTGTTCTTCTCCTTCTTTTACAAGTTCTTGACCAGCACCGTTGTCATCAGCAAACCATTCATCGTGGTAATGTCCACCGTCTGGAACTACATAATCATTTGCTTTTCCTGCGAAACCAGATCTTCGAATCTTCTCTGGTTTTTTTATTCCAGCGTAACCTTCAGCTAAACCATCTGTAAGCAATCTATTTGTTCTTTCTGACATATTCTTATTATATCATTATGAGGCTAATTTGCTCCGGGCAATGGATGACGTTAGGACTTTTTATAACCAGATGATATACTAGATGTATGGAAAACGAAGTTCAACCAAACATTCCACCAGTTCAACCCGTACCTCATGCCCCTCCCGTCGCTCCATCACCTACCAACTTGTCGAAAATTGTGTTATCTGCCGTATTTGGATTAGTCGTTGTTGCAGGTTTAGTATATTTTGGTATCCAAATTGGCAAAAATCAAACAGCAAGTAGACAACCAATTACAGTACAACCAACAGCTATACCAACTACAGCCCGAATTAACGCACCATTGGACGAGCTTGTAGTCAAAACAAAAAATGAGTCAACTATTACTCCAATCGTCACGAGCCCCTACGTGAATAGCCAATCGATAAATTTACCCATCGTTATATATAATCTGAGTACGGAAGATTATGCGACCCACTACAAGAATATTACCGATAAAATTGTAATGCCATACCTTGATTATTACCTTAAAGGTGGCGGAAACGAAGAAAAAGACATTAAAATACTTGTAATAAATCGAACCGCCAATCAAGGATATGAGTTCGCATTTGATTCATTCACATCTACTGGAAAACCTGGAGAAAGCGGGCTAATCAACAATAATCCTAAAACTGGAGAACTAAATTATTGGTTTCCTCACTGCATGGGCAACTGTATTCTATCCAAATCATACATTACTAAATACCCGGAAGTGTCAAAATTAGCAGCGCCTCTCCCAAGTGAATAAATTTAAGCCCCTACTAACTATATCAAGGCGCATTCTTACTCCATATTGTCTCGAAATTTCAAGTTCTTAATGAGGCTAAACTTGGTATATTAAGTGCCAACTGGCTCGCACTCGTTGACTATGTGGGAACCTTTTATCGTAATCAGCTAATGCAATCTGCCATCATTGTTTGACCTTCCTTTTCTGTGAATCTTTGAAAAACTTCGACAGGGATACGGATAATGACCCATCCTCAAAATGAAATCCTGTCGATTTGTCCTTTCGTTGTTTCCATTCCATCTGGTCTGCAAAAGGTTTTTGGTCAGATGATCTCTCGTTGATTAGGGATTTCACCAGTTGCGTAAAAAATAAGACCGAGATGTCGAGATGGCGGTCTCCACTCTGAAATTGATACATCCTTTCAGGCACAACATCACCGTGAATAATTTGGTTCCTGAGTTGGAAAAACGAATCGGCCCACAAAACTTTCATACTTTTGTTTTTGTCTCGATTTGCTCTCCCGTAAGAGTAATAGTAATGTCGATATTTAGCCTCACCTGGAATATCGCAATACTTTTCCACACAGTCTTTGAATGACTTTCGTGCTGGTTCTTCCAGATCGAGAAGCGTCTCGAAAGCTGCCGCGATGAGCAGTATTCTTGCGTTTCTGCTGACGTTGGTATTGTTGTAGTAGGCCTGAAACAACAACTCCGTAGCACGCACGATTCTTCTGAACAGTCTTTTACCGTTGTTTTTGCGAAGACGTAATAATTGACCCAAAAGTTCCTTATCGAATGACAAACCGAATGGTGAAATAACTACATGGCTGGGTTTATAAAACTTCTTCTCATTGATCTTATAACCGCCAATACCCACATTGATAATGTATCCCGCCCTTTCGGCAATATGATCATTGCCGACTTCAAAGTTTTGATAGACGGGTTCAAAGTTTTCCGAGGTTGAAAGCGTCCAACCGTCTGCCCCTGATCCCAGTATGGCTGTATTTGTCTTTGCAATTTTACTCAGGAAAAGTATTAGTTTAGCCTCCTGTACTTGCCGTTCTTCGGTATCACTGAACGATCGGAAGTCTGTATTTCCGATTGAAGCAACGGCAATACCCTTTATTTTCTCTTGCAGGTCTCCCTGAACATTCGCATTGAGAAGTTTCATGATGAGGTCACGCATTGTCTGGTCAGGAATGTACTTTTCTGCGAGTGAGTGGAAATGCCAGATGATCAACCCGTCGCCGAAGTTGATGTACTCATTGTCTCTCATCGGTATGTATGGGAAATAAGTAATTTGCATACGTCTCAGAAATACCTCCCTAACTCTTTGCCTATTTCTTCTGGGCTGGCGAAAGAACCACCCTCGTCTTTTAGTAACACTTCTACCTTTGCCAGATTTTCTTCATCTTTGGCACGAATATAAAAGTTCTTCAGCCCCAGCAGGATGTTGGTATAAAGGTTATCAATGAGATGAAAGTATTTTCGGTTGTAGTGAAATTGTGAATACTGTTCAAAATCAAAATCTTCCTTGAATACATCAATAAAGTCGAATAAAGCAGCATAACCGCTATGAGTATAAGAGGAATAAATCGAGTAAACATCTGACAATGCCTCCTTCATCGGAAGAGGTTCTTTACCAATTTCCTGATTCATCTGATTGACAGCAGCATTTAGCACTTCTCGTGCTGTGCTGTTTCCGATAATTTCACCGCCAAACCATTGTTGTAACAGCTTCTCCTGTCCTTCTTCTAAAAACAAGGCAGCTAAATGCAACGATTCCATCGAAGATCTGACGATCTCGACAATTTGGAATGAGTAACCTTGTCTTACCAATGTGGTCACAGCCTTGAGACTTGTATAAGCCTTCCCAATAAGTAAGTAGGCAGCGACAAACTTGTCTGGATCTCCAATGTAATCAATGTGTGAACGCAACGATCTGATCAAGGATTCAAGTTCTTTGATTTTCCTATCCAAATCATCAGCATATCGTCCAGCAATCTGACGAGCCTTTTCTTTCTCTCTCGAAGGAAATAGCAGGTCAGAGATGAGTTTCCTATGACCAGCACGAGTTTTGAGTAACTTCAGCTTTTCTTTTATTCTGTCGCCGACTCCGTCTTTCAACTTCATGTCCTGATTATATCAAGAGTTGAGGCAGACTTGGATCGTGGATAAGCCCATAATTTGACAACTGTTTGGTCCCTGTTACTCTAAATAATGTAATAACTGTAGTGAGGCTTTTTTTCGTATAATACGAATATGAAACTGGATTCACAAAATATCGGAAAATCAATAAAGACACTGAGGTTGGAAAAGCATATAAGTCAGGCAAAATTGGCAAAATTGATAAAAATAAGGCAAGCCATGTTATCAGAGTGGGAAACAGGAAAAAGAACTGTTCCTCCAAGCATGATTGATTCCATCGAAAAAATGTTAGGCCAGCTTGAAAAGCTAAACGAAACCGAACTCGAATCTTTAGTCAAACGCAGAAAATATAAACAGACGAGATACGACGTGCCAACGAAAAATACATCTTCAAAAAAAAATTATGATTTGTTTGATGAAGAAACTAAAAAGCTGTTATATCAACATTTGCGAGATAACAAAGGTAAACACATTGGTAATAAGCCAAAGGGCATAGCCTTGTTTGCTGGGTGCGGTGGGTTGTCTCTGGGATTTCACAATGCAGGATATGACGTAGTCGGTTTTGTAGAGCTTGAGCATGATTTCCATGACACATATAAGAAGAACTTTCCAGAATCTTTTGTGTTAGGAGACGATGTTAGAAACATTACTTCGAAAAATGTTGAAGAGTGGAAAAAAGCATTTGGCGAGATAGACACCTTGTTTGGCGGTCCCCCATGTCAGGGTTTCAGTTTGGCAGGAAAACGTGACGTCTTTGACCCTCGTAACGAGTTATATTTGGAGTTTGTACGAATTGCATCAATACTAAAACCAAAAACTATCTTATTGGAAAACGTAAGGTTGCTAACCTCAATGAAAACAGTTTATGGAAATTACGCATCGGAAGACATTGTAAACAGGTTTGAAAAAATAGGATATAAAACATCCTTTCAGGTTGTAAACGCAAAAGATTATGGAGTTCCACAATCAAGGGAGAGGGTAATCTTCATTGGTGTAAGAAATGATTTAGTCTCAGAACCAATCACATTTCCAGAAAAGACATATGGTGAAACAAACAATCAATCATTGTTTTCAAATCTCCAGCCCTATGTAACATTTAGAGATGCAACTAAAGATCTCGAAAGGTTGGAGTCTGGAGAGAAATCGTCAAAAGATCCGCTACATTTTGCTATTGTGCATCCTAACCATGTAATTCAATGGCTCAAAGCCATACCTGAAGGAGAAAGTGCACACAACAATCCAAACCCTAATTTACGTCCAAAGTCGGGATACAACACAACATACAAGAGAATAAAATGGGATGAGCCATCGTCCACTGTCGGGACAACATTTTCAATGATTTCTGGATCAAGAAATGTTCATCCACAGGACACGAGATCACTAACAGTAAGGGAAGCAGCTCGATGCCAAACATTTCCAGATGACTTCAAATGGGAGGGCAAATGGGGAATAATTCGGACAATGATAGGAAATGCCGTTCCTCCTCTGTTAGGTCAAACAATGGCAAAACATATTCTAAAAAATTATCTCAAGAAGAAATAACCTTGAGTTCTACCGTAGGTAATTTGTAGAAGTACCCGGCTTCGAGATTGAACTGCAATTGTGTCGGGTGCTGTTTCTGACCTCCTCTTTGAAACTGGATAAAACCAAACCGAGGAGCTTCATGAACTGACGGGTCTCCTTTGTGCGATCCTTTTCTGATCATGTATGGCTTTGTCCAAAAACTATTATATTTCGCTGACAACTCTATCAACTCGGTCAGTGTAAATAATGCAACTTCACAATTGTTGTAATCGGAAAATGTTTTTGTTTGATGCAGTAAAAACTCAGGGGAAAATGGGTCTCCTAAATAGGCCTTCTGCAATAGAATACGAGTAATATCGTTCTGATATTTAGTAAACAAAACAATAAGCTCTTTCTTTGCTACTTCCGGTAATTCTTCAAAGAACCACCTACTTTGATCTGATTTTCTGTCAGCCATCTTATTTTCTAAATCCAAGGGTCTAAAACCCGCATCACCGCAAAACATCTTCATGGCATGTTCAGCTTCGGTAGAAACCTGGATGCCGTTGGAACGTAGCAATGAAGAAAATGCAGAAGCTGTAGTGAAATATAATTGGTCATTTGTTGGCGAAGTTTTATTGCAGGTTTTTACGGAAACTCCAATCTTTTCAACTCCTTTATCAGATGTTATTTCTAATAAAATATCGCTTTTCGATTTACCAATGGCTTTACCATTATCGCCAAGAATTACGTCTCCCTCTCCGGAAGTTGCCAGGCCCCCAAGCCACCAAGCTCTAACTCTTTCAATTTTTTTGTATCCTTTTTTCTTCTGAACATAGGAAATCAGTAGCATAGGTGGATGGCCTAAAAACAGATGGTCATCATTTACATCTGCAATTTGCTCTTTACTCCAATCAATTGCATTGATCTGTGAAGTCAATTCTTTTTCAAAGGTATGCCCTTTGTTTCTTCCTAAAGTACCAGCTGCAATTTGGGCTTTATGTATCTCATTCAAAGGTGTTAGTGCCATAGCCATATTTTACATCTTTTACGCACTAAACTGTTACATAAACTTTCAATTCATCAATTCAGAATTATATTCAATTTGACACCAGTTTGGTCTCTGTTACGCTATAAATAATACATTTCAATTATCAAATAAGATGGATATGAAGATGAAAAGTAAAGAAATTAGGAAAAGGAAAATTAGGAAATCTCCCGACTCGCTCTCCCAGAAAGAAATCGTCCGCAGAATCAATCAGTCCACCAGAAACTCCTACAGATATTTAGAGTTATTCATTTGGAGCAGAAATGGTTATGAGAAGTGATTTGACAGTCATAGAACATGTTGATTGGCCTACCAAGTTATTTACTAACCTGGATGTGTCAGAAAATACCAGAGCTGAATACAGTTCACGGATCAAGCGGTTTATTGACTTCGTTCAGAGTCACGGATTCACAAAGAACAGCTACTTGGAATATAAAAGACACCTGTCCGACCAAACCAATCTAAGCGTCAGCACCAAGAATAAGTACCTGATTGTGGCGAGGGTATATTGTAAGGAACTGCATAGGCAAGGCTACCTACCAGTTGATGTCACACAAAATATCAAGTCGTTCCAGCAATCACGGAAACACAAGAGAGATGGCCTATCAGAGGTTGAGGTACAGAAAATCCTCAGCCACATTCAGACGCTTCCAGAAAATCACGCTACCTGGCGTATAAAAGCTCTCTTGAGCTTACTTACTCTACAAGGACTCAGGCAGATCGAAATTGTTAGGCTCAATGTCAACGATCTTGATTTAGCGTCACAGACGGCCTTTATTCAGGGCAAAGGTTGTGATGATAAGGAAATCGTTGATCTGCATCCTGTGACAGTTTCTGCACTCAAAGATTATGTCAGAAAATACAGAATTGCCGATGGAGCACTGTTCACCAGTACCAGTAATAACAGTAGAAGACAGAGACTAACCACTAAATCCATCCGTAACCTGATAAACCCGATCCTCAGAAGTCTTGAGATTGACAAAACAGTTCATGGATTCAGACACTACTTTACTTCAAAGCTGATCCAGTCCTACAAGGGAGACTTACTTACTGTTGCCCAGTACACCAGGCATAGAAGTCTGGAAATGCTGCAAATCTACAACGATAACATCAAACACAAGGCAGATTTACCAAAGTATTATCAGACGTTTAGCAGTATCAATTTTCAATGAAAATGAACGTCCAACTTCCCATAATTTACATTACAAGAAATACAATTTTCATCACTAAAATATGATCAAAACAGCACAGCAAAAGCTACTAAATACTCCCATTGAGACTGAGGAGCAGAAAGTTGAAAAGTACAGAGGATTTGAACTGAGGACGAAGAATGGATATAAACTCGATGAGATCGTGTCTGCTCTCCAGAAAGAAATCCGCAGAGGCAATGAATTGATGGCAAGTTATTGGGCTTTTGAAATGAATGATTCAGGCTTCTGGAGATACTGTTTCAGACGGATGCAAGTTATATGTGGAGAGGACATTGGGTTAGCAAATCCAGAGGCTATGATTCTGGTCAGTTGTACCTACTCCTCCCTCCTGGCTCAAGATAAGGTCAAGAAAATCATTCAGGTTGATAATAATGTCATTGGATTTGTGGTGGCTTACTTAGTTCGGAGCAAGAAATCAAGACATGTGGATTATCTTGGAGGAGTCATCCTCAAGCGAAAGGAGCAAGGTTGGAAACCAGAAATCCCAGAATACGCCATTGACCAACATACGGAACGAGGTCGAGAAATTGGAAAAGACGATAATGAGTTCTTTCGGACAGGATCGAAAATTGCTAATAAGCAACATATCGAAGGGGAAGATGAAGTCAAGAAAGCCTGCCTTGACTTATACCAATTTCATGAGAAACGTGATGAAAATCAGTTCTAAAAACCAAACTATCGAAAGGTTGAGAAGAACTCAGATAGGCTTACTCCGAGAGCCTTTACGACACGCTCCACGTTTATCATGGAGATGTTCTTTTCTCCTCTCTCCACTGTACCGATGTATGTATTGTGCAGGTTCGCTTTATCGGCCAACTGCTCCTGGGTCATTTCTTTCTGCTTTCGCAGCTCCCTTATGCGTTGCCCAAAGCGTTCCAAGACTTTACTTGCTGGCATACGCACAGGTTAGTAAAATACAGTCGAAGAATACACAGCCTACGAATTCAATTTATGCTATAATTACGCCTATAACCAATCTTTTCTCGAAGAAATGCAAATTGGTAAATGGATATGGAAATTACTAAAAAGATATACCTGATTTTCGGTACAATGTTTTTCACTGGGATCGTTATGGATATTATTGGTTTCCTGTTGCTCGTTTTCATTATTGGAGTGCCTTTCCTGGCTATCGGTATTCCCCTGACAGTAATTGGCGGTTTAGGCGTTCTCCTATTGATCCCAACCATCGGGTTTGAAACATCAAAAGCAATCACTAAGGCTTTCATTCGGAATCGAGCCAAAATCGCTTATGGACTTTTCCATAAACCCACACCAGAAGAAACCAAAGAAGCCAGAGCAAAACTTAGAAATATGTTCTTGAGGAAGGAGGTGAAAAACACATGACAAAGAAATGTAAAAGTTGCCAGACAGAAATTGATAAGAAAGCAAAGAAATGCCCACATTGCCAAGCTGATCAACGAAGCTGGTTCGGTAGGCATCCAATAATCACTGGAATTATTGCCCTCATCGTAGTATTTGGAGTAATTGGAGCAGCAGGTGGAAGTAAATCTGGTAATCAGTCATCAAACTCAAATACCAGTACTGATACTGCAAGCAATAAGCAAGATGAAAGCCAAAAGGTAAATGGACTCAATGAAGTTGTACAAGATGGCGATCTTGCCTTTACAGTAACGAATGTCACGACTGCAAAGACACTGGGCAATTCGTTCACGCAGAAGAACGCACAAGGGACGTTCTATGTACTTACCTTGAAAATTGAGAATAAAGGTAATAAAACAGCAACCTTTGATAGTTCAATGGCGAAAGTCACTGATGATAAAGGTAGAGAGTTTGAACGCTCAATTGAAGGTCAGACTGCAAAGGGATTAGCACAAGGAAATGTTGATCTGTTCTTACAACAGATTCAACCATCACTCTCTGTAACAGGAGATTTGGTATTTGACTTGCCAGCAGACATTGATAATCCAATGCTTTTGGTCAAAGGCTCACTGTTCGGAAAAGGAGCAAAGATCAAGTTACAGTAAAAAGAATAGGCCTATTCTTTTCAGGAAGCCCCTCCTTCGTGGAGGGGTTTTCTTATAATATCGCCTATGTTTTCAAGTAACTGCATCAAAGATGATCTTTTACAGAGCAAGTAGATCATTTCAATGAATGTTGACTTAGGTTGAGTAGATCAAACTCGGATCAAATAGGTAGTCTCCTGTTTTCTCCATGACAGCTCCTTTACAAGCTCTTACACACGCTTGAGAGACTCCATTACATCAGAGCAATTTACCTTGACAAATTAGGAGAGTATTGTGGTATTTAGCCTTGAAACTCCTCTTACCTGTCATGGAGTGCTAGTTTTATAAAGGGGTGTGCTGGATCAGAAATCTTTACCCTCTCCTGTGAATACCTGCCAAAGTCCTGCCAAATCTCCTACTCATACCTTCAAAATCTGTAATTATCCCTGCGAAAACAGTACCAAAATATCGTCATTCGCAGGAGTCGTGAGCCGTTTCAAGGCTAAACTGACCCTCACTCTCGCAGGATGGCTCACAAATTTGCAGGAGCGGCTTTTCCTCATCCTCGTATAACAACTGAATAATAGGATAGTATTAGGGTTTTTGAGGCTAAACTACCCGATGACATACGTGGGTGCCATCAAAATACGTGGAGAGAAATAATGTGGATGGAAGTCCTGCCAAATCTCCTACCAAATTAGGAATTATACCTGCCAAAATACCAGTCAAAAGTATGAATTGGCAGGAGTCGTGAGCCGTTTCAAGGCTAAACTGACCCTTACCCTGGCAGGATGTTTTATAAATTGGAAGGATAGGTCTGCCACAAGGACTCCCTTTATTAGCTCTGCACGAAAGGAAACTGTTGTGGTTTTTGAGGCTAAACAACGCCAGACCACGAAAGGAGACTTCTAAAATGAAAGGAGGGGTATTCCTATAAAACCCTCTGTTATAGGCCAAATCTGATACAATTACGCCATATTGATATGAAGATGAAACAGATTCAGATTGACCTTGATGACAATAGAGCCTATACGCAACTTGCGTTTCTGGTTGATATTCCAACTTTCTTGGCTGATGTGGAGAAAATCAGGTCGAAGTATAAGATCACTCCTCCGTTTGACTTTATCAAAGCAAAAGATGACGAGGCTGATTTTGCAAAATTGTCTGACAGATCGTTTGACTCTGATATTGCCGAAGTCAGAAGAAAATATCATTATCCCGAAATGTTTGATTCTGCAGTAAGAGACGCCGTTTTATACCACCGCATCAGCAACTTCAAAACAGCATACGCAACTTCTTTCGAAAGGCCAACATTTCCACTTCTGCCAAAAGGAATACACACTCCCAGAGATCAATACATGGCAGTCGTAGTTACACCATACTCAACCGAAACAGACATAAAACAGGCTTTCAAAGACTGTTGTACAAGTATTCGTAAATCAATGGAGTGGGACTCTCCTGTTTATCAAGTAATCGAGACCGATACTATCTCAAATATAAAACGTGACCGAGATTGGTATTGGAGAACTCTACAAGGCCAGAGGCCACACGATATTGCAGTAGCTGACAATAAAGGCGTTTCTCACTATAAGAAAGTCAAGAAAAGCATGAAGTTTGCAGGTAATCTACCAGAGAAACAGAGAATGGAATACGAGAGATATCTTCGATACGTTCAAGATTACACCGAAACAATTCGTAAGGCTGTAAAACGCTATAAAGAAAAGCTCCACCGCCACTTAGACTCCTCGTAACTGTCATAATTTCATTTTGGTCTTTCCCAGTTACCCTTAGTGTAATAGCTCGGAAATAGTTTTCGAGCCAGGGTAACAGATGAAAACGAAATCAAATAAAACCATCCTTGCTCCAAAGTGGCTCACTGACGAACTTCAACAGAAAGTCAGGAAATTGTACGAGCCAAAATATAATCGCTCCCTCTCCGATCTTGAAGTTATTTCGATTGCCGAAAATCTCACATCTTTTATGGAGCACTTCTACAAGTTCAAATGGAGATTGGAATACGCAAATGAATCAAAGTAATCCCAACGAAACATACACCAAAGACCTGGCACACGCAGCAGCACTGCTGACAGCAGGAATCAAGATGATCCGCTTGGAACGAGAAGCGAACTTTTACTGGTTTGTGTTTGAAGCAACTGGAGCAGAAGAAGTCACCAACGCCTATTTCTCAGGAGATTTGAAACAGCCAGTCAAGCAATACAGTATGAATATGCGATTTCTCAAGGATCGGCTGTTTGCAGAAAGGTAACAGCTTATTAGTAACAGATTGATATGAAGATTCACTATAAAACTAACTTTATCGGCTACATATTCGTACTTCGTGGCGTTCTGTTACTTCTGAGAGAAAATGATTTCGGATTCACCCAATTAGGAGCTTATATTGCTTTCGTCATGCAAGCAGACTTCGACAAGAGGCATCCTAACTACAGGATAGTCATTCGGGATGACCAAGAACTGGCAAGGACGTGGGGTTGCAGTCCATCAACAGTGCATCGGCAACGTAAAGAGCTCATCAAGCTGGGTTTATTAGAAGAAAAAGACGGAATTACGAGTGTGACCAACTATCATCTGTTTGACAAAGAATATGTGCGAATATTTGCCAAATTGCCTGAGTCAACATTGAGAGAATTATTTGCAACTTCGCACAAGGATATTGAAAAGAAGGAATACTTTATTGCAGAAATGCAAAGGAGACAGCCTCAAAAGACTGACCAAAGCTCTAATTTTCCTTCTAAGGGTGAATTAGGTTTGTCTGATGAAGATATTAGTTATATCAATGATAGTTTAGAAGGTAATAAAGAGGAATAATTAGGCTGTAATTCTGCTAAAATTACATTACTCGTTACATATGAATATGGATAATGATCTAATATACATTGATTATTCACGGAAATCGTCCGAGGCAAAGGAAAAACAGGTTGCTTCGCTCAAAGATCAACGAGCAGAAAATATAAAGGTTGAGAAACGAGAAGGACTACACGTCAAATTCAGGTTTGCTGAAAGCCGATCAGCATATAAACCACACAACAGACCAGACTTCGATAAAGCGATTCAGCTCATCAGAGGTGGAAAAGCTAACGCATTTCTTTGCTGGAAAGAAGATCGCTTGTGTCGCAACCCAGAAGAAGGTGGATTGATATTGCAACTTTTACAGGATGGCGTTCTCAAAGAAATCCGCACCGCCACAGGTTCAGTCTATACACCAGATTCTGACCACCTGATTCTGCAAATCCATTTTGGTATGGCCAATCAGTATTCCAGAAATCTCAGTCAGAATGTAAGGCGTGGACTTAGCCACAAATCAGAACGAGGTGAGTTCCCCAGACCAGCGATACTTGGTTATGAAGGGTTTGGCGAAAGAGGTCAGCGACAAATGCGACCGCATCCTGTTGAATCTCCTTTGATCTTAGAAGCATATGAGCTGGCTAAAACAGGAGGATATGCTCTCTCCAGAATCGTCAAAATACTGCATGACAAGGGACTACGAACCAAGAGGGGTAAGAAAATCAGCAAGAGTCATTTACATAATATCTTGACCAGCATTACGTATTATGGCTACTTCTACTACAGAGGAGAACTGTTTGAAGGTACTTATGAGCCAATAATCACCAAGAAACTGTTTGACGATGTTCAGGAGGCTTTACAACGGCGTTCACGGCCCAAAGTGAAGGTTTGGGAGCATACCTATAATGGACTGATAACCTGTGGAGATTGCGGCTGTCAGATCACAACTACAGTCAAGACCAAGTATTTCAAACGCACCAATAGGACTGTTGTCTATACTTACCACCACTGCACCCATCGTAGAGGCATCTGTAAGCAAGAGGCTATCACTGGAAAACGGCTTGAACGATTACTGCTCGAAAACATGGTCAAGATCAAGATTGACGAGGAATCATGGCGATTGGGTATAGAATTATTCAAGGCTAAATATCAGGAAGAAATGGAAAAGTTTTCCAAACGAGCCAGGTATTTACAGAATCAATACAATACCATTCAAACCCAAATCAAATATCTGGTACGAATGAGAGCTGACCAAGAACTCACCAAGGAGGAGTTTTTGGAACAGAAAGCAGATTTACTCAACGAAAAGAAAGGCGTCAAGGAAAAGTTGGCAGATAACGATTACTCTGCTGACACATGGTTGGAACTCTGTACGAAATATCTCGATAATGCCTTTTCAGCCAAAGAAAGGATCGAAAAAGGCACAAGGGAGGAGAAGCGTGACTTGATTCTTGATCTGGGTCAGAACCTTATTTTGAAAGACGGAAAACTCGATTTCCGCCTCAAACAACCATACGATGTACTGCTTTTGCCAGAATATCGTACTAATGTGCTCCCCCGGCTGGATTCGGACCAGCAACCTTCTTCTTACAAGTAATCCTTTTGTTGCCAAAAGGCTTGGACTATCTTATGTCCGTCCCGATAAAAATCGAGGACGAGACTCGGGTATATAGTCTCTACACATTTATCATCCGTCAAAGACGGATAAATTTAGCTCGGGATTGTCCTGACAAGCAGGAGTTCCCCGAATTAGCCCGATTTTTCAATTCACATTACTGTGAAAAGCTGCCATGTGACAGGAAGCCGCTCTACCGTTGAGCTACAGGGGAATGTAAAGGAACTGAATTATTATATCATGCTTTACTGAGAACTCCACCTATCCATCCCATAAGTTTTCGTTGTAGTGGAGCGCTGGATAGGTATATTGTGCATATGCCATGCTCGTGAATATGTTTTCTAATTTTTTTGCTTTTAATTTTGTTCTCAGTGACATAGCTTTTGTAGAAGTTTTTAGTAGATATACTTGTTATTTTAGACCAATAGTTCTTTGCTGCTTTTTCATTTTTATTTTCGTGAATCCAAATAGCTGCATGAAATTTATCAATTGAAACATTACCAAACTCTTTAAACCAAGAAACCATAAATGAAATCATTTTAGGGTCAGAATTTGCAAAGGCGCAGCCATTATCAGTTTTTGTTCCCTCAGAAGAGTAGAAGGCCACGCCAGAGATAAATCTGTCGCGTTTTGAAAGTGTTCCAACCTCACTCATCCCTTCTGCAAATAGTCGAGTTGTTTGTTCTAACCTGATTTTTTTCTTATTTGCTGCAGCGATAAGGCTTCCTTTATGTGCGCCTGATTTTTTATCACTTAGAAGTTGTCTGATTTGTGATTGGGTCAGGGGTATATCCTTGCACCAGTCAGAAATTGTGGACTTTGGAAGATGAAGCGCAGATACAATTTTGTTGTAAGATTCACCCCTTTTTCTAAGTAACCTTGCTCTTTTTTTAAGCTCTAGTCTTCCGTAATATCCCATGCATATATTTTAAACCCCGAACAAGGAATATGCAATTGAGTAAATGCTTATTGTAGGTCTATAAAACCATCCCAACTCAAAAGTAGTGATGCCGAAGATCTTGCAGAGTGGGGCATCGGGAAAATCTTTTGCGTACATCCTCGCGGTTTCAAACATGGGCTATATGTCATTAGATCCGGTAAACAATGGTTGCATTATCACTTAATGTGGTACACTAGAAAAAATATTTTTAAGATAAGGAGACTATATGAAACAAAAAGGAAACGTCGCACTTATTCTCGCAGTAATCCTTACCGTTGGCGCATCATTTGCAGCTGGATACTTTTTCGTCAAATCTCAAAAGAGTGAAGCGCCGATTATTGTTGACGAAAAAATAATTATTACACCCACGATGAATGTATCTCCTACAGGTGGGGTTGTAGCGACGATTTCAGCTGGTCCTACATCGACGCCGAAAGCTGGGCATACTGCAGTTGTTGTGTTTGAGCCGCCACTTGGTGGGGAATTTGCGGACAAAGCAGCGATCCAAACCAAGATCGTGAATCCCTTCCTCGATTATTATGCGGATGAAAACGGTGAAGGATTTCTTGTCAGTCTTAGCATTGCAAAGAATTTACAAGAAAGTAAAACTGCCTACCCATATACAGCAAATGCAATTTTCAAAAATGGCGGGAATAGCGGATTCACCATAGCCAAAACAGACGGCATCATCCCATGGTGGGCGCCGGATTGTATGAAGTGTACATTTTCTGCTGAGTTTAAGACAAAGTATCCAGAGATCGTAAAGCTATACGAGTAAAAAGTTTATTTTTTATCGAATGTTTGATGAAAGCATGAGAGATATCTCTTTCTTGGTGAGTTGGCGTTGTTTTTTATAGATACGTATCGTTGGATGGTCAAAGATAGTAAATGTTTCCTCAGCCTCCTCATCGTTAATTTCGATTGATCCAATACGCGGGTAGTTAGTAAACTCAGCGACTTTTATAAATTCCAATGCGCCATTTTCGAGTAGAGTATAAAAAGCTGCAGAGTATGGATACCTGTCAGACAATCGACGCATGGTATTTCGTACTTTTGGACTATCAAGAACGATGTAGTCGTTTGCAAGAATTTTTTCTATGACCGTGTCGATTTTGTTTTTATCCGGCAAGGTGTAAAAGTTTAGTGAATCAATTGAAAAATTTTTCTTAAGAAGCGGATCTTTGTCATATCGGATAATATTATTCCATTCTTCACGAAGAAGGTTGGATGTATTTGGTACATTTATTGTTATCCATTCTGCCGCTTTAAGACTTGTGTGTGGTGTCGTGTAGATTGAGAAAAACATAGTGCCGTAGAGTACTTGAACGATAAGCAGGGTTTGTATAAGAAATACTGCTATTGGTTGTTTGGTGAACTTTTGGAGAAGGTAGCCAAATCCCAACGCGTAGAGAGGGGAAAGTGGTGCGTTGTAGCGGATGAATTTAAGATAGGTCATTGAGAGAAATATCATAAATCCAAAGGTCCAAATGGCAATGGGTAGTAGGAAAGATTTTCTTTTTTCTTGATTTTGATTTTTCATCAACAACCCTATGCCGAGAGGTCCTAATATTGCCAGCGGTCCAAACGCATAGACTGTTTGAATAAACCAATACCAAAGGTTTGTTTCTAAAAACTGCACAGTCCAATCAAAGCTAAGTTTGCCGGACACAACGTCGGATAAATATCTACTGCGGCTTACGTATCCAGAGAGATCAAGAAATGAATAGGGAGAGGTAAGGAAAAAAAAGGCGATTGCAGAGGCTGTCAAGAGTGTGGTGTGCGCAAGTTTTTGATTGATTGATTGTTTGGAAGACAGAATCAAAAATAATGGAAGCGGAATAAACAGATACCCTGTATTTTTTGTGGCGATTGATAAGCCAAGTGGGATTGCTAGGAACATAATATTTCGTATAGAGGCTTTCATGATATACACATGCATTCGGTACACAAGGAGAGTGAGCAAGAAAACGAGGATACTCTCTGTGGTATAAAAATGTGCAAGTTGGATAAGAAGCGGGGAAAACGCAAAGGCAATAGTAGTCGCAACCGCTATATAGAGAGAAAAAAGTTTGATAGCCAGAATGGAGAAAAGGACAATCGTTGCGGTGGAAATAAATGCTGAAAGATATCTCCCTACGATCGTTATATCTTCTATAGAAGAATTTTTTGTAAACATTGAGGTGGCAGAGAGAAGATACACAGGAAAGCCGTTGTAGTCGTGGAAATTGGGATTAAGGTTGGTAAACCACTGTATACTTTGTGCGCCATTTACAATGAGCGCTTCGTCAGGATGAATCCGATTGCCAGAGTCCCAGTTTAGATTGGTAAAACGAAAAAGAATAGAACTTAAAACGAGTGTAACGAGAATGATAATGTGGAAGCCTCGTGATTTCATAGTTATTTACAGTATACTAAAATATATGAAAGATCGATTCAAGATGATAGCAAGTTCATATTTATTTTTTATAAAGGATGGGAAAATATTACTCTCCCTAAGGAGTCAAACAGGATATGAAGATGGAAACTATAGTTTGCCAGCAGGACATGTTGAGGATGGGGAAGCGCTTACTGATTGTCTTATTCGAGAAACGAAAGAAGAAATCGGCATTGATATCGATAAAAATGATATTTCACTTGTTCATGTCATGCATCGAAAGGAAACGGATATTCGTGTCGATTTTTTCTTTACGACCACCAAATGGGCAGGAACACCCACAAATTGCGAGCCGCAAAAATGTGATGATCTTTCCTGGTTTGCGCTAAATGCCTTGCCCAAAAATACAGTGCCCTACATTCGGTCAGCAATTGAGGGCTGGAGGAAGGGAGAAATATATCAAGAACGTGGGTGGGATTAGATTTTAATTCTATAAATCTTCGTATGTGTTTTTCCATTTTTAAGGTTTGATTGTATAGTAAGTGTTGCGCCAGATATGTTTCTATGTGGCGTGCAGACGCCATGACTGCAGGTGCCAAAGTAAAGATCGCGTGATTCTGTAGATGCTGCCGACGGTGTGATTGAGCCCATAGCTCCTTGTTGTGTCCCACCAGATTTATAGGCGAGTGTATAAGAAATACTTTTGACGTTTGAAAGGTTTTGAAAGGTAACCACGACACTATTGGTATTTCGGGAAAGTCGTGCTTTCGAATATCCGACCGCTGCAGCGACACCTTTGGCAATGGGAGTGCGAACGCGAATTTTTGCTGCTGAAACTGATGGAACTGTTATAAGAGAGAGTGAGACGATAAGAAGGATGAGGAAGCGATTCATAAAAGTATCATAGCAAAAATAGGTACACAAGTGATACACTTCTTTTTAGTAATGAAAAAAGTTGTTATCATAGTTATTTCCGGCGTACTTCTTGGACTTTTAGGAGCGAGTGGGTATCTTTGGTCATATCCAAAAAGCCTTGAGAAACCCCCTGAAAAAATTATCGTTTCATACGCCACATGGAAAGATCCTCTCGGCATCACGTTTTCATATCCTGTGGACGCAATTATCGACAAACATGATGAAGATAAAGAAAATTATATGCATGTCGAAATTACGTCAGCGACACATTCAGGCGGCTTGGTTTTGTGGGCTAAAGATTTACCCAAAGGCGTCACTGATCTTTTATCGTGGGCCAAAAAAGAAACAGCGACAGGATCAGGTGTAATTATCGATACGACGCTTGGCAGGCAAGATGCTAAAAAAATTCTTTTTGGTACGGATAAGGTTAGAATTGGCGTCGTTTATGATGGATTGGTGTTTGAGATAGAGGGAAATTTGGACACAGGAGGGTATTGGAAAGACGTACTGGAAACTACGATTTCTTCATACATTTTTTATCCTATTGAAGAATCAGGTCAGGCGTCTCCACCATCGGATGTCAGTGGTGATACAGGGGTGAGTGTTGATGAAGAAGAAGTATTGGAGTAAATATGTTATACTCCATCTTGTCCTAGGAACAAAGGGTGACCGGTTGGTAGCTTCTTGACGTCCTCAGGGGGAAAGGAAAATCCATATGGCTATAAATTTATTTGTAGGGAACTTGCCTTACAGCATGACCAGTGATGATATGGCACAAGTGTTTGCACCTGCAGGCACAGTTGTATCAGCAAAGGTGATAAGTGACAAATATTCAGGCCGCTCACGCGGTTTTGGATTCGTCGAAATGTCTACCGATGAGGAAGCAAAGAAAGCTATCGAAATGTTTAATGGTAAAGACGTCGATGGTCGCGCACTTGTCGTCAATGAGGCAAAACCTCGAGAAGACAGACCACGCATGTAAATTATGTGTGGAATTGATTTAATGATCAGAAAAACCCCAGCGTACGCTGGGGTTTTTTTGTGGCATAAAATAAAAAAAAGGTATACAATACCACCTAAAGGGGGAATCTATGAATAAAACAATTCTCTGGGGCATAATTATTTTAGTAGGTGTGGCAGCGGGATGGATGTATTTTAACGGCGATCTTAACCTGTATCGTACGAACAGAAAGACATCTCCAAAAACAAGCGAGTCCACACCTCTTGGTGATGGAAGTACAGCGATTATCACCGATGAAGCTTCTATTACAGGTGACACAAAAGGAGGAGTTGGTGATCAATTTCTTTTTACATTTACAGATTCTGGATTTCAGCCGAAAGAACTTACGGTAAAGAAGGGAGACACAGTTTCGTTTGTCAATCAAAGCGCAAGCGCCATGTGGGTAGCATCTGCCGTACATCCTACACATCAAGTGTTGCCAGGATTTGATCAGAAGAAAAGTGTGGGGAAAGGTGGCACGTATATGTATACCTTTGAAAAGGCGGGGACGTGGAAATTTCATAACCACATGGCGCCAGAAATGGTGGGGACAGTCATTGTAAAATAATTTTTTATGGTGTGGGAGTTGGGGTAGAGGGAGGTGTTGGGATTGGTGCACATCTGCCGCTTACTGGTTCTGTACCACGCACAAAGTATTCTGCTTTTCCAAAATAGCACGGTATAGATACTACATTTTCTGGTTTCATAGGTATTTCATCCGGCATATTTTTAAGAAGTTCTACCATAATGTCATGCCAAATTGGAGCGGCCCCCGTAATCCCTGACGTAAGATATGGATTCATGGGGGAGTTGTCATTATTTCCTACCCATACAACGCTTGTATACGAAGGAGTGTATCCAGCTGTCCAGTTATCTCGTTTGTCGTTGGTCGTTCCTGTTTTTACCGCGACAGTTTTGTTTGGTATGACAAGAGACGAGTTTGGACCAAATGCTTGGGATCTGGCTATATTATCAGAAAGAATGTTTGTTAAGATCCATGAAACTTCTGGAGAGACAGCCTGCGTTCCTTTGTCGGGCTTATATTCATCAATAATTTTTCCTGTGTAGTCAGCTACAGTAAGTATCGGCATAAGATCCATGCGTTTGCCGTTATTGGCAAGTGTCGCATATACATTTGCCATCTCAAGCATGGTCACTTCACCGCCACCAAGAGTTAATGAAAGACCATATTGTGATGGATCTTTCCATGAATGAATACCCATTTGTTGCGCCATTTCCATCATTATAGGCAGTCCAATTTTTGCAAGTGTCTTTACTGCGGGGATGTTGTAAGAATTGGCAAACGCTAACCGAAGTGGTACCAGACCATGAAATTTACTATCGTAATTGACAGGTGCATACGTAGGCCCACCGATTTGAGGGAATGCAATAGGACTGTCATCAATAAGGCTGGCGGCCGTCATACCATTTTCAAGAGCCGCAGCATACGTGACCACTTTGATGGATGATCCTGGTTGTTGCATAGAAGTGGTGACATTGACGTTGCCATCGTGCGTCGTATCAAAATAGTCTCGGCTTCCAATCATAGCGATGATCTCGCCGTTTTTTGGGTTTACTACAAGAGCCGCACCATTCCCCACCCAAAGATTGGTAAGCGCATTGATGTGCGTGCTGACAATTGTTTCTATTTTTTCTTGGATAGATAAGTCCAAAGACGTCGTGACCCGAAGTCCACCACGTTCTACCATGCGAGTTCCATATCTTTTTTCTAATAATTCCTTGATGTACATGACAAAGTGTGGAGCTCGAATGGTAATTCGAGGAGTCGCTAGGTTAAGTTTTTCTGCTAGCGCTTCGTTTCGTTCTTTGACGGTAATCATGCCATCTTCTTCCATCCTTCGAAGTACTTCACGTTGGCGGATATATGCTTTTTCTGGATGATTGCCAAATGGTGAGTATTCGCTTGGGGCTGCTGGAAGTCCAGCAAGAAGCGCTGATTCGGCAAGGGTAAGTTGACCAACTGATTTTCTAAAATACGTTTGGCTCGCAGCTTCTATACCCCAAGCAGTGCCGCCATAGGGAACTTGATTGAAATACATCTCAAGAATTTGTTCTTTGGAGTATAGCCGTTCGGCCCAAAAGGCTAAAATGAGTTCTTTTGTTTTTCTTACCAGATTGACATCAGAGGTAAGAAGTGCAGATTTTATGAGTTGTTGGGTGATGGTAGATCCCCCCTGTATGCGTTTATTGATAAGAATTTCTTTGATGGATCGAAATATGGCTCTTGGAGAGAATCCTAAATGTGTATAGAAATCACGATCTTCTATAGCAATCGTTGCGTTAATGACGTTTTGCGGGATACTTATAAGCGTAACTGGTGTACGATTTTGATCCGCATAGATTTCGTAGAGTATGCGGCCATTTTTATCAAATATTTTTGTGGAAACTTCCAAGTCGCGTTGTGTTAGAAGTTGTGGATTTGGTAATGTTTTTAAAAATAACCACATATTATATGGAAGTAAGACAAATAAAAGTGTCAGCATGATTCCCGTAGCAAACGATTGCATATGAAGCGTTTTCGTCGTACTTTTTTGTATTTCAATAGTTGGGGTGGGCGTAATGATGACACGGCGTTTTTTAGGGTTTAATTTGGGAATAGTAAAGTGCGGGATCCTGATGGGAGGCAAACTCAGAATAAACGTTGGGATATGGATTGTAGGAAAATGAAGAGGAGGCAGTGTTACTTTGGGGAATGTAAACGATCGCGTGAAGTGTCTACCCTGTTTTTTCTTTACTATACGCCTTTTTTCTGTCACCCAATTTTTTGATGCTGAGGTAGTCTCTTGGTAGAGTGTGTTGATAATAGTCGCGACTGTTTTTGGGGTTTTAATAGCAAATTGTCCTACGTGTTTAACCCCGTCACCTATGGCGACAAGAGCTGTAATCGTAGTTATTACCAAAGAGATAGTATGTGACAAAAGCCATGAAAAGAACGAAAATCTATTGCGGGGCGTCATATCGGGATTTTATATCATTTCTATAGGATAAACACAAGGAGTAGGCGAGGGAACGAGGGATTTATTTTAGGGTCTAGAGTACTTTAGAGCGGATTTTCTCTAAAATTCTTGAGCAAACTCTGAT
>ERZ1292629.795-Hain-H43-01um-R1-795-length-34454-cov-10_pt1 | contig 34454 bp, 44 predicted proteins | sample MGYA00564399_ERZ1292629 | MGnify/ENA primary metagenome ERZ1292629 (study PRJEB36523, sample SAMEA6512636) | groundwater metagenome | collected 2019-01-08 | study: AquaDiva: Metagenomics assemblies of 32 groundwater samples
ATTGTATATTTAAACTTGTTTATTGACTAGAATTTCTTATTTGGGATGTAGCCGCTTAAAGTTATCAATTACACAATTCAAATAGTTTATTTAGAATAATAATTTATGCACTCTCAGCAGGATTATATGGGGCATGCAATGGAAACCAATCAAATTGTCTTGCTTCATCAGCAGATTCATCAATTGCATTATACTCCTCTCTATTTCCGTGAAGAATCAAACTATTCCATCCTCTAGATTTTATTTTCCAAGTATCAAAAATATTAACAATTGGATCGCTATTTATTCTATTAAGAAGTTCAATTCGTCTTATTCTTCCTTTTTCTCCTTCTCGTTCTCCAGTTACTGTTCCTCCTCTCTTATGAACTTCTATTTTATTTTGTATACCTAAATGTAAAATAGAACAAGAAGATGCCCAATTTATATTAGTTACGTTTGCATAAACTCCTCCGATTGTATATCCTTTTTTTTTGTCGGTTTGTCCAGGCATCAAAGGTTTATGAACTCCTAAAGCACCAATAGCAAATCTATGTTTTATCAAATTATTCACTAATCCAGATTGAGCATTAATTGTAGATATTCCTGCATCCAATCCTCTATAATCTTTAAACTCTTCAGTTTCTCTTCCAAATATTTCTGCAACATCCAAAACTCTTTCAGTTGGTAAAAAGAATGAAGTATCGCAATATTCTCCAGTTGGGCGGGATAACAAAAATAGTGGACGTCTTATTCCTCTAAATTGCGCAGACTCTCTAGTTTGTTCTGTGGTAGGTCTAAAATCTCCTTCTCCATAGCCCCAGATTTCGCCCCTAGGAGAAACATACATCCAAGAAGTCTTTGCATTCGGAGCATATTCCTTAAACCACTTTCTATTATCTGCAGAAAGGACATCACATAATCCTGCAAACTCGCTTTCAGGCATTCTAAGATAATCCCTCAATCCCCACTTTGGAACAGACAATTCCACGTCCCTTGCAAGAGCAACCTTTTCATTATCATTCATATTACTTTTTCAGAATTAGGCTTCCGAAGGTCCAACACCTCTCTCCTACAATAAACATGCTATTTTTAAATTCTTCGGTAAATAAAATTTATAGATTATTTCCTTCGAATAAAAATAATATCTTCATCAGTTCCAACTGATTTTCTTGCAGATTCGAATAATTCTCTCGAAATTGCTAAATTTGGTTGAGGATTATTCAATCCTTGATTATGAACATAAACATTTTTTTCATCATATCCTACAATAGGTACAAAATGCCCAACAAATTTATCACTCCCTTTTATCTTTCCCCAATCAATCAAAATAATAGCCAAACAATTTTCATTCAGTTTATTCAATATCTCTTTCAACTCTATTTTTTTCTCATTCAACTTCACACCATATTTCACGCATTCTTTCTTAAACCTCTCTTCCTTCTCTTCAGCTTTTTCTAAATTAGTTTCTCTTTTATAAAAATCCAATTTATAATTTTCAGGGTTAAATCCTAAAGATTTAGTATAAAACTCGGTTTTGAATCCTAATTCAGCAGAAGATTTTGCAATAGCAATACTCCAAGTTGCTCCGCTTTCTTCAGGTTCAATTAATTTCTTTAATTTATCAATAGAATGCTTTTCTCCAAGATATTCTAAAACCATCTTTAATGCCACAGGCCCACAATCATTCTTTTCAATCTGTTTATAGAACGGAATATCAAACATTATCCTAGGATTTAATTCCTGTTTTAAATATTTTAAAATATCCTTCGCAACAAACTTCCAAAATTCTATTATCTCTCTTGCCTGTTCAACTGAAATCTTAAATCCCTTATAATTTGCTCCATGCCTTATCGACTTGAATCTGTCAAGTGAATTCAATTTTACCTTTTGTTCACTCGTCAAAAAATTTAAATCTTTCAAAATCTCCATAGAAACATCATGATTTTGAGGATTATATCCTTCCATCCACCACAAAGCATCTCCCATTTGCCTAATTGCTTCATAACTCTCTCTAAAAATAGTCGTTGCACTCTTCTCATTTATATCGATAGCCAGAGCAACCTCCGAAGTATTCTCAGAAGATTCTATTAAGGACAAAGCACGATTTTTATCAGAGCTTACTTTTATTATTTGTTTTGAATTAATCAACCTTAATATTCTCTCATCTTTCATATATTAACCTCCAAAAATCCAGTTAATACAATTCCATTAGCAATATTATTAAAAACATTTAAGTCAATATTATTTCTATTAAATTCATGTATCTGTATTTTTCTTCCAATTGCTTTTTCAAATTCATCAAGTTGCCTTAGTCCAATAGCTCGGTACTCTTTGAACTCTTCTTTTTCTATAGCGATATCAATATCCGAATTTGTTGTGTCCTCTCCTCTTCTAAAGCTACCAAAAATAACCATTGCCTTGGGGTTTTCATAAATTTCATTCAGAAATTCAACCAATCCAGATTGATAAATGAAATTCAAATTATACACTATTTTATTCTTAGCAAATCCCCAGTTTTCTCTATTTGCTTTTATTCTCCATATTTTTGATAATCTTTCAATTAAAATAAATCTCACAGATTCTAATTCTGTCAATATTGCCCCAACATTAGCTTTAGCAACTCCTGCTTCCTTTGCAATATCGCTCAAGCTAAATTCTTTCTCTGGAAATCTATACAAAACTTCTAAAACTTTCTGAATTCCAGTTTCTACATAAAATCTCTGATAATCTTTAATCACTCGTGGTTTCTTCATATAACATATGTTATATAGTAGAACTATATAAATCTTTCCTTTAACTAAACTATTTCATATCTAATTGATTAGAAAACCATTTTCTATTTTTAATCGAAAATGCAACAACTTCATAGGGTTCAGCATCTCTTGCATCCGGATGTGCTATTAATTTGAAAGTATCTTCTTCTGCACTACTTTCTCCTCTTTTAGCAACAATTTCCAAATAGTCACTTCCTATCAAATTAATCATATATCTTCTTTCAAAATCACTAGGAATTCCGCCAATATGTAGAAAAGGAATTATGTTAGTAGTAAACCTTCTAGCATCATATTCCTCAATAGGCTTTCTTATCAACCCAGATTTTATTTGTTTAAATTCATCAGAATTATATTCAAATACTTTCCATAATCCGTTCTCTTGTAGACTTTGTTTCGGGCCAAAAAAATATGCACAATACTCGCATGGCTCTCCAACAACACTAAGTCTTCCACCAAAAGGAAGCATAAAATCTACAGCACTCTCCCTGCTTCCTTCCGCATCCCCAACATTCATTCCCTCAGCAAACCACCAAAATTGGTCAATATGATGGATTACTGCTCTATCTCTGTCTCTTCTTTCAATCCGTTGAAATAGAGTTTTACATTCTGGCATAAATATATCTTAAAATAACCAGTTTAAAAATAAATATGTCCTTTAAAATATATAGAGAGGTTTGAATAACACTCCAATTTAATAATATTAAGAGGGTTTTCAAAGCGATTCTTAGAGGATTTTGGGGTTTTTCCAAATCCTCTATAACTAAACTTCCTTACTATGTTTCCACATAAAATCAAAATACGCCTTATAGGCCTTAGCCGCAGCGGCGTTCTCAATAATAATTCCCTCTGGCTCGTCAGTCCAAATTATAATTGCAATCTTGTCTCCATAGATATTAGTCACGGCAGGACTTTCAGATAAGTTAGGAAGATAAGAATAATGAGTCGTCTTATTATCTAATTCCTTTCTGTCCTTTCTTATTAATAACTGCGTCTTTATTCCCTTTTCTTTTTTCATTCTATCAAACTGATAAGCAAAATCCGGCATCCTCTCAGAAAATTGTCCTTCACTTCCAAAAACAAAATTATCTTTTCCAGTTCTAATTATATCCAGAAACACTGACTTAACTCCCTTAATTCCCTTAAACATTCTCACCTGCCCCTCAATCTTTTGTGCCTTATGTCTTTCCTGCAATTCTGGCAATATCGCCTGAACATCTTCCTCCTGCTCTTTCAAATAATCAAGTATCCTCCGAGGTCCTACTGCCTGAAACCACTTTATCTCTCCTACCATTGCATAACTTACAAATCCCTTTTCCTGTAACAATTTAAGAGCATTGTAAGCACTGCTCCTATCAAGCTTAGCCAACTTAGATATTCTTCCAGCTTTGCATGAACCATTATCATTCAAAGTCAAATATACTTTTATCTCATTTCCTGAAAGTCCGATTTTCTCAAGTGTTTTTGTTACATCCGTCATATTCAGTCAAACGCCTAGAGCTATTTAAGTCTTGCTTTGTTGTAGATTTTTCGTCTACAAAATATTTTCTTTGAAACTATATTTTATTTAAAGCCTCTAAAGTTATCTATTTTGATATCTTTATACCTATTAAATAAGAATTCACAATACCCATAAATAGCTTTCTTTCCCATTTACTATTAGTTTATAAATACATGTTAAATAGGAAAGAAAGGTTTATAAACCTCAATAGACAGGTAAAAGTATGGAAAAGGAGAAACTAAAACAAGTCATAATAGACCAGCAAGAACTATTCAGTCAAAAGAATGATTTAATAGAAAGAGACATTCCTTTAGAGAGTTATTTAGCCCATGACGAAATAATTATAATCACCGGAATAAGAAGGTGTGGGAAGAGTTCTTTACTGAGCATAATTTCCAAACTACTCAAATATAAATTTATTTATCTAAACTTTGATGATATTCGATTATCTGACTTCAAAGTAGAAAACTTTGAACAAATCGAAGAAATAGTTTCAGAATATCGCGGAACAAAAGATAAAATAGTTTATCTACTGGATGAAATACAAAATGTTTCTTTATGGGAAAGATGGGTAAACAATCTATACACCAGAAAAATTAAGGTATTCGTTACAGGTTCAAATTCATCTTTATTAAGCTCAGAGATTTCAACATTTTTAACAGGCAGAAACAAAGTAATTCAATTAACTCCTTTTTCATTTAAAGAGTTTCTCTTACTAAAAAATATTAACCTCAAATTTGAATCCACTCACGAGAAAAGAGAGATATTCCAAGCATTTACTGAATATTTTGAGAATGGAGGATTTCCATTAGTCATAAAAAACGAGGATTTATCTCTTTCTAAACAATACTTTGAGGATATCTTAAACAAAGACATAGTCAAAAGATATGGAATAAGAAAGATAAAAGAACTTAATGATTTAATAGTTTACTTATTCTCAAATGTTAGCAAGAGATATTCATATTCAACTTTAAAACAAGTTTCAAGTATAAAAAGTTTAAGCATGATTAATAATTATATAAAATATCTAAAGGATGTTTTTATTGCTTTTACAATAAATAGGTTTGATTACTCAATAAAAAAACAAAATGTTTCTTCATCTAAGTTTTATGTTTCAGACAACAGCTTTCTAAAGACAATTGCATTTAATTTTTCAGAAAACTTTGGGCAGAGATTAGAAAACCTGGTTTTTGTAGAATTAAATCGCAGAAAATTTAATATTTTTTATTATTCAAATAAAAATGAATGTGACTTTTTAATAAAAGAAGGACTAAAGATAACTCAAGCAATTCAAGTTTGTTTAAACATTGATAATCCTACCACAAAAAAGAGAGAAATTGATGGTTTAATAGAAGCAATGAAAGAATTCAAATTAAATGAAGGATTAATCTTAACATTAGACAAAGAAGACGAAGTAGTTCTAGATAACAAAAGAATAATTATTAAGCCAGTTTGGAAATGGCTATTGAGTAAGTAGATTTTTATGTAGTTACCAAGAAAAATGTTCAGTAGAGTCTCGTTCTAATTTTTCTCTATACTCCCTCAATCTTAATCTTACATATCCTGCACTAACTTCTTCTTTGGCTCATCCACTTTTTGCACATGCCTCACGTCCTTTTACATATTTTTCAAGTCTTCTTAATTTTTCATTGCTTTCATCTATGAATATCGCACTTCGATATTCCCTCATTTTCTTCCTCCCTCCATCAAAACTTCAATCAGATTTATAGCAGAATAATTATCTATCTCTCTACCAGAATATTCAAGTTCACTACCCCAAGAAATCCCTTTCTCACAAAATATTGCTGAAGGATTATAGTCTCCAGAATTATGTATTCTTCTTCCCATTTCTGCATCGATTTTTAGCAAAAGCCCTTTGTTAAACAATCCCTGTTCTTTCTTATCTAAACCCCAATCTGGGCAATAAAATCCCTTTTTTATAACTCGCCTAAGATTTTCTATCATCTGAACATTCTTAAATTTAAATAACCCTGCTTCCAATGGTCCGTATCCGCAACCGCAAGCACATTTTCCTCTTCTTTTAATTAAATACAAATCAGAATTAACATTTTGTTTATCTAAAAGTAAATGTAAACTAGTTTCAACTCTATCATCAGCACCATTAGGGGTATATTTTCCTTCAGCCAATAATTTCTTTTCAGGATATTCTTCTCTAAATCTTGTCAATCTTGTCGCAACTCTTTCAACAAGTTCTCTCTGCAAATTTTCAGGAGAAAATTCATAGAAGTTTAGTTCACTCATTTCAATCCTCCAAGTTTAGTTTCCAATTCTCTAACTTTTTCTCTGTCTCCGATTATCTTGGCTATACCTAGTGCATCTTCTATTAATTCCCCTCTTTCATAATGGACTATTGCAATCTGATAATTTAATCTCTGCAGTTCATTAGAGTACTCTTTATTTTCTTTTTTAATTAGTTCAGCCACTTCTTTGTGAAAGTCTCCCAAGGACTTCCAGTATCTTTGTTCATCTGGTTTCATCGTCTTCCTCCGAAAATCTGCTCTATCTCTTCCTTCGCTTCCTCTAAGTTTCCAGATGAGTGTATAATATTCTTGATTACTTTGCCTTTTTTGTAGAGCTCTTTCATGTCTTCACTCTTGTCTCCATAGTCTCCCCTTATTGTTCCCCTCTCCGCATCTTTAGAGTTTGTTGCCCCGCAGATTTTCCTTAGCTTTTCCGTTGCATTTTCTCCTTCTATTAAGAGAGCTATGCAAGGCCCTTCAGTCATATAGTCTATTAGTGCTTCGAAAATTCTAGGATGTTTTTCTTTTATTTCTGCTCTGAATTTCTCGGCGTTCCATCTTTCCATCCAGATTTTCTTTTTTTCAGTTATTTCTAGTCCAGAGTCTAGAATTCTCCGTATGCATTCTATTGTAAGTCCTCTAGCTACCCCGTCTGGTTTTATCAGTGCCAGAGTTATCTCGGTTAGTTCTTGTTCCATCTTATTAGTTCCGAGAAAAAAGACTATTTAGATATCTGTTGTAGAATATTCTACAACAGAATATTATATACTCATTTTCGTGTCCGTTTTTATGGAATGGAGAAACAAACACAATGCAAATGAGAACAAGAAAGAAGATAGTAGAAGGAAAGATAGAAGAAGTTTATGCAGGACATAGAGAAAGAAGTCTAACAAGAAGATATCCCTCTCTAACTCTCTGGGCAAGAACAGATAAAGGACACGAAGTCTGGCTAGGAACAGGATACAACGACTCAAGAACTGCGGAATACAGAATGAGAATGTTAAAAGAGCAGAATCAACATCTTATAGGAAAAACCATAAGATATGACTTAAAATCAAATCCCTGGACTTTATCTGAAATAGGATTTCTAAGAAGAGATTCCGAAGGCATCGAAGTAATACTAAAAATTCCTTATCAAACTGAAAGGAGGCCAGAATATGGAACAGCAACAAATTAAACAAAAAATTGCAGAGCTAAAATCTCAATATCTAAGATTAGCACTATCTTGTAGAAGCGCAGGCATAAGAGTTAATCCTCAAACAATAAACTCCTATCAAAAAGATATTGCTCAGCTCGAAGCCCAAATTCAATAAACGCAGAATGGAAAACCGAGAAGAATATGAGCGATGTAAAAATAATCAAGAAAGACTAAGGACAGAAATAAGAAATCAAATTAGCGCAGAACATTGTCTAGGAGGATATCAAAATTTGAGTTATTCTGGAAGGGAATTAGTAGATTTTGTTGCTAAACTTCGGCTTGATGAATTAAATAAACGCGGAGGAAAAATATGATTAGCCAAGATAGAATCATAAGTTCTGAAGATTTAAGATGGAGAACACTTCAAATGTTATTTCCAAATCTTTCTGCACTAAATCAAGTTGTAGAAAATACTGATTGGCATAATGAAGACGTTTTAACTCATACCAGAAAAGTAATCATTGAATTAGAAAACGTAATTCCCTCCTGGCCAATTTTAGAAAAACAAATTGGAAGATACACTCGTGCGAATCTTCTTCTAATTGCAGGAGCATTTCACGATGTTGGAAAAAAACAAACTCTACATTACGAAAACGGAAAAACTAGTTGCCCAGGACACGAAGAACTAGGTGCTAGAATGGCAGAATCTGACTTAGATATATTAGGATTATCATCTGGAGAAGAATCAGGAGTTCTCAATTTAATTAGACATCATGGAGAGATTCACAAAATTACAAAACCCATAAATCCTGATTGGATAAGGCAATATCAAGAACTCAGTTTCAAATGTCCAATTTTAGAATTAACTTTTCTAGGGTATGCAGATACAAAAGCAAGTAGACTTGCAGAAACTCGCCAATCAGATTACCAAATGAGAATAGCCAGATACGAAGAGATATTTAATGAGTTGAAAGGAGGTGAAGAAAAATGAGTAAAAAAATCAGTAGAGATATCCAAATAAAGAAGGCAATTTTGCAAGGGGATTTTAGAAGAGCTTTAAGCCTAACCAGACATGATGCTGGAGAATCTTGGAGAGCATGTCTAAATGAATACGAAAACTCTCCTTACAACATAGGTAGATCGTTTAGAGGTACAAGAGGAAATAAACATGAAGAGTTTGCACTTGCAAGTCTATCATACACTGGAGATGAACCTGAGAATGAGAGACAGCTAAAATTAAAATCTGCAAAGATATATAACCAAATAAGAAGCAGAGAACTTGGGGGCGGAGAAGCTCTGCAATATCTCTGGGATAATTACAAATTACCTTTTGAAAGATGGCAACAACTAGATATAATGGATCTCTTATTGGAAAGTGGTAGAGCACGAGCCAAAAGCGAAATCGCCTCTATGATCTATAGTTCCTTTAAAAGGAAAGTCTCTGCATAACAAAACGTCTGCTTCTCGTTAAAGCTAATTCTTAATATTTATCTCCATCCTCATCAATCAACAGAAACCTATATAAACCATAGGTTTACATATATAAACTATAAGTATACATAGGAGCACAAGAAAATGAAAGACATAACTTCAAACGAAATGAAATTTATCCTTACTATACTTAAAAGTCCGCAAGAAGAACTAAACGCAAGAAATATCTCCAAACTAATTAATATTAGTCCGATGGGAGCATTAAAGATAGCCAAAAGACTTCAGAAAGAAAATATTATCTCTTCAAGAAAGATAGGCAAAGGAATTTACTATTATTTAAACTTAAATGAGGAATATGTAATAAAATATCTAAAATTTTTATTGCACAGAGAAGCAGAGCAAGCTACTCCTTATATACGAGTCTGGTTATATGAGCTAAAAAAAATTAAAAGCTCGGAAGGAGTCATTTTATTTGGTTCTGTATTACATAAGGAAAAAGAAGCAAGAGACATTGATGCATTAATAATAGTTAATAAAAAAGGCTTTGATTCTGTAAAGAAAGAAGTTGAGGAAATTAACTTAATAAATATAAAAAAGGTACACCCCCTTTATCAAACTAAAGCAGATTTAAAGAAACATATAAATGAAAAGAATAAAGTAATACTTAATGCTGTAAAAGGAATATATGTATCTGAAGAAGATAATCTAATCGAGGCATTGAAAAGATGAGTCATGCAAAAAATAAAGTAGACTGGTGTTTAAGAAAAGCAGAAAATGAGCTTAAAGAAGGAGGAAAGCACAGAGGACTAATTGAAATTAATCCAGATAAAAATAAAATTCTTGAGCATATGCAAAAAGCAGAACATAATTTAAAGGCAGCAACTGAATTTTCAAAAATAGGATATTCAGATTGGTCTGTAAGTGCATTCTTTTATTCTTCATATCAATGCTTTCTTGCAATCGCTTTAAAGTTAGGATATGAATCAGGAAATCAAGAATGCACATTCGCCTTAATAGAGTATCTTATTGAAGAAGGCAAGATAAAACTGGATAAAAATTTACTTGATAAGCTATATTTACTCGATATTCAAAGAAATAAAGATTCTCCTACGGGCGTAGATATAAGAGAAGAATACCAATATGGGACAAAATTATCTGTTGATGAAAATTTATATCTTGAATTATCTGAATTGTCCAATAAAATATTGTTAGAAACTAAAGAAATAATTAGAACATAAACTATCTCTTGAAAACATAACCCTCTAACTCTTCTTCACTCATATGCTTCGCAGATATTTTCATAGCAGTATCAACTGCCAATTTTCCCTCAAGAATGTGCTGTGAAGCAGAATATAATTTTCCAGCCAACTGATTTCGTCCTCTCAAACTCAAATCAGCATCTGCCTGTCTTGCTAAATCTTGAGCAAGATAATTAAGAAATTCAGCAACTTTGTCATAGCGTATATGTCCAATATCTCGTGCTAATTTCTCTAAACTTCCCCCATATCTCTCAATTCTTATTGGATGTTTCATATTAAGCACAAAAACTTTGAACTCTTGAAATTTCGGCATAACCTCCTCGCTTACTTTCCCTAAAAATATAATTTATTGCTCTTCTATCTAACATTTCAGATATCCTTTCTCGTTCAATACTACCTAATATTTCCATCATCCTAGAAGTATCATTATTTTCAAAACAATTCCCTAATTCTACCATCGGATTATACTCTCCAAAATCTTTAACCAATTTTTTCTTTTTTCTCCCAATTGGAGCCAATCTACCTTGATATGCTCCTTCAAATTCAGTTCTTCCATCATTCTTATATAAAATATAAACTGAGCTATCTAATATAGGGTCAGGCGAGAGTTTCCAAAAAACTAATCTTTTATTTTCCTTAAGTCCAAAAACAATTTTTCTTTCTTCAGGGCAGTTAACTCTCCAATTATCCATCATTACTCCTACAACTCGTCCATCCTCAAAACTTCTAATCTCTCCTCTAAACCTTCTATCCTGATTTCTATGCTGATATTGCCCGTTAATTAAAAATTCTTCATATTTATTCATAAAAAATTTTAGAAAGTTCACTTTAAAATAATATACAATATCTAGAATATAGAATTACAGAGAATTCTGATAATCGTGTCATCCTTCCGCAGAATTCTCTGGACAGGGAACTCTGTACCAAACATGATACAACCAACAGAATTCCCTGTATCTAGCAGAATTTATTTCTTGTCAATTTCATAAATAACATCAGTTTGTCCTCTTTCTCGTCTAACAAAATGTTTTCTAAATCCTCTAACCTGGCATGTACTTAAAAAGTTTTCAAATTTTCTTTCACCATACCAATTTTCCCAATATCCTTTGCAGTTTTTTATTTTCATATCCCATGGACTCAGAGGAATTGGTCTCTGAAAGAAATCTATCAATACCATCTCCGATGCCACTCTAACTGCTTCTGAAACAGCAGATTCGTACGATGGAAGATGCTCAAGTATATGTTTCAATAACACAGCATTAAATGAACTATTTGGGAATTCTAAATTTTGAGCATTTCCTTTAACGAATCTTGCAGTTGGATGTCTTTTTCTAGCTACCTTTAACATAACTTCACTACCATCAAGACCCGTATAATTAATATTCAGACCATGTTTCTCATATCCACTTAGTTCGGTGGCAGGTCCACAGCCAACATCAAGAATACTTCCTGGTTTTCTTCTATCTAGAATTTCTCTCAATTTTACTCTTTCAGCACTCTCTGCATTAGACAGATGATCTATTAGTTTATTCAATTGTTCTCTAGGAGCATGACTCCAATAATTATTAGGCTTTGCAGAACTATCTTGATATCTCAAAGACCAGAACATCAATCTTAAATCCATAAATGATAAATTAATCATTTAATTTCTGTCAATTAATCATTTAAAAAATTATAGGTTCTAGAAAAATTAAGAATTATCTAGCAGAATCAGCTTGCTTTTCAGTCTCATTTCTCTTACCACAAGCATAACTTTCCATATTATTATCTGATGCTTTGATTATTTCCTCTGCAAGAGTTTCATGCATTTTCTTTTTCTTTCCAAAAGCCTTAGCATAAGCTCCTAGAACCATCCATCTAATAGCCAAGTTAATTCTTCTAATTGGTGAACAATCAACTGCTTGAGGATATCTTGCTCCAGCTTGTTCAATAACTGTAATTTCATCCCTTGGTGAACCATTATTTATTGCATCAGCATAAACTTGAATTGGATTCTTTCCAGTTTTTTTACCAATTATCTCAAGCGCTTGCATTACTGTTTTCATATTTCTATTATATTTTCCAGATGCCCAAGAAGTAATTACTTTATGCTTTCTTCCAGAGTGTCCAGGAACTTGCAATCTATTTGCCAATCTTTCAATAAGATTAACATTCAACTTAGACAATTTAGTATCATTTCTTTTTCCGTATGACTTAACAAGTAACTTAGGAGCAAAATTCATGAATGGCTTAAGAGCATCATCGGTTATAACAATATTAGAAACGTCATATATATCAAATAATTTAAATTGAACCTGTGCCATTTTAAGCTGCTAATCCTCCAAGATATGCTCTTCCTAATGTTGTTAACTCATAATTAGTTCTATTATCTCCCGCGAAAAGTGGTTTGCTTTGTACAAAAATTCCCTTTGCCTCTAATGATTTTCCAATTTCAATTGCTCCAACACTAATACTCTGTATTCTTTGACCTGCCGCGAGTTCAGTACACACTATTCTTGCCAAACATTCTCTTTCTATCTCTGTCAAATCTTGTAAATTAACCATCATCTTCTTCCCTTCTCTATCTTACCTTTCCAAAGTAATCTCAAAGGTTGTTCATTTACTTTAATTACTGCGAATCTAATTCCTGGAATATCTCCCTTCTGTCTTCCAGATCTTCCTCCAATTCTTTCAATAATAACTTCATCGTGTTCATCTACAAATTTTTGTGCTAAGTTTCCTGGAATAAATGCTCCAACAGAAATATTATTTTTAATCAACTGAACTTTGCAACACTTTCTCATAGCAGAGTTTGGCTGTCTTGCTTCTTTTTGGAATTTAGAAACTACAATACCTTTTGCTTGGTGTGCTCCCTCAAGTGGGTCAACCTTTTCTTTCAAATTCAAAACTCTTTGCTTGTAAGACTTCTGGCTCCATCTAAACTTTCGGCTAGACTTCATCATTTTTCTTCCATTCATTAATCCCATAGTAAAATTCCTTAGAAAAAGTGCTTTTTAAATCTTTAGCCCATTCGGGCTAAGAACCATAAGAATTTTTAAAATTCTTAGGACATCGTAAGTTTTAAGATCGCACTTTAAGCTATTTTGATCTCCACCCCGTAAGTATCCTTAATTATCCTCGCCAATTCTTGTTCTCTTCGTCTATTTCTTCCAATTAATGCCGCCTTACTCTGGCTTCCAGCGTTAACAACCAAAACATTATCCTTATATTCAGCGTCGTTAAATTGTAAAGGCGAAACTAAATCTTGAATAAACTTTTTTATCTTGTCAATATTATTTGCATCTCCGTCGCTCTGTTCAATAATTCTAATTTTTTTCCCAATCTGTTCACTTATATATCTTAAATTCTGACTTCCAACTCCAATCGCTTGTGAAATAAATCCTCTAGGAACTGCAAAAATAATAGCATTATTATAATTATAACATTTAGTAGTCTTAACTCTCGATACTTTGTCAAGAAGATTAATGTACCTCATTGTTTGCATGTCGATAGTTGTCATACTAATAAACTCCTCTTACTAATCTTCTTCTCCATCCAGTGCGAGGTATTTCACGAGCAGTGGTTGAATATCTAGAATCATAGGTTATAACTTTCTCTTGAGGCATTACTTCTTGAATTCCTCTCAAACCAATATGCTGTCCATTAATAAAAAAACCAGAAGGAGTATACACAAGTCTACCAGTTATGCACTTACCTCTAAAAGTATCATTCAACTGAACTTCAGAACCCACTAATCCTCCAGAACTCCATTGTCTATCTCCTCCAAATCTTAAATGATGTGATAATCTTTGTTGTGCACTATGTCTTTTGCTCATTTTAGAAATCCTTATTCCTTTTTCTTAGATTTTTTAGCTTCTAAGTCTTTATTTACCAACGGCCCTGTAACCTTAACAAGCAGTCCAGGAAGTCCAGTTCCAACTGGTATTGGCTGATTCAACAAGATATTTTCAATAACCGACTTTAATTCATCTCTTCCACCTTGGATAGTTGCATTAACGAATTGCTTATCGGGAGTCTCGAATGTAGCTCTTGCAAGGATACTTGCCTTGTCAGAAATTATTCCCATTCTTGTTACTCCCTTTACAACTCCAGACGAAGTCATTGCATCAGCGACGAACTTCAAGTGTCTTTCATTAATATCAAGACCCTGACTATCTAGGACTTGCTTAATTTCATTTACAATAGTCTGTCTTGCAGCTTCAATTCCTAATACAGAATACACGTCGTGAATGTCATTAGATTTAACTTTAGTGATATCTATTCCTTTAACTTCAATGATATCCTTAAGATTACTTCCTGCCGTTAATACAACATAATCTCCATCTCTCTTGCTTACAATAACTTGAGTAATTCCCTTAATTCCAGAGATAATAGTTTCTTTCATTTTCTCTTTAAGCTTGTATATTTGTCTATATTCTAATTCTGAAACATTTACAATTATTTTCGGATCATTACATTTAACCGAAAATCCTTTTTCATGCAGTCTATCTGCAACTTTCTGAGCTCCAGCATGAATACTCTTCAACGCTTTAGCATCCAGGATAATCTCAATTTTCTTTCCAGCAAAATCAATTTTAACTTCAGAAGCAATTTCTTTCAACTTAACTTCTTTTATTTTTTCTGCAACAACTCTAGATTCTTTTTCATTATTACTTTCTTTATCTAGATAAACTTCCATCAAAGGTGTTGAAGGAGTCTTTCTTGCATCCAAAATTTCAATTAATCTTGGTAATCCAGCAGTGATTTGCATTTGAGAGATACCTGCAGAGTGGAACACATTCAAAACCATCTGTGTTGAAGCTTCTCCAAAACTCTGTGCAGTTAGAACTCCTGCAGCCTCTCCTGGAACCATGTTATCATCCTTCAAATGTAATTTACTAACATCCTTCCCATCATCACCATATGCAAATTGAATAATATTTTCTGAAGCATCTCTTACTGTTCCGTCATATTCTATCTTCAAGTCTTGTAACGCAGAAACTAATCTTCTATACAAGTATCCCGATTTAGGAGTTCTCAACGCAGTATCCATAAGTCCATCTCTTCCAGTCATTGCTCCAAAGAAGAATTCATCAGGCTTCAATCCTTTCAAGTATGACGATTTAATAAATCCTTTTGCTTCTGGACTCATATCGTTTTTCTTATAGAACGATAATGTTCTACTAGTGTAACCAAAATCAATTCTTTTGCTTCTCAATGCCTGTTGTCCAACACAACATGCAATCTGCGTAATATTTAACATACTTCCTGCAGCTCCCGAACCAATCATTTTCATTGCAGCTCCATCGGCTGGGAAATGTTGCTTAACAACTTTTCCTGTTTCAGATCTAACTTCATTCAGAATTTGTAATATTTTAATTTCTCTAGACTCTTCCATAGTTCTTCCTGGCAATGGGTCAAGAGTTCCATTCTTATACGAATCAATTATTTCTTCAGTTTTCTTTTCAGCATTAACTACAATATCATCAGTCATTTTCTTTATCTTATCAGTGATATTTAAATCATGAATAGAAATAGTATATCCTTTTCTTGTCAAATAAACAGTTCCAAGTAAAAATGCCTTATTCAATACATCAACTGCAATTTCTCTTCCAAATTCTCTATCCAAAACTTTTACCATTGGTCCATCTTCAGTTCCAAATGAATTTCCACTGACAAGTTTATCTGGAATCTTTATGCTACTTCCTTTAGGAATAACTTGTCCAAATACATCATTTCCAGAAATCTCCTTAGTCTTTATGGTATTCATAATTCCAGCATAATATAATATCTGATCTGCTTCAGATTTAGCCATAGTATCAGAACTCATCAAATAAGCTCCAGTAACTGCATCAGAGATTGTTCCAATTAAGTTAATATTATTCTTAGACGAAATAATATTAGCATTTACATTCAATAAATTCATAGATTCAGCTCTTGCTTCTTCATTCTGAGGACTGTGAATGTTCATTTCATCTCCGTCAAAGTCAGCGTTATATGGGAAAGCCGCAGCCGGGTGTAATCTAAATGTTCTATTTGGTAATACTCTTACATAATGGGCCATCAAACTCTGTTTGTGAAGTGAAGGGTGTCTGTTAAACAATACAATATCTCCATCTCTCAAATGTCTCTCAACTCTATATCCCGGAACTAATTCATTACAAATTTCTTCCATTAATTCTTTAGTAATTCTTTTTCTCTTCCCATCAGGTCTGACAACATAATTTGCTCCAGGATACGTATCTCCAGTCTTTACAAGTTCTTTCATAGTTTCCAAATTCAAAGTTGTAACTGTCTCTGAAACAGTAATAATTTTTGCAACTTGGAATGGAACTCCAACTTCATTTATCTTAATAAATGGATCTGGTGAAACTACAGTTCTCGCAGAATAATTAACTCTCTTTCCTGCAAGATTGTGTCTGATTCTTCCTTCTTTTCCTTTAATTCTTTCAGTAATTGTTTTCAAAGGTTGTCCACTTCTATGTCTTGCTGGAGGAATTCTAGTTACATTGTTATCAAAGAAAGTTGTAATATGATATTGCAATAAGTCCCACAAATCTTCAATAATAACTTCAGGAGCTCCAGCATTCAAGTTCTCCCACAATCTTTGATTAGCTCTAATGATATCGGACAATTTATGTGTCAAGTCGTCCTCAGATCTTTCTCCAGAATCCAAAGTAATAGATGGTCTTGCAGTTACAGAAGGAACAAGTAACAAAGATAACACTGCCCACTCAGGTCTACAAGTCTTAGCATTAATTCCAATCTTTCTCATTTCATCGTCGCTAATCATAACCAATCTCTCTCTAACTTCAATTGGAGATAATCTTCTCTTTCCAATCATGAATGTGCTTGGCTTTTCCAATTTAACCTTTTCAAGAATTTCATTACAACTTGGACACTTCTTTGCGTCTCTTGATTTCTTAGATTTCTCTGCACTTGACAATCCCTTTTGTTTTTCTTCAGATAAAGTTAATTTACCACACTTAGGACAGAAACTTCTCATACATAATTCAATCAATGGAATATACTTAATGTGAAGAACAGGTCTAGCAAGTTCAATACTTCCAGGATGTCCAAGACACTCTTTGAATCTCTGCCCACAAGTTCTACATCTTACTCCAGGGTCAATAGCTCCCAATCTCAAATCCATTAATCCCCCGTCTACTGGGAATCCGTCAATGTCATATAATTCTGGTGTAACAATCTTCGCAGAACTTAATTTCTTAACCTGGTCAGGACTAATCAAACTAAACCTTAATGCTCTAACTTGTTTTCTTGTATGTTCGTTTCTCATTTTATTGTGTTTGAAACTGTTCCTTTGTCAGTTTCAAATGCTTGAAAATAGTTTATTGTTTTCATTGTTTTCATTGTTCAAACTTATTCTTTAATTCGAATGTGGTATGCACTCCAAGTCCCAATAACTCGTCGTACAATAACTTAAATGCGTAGGATATCTCAATTGGCTCTGCTTCATTGCTTCCACAAATTGGACAGACAATCTTATTATGCAAATTATCCTCGTATGATAAACTTCCACAAGAACTACATATATAAATTATAGTCTTATCTGAGTCATATCTTTCCTTCAATAACAATGCAGCTCCATGTCCTGCTAATGCCTGTTGCTCCATTTCTCCTAATCTAAGTCCTCCACCTCTTGCTCTTCCTTCAATTGGCTGTCTTGTTAACAATGCAACTTTACCAGTACCTCTTGCATGTAATAAGTTCTTTACCATTCTTCTTAACTTCAAATAATACATATTACCCATAAAGATTTTTACATCCAATTTCTTTCCAGTTACTCCATTATACATTGTATCTTTTCCGTCATAACTAAATCCAGAATCCATTAACATTTTTTCAATTGTTTCAAGAGAGTCTTCTACAAATGGTGTCGCGTTAACTATTTTTCCAGACAATGCCGCTGCTTTTCCACCAAGTACTTCTAACAAATATCCAATACTTAATCTTCCAGGAATTCCGTGAGGGTTGAAAATCAAATCAGGTTGAACTCCTCTTGATGTAAATGGAACGTCTTGTCCATTAACAACTAATCCAACTACTCCCTTCTGTCCGTGAGGTGTAGAGAATTTGTCTCCTGGCTCTGGTAATCTTAAATCTCTAGTTCTAACTTGAATAATCTTATTTCCTTCTTGGTCAGCAGTAATGAAAACAGCGTCAACGGTTCCTCTTTCTTCCTGTCTAACAACAGTGCTCGCTTCTTTCTTACTTTGAATACTCAAGTCTTTAGCTTCACTCAAAAACTTTGGAGGTGTCAACTTACCAATCAATACTTCTCCTTCGTTCATGTCTGCTTCAGGATACGCAATTCCATCATCTTCTAAAAATCTATATGCAGTTTCTAATCTATATCCAGAAACATCTTTATTTGGAATAGTTATTTCATCAGTAAGTCCTCCGGCATAATGTACTTCAGTAGAACCATATGGTCTAAAGAATGAACTTCTTCCCATTCCTCTATCAATACTAGAATTATTCAATACAACTGCATCTTCCATATTGTATCCGTCATATGGCATAAGTGCAACAACAAGATTCTGTCCAGCAGGATATAAATCCATTGCATCATGAATCATGCTTCTTGCAATTGGTCTTTGAGGATAATGCAATAACGACACATCAGTATCAAGTCTCATTAAATAGTTTGCAGCATATATTCCTAAACTTTGCTTCAATGTCTTACTACTTCTAAGCAATCTTGGAGGATGGTCATGTGTTGCAAACGGAACTAATGTCAAAATTAATCCAAATATATCCAATGGATGTACTTCAAGATGAGTATGTTCACTCTTTAATTCATCAGCACTCAAAGAAACATAAGCATTTTCTTCTTCTGAGGCATCAATATATTCTATAATCCCCTCTTTAACTAAATCAGTCCAACTTAATTTATTATTTTCTAAAAGAACAATATGTTCATTCTTTAATCTACTTGCTCCATTTTCAACAACAATCAAAGGTCTCAATACTCTTCCAACTTCAGTGGAAATTGTTACTTGTTCAAGAGTGCTATCAGTTCTTATGCTTAAGTCAGAAGGCATAACTCCTGCTCTTCTCGATGCTCTAATTTTTCTCGCAAACTCTTCATAATCTTGTACAAATCCTATAAATTTTCCATTGAAGAATACATCTCTTCCTCCATCCTTATTCAATCCATATTCTCCAAACTTCTTCATCAAATCATTTTCATCTACTTGAATGAAAGTAGAAACTCTACTCAAGATTGCTAAGTTTTTTCTAAGTCCAATTTCAGTTCCCTCTGGAGATTCAGTAGGACAAAATCTTCCATAATGAGTAGGATGCAATGTTCTTGCTGCAAAATTTTCCTGTTCTCCAGGCAACATACTTGTAACTCTCTGTAATTGAGAGAACATACTTAACATATTAGTTTTATCAATATTTTGAGTTACTCCAGATCTTTCTCCAATCCAGCTTCCTGTTGCAATTGCACTTTCAATTCTATGAGTAAACAATGTTGATTTCGCAATACTTTTCAAAGAATAAAATTTCTTTCTCTTTGCAATTTTTTGCAATGAATATTGAATATCTCTAATTAATATGGACAAGTTTGATCTGAATAAGTCAGACATTAAGTCTCCTGATAACTTAACTCTCTTATTTGCATAATGATCTTTATCAGTTCTTATTTTAGGATCATCCTTAGCTCTCAAATACAATCTAACTAATCTACAAAGAGTATTAGCTTTTTCAATTCTAGAATTCTTCTCAGTTCCAACATGAGGTAACAAGAATGAATCTAATCTATCCTTGACTCTATCCAAAATCTCTTTCTTTGTTCCTTGAATTCCTGCCTTTTCAGCAATCAATAACAATGCAGCTTCACTATCAGGTAATTGAGCATACTCATATAAGTTTACTATTAACGAATCAGTCTCAAAATCAATTTTCTTAGCAATATCTGCTTCTTTCTCTAATCCCAATGCTTTCAAAACTGGAATCAACGGAATATTCTTCAATCTACTAAAGCTAACTTCCAAAATTCCTTCATTAGTCTGAGAAATAGTATTTGGAATCTTATAAACTCCTCTTTGGGAAAACATTCTCAATGTTAATCCTAATCTTCCATTTTCAATAAATGGTTGGTTTCCTGCTAAGTCTTCAGACATAACCATAACTCTTTCATTTCCATTAACAATGAAATAACCTCCAGGGTCCATAGAGTCAATAAAGTTCTCTCTCAATTGATCTTTGGTCATCCCCGCAGTTGAACAGGCAGTACTTCTAACCATTATGGGCAATCTTCCTATTTCAACTTCAGCATTATCCATCTGTCCTTCATATTTAACAGAAATCTCAAGATAAACTGGAGCAGAGAATGTTAAGTTTCTCAAATGTGCAATTATAGGAGTGATAACGCAAGTACTTCCATCTGCTTCAATAATGTTTGGCTTTCCAATTCTAATTTTTCCTAATTTAACTTCAATTTCTTCATTATTTATTGTTTGATTAATATCTCCAACAATTTGTTGCATCTTATTTTGAATGAAATCATCAAATGACTTAATGTTAGATTCAACTAGAGAATGTTGTTGTAAATACTTCTTAATTAAAATATCGTGTTTATTTCCCATTTTAAGCTACAACCCTGTGGTATATCACAGATTTTCCCTCCTCTTTTCTTTCAATCTTCAAAACATCTCCTTGAGTGCATCCTTCAGGAATAGCAGCGTCCTTAATACTTATTTTTGGTAATTGAGAAATAGTGATATTATACTTTTCTAATATCTTTTTCACCTCGTCCGGTTTCAATTTGGAATGTTTTGGTTGTAATGCGTGCATCTGAAAGGGAATTTTAAATTTACGTCCCAGAATTTATCAAAATCTAGGTTATAATTAAGTTGCAAAAGTGGCTTTTTAAACCTTTCTTATGTTCGTCAAAAAATCCACTTTTGCAATATAAAATGCAACTATACTTTAATCATCCAAAACTCATTAACAATCTCCTTCTTATCTAAAGAAAATTCATGAAATAGGGAAGTTTTAAATAACTTCTTTCTTTGAAATTTTTAATGGCCTCGTAGCTCAGCCCGGTTAGAGTACTGGACTTTTAATCCAGGTGTCGTGGGTTCAAATCCCATCGAGGTCATTTTTATTTTTTATAGGACTCCTAGAACCTTGGTTGTAGGATTTGTTCAAATCACTTGAACTCGTGAGAGTTAAAGTTACCGCGGAACAAAGTTCTGCGAGTACCTCGAGGTCATTTTATTTTTCAGATAATTTTTTAATTAAACTTCTTCCTCCATCCGAGAATATAGATATAATTGGTAATTCATTATTTAACTTTGGAGAATATATTTTAATTAAAGTTTTAAAGTGTATTTTTCACAACATAAATATATTTAAACTAAAACGCTAATCATCATTATGTCTGAGCAACCACCTTCTAAGGGAGTAGTTTTTTTAGATAGGGTTTATTCTCATTTGGAGAAAAAGCATAAAGTTTGTTTAGTTTCTGTTTGTAAAAACCTTGCTCTGATTGATGATTCTGATTCTGGACATAGTTCAAGACATTGCGGGCTTTCTTATGGTGCAGGAATAGTATTAGATATAAATCGAAGGAGCGGACCCAGATTTGTGGTTTCTAGAGGAGTTCCTTATAGACATAACATGCAATTTGGAAATATTGGTAGCGAAGGAGATTTAGCCCTGTTTAGAGTTGAATCTAGAACTAAGGAAGAAACAATGGACGAATTGTTTAGACTAAGATTATCTACGGCTCCAGAGGTATGCCCTCAATTTTATTCTTTAGTGAATTTTGATGGAGAACATTTAAGATTAGCTCAAAAATTAGGAGAACATCTTGCTAGTGAATTTGTTCATCCAGAAAATGTTACTTATTTAGCAATGAAGGATTATTCAAGAAGAGAAGCAAATAAATTTGCTGAAAAATTGATTGATTTTATTCCTAATTATGTTCCTCCGAGAAATTTGCTTCATTCTCTTGCAAAAAAGTAGCTTTATGATTTATCTGTAATCTTTTACTTAAAATATTACGGGTTGGAATCCTAAAATAATTTGCCATAATATTGCAAGTAAGAATATAATCATAGTTTTAATCTTGACAGCAAACCTTGATTCGCTAAATAAAAAGTTATAAAAACCCCAAATATTATTCTATTAAATTAGGGGTGTTCAGCCTCAGACTAATTCTGAGAAGATTAAGATGAAGATAATAGTGAATCCTACTGAATATCTTACAAAAGATAAATTAAATAGATTTGTAAATGAAATACCTAAAGACAAAACAGAAGGATTGCATCAGTTAACTGAAAGGGAGTATAATCCTATAAGTCAAGCCATTATTCATTTATCGAACATGCCAAAATTGATGCGATATTTTGAAGAATTACTCTCATTATGCATCGAAATATCCGAAGAGCACGGAAAAAGAGAGCGAACTCTGGTGCTAGGGGTATGCAAATTAACACCTATTTTAATTGGAAGCCAACCTCATTACAGAGGTCAATTTCAGGATACATTTTTTAAAAAGGTACTTTTAATTACATCAATGAGGGCTGTTAAAAAATGATTTCGATAGAAACTCTTGAAGGAAAGATTGTTTCAATTGCAAGAAGATATGCTAGAAATGCTGAAGAAGTTCAGGATTTTGCTCAGTTAGGAAGAATAGCAGTATGGAATATAAATGAAAAAAGAGAAAATGTCCCTGAATCGTATTATGTGCAATCAATAAAATATGCTATGTTTGGAGAACTAAAAAAGTCAAAAGCTCAAAAAAGAATTCCTCTCGAATCACTTAGTTCTTTAGATGCTCCCTTTGAAGAAGGTGAAGACGGATCATTATATGATGTTCTTGGAGAAGAAGATACTAAATTTGAAGATATTGATACTATTAAAGTATTTCACGATTTATTGCGTAAGAAATTTGGAAAGTTTTATGTTAGAGGTAAAAGAGGAATATTATCTCAAAGAAATTCAGAAAAAGTTGCTAATAAAATTATACAAACAAGTATTGAAGAAGTTGCAAGAATTCCTAAAAAAGATGTGCCTGTAAAAGCAAATTCAAGATTTTTCAGAAATCTTGGACTTCATGTGCTTTTAGCTAATTTTTATCAAGATTCAGCTATGAATGCAGTACAAGCAGTTTATCCAGACGAATTTCAGCCTTGGGAATTTAATCGTTCTCCTTTAGGTTACTGGTCTGGAGATAACGGGGCTCAAAATGGCATAAATGCAATCAAATGGTTTTGTAAAAAAAGAAACATTAAGAAATTAGCAGATTGTAGGGGAGTAACAAGACGAGCATTTAGAGAAGATGGACTTGGAGGATTATTATCCATGCAATTTCGTAGTTCTCCATTCCTTGCTCTTCGCACTCAATTTTCAGAATTAAAACCAAAAGACTGCAATACTCGTCCTAAGGGTTATTGGGATTCTGAAGAAAATCAAAAAACAGAATTAATTTCATTTTTAATCGAGCATCAAAGACAAGATATTTCTGGATTAACACCTGAAGCTACATACGACTTAGGATTAAAAAAATTTGTAAATTCTTCTGCTTTAATTTCATTTGGTTTAAGCTGTCTACTGAATCATAATTATTCTGGGCAGATTTATGAATTATTTCATCATCATTTTCCTAAACAAATTTTACCCTGGACTTTAACTTCAAGATGGACCGACAATCCTAAAGAAATTGCAGGAAAAGCAGTAAGATGGCTTTTTGATAAATATCTTCAAATTCCTCAAGATGAAATCAATTCATATGCTTCATACAAGCTTTTTGCGCAAGTTGGTTTCGGAGGATACCTATCCAATCCTAGGCTTTTTAATGGTTCAGTCTTTAAGTTTGTAGATAATGCTTATCCTGGAGTGTTCAGTCAATCTGATTTCTCGAGATATAGAAAAATTAAAAGACATCCTTTGCGCAAATAAATGAAAAACCCAACCGCAGCAAGTTGAGGGGTAAATGAATAAAATTTAAAAGCTTAGGAAAAGTAGTTCTTTGTTTTTCATTCTGAATCTTATAAAATGCTTGCTGAAAAAGCAATTAATAAACTATAATCTCCTTCTTTCTATTACCTAACTAAATTCAAAATTCAATTCTTTCATCCAAATTTGTTTCTTTTCTATCGCTGCTATTATAACCGATTATATGCCTTAAACCCTTACCCATATCCGCCTCATACAAACATATAGTTTTAATTGCTGTTCCTTCTGATTTTAGTTTATAATCTATTCCCCACCTGCAAAATGTGCCATTTTTAGGATTTGCTCGACTTAACAAATTTAGTACAGATAATCTTTTTAAAATCTCTAAATCAAAATCAAGAAACTGAACTTTTCTTTCAGGTTGAGCACTCCCAAATTGTGTTTGTCTCTGCTGTAAAAATAAAGAATAGTCTCTGACAACATCCGAGAATTTGTGTTTTACCTCGGCATTAAGCAATACAAAATTATAATTTGAATATCCTAAATCTCCTGAAAATAAAGGTCTAAACACTCTTTTTACTTTATGTTCAGGTAAACTAAACCGTTTCTCAACTCCTATATCTTTTTCTCTATCTTCTGGAACATTATCCATATAATAAAGTGCCAAAGGTAAATCTAAAGCCCCCTTGACAACAAATTTAACTCTAGAAACACTACTTTCTACTTCCATAATCTGCCTATTAAAACAAAATGCAAGCCCCATTAATTTTTCTAATTTACAAGGTTTTAATAGATTTGTATAAATTTGTCTCGATTATATAAATTCTTAACTTTTCTGATGTTTTAATCGGTCAATATCTCTTAAAGCAATATTTTTTCTATAATTCATTCCATCGCCATCTACATGAAAACATTCCATTCCTTGTAATGCTCTTGCTTGACATTTCTCCAAATCATCCCCTTCTGCAACAATACTAAATAATCTGCCACCATTTGTGTATAAATTACCCCCCCTTTCTCAATTATTGTTACAGGAACACAAGAATTTTTAAATGATAGTTTATACTCTATAATATGATGCTCGTAAAAACAAAATTAAAACCAAGCAAGATAGAAGGAATAGGAATATTTGCTTCTGAATCAATAAAAAAAGGAACAATAATCTGGGCTTTTAACCCGATTATTGATAAAAAGATTACTAAAAAGGAATTCGATAGTCTACCAAAAATAGGAAGAGAATATTTAGAAAATTATTGTTACATTAATAAGAAAGGAGAATGTATCTTATGTGGGGATAATGCTAAGTTTTTCAATCATTCTGAAAGTCCAAATACTATTGACTGCCAAGATACAGATAACGAAGAGATTCCAACTATCGCATCAAAAGATATCTCCATTGATGAAGAAATAGTTTCAGATTATAGATTATTTGATTCTGGATTTAAAATGAAGTTAAAGAAATAATCTCTCCTTTAGTAGATTAATAACTACCTAGTTCTCTATTTGGTAAACTTCTAGATTTAAGTAATTCGCTTACTAAACTCTTTTATTTCGTTTTTCTAAAAAATTAGATGCATATTCGTAGGCAGAGCGTATTCCAAATGGAACAGTTGCTATTCCAATTATGGCTAATGGTAAAACTGGACCAACGATATTTGGATATCTTTCCAATGCTTCAGTTAAACAACCACTTGCAGTTATAATATAACACAACTGCACTGCAGGTAAAATGATACTATTTTTAGTATGTTCCATATCTTCTCTACGCGATTTAATTATTTCTTCAAGTTCGCCCATATTTATTAAACAAATTTATACTTTATTAATTTTTTTAATACCTAAATTTAAATTTTTAAAAGATTAAAGTTCAAATCCCTTTACTCAAAGAAATCAATTCGTCCTTAGAAATTAATCCAGCAATTCTTTCAACAATCTTTCCATCTTTCAAAAATATCAATGTCGGTATTGACATAACTTCAAACTTCTCAGCTAATTCCTGTTGACCATCGATGTCAATTTTTCCAAAATTAACTTTGCTTTTCATCTCTTTTGCAACTTCTTCAAAAACAGGAGCCAACATTCTACATGGTCCACACCACGTTGCCCAAAAGTCCAATACCCATTTTCCCTTTTTAGTTTTGGAATCAAAATCCTTTGACGTCAATTCCGTATAATGCTCGCTCATTTTATTTTTTTATTTCGTGCCTTAATAAATCTTGCTTATAATTTTGCAGTAACAAAAAATTATTATTTTTACTTCGATAGTCTTATTATCTCTAAATCTTTATCTTCGTGTTCACAATCCAAACATACAATTACTAACTTTTGCTCAAAATTAAAAGAGTTTATTTTTTTAGCTTTCTCAATCAAAGAAGCTTTAATCTCCTCAATATTAGCCTTGTTAAGACATTTAAATTTTACTTCTCCAACCAATAGTTTTTTATTCTGTTTATCTATTCCTACTATATCTGCTTCCGAATTTTTGTCCCACCATCTACCAAAAAAGTAATCTTTGTAATTTTTATCGTAAATCAATTCAGAAATTGCTATTTCTTCAAAAATTCTGCCAGTAAAAGTGTTTAATTCAGGCATAATCTTTTCATCAAGAAGTTTATCTTGTTTTTCTTGTTCAATATACTCCTGATTCTCAAATATAAACCTAAACCAAAATTTAAAGAAGTTATCTCTTAATAAATAAATTCCATTTCTAGATTTAGAAAAACTCTTTTCCGTAATTGGCACTCTTCTTTCAATTAATTGAAGACCAATTAAAACACTTAAATATTTATTAACAAACGATTTTTCTAAACCAGTATCTTTAATAATTTCCCACGATTTTGTATTTCCTTTTGAAATTGAATACAAAATTGAGAAATAATTACTTGGTTCTTTTAACTCTTCTCTCAATGTAAACAAAACGTCTTGATAGAGAAATTTATTTTTTCTTGCAATATTCTCCAATATATTCTCTCTTAAAGATTTATCGAAATCAAACTCTAACAAATATGCAGGCATTCCGCCAAGAACGGCATAAGTTAATACTTTTTCTTTAAAGCCCATCTTTTCAGGGAAAAATAAGCAAGCATCTTTAAATTTTAGTGGCTCTAAAAGAATCTGTTCGGTTCTTCTTCCGTAAATTGGACTTTTTTTGCCTAACATTTTTTCCATCATTGTAATAGACGAACCACATAAAATAAAAAACGCATTTTTTTTAGAAAACTTATTATCCCAATAATCTTGTAATATCGAAGTAATTTTCTTTGAAGATTGTACAATATATGGAAATTCGTCAAACACAATAGGTATTCTTGGTTTTTCAAATAAATACAAAAACAAAGCATCCCAATTAGAGAAAGGATTTGCTTTCAAGACTTCATCTTTATAGTACTCTGCTATCTGTGAGCTTATTTTTTTTAATTGTTCTGCTCCAGATTCCTGCCTTGCTAAAATATAAAGTCCCTTATGTTTATTCAAAAATTCTTTCATTAATTCTGTTTTTCCAACTCTTCTTCTGCCATAAAGCACAACTAACTTAGCACTACCTTTTTCATAAATCTCATTAAGAAAAGCGAGCTCTCTAATCCTATTTTTGAATGTTTTTTCAGTCATTTTTGTCTTTTGTCGTCTATTAATTAGTATACTCCATAGTAGTATACTTGAAAGTATACTATTTAAACCCTTTGATATTTAGTATACTTCAGAGTATACTATCATCTTTTCATGCTATAGACATTCTCGTTGGTTTGGTTAGTCCGTTTTAGAGAATGTCTATTAGAGAATCCCGTACGAAATTCATCATAATTTAACGGGATTATCTATATAATCGGAATCTCATCTAAAAGAAGGTGATGAATTAGATGCAGATGCAAAAGATGGAGAGATTAAGTTGAGAAGAAAATAATTTCTAAAAATTCTCTAATCAAAAAAATCTAAGGATTGGAGCAATTACTTGCTCCCTAGCTCGGCAAGGCTCTATCGCTTTCGCTCGAGCCGGATCACGAGTATCCTTATGTTTATTACTCATAATCAAAATACTTAAATCTTTCATTTTGCGTTTTTCAATTTGATTCATTTTAAACTACTAAATTATCTCTTAGCCTGTTTCCATAGAATTTCAAAGTACTTTCTGAAACTGTTTGATACAGATTTATTCTCTATCATAATAACCATAGGATTATCCGAAGAAAGTATGAAAATAGATACTTTATCTTTATAGATTTCAATACTTGTGGGCATTTCTAATTCTTTAGGCATAAAACGGACTTCAGTATTTGATAGCTTATTTCTAAATTTGTATACTGAAGTATATTTTTCATTAACCAATTGTTTATGAATTATTCCTTTTTTTGCCCTATACTCCTGTCTTTTATTAAAATAAATCTCCCAAGATTCGGGTTGTTCGGTAAGCCCCATACTAAGCCATTCTTCGCCTTTTTTTAGAGAGTTGATAATATCCTCATTAGCAGTTTTCATTCCATCAAATCCAAGATATATTTTAGCCTCCGATTTATTTGCCTTTTTTTGTTTTAATATAAGTTCAGGAATTATTTTTTGAATATCTCTTTTTTCATTCTCAATTAATTTAGTTTTTTCATCAAGATAAGATAAAATCATTTCAGGACTGGCACTTTCAAAATATTTCACATTATTCTTAATAATATAACTTACCAATCCCTTTCCAATTAATCTATCAAGAACTTCATATACTTTTGAGCCAGAAATTTCAGATTTTCTAGTAATTTCCCAAGTCGTCGTGCTTCCCAACTCAAGCAATGCTAAATATACCTTAATTTCTCCGTTTGTTAATCCAATTTTTTCCAATGCATTTTCAATCATACTCTTTCAAACCTCTCCAGATATATAAAATTATCTATTATAACGTATAAGGGGGGAGATAATGAATATAAATGAGGTTTTTGCGAGGATTTTATGGAACTTACAGATAAACTGAGTAAAACTAAGCAATCTGGACACAGTATGCTATCATTACCCTTCGCATTTTCAGCATTAATTGCTGGCATGATACCATCAGCTATGGGTGGATATTCACTTGCAACACATCAATCCCTGCCTCAAGAAAATCTAGCTCGTCTGGGTGCATACACTTCCATGCAGATAGTACCTGCTTTAATGTTTACTTGGTGTATCAGTAATTTTGGTTCACCTTGTAAAAATAAAAAAGAGTTAGCCCTCAGGCTTGGCGCGATAGTCGGCTCATACTCCGTCATTCAGGGAATTGCAGGTGCTGCAGGATATGTGTTAGGATGTATGGTAAGATAAAATGGAACCTGCAAAAATAACAAAAATACACGGATTTACATTAACCGATGAAGTTAGTGAAGGAAAATACCTTATAAGAAGAGTCAAGGGCGGAATGAGTTACATGTTAGACACAAGAGGACTAAATATTAGAGAGTTATATCACACTAATTATACTTTAGTTTCACCAGCAGAATTCTCTATGCGTGCTGATTTTATGACTGGCACTCAGAGAGCATATGATTTATTTAAGCAGGGCATAAATTTAGCAGGTCATGATGATTTCAAAGCATTAAATGCAATAGAAGAATCACATCAAATCTTGTCTGATTTAACTTCTAAAGATTCAATTCTTGCAAGATTACTGCGTTTAGATTTATCTATTATTGCAAATGAAATAAAATTATGCGCAGGATATTTCCATGTTCAAAATCAAGTAGCATCTCCTCAATTTTATCAATCTAAACTAGAGGCTTTAGCAGGTCATGACCTTCAGGCAAAATTAAAACTATTCATAAATGCGGAAAATGAAATGGCGATAATTGGAGGACAAAGAATATTGGTCGCGTAGGTAAATCTACCTATTCCCCACACCCGCCTCTAGTAGTCTGTTTACACGTCGTGCAAACCATTGAACAATTTCCAATTCTCTTTGCAGGACTTCCACACAATTTACAAATTAATCCTTCATTTCCAAAATCCATATGCTCTTGTTTTTCTTTTTGTTCTTTTTTGAAATCAGTCAACTCTTTTTGCTCGTCTTTAGTAGCCTGTAACTCTAAAGGCATTAAAATCTGAACTCCTCCACTTCCAACTCCAAAATTATTTATCATAAACTGTGCAACATAATCCACGATTGACGAAGCAGTATTAATTGATTCAATTTTATCGTCCAATTCTCCGCCTCCAACATTCTTCACAAATCCAGAAGGTTCAAATTTCTGATGTCTGAATTTTCTAAAGAACTCTTCAATAGGAATTCCATACTGCAAGTTCATCGATACTGAAGTTGCCCACGCATCAAGTAACCCTCTGATAGTCGAACCTTGTTTGTGCATAGAAATAAATAATTCTCCCGGTTGTCCGTCATCATAAAGTCCAATTGTAATATATCCTTCATGTCCTCCAATCTCGAATTTATGAGTCATCGCTTTTCTTGTTTGTGGCATTCTCTTTCTTTCAATTCCAACCATAACTTCTTTAATAATTTCCTTCACAATAATTTCTTTTTTTACCATTTCTCCTTCAGTTTTCTTAGTATTCAATGGTTGGCTTCTCTTACTATTCTCTCTATAAACTGCAACTGCCTTCAATCCTTGTTCCCAAGCAAATAAATACGCATCAGCAATATCCTGTGCAGTTGCAGATTCAGACAAATTAACGGTTTTACTTATTGCTCCAGAAAGAAATGGTTGAGCAACTGCCATCATTTTAATATGCCCTTTCCATCCAATTGCTCTCTGACCTTTTGCTGGTTTGAAAGCACAATCAAATACTGGTAAATGTTCTTCTCTCAATCCTGGGGCGCCTTCAATCATATCATTCTTATCGATATAATCTACTATATTTTTAGCCTGTTCATCATTATATCCCAAATTCTTCAAAGCCATAGAAACTCCCCGATTAACCATTTTCAGCATTCCTCCTCCAGACAAAACTTTATACTTAACCAATGCAATGTCAGGTTCAATTCCAGTCGTATCGCAGTCCATCATGAATGCAATTGTTCCAGTTGGAGCAAGCACAGTAACCTGCGCATTTCTATATCCAAACTTCTCTCCTAACTCTAACGCATCAGTCCAGACGTCCCAAGCTTCATTGGCAAGATATCTTAATTCACTTGGCATCTTCTCAACATCAATTTTCTTCACCGCTTCTCTGTGCATTCTAATGACTTCAAGCATAGGCTCTCTATTCTTAGCAAATCCTGGGAAAGGTCCAACCAAAGCAGCCATCTCCGCACTCGCCTTATATGCTTCTCCCCCCATAATAGCAGTTACTGCCGCCGCAACAGCTCTTCCTTCATCAGAATCATAAGGCAATCCATAACTCATTAACAATGCTCCAAGATTTGCATATCCTAATCCAAGAGGTCTATAATCATGAGAGTTCTGAGTAATCTTAGCAGTAGGATAGCTACTTCCATCAACAAATAATTCCTGAGCAATAATTATATTTCTTACAACCTGCTTATATTTTTCAGCATCAAACTTTGAATCTTCAGTTCTAAATTTCATAAGATTTATCGACGCTAAATTACATGCCGAATCATCTAAAAACATATATTCGCTGCATGGATTACTTGCATTTATTCTTCCAGAAATCTTACAAGTATGCCACTTATTTATGGTCGTATCAAATTGCATTCCAGGATCTCCGCACAACCAAGTTCCCTCTGCAATTTTATTCAAAATCTCTTTAGCCTTGAATGTTTGACAAACTCCTCCACCTTTAACAAATCTAGTACTCCAATCTCCGTCACTCTTTACTGCCTGCATAAATTCATCCTGTGCTCTTATGCTCATATTACAATTTTGGAAATAAATACTACCATATGCTTCTCCATTCATTCCTCCAGAATATCCTGCCTCAATTAATGCCCATGCCTTCTTCTCTTCACTTTGTTTAGCATTAATAAATTCCATAACGTCAGGATGGTCCACATTAAGAATTTCCATCTTTGCTGCTCTTCTTGTCTTTCCTCCAGACTTAATTATATTTGCATATGCATCATATCCTTTCATAAAACTCAAAGGTCCAGAAGCTCTTCCTCCTCCAGTAATAAATTCTTTAGAACTTCTCAATGGAGACCTGTTTGTTCCAGTTCCAGATCCTGCTTTGAACAACATTGCCTCTGCAACCTGAACTTCCATAATAGAATCCATGTCATCCTTTATACTCTGAATAAAACAAGCAGAACACTGAGGTCTATCATCAGTCTTAAGGCAAGGAATCACACTTCCGGTTGTAGCATCCCACTTATGAACCGAAACGCCTCCCGAATTTATATTATACTCCTGTATTCCTGCATTAAACCACACTGGAGAATTAAATACTGCCAGTTGATTCACACAAATGGAAGTAATCTCTTCCTTCAAAATATTTGCCTGCTCTTGATTAAAATATCCCTGCTTTATTGCCTGTCTTCCCACATATCTAGAAACTCTTCCTATAATCTTCTCAATTGAATCTTCTCTTTCATTCTTTGCCTGATCTCCCCAAAAATATTTACTCGCAACAACTTTTAATGCCAGAGGACTCCAAAAGTCAGGTCTTCTAACCTTTGGTTGAATAAATATCAACTTACCCATATCATCACTAACTTTAACATCTTCAGCAATCCAACTTATTGGATTTCCATAAATATCAAATTCAAATGGACTCTTTCCCTCATGGGTAAAGAATCTTTCCATAATAAATTTGCCCATTTCTAATTGTCTTAATCTCTCAGGGGTCATTTTAGCATTAACTCCTTTATTTCATTTTTAAAATCAGAAACATCTGTAAACTCTCTATAAACTGAAGCAAATCTAATGTATGCTACCTTATCAACTTTTTTCAATTCACGAGATACAAACTCTCCAACATCCATAGAATTAACTTCCTTTCCCTTTCTTCTTAGTTTTTCTTCAATAGTAGCTATCATTTTATCTATTTGTTCGATACTTACAGGTCTTTTTTCGCAAGCCCTTTCAATACCTCTTTTTACTTTATCTCGGTCAAAGTCTTCCCTTCTGCCATCTTTCTTGACAACTTTAAGGCGAACTTCTTCCAACGATTCAATTGTATTAAATCGCCGAGTGCATTTTTCACACTCTCTCCTCCTTTTGGTAATTCCTCCGAAGTCCCTCTTATCAACAACCTTTGTTTCATCTTTTTGACAGTAGGGGCAAAACATCATAATCACCAATTATACAAGCCCTTGTGTAATTCCTCGATAAAAAACACAACCCCTTGTTATAATTATTATTCCTCACTATATTTTCATATTTAAACATTTCCATGTTTTTTATTCTTCCGACGATAAAAATCCAAAAAAAATCTGTTCCACTTTTCAAGTAACAAAAAATATTTTTCCCGATTTTTTGTATAGAGAAGTTTGAGTCATTTTGCAAAGTTCTCTATATCACTGATAAATAATATACTAAATCAGCCAATATCTAATGCTATTCTCCTGCAAGAATGAATTGCGCAGGACTTCAGCAATAATAATCTAACTCCCATAGCGGACAATATAATAATCATATAACGCAAAATTTCTCTAAAAAATATATTTATATACTTCAAACTCTGAAAATATCTATGGCATTTCAAGATCCTGCGTCTATTTCAATCATTTCAGATTCAGTAAATAATTTTCTTCTAGCTCATCCAATTCTCGTTTCAATCGTAATGCTCTGGGCACTAATCTGGAAAGGATTTTCCATGTGGAAAGCTGCTCAAAACAAAAGTCTTCCTTGGTTTGTTATTCTTCTAGTCATAAACAGCTTGGGAATTCTTGATATTCTTTACATATTTGTATTCTCAAAGATGAATTCAAGTCCTTCAACAAATAACTTCCCTAAACCTTCTTCCAAAAAAGGCAAGAAGAGATAATTACTCTACGAAACTTAATTCGCCAGCTTCTTCTTTAACTCCAATTCTTCCAAAATAAGGTACTGCTGGTGGAGTTAACAATTCATCCAATAAATCTAATGCCTCTCCAAAGTTAATTTCTTCCCCTCTTGTTCTATATCCTGTTCTATATTTTCTATCAAAATCTTCAGCTATTTTAAAAGAATACTCTTCTCTAACATGACCTAAAAATTCATTAAATTTCATAACTATTTATTAGCCTTCATCCTTAAATAACTTTCTTTTTGATACTTCCAGATTAGTAAGTTATTTACCTTAACTCCGCAAAAATTTAGGGAATATGTTTGAGATTTATCCCTAAATTTT
>ERZ1292629.798-Hain-H43-01um-R1-798-length-34443-cov-12_pt1 | contig 34443 bp, 41 predicted proteins | sample MGYA00564399_ERZ1292629 | MGnify/ENA primary metagenome ERZ1292629 (study PRJEB36523, sample SAMEA6512636) | groundwater metagenome | collected 2019-01-08 | study: AquaDiva: Metagenomics assemblies of 32 groundwater samples
CCGCCCCCCCCTTATAATTATTTTTTGCATATTATTCGCTGCGTCCTTTTTGGAATTTGGTGTAATTTTAATTATGGCAATAGATTTTATGATATAATTAAATTGAAAAATAAGTTTTCAGTATTATAAAATGACAAAAACAGCATTATTATCACCAAAAATTGTTATCAAAAACGGCAAACCAGCCGAAGTGATTTTGAATTATAAAAAATTTTTAAATGTTTTGGAAATGATTGAGGATGTATATGATTTAAGAGAAATAGAAAAAATAAAAAAGAAAAGTCTTTCTTTCAAAAAATTAAAAGAAATTGTCTAATATATATGTTTGAAGTTTTAATTGAAAGAAGAGCAGAAAGAGATTTAAATAACATTCCTAAAAATTACCAAATTAAAATTATAGATGTACTAAAACAGATTAAAAATTTCCCAGCTAATTTAAAAGTTAAAAAATTAATTTCTACCCAAAATATTTACCGGGTTAAAATTGATGATTATAGAATTATTATAGAGGTTAATTATAAAGAAAAGAATATTTTTGTGCTTAGAATACGACACAGAAACGAAGCATATAAAAATTTTTGATCCAATGCTTTTAAAGATTAAAAATCTTCATTTAATGCCAAGCTTCATGCAAAACATCTTACTGGTGAATTATCAGGGTTATACTCTTTTAGAATTTTTCGTGATTGGCGAGTTATTTTTAAATTTATTTCGCATAGCGAGATTCAATTAATATATGTCGCACATAGAAAAGATATTTATAAGTAGCATACTTAACTAATGATTTTGCAAATTGTAATTAACTCATTAATCACAGGTGGACTCTACGCTCTAATCGCGCTTGGATTTGCGTTAATTTATAACACTTTAAAATTTATCCCGTTTTTTTATGGAGCTTTGGCTATATGGGCGGGATATTTTTTGTATTTGTTTATGAGCTTGAATATACCATTCAGCGTAAGCATAATTTTGGGAATTTTGTCCGCAGTAGCAATGACACTGCTTTTGAATTCATGGCTATTAAAAACTTTTAGAAATAAAAAAGCAAGCTCTGTTATATTGTTGATTTTAGGATTAGCGTTATCTATATTTTTAGAAAATTTACTTTTAGCGATTTTTGGACCAAATATTAAATCAATAACTCTACCTTTTGAAAATAGTATTTTAAATTTTGGCGGAGCTACAATAACAATAACGCAAATCGCGGTAATTTTTACAGCAATTCCATTTTTATTTTTAGCGTTTTATATTTTATATAAATCAAGATATGGGCTGATTATTCGTTCGTTAACAACAGAGCCAGAAATGGCTGAAATTTTAGGAGTAAATAAAGAAGATATTTTTAGAAAAGTTTTTATGTTTGTTGGATTGATCGCGGCATTGGTTGGAATGCTTTACGGAATTGAATATAATTTAGAGCCAACAGCTGGAACAAGCCTAATGATTAAAGCCTTTACGGCGGCGATTATAGGTGGGCTTGAATTTTTACCAGCGGCAATTTTTGGTGGATATCTTTTAGGGTTTATTGAAAATTTTAGTGTTTTATTTTTACCCGCCGCGTTTAAAGATGGAATAACATTTATTATTCTGTTTTTGTTTTTGTTATTTCGTCCAAAAGGAATTTTCGGTCGTAAAAATCGCAACGAGATAAGCGAATAAATAATGGATATACTAAGCTATGTGTTTCATTTGTTAATAATTCTCGCGATTTATTTGGTATTGGCGTTGTCTGCTAATTTGAGCTTAGGATTTGGAGGTTTATTTAATTTGGCGTTTTCGGGGTTTGCTTTAATCGGCGGTTATATGTCGGCGCTTTTTATGTTGCAATTAAAAATTCCGTTTACAGTTGCTTTTGTCTTGTCATTATTTTTTGGATATATTATTGGCTGGCTAATGTCAGCAATAACGAGCAAATTAAAAGGCGATTATTTGGCTTTAACTACATTTGGATTTGGGTTTGTTGTTTTTACAATCGCTTTGAATTGGGAAAAATTAACAAGAGGTGCGCTTGGACTTCCGGGAATACCAAAACCAAACCTTGGCTTTTTACAAATTAATAATCTCTCTCAATTTTTAGTTTTGTATGGATTGATTGCTTTAATTTCATATTTATTTATTCAAAAATTAATTAAATCGCCAATTGGCAGAAATATCCAAGGGCTTCGTGATAATGAGTTGGGAATTTTAGTGTTAGGTAAAAATTCGGCGAAATTAAAAAATCTTGTTTTGGGATTAAGCGGACTTTTTGGAGCGCTTTCAGGAGTTTTGTATGTTCATTATATTACTTATATTGACCCTTATAGTTTTGGGCTAGGAGATTTGATTTTTATTTTGTCAGCGGTGTTTTTGGGTGGCTTGGCTTCAAATAAGGGGACATTTACCGGAGTGTTAATCTTAGTTTTTATTCCAGAAGCGCTAAGATTTTTACCAATTCCGTCGGCGTTAATAGGGCCGTTAAGGCAAATTATTTATTCACTAATAATTATTGTAATATTATGGTTAAAGCCGAAAGGGATATTTGGGAAAATTGATACTGAATAAAAATTTAAAAACCAAAATACAAAATGCAAAATGACAAACAAAAATTTAAAGAGAACTTTATGAAAAGATTGGTCGCATTTTCTGTTGATATAATTAAATTTTCTAGAAATTTAAAACAAGACAAATTTTTGTGGCCAATAAGTAGCCAATTAATTAGAAGCGCTAGTTCAGTCGGAGCAAATGTTTTTGAAGCAAAGGGATCTAGTTCAAGGCGAGATTACGCCCGGTTTTTTGAAATTGCCCTAAAGTCTTCAAACGAAACAAAATATTGGTTTATGGTTATAAAAGAAAGCACTAAAGAGTTTCAATCTGATATCGATAATCTCTATAAGGAGATAGAAGAAATATCAAAAATTATTGGGTCGAGTGTATTAACCCTTAGAGACAAAAGATAATCAATGTTTTTTACATTTTTTATTTAATTTTGGTTTTTGTTTTTTGCATTTTGGTTTTTTAAAAATGACGATACTTGAAATAAAAAATTTATCAAAATCATTTGACGGAGTAAAAGCTGTTGATGGAGTTGGATTGGAAATTGAAGAAGGAAAAATTTATTCTTTGATTGGTCCTAATGGCGCCGGAAAAACAACATTTTTTAATTTAATCTCAGGGTTTATGTTGCCAAGTAATGGAAGGATTATTTTTAGAGGAGAAGATATAACAAAATCGCAAATTCATCAAAGAGCGAAACATTTTTCGCGAACATTTCAGTTGACTAAAAATTTTAAGAATTTATCGCTAAAAGATAATATTCTATTATCATTTGATTCTGAATATGAAAAAATTTCAAAGTTTTGGCAGTTTAAAGAAAATTTTGAAAAAGACAAACTTGAAATTATTCATCAGTTTTTGAAAGAAATAAAATTTACAAGAGAATTATCAACGATTGGGAAAGAGATTTCATATGGACAGGCAAAGCTTTTGGAATTAACTCGCGCTATTTTACATCACCACGAAATTTTAATGTTAGACGAACCAGTTGGCGGAGTGAATCCTGAAATCAGAGAAATTATAAAAACAATCTTAAAGCGACAAAAAGAAAATGGATACACGATATTTTTTATAGAACATAATATAAATTTTGTAATGGATATTAGCGATTACGTTTTTGTTATGGCGGAAGGGAAGTTAATAGCGCAGGGTGAACCAGAAGTTATCAAAAAAGATCCGAAAGTCTTGGAAGCATATCTAGGCAAAGAGTAATTGTAGTATATTAATATACTCCATAATTTAATTTTATGAAACTTTATATAGATAATAGTTTTCTCAATCGCCCGTTTGATTCACAAGATATTAGTATAAATAAATTAGAAGCAGATATTCTGTTTATAATTTTAGAGTATATTAAAGATAGAGCATTTATTTTAGTTAATTCTTTTGTTATTAAATATGAAAATTCACTTAATCCATATTCTGAAAGAAAATTTTTTGTTGAAAATATTTTAGAATTATCTAAATTTTTTCAAAATGCCAACGCCGCTATTCAAAATGAAAGCCAAAGGCTTAATAATGTTCTTAAAATCAGCGCTATTGATGCCCTACATCTTGCTTCTGCTCATTTTGCAAAAGTTGACTATTTTATTACATGCGATTATAATTTAATCAAAAGATATAAGGGAGATTTAAAGGTTGTAGCCCTATTAAATTTTTTTCAAGAATATGGCAATTATAAAAATAAATAAGAAACCACTTATTCAGACGGCGTTTGAGGTATTGTTGAAAAATTTAGGTCCAAGCAAAACTACAGAATTGTGGCAGGTATTTACTTTACCGCAAGACAATTATTTAACAGTTAGAAAAAAACTTTTTAACAATAAATCACTCCATAGTGTTTGGAATGAAGCAAAAAAATTTAATAAAAAATAATTAAAATAAAAAAATATAAGTCGCAAATATCGTAATTAACAAAATCAAAATTCTTACGAGTAAGTTCTCGTATCGTTTCCGCGTGAGTCCGCGTTAAGTCTGCCCGCTTCGGATCGCCGAAGGCGAGGCGAGCGTGAGTCCGCGTACATATGAAAATGCAAAAAAACACATCAACAATCATCGCAGTAATTCTAATCTAAAAACCGCGTCTCTAGGGTGCGGTTTTTAGGTGGTTTGATAAAAATTTCAAATCCGCTTATTCTAATATCTCATTTAGGAATTTTTTGATGCCTGTGGTTGACATTGGGACAAGGTGGATATTTTTTACATTTTGAGACATTAGAAGTCCTGTGTTTTGTTTTTCTATCAATAAAATTTGAATATTAGGCGCTTGAAATTTTTTTGCTAAACTCCAAAAATGCGCTCGTTCTTTTGGGGTTAATTTATTACTTTTTGTTTGCCAGAAAAGATATTTTTTCTTTGCAGGAAAAAAAGTTAATCCGTCAAAAAGCGCCCAAAAATCTTTGGGCATAAATCTAAGCATTGGTTTTAGCTCTGTCATACAACTTGGATAGCATTTTTTTAAAGTGTCTCTGAATAATTTTTCAAGTCTTTTACCCTTCCCAACTTTATTAACCATAATTTCACGATATAATTATTAAATGTCCGAAGAGGTAATTATAACAGAAAGTCCGCTTGAAATAATTTTTCAGTTGTTGGAGAAAAAGCACCTGGATTTTTCAAGTATTAGTTTGGTAAAAATAACAGACGATTTTTTGTATTATATTCAGGAAAAAAATATTGAAACAATTGCGGTTGGCGATTATTTGGAAGCTCTAAGTAAATTACTGCTTTTAAAAATTAATCACATTTTGAAAATAATTGAGCCAGAGCCTGAAATAAGAATTAATCTTGAAAGATATAAATTTGTTAGACAGGCGAGAAATAAACTTAAAAATTTGTGGCTCGCTGGTCCTATTATTTTATCATCGCAAAAATTAACTTCAAAATTAATTTTTATCGCTCCGAAAATAACAATTAACGATTTAATGACTGGATTGAGTTTGTTAATGGAAGAACCAATAGTTGAAGAAAAGGAAATTGTGTTGAAGAAAAAGATTCACATAAAAAATGCGCTGAAAATTTTGGAAGAGATTTTAAAAAAAGAAAAAGAAATTGTGCTTCAAGACACATTTAAAGAAAAAGGTTTTTTGATAGTGATATTTTTGGCGTCGCTTTTGCTTTATGGGGAACAAGCGATACAGATGGAACAAGAGAATATATTTGATAAAATAATAATAAGGAGTAATCGCGAATATACGAATTAACGCAAATATACGAATAAGTAAAGGGAGTAATCGCGGATTAAAATAATGAAACAGGAAGTTAATCTATTGGAAGCAATACTTTTGGCGGCGAGCGCGCCGATTAAAAAGTCAAAATTAGCTAAAATTATTCTAGATTTTGAATTAGTTTTAAATGAGTTGAAAGAATCTTTGTCGGAGCATGGTATTCAGATTTTTGAGTCAGAAAACGAGATTGAATTAACTACAAGAGAAGAATTTGGCGAACAATTGAAAGAATTTTTCAAATTAGAAAGTGAGGAGTTATCCACATCATTAGTTGAAGTTTTGTCTATAATATCATATGCGGGACCGATAAGTCGTTCTGGAATTGAAAAAATACGGGGAATTAATTCTGTATATTCATTAAAAAGACTTTTGATAGTCGGATTAATTGAAAAAGTTTATAATTCACAAAGAAAAAATATAGTTCTTTATAAACCAAGCGGAGAATTTTTGAAGCATTTGGGAATCACAGCAGTAGAATCATTGCCAAATTATTTTGAATTTCGTAAAAATATAATTGGCTAACAAATAAAATAAAATGAAAGAAGGATTTTTATCATTATTTATTTTCGCAAATATTTTCAACTGGTTGAATTGGGGCGGAAAATTTGAACAACCAAAATCCGTTCCGAGAAATAAAATTCAAGCGTCTATTTTTGATGTGAGTAGTTTTAAATTGGTTGCGAAAAAATTACCGATGGAAGTTGCTGAACAAATCACAGCGACAAATGTTTTGGTTAGAGAATTAGGTAGCGGAGTTGTATATGAAAAGAACGCGCAAGAATCAAAATCAATCGCATCAATTACAAAGTTAATGACAGCTTTGATTTCATATCAAATTTATGAAGAAGATGAAAAATTTAAAATTAGCGCAGATGCCATAGAAGTAGAAGGAGAGGCGGGCGGGTTTTTAAGTGGTGAAATTTTTAAAAGAAATGATTTGATAAAAACCGCTCTCATTGGTTCTTCAAACGATGCGGCGTTTGCGTTAGCTGAAAAAAATGAACTAGAAAAATTTATACAACTAATGAACTTAAAAGCAAAAGAATTAAAAATGACAGAAACGCAGTTTGTAGATTCGGTTGGACTTTCAAAATATAATAAATCCTCATTAGATGATTTATATAATTTAGTTGAGTACACATCTCGCACGGCGCCAGAAATTTTTAATTTTTCAAAAACCGAAAAATTTTTGTTATCTGGAAAATACAAGCGAACAATAGAAAATTTGGACTATCTAATCCCGCTTTATAAGGGTTATATAATAGCTTCAAAAACAGGATTTACTCCTGAAGCTGGCGAGTGTTTAATTTTAGTTTTAAAATTTGAAAAATCCTCGTTTTTGTTTGTGGGAATTTTAAATTCAAAAAATCGCTTTGAAGACGCCGAAAGACTAATAATTTCATTGAGAGAACTTTATAAATAAAAAAATAAAATGTAGTTTTTAGTGTTGCAAAAATTATTCTATCAACATTTTTTGGGGGATATTGAGTTTATCAGGAGTTGTTTCACAAAGTTTTTGTAAAATTTTTTCAAATTGTTTTTTTGATTTATTAAAAAGTTTTAATTCATCTTCTCGGAGTTTTTTTAGGATTATATCCATAGCGGGTTTTCGTTTTTTGCCTTGAATTCCAATTCTTAATCTCCAAAAATTCCATGATTTTAAAACTTTTCGCGCCGACTCAACACCTTTATGTCCGGCTGATTTTTTGCCAAAAGAAAATTTGAGCCAAAGAAGTGGCAAGTCGGCTTCATCATGAACTATCATTATTTCTTCCGGTTTTAATTTTAGCTTTTTTTGAAGTTCTCCTATTGCTTTTCCGCTTTCATTCATAAAAACATTTCCATATCCGATAAATATTTTACCGAATTTGCCATAAACAGCGTTCTGGGTTTCAAGTGGCTTGTCAATATATTTTGAAATTAAATCTTTGCCAAAATTATGGCGTGTATTTTCGTATTCTTTCTCGGGATTTCCAAGCCCAAAAATAAGTTTGATTTTTTTTGGCATTAGTTTTTATTTGATTTTCAGTAAATTTTGCGGTATAATTACACTATATTATAATGCTTAAACTTAAATTTTTGCAATTTTTAGAGGTTGTTTTATTGGTAATTCTTATTGTCCTGCCAGTGCGTTTGTTTCTATTTGAGCCGTTTTTTGTTTTAGGCGATAGTATGTTGCCGAATTATGAAAATTATGATTATTTAATTATAGAGAAAGTTTCGTATAAATTAAGGAGTCCACAAAGGGAAGATGTCGTAATTTTTAGACCTCCAGTAAATTTAAGAGCTTATTATATTAAAAGGGTAATAGGTTTGCCGGAAGAAACAATAAAAATTGAAGATGGAAAAATTTATGTTTTAAATTCTGAATATCCAAAAGGATTTTTAATGAATGAAGCATATCTTCCATTACAATCAACGCCGGGAAATTATGAATTTAAGCTCAACAAAGATGAATATTTTGTTTTGGGTGATAACAGAGATGAAAGCTATGATTCTAGAAAATGGGGACCAATACACAAACAACAAATCGCAGGGAGAGTGTTAATAAGAGTGATGCCTATGCGTGAAATTGTAAAAATAATTAAAATTGGTTTTGCTCGTCAATAATATAAATTCATTATGAAATCAGTAATTCAAACTCCGAGAGGTATGGTAGATTTGCTTCCTGAAAGCGCCGATTATTTTTTAGCGTTACAGGATGCGATTTTAAAATTGGCTAATTCGTATAATTTTCAATACATAAGAACTCCTGTTATTGAAAATGAAAAAGTTTTTACTTCAAGTTTGGGCGAGTCGACTGATGTTGTTGAAAAAGAAATGTATTATTTAAAAGGTTCAGATAAAAGTGATAAGCTTGTTTTGCGACCAGAAGGAACAGCTGGGGTTATGAGAGCATATTTACAAAATGGGATGCATTCATGGAGCCAACCGGTAAAACTTTTTTATATTGGGTCAATGTATAGAAGGGAAAGACCGCAGGCTTTAAGATTAAGAGAGCATTTTCAGTGGGGAGCTGAAATTTTGGGTTCAAAAGAACCGATTTGCGATGCTCAAGTAATGCAATTAATTGATGGCTTATTTAAAAAGTTTAAGCTTAAAGATTATATTTTTAAATTAAATAGTATTGGTTGCTTGGAGGATAGAAAAAAATATAAAAAAACTCTTTTGAGATATTACAAATCTTATATAAGAAAAGTCTGTGAAGATTGTAAGCGAAGATATAAAACAAATCCATTAAGGCTATTGGATTGCAAAAATGAAGTGTGCGTTGAAATTAAACAAAAAGCCCCGACACTTTTAAATCATTTGTGTAAGGAATGCGAATCTCATTTTGGAAAAGTTTTAGAATATCTTGATGATATGGGAATAACATATGAATTAGACGGAACACTTGTTAGGGGGTTTGATTATTATTCAAGAACGGTTTTTGAAGTGTTTTTTACTGAAAGAGCGACAGCTGTTGGCGGAGGAGGAAGATATGATTATCTTTCTAAAATGTTAGGAGGACAGGATGTGCCTGCTGTTGGAGTGGCGATTGGCATTGAAAGATTGATAGAGGTCGTTAAAATGCATCAGGTTAAATTATCTTATTTTAAGAAACCGCAAATATTTTTAGCGCAAGTTAGCGAAGAAGCAAAAAAAGAAGCCTTGAAGCTTTTTGAAATGCTTATTAAAAATAATCTTCCTGTAAGTGAAGCTTTTGCAAAATCAAGTTTGTCAAGTCAACTGGATTTGGCTGATAAAATGGGAGTTAAGTTTACTTTAATAATGGGGCATAAAGAAGTTGGGCAGAAAAATGTGATTGTTAAACATATGCTCACAGGAGACCAGGAAACAATTCCAACAGACCAGTTAGTGGAAGAGTTAAAGAGGAGACTATAACGGTTATTTAACTATTGTAATAGCTATAATTGTTTTTGCTCCAGCGGTTTTTAAAATTTTTCCAGCTTCCAAAAGCGTTGCGCCCGTTGTTTTTATATCGTCAATTAAAATTATTTTTTTTGGAGGTTTGTTTTTTGTTTCAAAAACTCCTTCAACATTTTTACTCCTCTTTTTTTCTACAAGCGTTCTTTGGGGTTTGTTTATTTTTATTTTTTGAAGAAGCTCAATTACTTCTAAGTTTAGTTCCTCGCCTATTATTTTCGCTAAAATTTTTGATTGATTAAACCCTCTGCTTAGTTCGTCTTTTTTAGATAATGGAATTGGAACAACGCAAAAATTGTTAAAATTATTTTTTATTGGTTCTAATTCTTTAGAAATAATTCTGCCAAAATATTTAAAAATTTCAAAAGAACCTCTAAATTTACCCGTTTTTATTAGTTCAGATATTGTTTCATTTTCATAATTAGCGAAAGAAATTAATGATTTTATAGATGTTGAGCAACATGCTTTTAAAAAATTTTCAGTATGAGGTCTGCGTCTTTTACATTCTATGCAAAAAATTTCAAGAGAAAATTCTGTTTCATTAAAACATTGAGCGCAAATATAATCGTTGTCTGTAATTTGAAAACATTTCACGCAAAAAAACGGAGAAAAAATATCTGTGAAAACTTTTTTAAGCATCAGTAGTTAGGTTAATAATTAAAATTAGCATATAATTTTAGCAAGAAATGTTATTTTTTAAAAAAAGAATTTTAGGAATTGATTTCGGTTCAAAGTTTGTAAAAATTATTGAATTAGAAAAATCTGGAAGAAATTTAAATTTGGTAAATTATAGCGTTACATCTATTTTATGGGAAGATTCATCAAGTTATCCATTGGGGGCAACTCAGCTTTTTGAAGAAAACCTTGCTTCAATTTTAAAAGAAGGAACAAAAGATTTTAAAACCAAAGACGCTATTTTTGTTTTACCTGCGTCATTTTTATTTTCAACATTTTTTTCTTTGCCAAATATTCCTAAAAAAGCGATACAAGAAACAATTGAATATGAATCCAGAAAATACATTCCTTTTGATTCAGATGATATTGAAATTCAGACAAAAATATTTAGTCTCAAAAATCAATATCAACCAGATAAAACAAGAACGGCCGTATTTTTAGTTGGAATTCCGAATGGGTTGACAGAAAAACTTAAAACATCCGCGTACATTTCTGGATTGAATTATAAAAAAGGCGAGCCAGAATTTTTTGTATACGAACCGTTTTTTTATGGCAATTCCGGAGTTTCTGTTTTGGTTCATATGGATTTAAATTATTCATTGATTTATCTTTTTTATAACGGACAGCTTGTTTTTGGTAAAAAATTAAAATTTAGATTGTATAACTTAATAGATAGTATCTCAAAATTATTAGACACAACTTTTGTAAAAGCTGAAGAATTTTTAGCAGAGAAAAAATTTAATATTCCAGAAGAAAATAAAGATATAAAAGATGCAGTAAGCGTTCATTTTGGCTCAGTATATAATGAAATTCAAGAAGAAATTAATAATATAGCCGATAAATTTGGATTTAAAACTGATGGTATTTTTGTAAGCGGGAGCCCAACGGAAATCCCCGGGTTTTTGGAATTTTTTCAAAATTGTTGCGGAAAAATAAAAATTAACGCTCTTGACCCATTTTCAAGACTTCAAAATGTTCCAAACAATAGCAATATTTTAAATAAAAGCCCAATTTTTGGCGGCGCTGTTGGGGCGTGTATGAAATACCTAAAATAGATTTTAGGCGGTTTTTCAGCATTTTTTGAAGTAGAAACGAAGTATTTTTAAAATTATTTTATATTATAAAATCCCCAAAATGATTTGTTTATTTAATTAATCTCGTATAAAATTAATTTATTAGATGAATTACTTACTCAATTTTATACCAAAAAGATTATTAATTTCATTATGTGTAATTCTTTTTATAATTTGGGGTTTGAATTATGGTTTGATTTTTTTGAATTCGCGAATAATAGAACAAACTAAAGAAATTCAAAAAAATCAAACACTAGCGATAGAAGATATAAAAAATAAAATACAAAACGAAAATAGTTATCGCGATTTCGTTCATTTTTTTGCCTTAAAAACACTTTTTGAACAAAAAAAATCAATTACTAACAAAGTTGATGAAATATCGCAAATTTTACCAAAAGCATTAAGGGTTAATTCGTTATATTTGTCTAATGTTGATAAATCTTTTGTGGTTAATGGGCAAGTAAATAGCGCCGAAGAATCTTTTAGGGTTGCTAAATATTTTGACGAATTAAAAGATGTTTCTGGAATAAAAAGAGAACAATCTTTTGGGGTGAATAACAGCGTCTTCATTAATATTTCTGGTAAGTTTGTAAAATGAGATTTGCAATAAACATTTTGGTATTAATTCTTTTATTTGAAATTGCGTCCGGAATTTTTTCAGGCATTCTTCCGAATTACAGAATACTCTTGACTGAATTAAGCAAAAAGAATAATGAACAACAAAAACTTGAAAAAATTAAAGCCACAAAAGATCTCTTTAACACAATTTCACAGAGAAGCGAAATAAAAGGATTAGATCTAAGCAGGGATTATTTTGAAATATATTTACCGACAAAGTTTAAAGATTATGAATTAACTGCAATATTATTTCAGCTTTTAAAGAAAAATGGATTTAGTTTTAAGTCGTTAGATTTCAAGGAAGCGGAAGATATAAAAATTGAAACAATTAATTTACCGCTGATAAAAAAAGTTAAATTTTCGTTAGTAATTGACGGACAATATAATTCAATTATGAATTTTATTCAGGACTTAGAAAACAATAGCAGAATATTTTATGTTGACAAAATAACATTAAGTCGCAGTAGTAATGGCGTAAGCGCAAACCTTGAGCTTTCGTCGTTTTATTTAAAACCAATTAAAATATCGCCTTAATTTATAAAATATAATGTCAATAATTTTAGAAAAATTTAAAAAATTTAATTTTATAAATGTAATTGCTTTTTTGCTCGGAGTATTTTTGTTTGTTCTTCTTGTGTGGTTAATAATACAGCAATTTGGAATTTTTCAGAAACAGACAATTTTTCCGCCAGAAGTTATAGAAATCCAAAGGCAGGTTGGCGTTATGAAAGATTCATCTGTATTAAAAGAATCAAAAAATCTTGAAAAAATCGTGCCTCCTGCTGAACAAATTAAAATTTTGGAATTAAGTCCCGGAGAAATTGGAAAAAATACTCCGTTTGAATAAATGAGCTTATTTTTATTATGGACATCAGCGCTACACTTCTTGAAAAATTAAAAGAAAAATATCCTGAAGCTGGAGATTGGGAACAAAGAGCAAGAATTTCAAAAATAGATTTAGAGGAATATTTGCACAAGACAAGAAAAATAGATATAAATGAATTTCTTGATATAAAAGCCGAAGTATCCCATTATCCAAAAATAATTTTTGGCAATAAAAAAATTTCACAAGATATTTTGAATCTTATCCCAGAAAAATCTGCAAAACTTTATCAGATTATAGCTTTTGATAAAAAAGATTCTGAAATTTCAATAGGAGCTCTTAATCCGCAAAATGCAAACATTGAAGAAATTTTAGGATTTATAAGAAACTCATTAAAATTAGAACCAAAAATTTTTGTAATATCAATAGCTGATTATTACAAAGCAATTCGTTATTATAGAAATTTTGGAGATGAATTAAAACAATTTATAGGTGATTTTAGAAAAGGAAAGCCGTTTATTGAAGAAGAATCGTTGTCTTTTGGAGAGTCAATAACGACAGAAGACGCCCCTGTTATTAAAATCGTGGAGCTTGTTATCAAAGAATCTGTAAATTTTTTTGCTTCGGACATACATTTTGAGCCGTTAATAGATAGAATGAGATTGAGATTTAGAATAAACGGCGTTCTGAAAACAATATCATATTTTCCAAAAGATTTACATTACCAAATTATTAACAGAATAAAAGTTTTGGCAAAATTAAAACTTGACGAATCAAGAGTTCCGCAAGACGGCAGAATTAGATTAATAATTGAAGGAAGAGAAATTGATTTAAGAATAGGCATTTTACCGACAATTGAAGGTGAAAAAATTACAATTAGAATTTTAGACCCAGTTATTGGATTAAAGCAACTTTCAGAAATCGGAGTGCCGGATTATTATTCTAAAAAAATACAAAAAATTAAAGAAAAAGCGTACGGATTGGTTTTAATAACAGGACCAACTGGTTCAGGAAAAACAACAACTCTTTACGCGCTTCTTCAAGAAATAAACAATGACGATGTAAATGTTATAAGCTTGGAAGACCCAGTTGAATATAGAGTTGACGGGATAAACCAATCCCAAGTTATGCCTGAAATTGGATATGCGTTTTCAACAGGGTTAAGAGAAATTTTAAGACAAGACCCTGATATCATTTTAGTTGGCGAGATAAGAGATAATGAAACAGCGGACTTGGCAATTCATTCAGCTTTGACAGGCCAGCTTGTTTTCGCGACTCTTCATACAAATACTGCGATAAGTTCAATAACAAGGTTAATTGATATTGGAGTTGCAAGATTTTTATTGTCTCCGACACTTCAATTTTTAATAGCTCAAAGACTTATAAGAAAATTGTGCGAATGTAAAACAGAAACACAAGTTGTCGGAGATTTAGAACGAATAATTGAAGAAGCGCTGGATATTCTACCAGCTCACATTAAAGAATCCGCGCATTATAAAAAACCATTTACTTCTTTCAGGCAAAATGGTTGTGAAAAGTGTAATAATAAAGGATTTGTCGGAAGAATAGGATTGTTTGAGTTAATTGAAATAAATGAAGAACTCAGAAAGGGAATAGAAAAAGGAGAATCAGAAACGGATTTATCAAAATATTTACCAGCGCAGGATTTTGTGAGTTTAAGGCAGGACGGAGTTTTGAAAGCATTGCGAGGTGAAGTTGTATTGGAAGAAGTAATAAAATCAACATAAATAGATTTTAAAATAAATTTGTTATATACTTATTTTAGCTAATAAAATTTTATTTGAAATAATTAACATCGCTCAAATTGTAAGCGGTGGTTAAATTTAAAAATGGACGAAAGATTAAAAAAGTTATTGCGTTTAACAATTGAAAGAGGCGCGTCTGATTTGCATCTTGTTCCGTCAAGATTTTCAAGTATTAGAATAAATGGCGAATTAGTTTCATTGTCCGATGAAAAAATTCTTGAACCAAGAGAAGTTGAAATAATAATTTTATCGCTTTTAGATGAAGACCAAAAAGTTAAACTTTTAAAATATAAGGATTTGGATTTATCGTTTTCTTTGGATGACAAAGCAAGATTCCGCGCGAATATTTATTTACAGAAAAATGGATGGGCGGGGTCTTTTAGGGCAATTTCATCTGAAATCAAATCAGTTGAAGAATTAAATTTACCGCCGATTTTACATGAATTTATTAAAAAGAAACAAGGATTAATATTAATAGCTGGTCCTGCTGGATGCGGAAAATCAACAACACTCGCCGCGTTAGTGGATGAAATAAATCATACTCAAGCCCGTCACATCATTACTATTGAAGAGCCAGTTGAATATATTTTTTTTCCAGACCAATCTATTGTTACGCAAAGAGAAGTTCCGAATGAAGCTTATTCTTGGCACAGGGCTTTGAAGTCAGCATTAAGACAAGACCCAGATGTAATAATGATAGGCGAATTAAGAGACCCTGTTTCCATAGCAATAGCTCTAACAGCCGCTGAAACAGGACATTTAGTATTAGGAACACTCCATACAAATTCAGCGTCTCAAACAATCGACAGAATTATTGATGCTCTTCCAGATGGTCAAAAAAATCAGGCGAGATTTCAACTTGCTTCGTCTCTTATCGGTGTAGTTTCGCAAAGACTTGTCCCGAGAATTGCAGGAGGCAGAATTCCAGCATGTGAAATTTTGATAGCAAATCAGGCTGTTAAAAATTTAATAAGAGAAAATAAAGTCTATCAAATTGATTTAGTAATTGAAACAAGCTTAGAGCAAGGAATGATTTCTATTGAAAGAAGTTTGGCAACTATGGTTTCTATGAATGAAATTTCAGAAGAAAATGCATATTTGTTTGCTTTAAGTCAAGAAAGGTTGAAAGGTTTGTTGTAGTTAATCAATCCAAAATAAATCAATAATAATGAAATTTAATTACAAGTCTTTTGATAAAGACGGAAATTTTAAGGAAGGAACGATTGAGACAGCTTCAAAAGAAAGCGCTGTTATCGCATTGCAAAATCAAGGGTTGATTGTTACATTTATATCTCAGGTAGGAACTAATACAAAATTGCCATATTTTGGAAAAATTTCTTTAAAAGATGTAGTATTTTTTACGCGCGAGCTTCATTTTTTAGTTCAAGCAAGAATTCCGCTTGACGCCGCTGTAAAAACGTTATCCGAGCAAGTCACAAATATAAAATTTAGAAAAGTGCTAGATGATATTTATCAAGATGTTGTTGCTGGGATTTCTCTATCAAAAGCTTTGGGGAAACATAGTATTTTTTCAACTTACTACATAAAAATGGTTCAGATAGGAGAAGTTTCTGGTTCATTGGACGAAGCAACCGAATATTTAGCAACTCATCTTGAAAATCAAAATAAATTTTTGAGCAAATTAATACAAACACTTATTTATCCGGTAATTGTTTTATGTGTTTTTTTGGCGACAATGATAACTCTATTTGTCACAGTTATTCCAAGAGTAGCAAAAATTTTTACTGAAAATGATATTCCGATGCCTGTTATTACAAGAGTGTTCAATTCTTTTTCTGGGTTTTTAATACATAATTGGATGTATCTAGTTATATTTTTTACGGCGTTGATTTATTCAGCAATAGGATATTTTAAAACACGGGAAGGAAAAATTTTTTTGTTTAATTTTTTGGATAAGATTCCAATCGTCAACGACGCAGTTAAGACAACCTATCTTTTAAGATTTCTTGAATCTATGAGTTTTTTAATAAAGGGTGGTTTGCCAATTCCTGAATCATTAAATATTGTTGCGACAAGCGTTGATAATCCTGTTTTTGAAGATGCCTTAAAGACTATAGCTGAAGAAACAAAAAAAGGAAGCCCTGTATCTTCTGCGTTAAAAGCATTTCCGAATATTTTTACTCCATTAGTAATCCAATCTTTTATAACCGGTGAAAAAACAGGAAAATTAAGGGAAATTTTATTTTCAATATCAAATTTTTATTTACAGGAATTAGAAGTTAAAACTTCAACTTTATCGGAAAATATTCAGCCAATTTTAATAGTAATTTTAGCCGCTGGATTAGGGTTTTTGGAAGTGTCTCTTTTGGTTCCTATATTAAATCTTACAAAAGCGGTTCAGAGTTTTTAGTTAACCAAACCACACCCGACGGGTGTGGTTTGGGGGTTTTCACGGCGCAATCATTTTAAAAATAGAAGTGAAAGGCGAGCAAATGTTATCCACATATTAGATTATAAAAATATAGAATTGTTTTATAATAATAGAAATAAAAATTGTCGAAATGTAATAATGAAAACAATAAGATGTTTTCATTATTGAAAAATATTATCATATTTTTCAGCGTTAAATTAACCAGTTTTTTAAAAAACAATGAAAAATAAAGGTTTTACGCTCATAGAACTTGCGGTTGTATTGTTGGTTATTGGAATTTTGGCTGGCATTGTATTAAAAAATGTTGGTTCTCAGGGCTCTCAGGCAAGAGATACAAGAAGAGTTTCGGATTTACGAAATGTTTCAGTCTATCTTGCGCAATATCTAAGCAAAACAGGAAGTTTCCCTGATACAACAGATACTGATTGGGTAGGTAGTACGGGCACTTTGGCGGCAGCTTTAGTGGATAAGGGCGTTATTGCCTCGGATTCAGCTTTGCCAAAACCTCCATCAGGAGCAAGTTATCAATATTACGCTTGTACGGATTCAGGTGATAATACCATATCAATCGCTAATCATTTTGTTTTAAGGGTTATTTTGGAAGAAGATGACACTAAAAATGCAAGACTTTATGATAGCGCATATAACGGGAGTACTCTTCCTTGGACTACGGGAGGTTGTGCCGTTAAAACAGGCGGTAGTGTTATAGGCACTCAAGGTTCGCCGGGTCTTGCTCCTTCTGGATCGACATTAGCATTATCTCAGAATATTTCTTGCTTAAGTAAATCAAAGGAATATTGTTTAATTCAGTAAAGCTAATTAATAGAAACAACAACTAATCTAACCCAAAAATTCCCACGCCAGTTGGTGTGGGAATTTTTGGGTGTAATGAGTATCGCGTATTTTAATGTGTGTTAAAATTAATTCATAATTATGAATTTAGCGATTTTTTTTATTTTTGGATTGTTTCTCGGAAGTTTTTTAAATAATGTTGCTCTGCGACTTGAAAATGATGAATCATTTATTTTTTCGCGCTCAAAATGTCCAAAATGTAAAAAAAAGTTAAAGTGGTATAATCTAATCCCTTTGTTGAGCTACATAATTCAATTAGGAAAATGCTCAAGTTGTCGTGAAAAAATCTCTATTCGGTATCCGTTGACTGAAATTTTTGCTGGGATTTTTACATTCGGACTCGCAAAAGTAATATTTACAATATACAATTTCCATTTATTAAGTTCATTTATTATTTTTTTGTATTATCTTTCGTTTATTAGCGCGTTTTTTGTTCTTGCGTTGATTGATTTTAAAACAAAATATATTAGTGAAAAATTAATTTATTTTATGGTTGCTGTTTGGTTAATTTTTCAGGCGATATTTTATTTCGTTCCTGTATTGAAAATAGCGTTTATTGGAGCATGGTCGGAATTTTTTGAGCAATTTTTAAAATTTCCAAATTCTGAATTTATCGGGCAAATTTTTACGGCGTTTATTGCCGCTTTACCATTTTTGTTTTTATTTGCGATTACGCTTGGGTGGGGCGTTGGTCTAGGCGATTCAAAAGTTGCTTTTGTAATGGGGTTATTTTTTAAACCCGGAGATTTTTTTCTTTCTCTTGTAATGGCAATATTTTTGGGCGGGATAGTAGGCGTTATTATTTTGTTAAAAACGCAAAAATTTAAACAAGAGATTCCATATGTGCCATTTTTATTTGCAGGAACTTTGGTGGCTATGTTTTGGGGAGAAATGTTAATAACAAATTATTTTAAAATATTCAGATGAGAAAATTTCACAATGGTTTCACTTTATTAGAAATCGCTGTTTCGTTAATCGTTATGTCTGTTTTATTGACTATTACTTTTAGTTTATTTTCTTTGAATAAAGATTTTTGGTTATTAAATGAAAAATCTCTTTATTTTGCAAAAAATCTTAATGGCGTTAAAAAACTTTCATTGCAAGGCGCGACATTTTCTGGAAAAAAAATTTGTGGCGCTGGAATTTTGATTGATAAAAATAAGAATGAATATTTCGGTATCGCTGTTGATATAGGTGATATCAGTACAGGATTGCTCAGTTGTTCTGGCGTTGATGCAGAATCTTTTGATTTAACAAAAATTAATGATTTAGAAAGTAATCAAAATGTTATAAAAATATCAAAGTTTTTTGATTTTACAACAGCGCCAGCCAATTTATTAAAAGAAAATTTTGAAAATGTTGTTATTTCTGTTTATCTTAATGAAGAAGATTCCCCGATAAATTTTGAAAAACTTGAAATAATTTTTACAAATCCTTACGCAGATCCAAGAGTGTTTGTATCCCCATATACAATATCGTCAGAAATTAATGATTGGAACAAAATAAATTTTGATTTAAAATTTAAAGATGAGACTTCAAGGCTTACAATCACAAAAACCGGACAAATTTTATTTAAGTAGAAGAGCGTTTTCATTAATAGAAGTTACTCTTGCGTTGTCTATATTCGTTATGGGGTTTATGGCGCTTTTTAATATTGTTAATTCATATTCGTATACGCTTAAAACAATAAAAGAAAGAATGACAGCAAATTTTTTAGCGCAAGAAGGATTAGAATTAGTTCTCGCTAAAAGAAACGCAAATTTCAAATTTCTTAATTCAGGAGGAACCGTAAATTGGATAGATGGACTTGGAGAAAAAATTTGTATAAACCCCGATCTTTCATTAATTGATTCACCCTGTAGCGATGGAAAATTATATTTAGATTCGGACACTGATGTATTTTCGCATAATCAAACGCCAACCTCAAAACAATCAGCTTTCTCCAGAATTATAACAATAGCTAAAATTGACACCAAAGACTTAAATAACACAATTTCAAATGATTACGCTGTTCTTGTTGAATCAGAAGTGAAATGGTCGGGAGAACCGATAATATTAAAAATGGTAATGACAAAATGGCACCCAAAATCGCAGTAAAAAATAAACCAAAAAAAATAGCATCAAAGGGTTTTACAATACTTGAAGCCGCTGTTTCTATTTTAGTTTTTGCTACTATTATAGGTATAGGTATTACATCATACATAAATCTTTTGAGGGCAAGCGCGATTTCCAGAAATGTTTATGCGTCTTTGGAAAATCTTTCACTTGGATTGGAAAGAATTTGGAAGGATGTAAAATACGGAAGTTGTTTTATAGCCGTAGACGAAGGTCATTCCATACAATTTAAAGATATGAACGGAAAACAAATAGAGCTAAAATTAGATTCAGGAGTTATGAAATATATAAAAGAAAGTTCAGAGTTTGCGTTAAATGACTCACTTATTGCATTTGTGGAAAATGTGTATTTTATTGTTTCTAGTCAAAATACTTCTGTAACAATGTCAGTACTTGCCAAAATAAAATCGAAAGATTTTGAGGCTCCAATTAATTTACAAATATCAGTTGCGCCAATTAACGCGCCGTTTCCATCACAACCATGCGAATAATAAATCACAAAATTCACAAATCCCATCACATACCACCAACCACCAACTACCCATTTAATGGTCAAGTTTATTTAGTTACAGTTTTTGCGTTGATGATAACGGCAATCGTGTTTTTTGTTATGATAACTCCGATTACAGAGCAAGCAAAAGGAGCCGTGAGTATATCGGATTCAAGCAGGGCGTTAGGAATTGCTGAAAGCGGATTGGAAATAGAGCTTCTTCGCGCTATCGCTAATCAAATTCCAAAAGAAAATTTATCTGAGTTTAGATATTCATCAAGCACTTTTGAAAAACAAATTGCAATTACTGGAAAAGTTAGAAATATTGAAAGAACTTTATTTTTTGGGCAATGATAAAAAAAGACGCGAAAGAAAGAATTGAAAAGTTAAAAGAATTGATTAATGAATACCGTTATTCAAGGCATGTTTTGGATAAAGAATTGGTGTCAATAGAAATTGAAGATTCGTTAAAAAAAGAACTCTTTGATTTAGAGCAAGAATTTTCTGAATTTATAACTCCGGATTCTCCCACGCAAAGAGTTGGTGGTAAGCCGTTAAAAGAATTTAAAAAAGTCAAACATTCTACTCGGATGCTTTCGTTTAATGACGCATTTTCAATAGATGATTTAAAAAATTGGGAAACAAGAAATGAAAAATTGTATGACGGACCAGTTTCAGCTGAATATTTTTGCGAATTAAAAATTGACGGATTAGCCATTAAACTTGTTTATGAAAATGGAATTTTAATTACAGCGGCGACAAGAGGAGATGGTTCGGTTGGCGAAGATGTGACTCAAAATATAAAAACTATTGATGCTATTCCGTTGCGATTGCAAACTACAAAAATTAGCGCGCCAAAAATTTTGGAAGTGCGAGGCGAGGTGTTTATAAATAAATCCGATTTTGAGAAATTAAATCAAGAGAGAAAAAAAAGCAATGAATCAGCATTTGCTAATCCAAGAAATGCGGCGGCAGGTTCAATTAGGCAATTGGATTCAAAAATTACGGCAAAAAGAAAATTAGATTCATTTATTTATAATTTAGCGACTGATTGTGGACAAAAAACTCATAAAGAAGAACATATTATTTTAAAAAAATTAGGATTTAAAACAAATCCAAATGTAAAATTGTGTAAAAATTTGGAGGAAGTAAGAGAATTTAGAGATTATTGGGAAAAAAATCGTGATAAGTTGCTATTTGAAATTGATGGAGTTGTCGTTCAAATTAATAATAATGAAGATATTGAAAAATTGGGAGTTGTTGGGAAAGCGCCGAGAGGAGCAATAGCGTTTAAATTTGCTCCAAAAGAAGCGACAACAATTATTGAAAATATAAAAATTCAAATAGGAAGAACTGGCACATTGACTCCGGTTGCAGTTTTAAAACCGATTAAAATTGGCGGAGTTACAATTTCTCGCGCGTCTTTACATAATGAAGACGAGATAAAAAGATTAAATTTAAAAATTGGAGACACTGTTGCTGTTGGTCGGGCTGGAGATGTTATTCCTCAAATTTCAAAAGTGTTTATAGAATTACGAACAGGAAAAGAAAGAGAATTTAAATTTCCAAAAAATTGTCCGATTTGTAAAAGTTCTGTTTTAAAAACAGGCGCGCGCTATAAATGTTTAAATAAAAATTGCTTTGCTTTACAAAAAGAAAAAATATATCACTTTGTTTCAAAATCAGCTTTTGATATTGTTGGATTGGGTCCACAGCTCATTGATAAATTGATTGAAAACGGGTTAGTTCAAGATGTTGCGGATTTATTTTTGTTAAAAGTTGGTGATTTGAGTGGCATAGAAGGATTAGGAGATTTGTCTGAAAAAAATTTAATTACAAGCGTTGCAAAAAAGAAAAAAATTATATTACGCAGGTTTATTTATGCTTTGGGAATTTTACATATTGGAGAAGAAAACGCAAAAATTCTTAACGATTTTTTTCAAACAAGAACAGATGCGAATAGAATTTCAGTCCCTTCTGATTTATGGGGAATTGGTAATTCTGTTTCAAAAGAAAAATATGATGAGATTTTTGGATTTGGACCGCAAATTGTTAAAAGTGTTTGTGAATGGTTTCAGGATAAAACAAACGAAGAATTGTTAAAAAAATTAGATAATTCGGGAATAAAAATTGAAATAGAACATATCAAAGTTTCAATAATTACAGGAAAAACATTTTGTTTTACAGGCGAACTTGAAAAAATGCCCAGAGAAAAAGCGCAAGAATTAGTTAGTTCAATGGGCGGAATTTCAAAAGACACAATTACGAAGGATTTAGAATATTTGGTCGTCGGAGAAAATCCCGGTTCAAAATTAGAGAAGGCGAAACGATTAGGTGTTAAAATAATTAATGAGCAAGAATTTTGGGTATTAATTGAAAGATAAATAACGAGCAAATTCGCTCGCGAATACGCTAGTTTATTTTGTATGATTAGCAAGGAACAATTACGGCATCTATCAAATTTGGCGAAAATAGAGTTGAATGATAATGAATTGGAAAAATTGCAAAAAGATTTGAATGAAATTTTAGTGTATGTTGAGCAGGTTGAAACGATAGCGATAGACGATATTGAAGCTATGAGCTCTGGTCCTTTGCAAGAGATTTTATTGAGAGAGGATATTGTTCAAGATAAAGATATTGAAGTAATCAAGCAAATCATCGCAGAATTTCCAGGAAAAGAAAACGGATATCTAAAAGTCCCGAAGATATTAAATAAATAGTTTATTTTGAGTAAAGTTTGTTTACGCTGAGCGTAAGCGATAATAGCTTGCTCCGAGCGTAAGTGAGGAGCCCTTGTAGCTTAATCGGAAGAGCAGTTCCGTCCTAAGGAAAAGGTTCTCCGTTCGAGTCGGAGCAGGGGCACATAGTATTTTTTAAGCCATGCTTTCATTTTTAGAGTTTATTGGGATAAGTTCAATAGCCGCGGCTGTTGTTTCTTTAATAACATATATTTTGAAGCAGCCGCAGATTTTAGGATTTCTTGTTTTGGGAGTGTTGATGAGCTCATTTTTTTTAACGCAAGTGCCAATAAATTTAATAGAGGACACATCCTTGCTTGGAATAGCGCTTTTACTTTTTTTGATTGGAACTGAACTTAATATATCAAAAATTAAAAAAATGGGGAGAGAATCTGCTGTTGTTGGAATTGGTCAAGTTTTAATCACAACAATTCTCGGTTTTTTAATTGCGTCAACGCTCGGTTTTGGCTTGACGGCATCGTTAATTCTGGCTCTTGCGTTTTCGTTTAGTTCTACGGTTATTGTTGTAAAATTGATTTCCGATAAAAACGATATAGATTCTCTTTACGGAAGATTGACGCTGGGAATTTTATTAATTCAAGATTTAATAGCGATTTTGCTCTTGATTTTATTGGAAGCGAAAAATTTTAATAATTTTATTTCGGCAATTGTATTTTTTTCTGGACTTTTTATTTTAGGATATTTGTTTTCGCCACGAATTTATAATTATTTCAGAAAAAGTTCAGAGGCGTTATTTTTTTTAAGTCTTGCGTGGGTTTTTGTATTTATTTTTTCAGCGAAATTTTTTAATTTAGGAGTTGAAATTCCGGCGCTTTTAGCTGGAATTAGCTTAGCGAGTGTTCCGCAGGTACTGGAAATTTCAAGACGCATGCGTCCATTAAGAGATTTATTTTTGATTTTTTTCTTTATTAGTCTTGGCTCTCGAATATTTTTTTCAACAGATGTAATTTTGCCAGTTGCGATTTTTTCAGCATTTGTGTTAATTGGAAAATTGTTGATAATTTATTTTATTTTGAAAATATTAGGATATCAGAACAGAGTCAGTTTTTTTACTGGAATTAATTTAGCCCAGATAAGCGAGTTCTCGCTGATTTTAGGAATTTTGTCGGCAAGACTCGGATATATTAATAAAAGCGAACTCGCAATTTTAGGATTGGTTGGACTTATAACCTTTTTTGCGTCTGCGTATCTAATTACATTTAGCAAAAAGATTTATAATTTTTTGAGAAAATTAAAAACGCAAAAAGAAATAGCTGATGAAAGTTTATATGAAAATCATATTGTACTTATAGGTTTTCATAGAATTGGATATATTTTGGCGAATAAATTTAAAAATGATAATTTGTTGATTATAGAATTTAATCCAGAGCTTATAAAAGCTTTGGAAAACGAAGGATTTAATTTTATTTACGGAGACATTGTAGATACGGATGTTGTTAAGCGCGCGAATATTGAAAAAGCAAAATTAGTTATTTCAACGGTGCCACTAGAAGAAGAAAATTTGTTTGTAATTTCAATGGCTAAATCGTATAAAGTTCCTGTAATTGTTACAGCTTTAAACTCAAAAGACGCGCTTGAATTTTATAAGGCAGGAGCGAACTATGTCATTATCCCCCACTTTCTTGGAGGGGAACATTCATCGGAATTTATCAAAAAATTCATAGAAAACCCACAAAATGAAGATATAAAAAATACGCACATAATTGAGATGGAAAAGACCATAAAATTGGGGCATTTTTAATCGAGCACCAATTGTAATATTGAAAAACTAGTGAAAAACGCGCATTATAATTGAAAAAATTTAGGATTGTAATTGTTATTGAAATTATTACAATTGGCGCTCGATTATCCACATTTTTAATACTTGCATTATTTTTGAATATGTTTTATAATAAATAGTATCATGAAGATAAAAGTATACGACGCTATGTCAGATATAGTATCTGATCTAACAGAACGGGAAAAAGATGTAATTTTGAGACGATTTGGTTTAGGACAAGAAAAGCAAACCCTTCAAGCAGTGGGCGATATTTATGGTTTGACAAGAGAAAGGGTAAGACAGATTCAAGATAAATCAATAGTTGATATAACCCCAAAATTAAGCAAGCATTCTTTTTTGGAAGAGCTTTCAAGAAACGCTCAAAAATCTCTTGGAAAAATAAAAATTAAACGAGAAAGAACGCTACTTGATGATCTAGGTAGAATGTATAATCTTTCAGGAGACGATATTAATTATTTAAGATTTTTTTTAATTCTTCATAAAAAACTTTCATACAATCCAGAAGATGATAATTTTCACGGGTACTGGGGTGATTCTACTCAAAGAACCAAAACAGCAAATCAAGTGCTAAAAAGGATTATAGCGATGCTTTCAAAAAGACCTAGTAAGCTTTGGACATCAAAGGAAATTTTTGAGATTATTGAAGATGAAATAAAGAAAGGTCTTGGTGTAAAAGGAGATGCCGATGAACTAAAAGATTTTATGAGAATATTGAAAGTGATTGGAAAAAATCCAAGAAATGAATTTGGACTTTTGAATCATCCACATATTTCTCCAACTTCATTAGACGATAAAGTTTATTTTGTTTTGGATAGTAAAAATGAACATATGCATTTTACTGAAATTTATGACGCCTTGCAAGAATTGTCTGAAATAGAAGATGAATTTATAAGTAAAAGATGGAAAAAAGATTATTCAAAGCAATCAATTCAAAATCTTTTGATTATGAATCCAGAATTTGTTTGGGCAGGAAGAGGAACATATGCTTTAAAAAAATGGGGAGTTGTAGAAGGAACAATTCAAGATATAATGGCGAATATTGTTAAAAAATATAAAGAAATTGACAGACAGAAATTGATGGAAGAATTAGCAAAAGAAAGAAGATTTTCAAAAATAACTTTTGAAGCGTATTTGAGAGATAAATCTCGTTTTTCTATAGCGCCTGACGGGACTATAAGGCTCGTAAAATAAAGTAAATCAATTATATTTTTAATTGTATTGTTGTATATTTATTGTATAAAAATTTTTAATTCTCTAATATAATTATCTTAATAGTCATTTTTGGACATTTAAATGTTTTATATATTAGATTTTTTTAGTTTTTTATTTGGAGCTATTTTTTCAATTTGGTGGATAATTTTACCGATTATGTTGGCGTGGTTCATTTGGGAAAAGAATTTAACAACAGTGAGAATGAATTTTCTTGGGAAATTGGAGTGGGTTTATATGGAAATTCATATTCCGCCAAATGTAACAAGAACCCCGAAAGCTATGGAAGAAGTTTTTAATGCTTTGCATGGTGTTCATAGAAAAGGCAATAAGTATATGAGATATGTAGGAGGATTTATACCGCCATACTATGTTTTTGAATTAATAGGCAATAATGGAAAATTAAGATTTGTTATAAGATGCTTGAAAGAACACAAAGAATTGGTTAAGACAAGAATTTATTCTCAATATCCAGAGGCAAAAGTTGAAGAGATTGAAGACCCATTAAAAGATTTACCCGAAAAAGTTCCAGAATCTACATATAATATTTTCGGAACAGAGTTGGGTCTCATAAAAGATTCAGCTTATCCAATAAGAACATATGAAGTTTGGGAAAAATTGCCAGAAGAACAAAGAATTGACCCTATTTCCGCGTTATCAGAAGGAGCAAGTCAACTCGGCGAAGATGAATGGGTAATAATTCAGATTTTTGGAATGCCTGTGCCGCCGGATTCAGCGGAATGGGGAGACGAATGGGGGACCAAAGGAAAAAAAATAGTTGATAAATTGGCTGGAAGAAAAGAAGAAGAAAAAGAAAGAAATCCATTTGAAATAATCGGAGAGTTTATAGTGAATTTAATTTTAGCGCCATTTAGAACTCCTCAATGGAAAGAAATCAAAAAAGAAGAAAGACAATATCCTACTCAAATGCAGTTTTTAACTCCCGGAGAAAAAGAGGTGCTGGAAGCTGTTGAAAAAAAATTATCAAAGCCGGGTTTTTGGGGTTGCGCAAGATTTGCTTATATTGCGAGAAAAGGCATATTTAGGGAAAAAATGCCGCAAAATGTAGGATTACTTTTTGGTTATATGAAAATTTTTAGCGCGCCCCATATGAACAGCTTAGTTAGAATCGCAGACAGCATGACATCAGTTGATTCCCCTGGTTATTTTATAAAAGAAAGAACATTTTTTAGAAAAAGATTTTTGTATTCATACATTAGGGGTCGGTGGAGAAGCAATTTCAAATTTCATGTTTTGACTTCTGATGAGATGGCAACTTTATTTCATATTCCTGTTGAAGTTGTTCCAGCCCCGGGTGTTGAAAGAAGAGTTGTTATTGAAAAAGCTCCGAGCGCGGATATTCCAACATTATAAAAATGTCAGATGTAACTCCAATTGGAACAATTCAGTTTAGGGAGAGAGAAATTAAATTTGGCGTGAAAAGAGATGACCGAAGGAGGCATATGTATGTTATTGGTAAAACTGGCTCTGGAAAAACAACTCTTTTGGAAAATTTGATAATCAATGATATTAAAACAAAAGAAGGGATTGGATATATGGACCCGCACGGAGATAGTGTTAAGAGAATTTTAAAATATATCCCAAAAGAGAGAATTCAGGATGTTATTTATTTTAATCCTGCTGACACAAATCATCCAATATCTTTTAACCCGCTTGAAGGAGTGTCTTGGGATTATAGGCATTTAGTCGCGTCAAGTATTTTATCTGTATTTAAAAAAATATGGATTGACGCATGGTCGGCAAGAATGGAATATATTTTAACCAATACTTTGTTGGCTCTTCTTGAATTTGGAAATTCTTCGTTATTAGATATAAACAGAATGCTCGGAGATGATGAATTCAGAAAAAACAGGGTCAAGAGATTAAGAGACCCGGTTATTAAAGCATTTTGGGAACAGGAATTCGCAAAATATCATTTGAATTTTAGAATTGAGGCAATTGCTCCGATTCAAAATAAAGTAGGTCAGTTTATTGCGAATCCATTAATAAGAAACATAATCGGTCAGGAAAAATCAAGCCTTGATTTGAGAAAAGTTATGGATGAAAAGAAAATTTTTCTTGCGAATCTTTCAAAAGGCTTACTCGGAGAAGAAAGCTCTATGCTTTTGGGCGGACTTTTAATTACAACATTTCAGCTTGCGGCAATGTCAAGAGTGGATGTTGAAGAAGAAGAAAGAAAAGATTTTTATCTGTATATTGATGAGTTTCAAAATTTTTCAACAGAATCATTTGTTGGAATTCTTTCAGAAGCCAGAAAATATCGTTTAAATCTGATATTAGCGCACCAATACTTAGACCAAGTTATAGAAGAAATTATGAATTCTGTTTTTGGAAATGTCGGAACTTTCATAGTTTTCAAAACAGGCTCTATTGACGCCGAAAGATTTGAAAAAGAATACGGAGATGTGTATATTGACGAATTTGTTAATTTGCCAAAATATTACGCATATGTTAAGTTATTGGTTGATGGAATTACATCGCGACCATTTTTAGCTATTACATACCCAAATCCTACAATTCCAGAACAAACTTTTGAAAATGAAATAGTAAAATATTCCAGATTAAAATATGGAGAAAATATTGATGTCATTGAAACAAGAATCGCGTCGCATTATAGCAAAGATATTCCAGACAGAGAAAGAATTGTTATGTATTGTGAAAATTGTCACCAAGAATTTGCGACAAACAAAAATAATCCTTCCAAAGTTTGTCAAGATTGTCAGAGTTTTAAAAAAGATACAGGGTTATCTTTGAAAAATATTGCCGAAGATACTTTTATTGAACCAATGAAAAAAGAAAGAAAACCGAAAGAAGAAATTGACCAATTAAAATCTCTAATCAAAAAACTTCAAAAAGACGACTAATTTTTTATTTATTTTAAAAACCGCGTATTTTATGGTATAATTATATAGATGCTTTTTAAAAAGAAAGAAAAAATTCCTGAATTTTTTAAACCTATTTTATGGTCATATAATTTTGATGATATAAATCCTCGCAAAGACAAAAAGGCGATCATATTAAATAGTATAAATTATGGCGGTTTAAATCATTGGCGTTGGATAATGAAATATTATGGTAAAAAGGAAATTAAAAAAAATTTATTAAAAATTCATACAACAGAAATAAGACCAAGAGCGTTAAATTTGGCATCAATAATTTTTGGTGTTAAAAATTTTAACTATGCACCAAGAGGTACTAAGCGATAAGCAAAAAATAATCTTCTCAAAACTAAATAATTTTAACGATTTTTATCTTGCTGGCGGCACCGCATTAGCCTTGGAAATAGGTCATAGAATATCTGTTGATTTTGATTTATTTTCAGAAGAATCAATATCAGAAAAATTATTAACAAAAGTTAAAAATGTTTTTTCGGGAGAAAATGTTTCTATATCAGTTAATAATTTCGATGAGCTTACTATTTTTATAGATGGGGTTAAAGTCACTTTTTTAAAGTACCCATTCCCTGTTTTATTTGATTTTATCGATTTTGACGGGGTTAAATTGTTGAATACAAAAGAAATTGCATCTACAAAAGCGTACACTATCGGCAGAAGGGGAAGTTATAAGGATTATGTAGATTTGTATTTTATATTGTATGAAAACCATATTTTTTTAAATGAAATTTTGGAAATATCTGAAAAAAAATTCAAAAACGAATTTAATGGACGCTTATTTTTAGAGCAACTTGTTTATTTAGACGATATTGAGGATTTAGATGTAATTTTTTTGAAAAATAAAATAGACAAAAAAACCATAATAGAATTTTTTGTTAATGAAATCAAAAAAGTTAAAATATAAAAATTTTTAATTAAAAAAAGAAAGAAAACCGAAAGAAGAAATTGACCAATTAAAATCTCTAATCAAAAAACTTCAAAAAGACGACTAAGGCGTAGTTATTTAATTAATTTTGGCTACATTTTTGAGAAGTCTAAAAATATGGTAAAATTAGAGTATTAGGGGCAATTCCGAAAGGGTTGTCTTTAATGTTTTGATTTTTCAAAAAAATAATCATGAAAGCATCGCAAATTAAACAAGGAACAGTCGTTGAATTTGAAGGAAAATATTTTAAAGTGTTGAAAGCAAGTCATTCACATATTGGCAGAGGCAAGGCAAATGTTGAAATGCAGATGAAAAATATTTTGACAGGACAAAATTTAACAAGAGGATTTAAGGCTGACGAAGATGTAGGAGATATTGAAATTGAAAAAAAACAATTAGAATTCGCTTATAAAAAAAATAACGAGCTATATTTTTTTACTGATGCAAATGATGGGAAAAAAGATAAGTTAACTCTGAATGATACATTAGGAGAGCATTCTTTATTTTTAAAAAAGGGGATTAAAGTTGTCGGGATTTTTATTGACGACGAGTTTTTATCAGTTGAACTTCCTGTAAAAGAAACATATAAAGTTGTTTCCGCTCCGCCAAATATCAGGGGGAATACGGCTCAAGGCGGAGGCAAGGTTATTGAAATTGATTCAGGAGCTACATTATCAGTTCCGTTTTTTGTAAAAGAAGGTGATGAGATTGTTGTGAATATTGAAACAGGAGAATATGTCAGCAGAGCAAATTTTTAATATCAAATGCCGAAAACTTGATTTTCGGCGATGAAAATAATTCTTTATTTTTATCTTTTTAATTTGTAATTAAAATTCTAAGTATAAAAAAATAAAAAAACCGTACAACAAATTGTTGAACGGTTTACATTCCCTCTTCGTTTTCATAACTATAGTATTCATAATCAGGGTATTCTTCATCTATATCTGTGCTTTCGTCAAATATTGCTTCTAATGCATCAGTTTTCCATATTTCCCAATTGTCATATTTTGCGCCTCGAAGATCGGCGCAATAGAATCTTGTTTCACCATCAAATCTAGCGTCCCTTATATCTGAATTACGAAGTTGTGCTTCCTCAAGGTTTGTTCCTTCCAGTCGCGTCCCGGAAAAATCAATTCCTACAAGATATTCTCTGATTAAATATGCTCCCCGAAGGTCGGGTATAATTCCTGGATGCTCTTTTCGCCATATATTCCACTCTTGCACTCCTCTAATCAGAATCTTCAGGTGCTCGGGATTAGCCACTTTAAATCACTCCTTTCTGATAGGTGTACTAATTCAATTATATTGCAAAATAATTTTTCCTGTCAAATTGCTAAAATTATGGTATACTTTAACAACAATATATTTTTTACTAATTCTTTTTGAATTTTGCATTTTCATTTTGCATTTTGATATTTGCATCTTGAATTTTTATAATGATTGACGAAATAAAAAACAAAATTGATATAGTTGATTTTGTAAGCTCTTATATTATTCTAAAAGGTTCTGGAAATTATTACAAAGGTTTATGCCCGTTTCACAACGAAAAAACCCCGTCTTTTTTTGTTTCACCTGAAAAGCAAATTTTTAAATGTTTTGGTTGCAATGAGTGGGGTTCGGTGATTGATTTTTTTATGAAAATGGAAAATGTTGATTTTAAGGAAGCTCTTCGAACGCTCGCTGAAAGAGCTGGAATAGAAATAAAAGAATTTTCAGGAGCTATTGCGAAAGAAAGAAATATTATTTTGGAAATGAATAGAGTTGCCCTGAGATTTTTCAGAAATCAGTTGAAAGAAAATAAATCAGCGCTTGAATATTTGATTAACCGAGGATTATCTAAGGATATGATTGATTATTTTGAATTGGGATACGCGCCAACGCAAAACGAACTTCGGGATTATTTATTTGCTTTGGGTTATTCTCTTCGCGATATGCAGTTTGCCGGATTATTAACATATGGGAAAGAAGATAGATTTCAGCAAAGAATTGTGTATCCTTTTGTTGACCATTATGGAAAAATTATCGGATTCACTGGTAGAATATATCCTGATAAAAATGATGTTGCAAAATATTTGAATACTCCCGAAACCCAACTTTTTAAAAAATCACAATTTTTATATGGTTTGTATTATGCAATCCCGCATATAAAAAGCGAGAAGCAAGTTATTGTGGTTGAGGGACAAATGGATTTTTTGGCTTGTTGGCAAAATGGAATTAAAAATGTTGTTGCGATTTCAGGGATAGCGTTCACAGATGAGCAATTAAAAATTTTAAAAAGATATACAAAAAAAATTGTTTTTGCGCTTGATGAAGATGAGGCGGGGTTAATAGCAACATTAAAATCAACACCTCTTGCTCTCAAATCAGGTTTTGAAATTGAAAAATTAATTTTTTCACACGGCAAAGATTTAGATGAATTTTTGTCGTCCATTAAAGATGTCTCCGAGTATAAATTAAAAACTTCGTCTTTGATAGAATATCTTTTTGATTATGGATTGAAAAACTTTGATTTAAAATCAGCGAATGGTAAAAGAAAATTTTTAGAATTATTATTGCCACAAATTAAGCAGATGGATTTGGTTCAAGTAAGTTATTGGATTTCTAAAATAGTTAAAATAACAGACATTAACGAGGGATTGCTTTATAAAGAACTTGAAAAAATACAATTAGTGTCGCAAGCCAGAAATGTAAATGAAAAAATTGACAATAGTTATAAGTCAAAAATTACACAAGGAACTGACGATAAATTTTTTGGCGTTATTGAAAAATTACTTGCTGTAATATTGGCGCTTAAAAAAATTGAGTTATTCGATGATTTAAAAGAATATTTGAATGAAAAAAGCGAATTAGTAGAAAAAATTAAAAATAATGTTATTGATGAGGAAGTGGAAATTTTAAGATTAAGAGCTTCATATGAAGAGGAAATTAATCAAAATCTTGAAGATGAGCTCAGATTCCTAGTAAAAGAGCTAAAAAAAGAGTATTTTAAAAGGAAAATTTATGCGTTAAAATATGAGTTGAATATTAAAAACGATAATGAAGCTGGCAAAATTTTAGAAACAGTCAGGGAGTATACTTCATTATTAAAAGAATTATAGATGCCAAAGAAAAATTTACATTCAAAGCAGACCAAATTAAAGATAGTAAAAGCAAAGACAAAAATTGTAAGCAAGGGAAAGAAGCTGGTTGGTGCCAAAAAAACAAAAAGCGCTGTGAATAAATCAAAAATTACTAAGAAAGGAAAAAAGTTTGATGTTGTGGAGGCAAAAATTCAAGAGTTAGTTCACAGAGGCAAAGTGAGAGGATTTGTAACAGAAGCTGAAATTTTACATTATTTTTCAAACATTGAACAGAACATAGAACTTTTGGAGAAAATAGCGGAAAGACTTGAAATTGCCGGAATTGAACTTAAAAGCAGCGGCGAACTTTGGAATATGAGCGAAGAAGTGTCAGATTCTGGAAAACCGGTAAAATTTAAAATCGGAAATTTAAAAGAGTTTCCGGATAATATTCAAAAATATCTTTTGGAAATTGGCAAATATCCATTGTTGAAAAAAGAAGAAGAAAGAGAGATTGCAAAAAGATCCACTGAGGGAAATATGGAGGCTAGAGAAAGGTTAATAAAATCAAATTTGCGACTTGTTGTAAGTATCGCAAAAAGATATTATGCAAAATCAAAGCATCTAAGTTTTTTGGATTTGATTCAAGAAGGTAATACTGGTTTGGCAAAAGCAGTGGACAGATTTGATTACAAAAGAGGATTTAAATTTTCAACTTACGCAACTTGGTGGATAAGACAAGCGATAACCCGCGCAATGGCAGATTATGCGAGAACTGTAAGGTTGCCTGTTCATATTATTGAAGAACTTTACAGAATGAATAAAGTTAGGAAGTTGTTGAGCGAAAAACTTGGGCGAGATCCATCCCCAGAAGAACTTGCGGCTGAATCTGGAATTGCTATTAAAAAAGTTCAAAAACTTTTGAAATTGACGCAAGATGTTACTTCTCTTGAAACACCTATTGGCGAGGGAGATACAATGCTTGAAGAAATTATAAAAGATGAAGACCAAATTGGACCTGAAAAAGAGGCAAGCTTAGTGATTTTGCGTGAAAAATTGAAGCTAATTATTGAAGATTTACCTGAAAGAGAAAGGCAAATAATAAGATTGAGATATGGGTTGGAAGATGGGATTATGCACACACTTGGCGATGTTGGAATTATATTTGGAATAACAAGAGAAAGAGTAAGGCAGTTGGAAATAAAAGCGTTAAGCAGACTAAAAAATCATTATATGATTCAGAAGTTGCAGGAGTGAATTCGTGAGTATATTCTCCTCGGTCACCGCAGTCCCCGCCCTCCCCAGC
>ERZ1292629.800-Hain-H43-01um-R1-800-length-34422-cov-6_pt1 | contig 34422 bp, 34 predicted proteins | sample MGYA00564399_ERZ1292629 | MGnify/ENA primary metagenome ERZ1292629 (study PRJEB36523, sample SAMEA6512636) | groundwater metagenome | collected 2019-01-08 | study: AquaDiva: Metagenomics assemblies of 32 groundwater samples
TCCCTTTTAAGGAGATGGTCGCAGGTTCGATTCCTGCCGGGTGGACCAAGAACAGTACAGCAGACTATGCAGTAGCTCAGTCGGTGGAGGCGAAGCGTCCTGCGAATGCTTCGCCACTTTTAAGGAGATGGGCGAAAGACAAGCTATTGTCTTTCGCGGTCCACGATTCCTGCCCGCTTCGCTTGTGCTATAACGAGGCGAGCCGTGTGGACAGCATTAAATTATCTTGTTAATATTTACCTTGGAAAACCTTTCGAGTGGAAGCCGGAAAGGAGATGGCGATGAGGGCAAACGCGGATGTATATAATAGCTTGAATGACTGTGCAAGCATTTTGCCAGCACAATTCGAATGCATCAATCGAGCTTCAAGCGACACAACACCGGAAAAACGTCTTATGATTGCAGTACTCACGAGCGCGATCCTTAGCTATTCCAGAGGACCAGAAGACAGGCATTTCATGGAGTCACACAGGTGGTTTTTTTCTGACGATGGCGCCGGTTGGCTGTACTCCTTCAGAAACATCTGCGAAAGTTTGGGGTTTGATCCTGATTTTCTTCGGAAGGGTTTGCTCTGTTTCGAAGGCAAGTTCACGCACCGGTCAATCCGGATTCGTTTTAAAACATGTGCAGTTCCAATGTATCTTGTGAGATCGCAAAAAAGAAACAGGTAGTCTTCGCCCAAGAGCTCCTCACACAGGGGCTCTTTTTTTTGTTGCCTCGTGCCATGCAATTTGATATTCTTGCCGCATGGATCGAGCAGGCCTCAGAACGTGGATTGAGGTAGATACGCGCTTGTTGCGCAAGAATTATCGTATTTTTCGTACGCTTATTCCTAAAAAAACTCGCCTCATGGCAGTTGTAAAATCAAACGCCTATGGCCATTCGCTAATTGATTTTTCGCGATCTCTTGATCGGTTTGGCGCACAGTGGTTCGGTGTAGACTCGATTGTGGAGGCACGAAGTCTCCGTCGAGAAGGTATTCGAAAACCAATTCTTGTACTTGGCTCGACATTGCCCGAATGGTATGTGGAAGCCGCACAAAATAATATTAGTGTTACAATTTCTAATTTCGAAAGTCTTGAAAGAGCGTTAAAACAAGGAACCGTCCGCAAACCACTAAAGGCGCATATCAAAATTGATACTGGAATGCACCGGCAAGGGTTTATGCCCAACGAAATTGAGCGCGTGCTCGGATATTTTAAAGAGAAGCAAAATTTTTTAATACTTGAGGGTATGTACACACATTTTGCGGCAGCTAAAAATCCTGCATTTCCTCGCGATACGCAAAAGCAGATTGACGAGTTCACACGCGTTGCAAGTCTGGTAGCAGAAGCCGGTTTTAAACCATTGCGCCACGCAGCTGCCACTTCTGGCACAATTCTTTTTTCATCAGCGCATTTCGATATGGTACGCATTGGTATCGGTATGTTTGGGCTTTGGCCAAGTCGTGAAGTGCGCGCATTTGCTGAGCGTCGTCTTGGGCTTGTGCCGGCGCTTACCTGGAAAACGGTTATTAGTGAGTTAAAAGATCTTCCCGCAGGGAGTGCTGTCGGGTATGATTTATCGGAAACGCTTCACAAGCCTTCTCGTGTGGCTATTTTACCGGTAGGATATTGGCATGGGTACCCACGCGTACTCTCAAGCATTGGGTATGTGATAATTCGTGGGAAGCGTGCAAAAGTAATTGGTCGTGTTTCTATGGATATGCTGGTAGTTGATGTCTCGCGCATAAAAAAAGTGCGCATTCGCGATGAAGCGGTATTGTTAGGCCCCGGCATGTCAGCTGACGAACTTGCAGATTTAACGGGTACGAGCAACTATGAAATTGTTACCCGTCTTAACCCTTTAATAAAAAGAATATATACTTAACACATGCCACAACCCGCAAAAAAATTTACGCGTGTTATTGAGAATTTTCGTTGTGAAAAATGCGGTCTTGAAGTAATTGGTGGTGGCTACACAAATCATTGTCCGCGATGTCTTTGGTCTAAACATGTTGATCAAAACCCAGGCGACAGAGCCGCAGTCTGCGGTGGCGCCATGGAGCCCATTGGTGTTGAGATGAAAAGTGGGGAATATATCATTACGCATAAATGTAAGGCATGTGGTCTTGTGCGGCATATTACGTCGGCACCTACTGACAACATTGAGCGTATTATTGAGCTCTCGGCTCGTCCTGCATAAATTCTTGCTATACTTTACATATGGATATTGCCGAATTTTTAAAACGCCCGGGCGGTGCGCACGATACCAAACCTATTATTTTTGATCTTTCTGTTGAAGCCGATCGCACACAGGTAACGGTGCTTGCTTCAACGCATGCAATACAACACATATCCGATGACTACCTCGAGCAACTCAAAGAATATTTTCAAATTCAAAATCCATCAAAAGTATATACACCAGAATTTCTCACACTTTTTGAAGCGTATATAAAAAATATTGAATCGCAAACTCCGCTGTGGCAACATGGTCGGTGGGCATATTTTCCGTGGAATTCCACAATAGTTCATGTTCTTGAAGATGACTCATTTCAGCAAGTTCGCACTGCACGAAATAAAAACTTGATTACCGCTGGTGAGCAGAGTAAGTATTATAATGCCGTCATCGGTATCGCAGGTCAAAGTGTAGGGCATGCGGTTGTTATGGCCATTGTGCTCCAAGGTGGTGGCAAACATTGGCGTATTGCCGATCACGATGCTTTGGCACTTTCAAATACCAACAGAATCCGAGTAGGTGTTGATAACCTTGGGCTTCCAAAAACAGTTATGACCTCTCGGCAAATCTATCAAACGAATCCATACGCAGTAGTCGAACTATTTGCAGACGGACTCAATAAAAAAAATATAGACGTATTTTTTACGGGGCAATCTGGCGGACCAAAGCTCGACATCATAATTGATGAAATCGACAATCTCGCCGTAAAATATCTCATTCGCGAGCAGGCTAAAAAAAACAAACTGGCGGTAGTTATGGCCGCCGATAACGGCGACAACGCCGTGATTGATATCGAACGATATGATCTTGATCAAAATACACCATTTTTCCACGGTCGCATGGGCGAGGTAAATTATGAGATGCTTGCCGGGCTCGATAAATTTGGCATTGGTAAAATGATAACCAAGCATGTAGGTCCCAAAAATGTAACCGAACGCATGCAACAATCACTCGTGGAAGTGGGCAAAACTATTGTTTCCTGGCCACAGCTGGGTGGTGCGGCTCTCGTTAACGGCGCGGCGGTCGCATATTGCGTACGAAAAATTTTAAATGGCCAACCACTTGAAAATAACCGCGTGCTTATTTCGCTCGATGAAAAATTAATCCCCGACTACAACTCGCCCGAACAAATTGAAAAACGTACGCGCATTGCCGACGATTTCCGTAAAATGTTTGGATTATAAATACAACTACCATCAATTCCCACAGTCTGATATACTAAACACATACATATCCGTAATTGATTATGTCAAAAAAGATTGTACTCGATGGCAAGAGCTTAAAAATTGAAGACATTGTTGCAATTGTACGCGACACTAGCGTTTCGGTTGAGGTTTCCGAAAGTGCTTTTTTATTGTGTAAAAAAACTGAAGACTATCTTCACAGCTCACTCAACGGTAAAATAATTTATGGAATTAATACGGGTTTTGGCCCTATGGCAACGCATGTAATCAACGGCGGCCAGCTTGAACAACTTCAAGAGAATCTTATCCGAAGCCATGCGGTGGGCATGGGGGAGGCAATTTCAAACGATTATGTACTCGCGGCAATGGTGGTACGCCTCAACACCCTTGCTCGAGGATATTCAGGAGTGTCGCGCGAACTTCTCGAGCGCTTACAATTTTTTATCAACAACCGAATTCTTCCGATTGTTCCCGAGCACGGCGCAGTTGGCACCAGCGGTGACCTCGTACAACTTGCTCACATTGCGCTCGCACTTCTCGGCAAAGGCGATGTTGTGTATAAAAATGTGCGCCAACCAGTATCAAAAGTACTCGCAACGCTGTCACAGCCGACGACATACAAACTAAAAATCAAAGAAGGCTTAGCGCTCATCAATGGCACCTCAATGATGTCAGGTATTGCGGCACTCGAAGTTACGCGTGCTGAAAATCTTTTACAAATCTCTGTACAAAATGGCGCGATGGCCATGGAAATGGTTCATGCGTTTGCCGATGGTGTCGCGGTGGAGCTTCACAATCTTCGTGCACATCGCGGGCAGGGGATAATTGCGAGCCGCCTTCGTGAAATCTTCGCTTCCTCAAAACTTCTCCGAAGTAGAAAAGTACTCCAAGGGGGTGATGCTTTTGATGAAGAAGTTCATAAGCTGCCTGAAAGTGTGCAAGAAATTTATTCACTGCGGTGCATTCCGCAAATTTTAGGACCCGTGCATGATGCAATAGAAACTGCCGAAAATATTATTGGTGTTGAAATCAATTCGGTGACCGACAATCCAATCATCGATGTGGAGAGTGATTATATTTATCATGGCGGCAATTTTCATGGTGACTATATTGCGTACGCCATAGATCAGTTAAAGATGACCATCGTGAAGCTAACAATTCTGTCCGAACGGCGCATTAACTTTTTCCTCAATGAAAATATAAACAAGCATTTTCCACCATTTATGAATCTTGTTCAGCCAGGTCTTACGCTTGGCCTTCAGGCGTTACAATTTGTAGCAACCTCAACCACAGCCGACAATCAAACATTGGCATACCCACATTACGCGCATTCAATTCCAACCAATGGCGACAACCAAGATGTTGTGAGTATGGGCACCGATGCAGTGTTGTTTGCCGCAAAAGTTATTCAAAACGCATATATCGTGCTTGCGATAGAACTTATAACACTCGGGCAGGCGGTAGATTTTTGCGATGAGCGTGATCAATTATCAAAACAATCTCTCGCATTGTATAATACTCTTCGCGAAGTTTTACCAGCAATAAAAGAAGATCGGGTATTAGTGTATGAGCTTCCAAAAGTGGTAGAAATATTACAAAAAGTAATGTAACATGAAAAACCCCAAGGATGTTCTTGCGGCGTTTGACTTTAGTAAAAAGACCGAGTGGGTTGGAGATTTTTTAAAATTTGATATTCGCACTCTCGAGCATCTTCTTACAACAAAGCCCGAATCTTTTTGGCTTCAAGAGGGTGAGTGGCGCGCGCTCAAGTTATTTCACCAAGCCGCCATTCGAGTGCCCGCGTACAAAGATTTTTTAGCGCGTCACAAAATACGACCCAATTCTATTTGCACCATCAAAGATTTCACCCAAGTTCCACCAACCGACAAGAAAAACTATATCAATGCCTATCCACTTGAAAAGCGCTGTTGGGATGGTAATCTTTCTCGCCTTAATTTACTTGCCATAAGCTCGGGTACCACCGGCGAGCCAAAGTTTTGGCCACGGGGAAATTATCAAGAATTTGAAGCGGGAATAATTCACGAGCTTATCTATCGCAATAGTTTTGATATTGAAAAATATCGAACACTACTGATAATCGGCTTTCCAATGGGCGTGTATGTATCGGGTGTGGCGACGCTGTTTCCAAGCCTGTTGGTTGCAAGCAAAAATTATAATATGTCGATCGTAAGTCCAGGCAACAACAAGGCCGAGGTACTTCGTGCTGTACAAAACTTACAAAAAGATTTTGAGCAAATTATTTTAGTAGGCCACCCATTTTTTATAAAAGACGTCGTTGAGACGGGTCGGACACAGGGCATTCACTGGTCGCAAAAACGTCTACACATGATGTTTTGTAGCGAAGGGTTCAACGAAACCTGGCGCCGCTATGTGATTGCGGAGACCGGCCAACGTTTTGGCCTTCGTAGCACGGTAAGCACCTATGGATCGAGCGAACTTTTATTAATGGCGCACGAAACCCCGCTTTCTATTTATGTGCGAAGCCTCATGGATAAACATGCAAAATTCAAAGAACAACTCATATCAACATCATGGATACCGAGTGTATTTCAATACAATCCCGTTATGCGGTACATTCAGCAAGCAGGAAGCGATCTCATATTTACCTCACCGAGTGGCCTGCCATTAATTCGATACAACTTGCACGATGGTGGTAGTATCATGACGTTTCAAAATATTCGCGCAACACTTGATCTGCAACACTCTTCATGGCAACGCGAGCTCCATGCCGATTCAAAATCAAATGCACTATGGCAATTGCCGTTTGTGATGCTTGGAAGCCGAACTGATCAGACAGTAATATTTTATGCGGCAAACATTTACCCCGAGCATATCCATTTGGCACTTAATTACGGCCCGTACTTGAAAAAACTCACGGGTAAATTTACCATGCACAAGCACTATCTCAAAAACCTCGATGAGTTTTTAGAAATAAATGTTGAACTCAAACCCAACATGCTTGCGAGTAAACTACTTGCAAAGTCGATTGAATCACATGTTGTACAAAGACTGCGCGAAATAAACTTAGAATATCTCGACATGTCGACAAAATTTGCTCACAAAAAAAACATTCGCCCCGTCATAAAACTCTGGCCCTATCAACATGAAAAACATTTCAAGGCAGGCCTTAAACCGAAATATATCATTACATCAATGAAATAATAAGGGTCTTTCTATTTCGCTTTTATAGATTTAATAAAAGCTTTTGCCTTATTTATATCGATGCGCTGTTGATAAGATTTAATATTGTGTTTATGAAACGCGCCCCCGTCTTTTTTCAGAGATGTACTTACAATAACGCCATTCGCGTAATGCAAGAGTCGACTAATATTCATCACGTCAGCTCCACTGCCTACAATAATCGCAGTTGATGGAAATGCTTTACGAACCATTTCTAGCTCTTTCAATATGGGCGCATCACCAGTCCAACGCCCAGTCACTATAAGAGCGCTGGATTTAAATTTTACTGCGCGGCGCGCAGATTCAATAAGGTTATGGTGTGAAAATAGTTTTGCATGCTTAACATGGATATCTGAAAAAATGAGAATATTTTCAGCTCCTATGGAGCGCTTATATTTCAAAACTTCCGATGGGTTACCTTTGATTACTCCGTATGCCGTTTTTACAGTATCTACAAAGACAGGGATACGCACGAAGTCTGCTCTAACAATTTTTGCTATGGATAGCGCTGACTTATAGTCATTCCAAAGAACACTAATGCCAAGTTTTATCTTTAAAGATGCCTTGACGTGTTGTGCGATAACAGTCATTGCAGAAATAGTTGCCGGGTCTGTGAATTCCTTGTGTGGGATATCGTAATTATTTTCAATTATTACAGCATCAAAACCAGCTCGTTGGAAAGCTATAGCATCAGCTAACGCATTTTTTGTAGCAATATTAAGCCCTGGGAATCCTGCGTATCCGGGCAGTGGTGGAAGGTGTACTGCACCTATAGTCAATATATTTTTTAGTTTATCTCGCATTTCTATGTAGCATAATATATCGTATTTAAATAAAAAAAGCGAGCCAAAGAAATAAGCTCGCTTTTGGAATTTCCATTTTATTTGGGAAGCCTTGATCGAACATTTAGCATCTTCTCAAATGCTTGGCCACTATCATAAACGTCTTGTGCCATGGTATAGCATTTCTGCAAGTTATTAGCTTTGTCAGCAAGATAAAAAAGAAGTGCTGCATTAGCGAGGATCATCTTCAGAGGAGGTCCGGAGATCTCTCCCTTTAAAATTCCTAGGGAGAAATCGCCCTTACTCATTCCGCATGGGGGAGATATTGCCACAGATGAAATTGGATTTAAGCCGAAGTCCGCTGCATTTAGGCGATATTCACGGATTTTATTGTCTTGGAGTTCTGCGACTTGAGTGCCCCCCTCGCATATAGACACTTCGTCCACGCCTTCGTATTGGCTACCGCCAATGAATCCACGAACAAAAATGCCATGTTGAAGATCCGTAACACCGTGTTCGTTAAGAATTTGGTATGCTTCAGCAACTATACGCGGAGAAACAAGATGGTTTACTCCCAACACTCGCCGCGTCAAGAGACGAGGAGATAGGGGATTTGTTATGGGCCCAATAATGTCATTCATATGTGGGAGCATTGCGACTTTGTGGGTTTGGAGGTGAATCTGTTTGTATCGAGAGTCTAGAGCTTCCGTGTATCCAAATCCATCGGTTTCAATACACTTTTCGACTTCATTTTTTGTTGCGCACGTATTAATGCCGAGCAGAGAAACAAAGTCCGAACTACCATGACGACCGTTATCTGCATTTGCGGGTGATCCATGCTTACACATCGAGATTCCTGAAGCCGCGGCAATAAATGCGGCTATTGTACTTACATTGGCCGTCACAATGAGATCTCCCCCCATTCCACAATTATCCATTGCGTAAGGGACATTAGGCTCGAGAAACCCAAATTTCGAAATCGCGATGTCACTACGGAATACTGCAGCACAGACGCCGGCGATTTGCTCCGCAGCATTTTTTGGCAAACGATGCCTGTGATTATTATGCTCTGATCTATTGCTTCGTTGCCAGGCATAGGTAGAACGAGTATGTAACGCGGAGAGAGTTGCGATGCTCTGAATCTGTGCAAGTTGGTTCCCTGCACATCCCTCCAGAGCGTACTCTCCTAATGAGTACGCTTCGTCGAATGTGAGTGGTACATTCTGGTATGCATGATCTTTTAGAAAATGTTTGATTTCCATTTCACCCTCCTTCTCGTAGACATATTTCGAGAAAATTCCGAAAGACTTCCGCACCGTCTGGGCAATCCTTAACTGTCTCTAGAACATTTCGAAGACGTTTGGCTTCTTTATAGTTACCAGATGTTTCAAGTTTTTCTGCTCGTCCACCGAGAAGTTTGTGGAATATTTCAGGTGTAATTTCGGGATGAAACTGAACGCCCCACGTTGTGCCAATTCGAAATGCCTGAATGCCAGAATGATCGTTTTCAGCAAGAAGTATTGCATTTGATGGTAACTCAACAACATGATCGCCGTGCGACATCTGAACGAAACCTATCTCTGGGAAAGATTGAAATAATGAATCTGCGGCTCCTGCTGTGGTTCGCCGAATAGGTACGGAGCCAACCTCTCTTCCTTGTTTATGTCTTTCTATTTTTCCCTCAAGAGCTTTTGCGATAGCATGATGACCAAAACAAATCCCAAGGATGGGAACTTATCTATGATACTCGCGAATAATTGCCAGCAAACTATCGAACCATCCTGACCATGGCAAATCAGAAAAATTATGGATTGAACCAGAAATAATAATTCCGGCTAAACAATCGATGAATTTTACATCTTGGATTGATCGAATACCGTCTACTTTCACCAGACAATCTCTAGAGAAACCAACTCGAGACGCCAAATCTTTATAGATCTCGACTATGTCAAAAAATGAATCGTCGAGAATATCGATAACAACTACTTTTTGCTGGGTCATATTTGCCTCCCTTTTGTCAAAGAACTCTCGGGTTGTTTTTGTCCGCACAATGCAAACAAAAATCCCGTCCTTTTGGTACAACAAAAAGTTATACTAAAAGGACGGGGTTCTGCCGTGGTGCCACCTTTCTTTCTCCGCATTAAAACGGAGACACTTTCACTGCCGCATACCTTTACATGTCTGCAAAGAGATAACAGTTATCCTATGGTTACGGAGGAAGCCGTATTCTCACTTACGCAAAAATCACCCTGCCCGCCTAAGCGAGCGATCAAGGCCCAACCCTTATAATGTTTGTATTATAAGGACCAAAATCAGGGGTTTTTCGATTTTGCAAGTTTCTATATATTAGACTATCTATTGTCAATTTATTTGTCAAGTTGCAAATATTTTATATAACTCTAGTCTATAGGAAACACCATCTTTAACAACGGCCAAAGGAGGCCAGCATATGAAAAGCCATGACGACCTAGAGGCCGAAAAGAAACAAATCGGCAAGCTCATCGAGACGGGAGACGAGCAGCTGTTTGATTGGATCAGGCGACGAATGACACTGGCCCTTCGTATCGAAGAGGTCAAACGGGAACTGGGCGAGGAAATCGTTCGAGTAACCGTTGAGAGTAAGCGATTGGATGCTGCAGCACAAGTTGCAGAACGGTGCGGTTTGAATCCGCATTTTGCTCAAGCTCTGTTGTACCTCATTATTGGCGAGTCCTGCAAAATGCAACTTATGCAATGGCAGGGCCATCACGATCAGGATTGGGAAGAACTCAACGAAGAACAGCAGTACGATGTTTTAAAGCGCAACCTATTGTGTCTGACTGAGGCGATTGCTTCAAGATATGATGCGGACTATGTAGTTCGACCCTCAGCAACACACATCTATCTGCAATACGAAAAGAAGTTTATACGGCAACAATTACAAGGCTTAGTCGATCGGTCACTGGCCGTAGACATCGGTTGCGCTACAGGTCATAAGACCTTAAAGCTATTGGAAAAAGATTTTGGGAGCTTCCAGCGGGTTATTGGGTACGACATTAGCCCTGCAATGATTCAACGCGCCATGGAAAACGCAAAAATTCGTAACATTAGCGAGCAGCAAATCGCTTTCAGCGTTGCTGACATGGACGAGGGTATTTCACTTCCTGATTCTTCGGTCTCCTTCGTCCTTATGAATCTTGGTACGGCGGGGGATATCCGAAACATCACACAACTCATCCAAGAGGTTAAGCGAATTCTTATACCTGGCGGAAGAGCTTGTTTCTCGTTCTATAACAAGGAAGCTCTTTTGTACCAACTAGGCTTCTTGCCATGGTCAGTAAGTCTCGCTGCGGAAATCGACCTACGAAGGCATTATTTGAATGTGCATGCCGGAGGACAAATCTACCCCGTATATGCGCGTGCATATACGGTACCTGATGCAACAAACCTCGTTCAGCGCGCACTTAATGTCACGAGCGCTACCACATACCCAACAATCTGCTCAATATTGCCCAATGCTATCTTTGAGGGTGAGCAGATAGTAAGAACCCTCAAAGATGTTGACCATAGTGTAGCTAACCTCAACTTGGGCGCATATATTCTAATTTGCGCCGAACGAAATACATAAGGAGGACATATGCCTACACGCATTCTCACGGGAGATAGACCAACAGGTCCGCTTCATTTGGGTCACTACGCAGGTTCTCTTTCTGAACGTCTTCGTTATCAAAATGAAGTACGGGCGGAATGCTACTTTATCATCGCCGATTATCAGGTGATGACAGATCGCGAAGATACCTCGGAAGTAGAAAAAAACATCTTCGAGGTGATGCTCGACTACCTTGCAGTAGGAATCGTACCATATCCTTTTCAAGAGCCCTCAAAAGGAACATCTGTTGTTTTCATTCAGTCGAGAGTCCCACAGCTTGCAGAGTTGTTTATGTTTTTCTCGATGATTACCACAATGGCAAAAGTTGGTCGCAACCCGACAGTAAAAGAAGAAGTGCGCGCCGCTGGACTTGAATCTCGAATGTCGCTTGGCATGTTTAGCTATCCCGTATCTCAAGCTGCCGATATTCTTTTATTCCAGCCGGACTACGTGCCCGTGGGAGAAGATCAGGTTCCTCACATCGAAATGACTCGTGGGGTGGCACGAACTTTCAACAATCTGTACGGTGAAACATTTAAGTTGCCCGAAGTAGTCATCAGTAATGTTCCTCGGCTTCTCGGACTTGATGCCTCACAAAAGATGAGCAAGAGTCGTGGCAATGCCATTTACTTGAGCGACGATGCCGATACGGTGCGCGCGAAGATCAAAACCGCCGTAACTGATTCTGGTCGCGAAGTAGTTTTCGATCTTGTAAACAAACCGGCCATTAGTAACTTGCTCGTGATGTATCAACTCGCTACTGGTACCGATATGGCAGACATTGAACATGAATTTGCCGGAAAGGGCTACGGCCATCTCAAAGCACGGCTGACCGAGGCGTTGAATTCATTCCTAAGCCCAATTCGAATGCGACGCCGAACGTATGCTGGCGATAAGTTGATGGTTGCCCAGCTCTTAAAAGCTGGCACTGAACGAGCAATTGTCGAGGGCGAAAAAACAATGCAACGTGTGAGGGAAGCTATGAAGTACAACTACCCACACATTTTTGACAATCGGTAAAAGAAATCAAGGAGGTTACTTAGGTAGCCTCCGTTTTTTATAAGTTCAAGAGATAAATTGGCAACCATATTGCCGATTTGGTAAGATACAGCCAAGAGTTAAAAGCAATTTCAGCAAATTTATGAAACAAAACTTTAACGCATGGGATGTGAAGATAGAAGATTTTTTTGAGTTACAAACGGCTCAAGAAAAACTTTCTTTTCTTCTCAATTTTGCGGTTCTCGCACCATCGAGTCACAATAGCCAGCCGTGGTCGTTTCGCGTAACGAACAACGAGATAAAAATCTATGCCGATATGGCACGAAGTCTACCCGCAAGCGATACAAACAACCGCCAACTTTTGATTAGTTTAGGCTGTGTACTTGAAAACATTTTAACTGCCGCAGAATATTATGGCTACGAGGTAAAAGTATCACTTCTCTCTGACACTGCCGACAATTCATGCATTGCAAGCATTGTATTTTCGGAAGCGCAAAACTATATTCGCCCCAAACATCATGCTATTTTTACAATACCAAAACGCCGCACCAATCGAACAAAGTACGACAACCGCCCACCCGAAGAAGATTTTATTCAGTGGGTATCGAGCCTTGCGTCTGAAAACACCCAGTTTTTTTTAATTACCAACAAAACTAATAAAGATGCAATCGCAGATATTGTTATTGAAGCAGGCATCTCCGCAATGGAAAGCACAGACTTTCGACACGAATTGTCGCAATACGTAAAAAATAACTATACAAGCTCACCAATCGGAATGCCGCTGTATGGTTTTGGAGTACCCGGCCCAATCTCGCTTATAGCCCCTTTCATGATGAAATTTGTGAATATGAACAAAGTAAACGCAAAAACCGATAGCGATGTATTAAAAAACTACACGCCCGCAGTATTAGTTATTGCCACGCGTGACGATACTCGCAAAGAATGGCTTGAAACGGGGGCTCTCTACGAACGAATTGCGCTTGAAGCTGAACGCCGGGGTTTGAGCACTGCACCAAGTGCGGCGGTGATTCAAATAGGGGAGTTATATAAAAAACTTCAGGAAACACTCAAAACAAACTATCGCCCACAATTCTTTGCGCGCGTTGGGTATGCTAAAGATACCACCAAACCAAGCCCACGCCTTGCGGCTAATATGGTTTTGAAATAAGTGTAGTTATTAAATTCTCACTCCTACTGCAGTTGCAAAAACTATCGCTACTGAAAGCAGTATCACCGTGTCTGCACCAATCCATAATGCTAAAAATCCGCCGCCTATCATGGAGAGTCCTACAGCTACCTGTACAAAGCTATTATGCACTCCAATTTTCCCAGTAGCCCCGCTCGAGTAGTGAGCTATGAGTATTTGCTGCAGCGTCGCGAGAGAGGCTCCCAAAGCACCATAGAAAGTTTGCAGAACGTAGAGTGGAGCGTTAGGTACTAAATAGGCAAGCATCACCAACCCCTGCAACACAAGAGTCCACGAAAGCACTCTTAAAGGATTTCTGTTCTCACAAGCCCATCCTACAAGGTATGTGGACGCTATTGACCCAAGCGACATAAGCCCAAAGAGCAACCCAAAAGCCTCCAGACTATTGCCACGTCCTATAAGAATTTTGTACCACGCAGGCGTAAAAAGCCCAATGGCGAAATAAATAGCGAACTGAATATATGTGATTTTTTTCATAATTAAATAAGATGAGAGGTGTTGGAAGGGACATTTAGTAACTAGATAAAAAGATTTAAAAAAAAATTTATAAAAAATATCTCTAGAGACCGCTTCCTTCCAAGATTTGTTTTGAGCTTGTTCTGGCAAGTTTGTCGAGAGTAATATGATGTTTGCTCATAAATTTTTGAACAATTAGATACCCAAGTCGGTAGCCAATCCAGTTTGGTAATTCTCCTGACGCGTAAAACCATTCTCCTTGAAGTTTTAACTGCTCAGATATACTTCTTTTTTGAAGAAGTTGTTCCTTTACTTCATGCCAAAGGGCTTGTTCATTTTTAATTTTTTGAATATACAAGATTTTCCGTTTTGGCAAAATAGATTGTTCAATAAAACAACCTATGCCTTCATCTATAAAAATATCCAGAAGAGTGTTCCAATCACCGACGGCTTTTACTCGAACAACATGAGAAACTTCATGATACATAGTTAAAGGTAACTCAGTCTTAATTATTGTATCAATGTTCTTTTTCGAAAAACAAATCTTAAAATCTATGCGCGATGATCCACCGAATGTAATTGCCGCAAGATGCATTTTGGGATGGATTTCCCACGCTTCAGCTCCAAATATAGCCACATTAATATGCTGTTTGTATTTTAAAATTTGCATGGCTTCACTTAACCCCTCGAATGCATGAACAGAAACTGCTAAACGATACTTCGCAGGGATTCCAATAAGATGAATATTGCCATTTTTACAAACACGATTAGTCATATGTTCTATATATAATATAAAATAATATTCCCTGTGGTGCCCTTCGTCACCACAGGGATTTTCTCGTTAACCTTTTCCGCAAGTACCACCGCCACTGCAAGCGCCACCACTACGAAGTGAGTAAACTTGTTTATCGCCCGTGTATGGCCGAACCTTTGCTGTGACTTGCGCGGCTGTTTTACGCATTACAGACTTTTTCATAAGCTTCACACCTCCTATCAGGCCTTGTTGGCGTTTACTTTACGCAAAGAAGTGTGGAATTGAAGGGTATTCCATATTCCACTTTAATCCTACTACAGCCATTCTTGGATGTCCAAAGTGCTCGCTACCATAACCAAAATTGATAGGCATGAGTTTTTCAGACAATACTCGAACAACTGTGAGTCCACAGTCATACTCCTTAGGAGTGATATTAACTACGATTGGATCAAAGCGACTTAAATCACCACTAAAATCTTTAGGAGGAATCTGATTTCCATTTGCCTCAAGGAGCCACTCGGCATATACAAGGTTCTTGGGATCCGAGTAGAAAAGTCCATGATCGTCGGGGCTTTGTACATCCCTTATATCCATGTTGCGCTTTTGCTTACGCCCATGCCATGTCATTGCCATAAATTCTGCTTCATTAAATGCTCTTTCTGCGGCGTCAATAAAAATTGATCTACAACTTGCCCCAGAAAATAGCGCTGGCCGCTTATCTCGCGACCAAATGACAACCAATATAACTGGCTGGCCATCAAGCGTTAGGTCAAGAAAAGATACTTTATAACCAAGCTCCTCCCAAACCAAAACTCGCTCTCTTACAGTATTCGAAAAGTATTCATGCGAAATTGCATTGACATGGCGCTTGGCATACCAAGTCACACTAATTGCATCTCTTTCGATTAGCTCACAGAGAGCCGCCTCAACCGCTAATTGCTTTTCAAAGTGAGCCGCAACGCCGCTTGAATTGGCGCGATAGAAAATTTTTCTATCACCTTGGATGCCAGTACATGCATAGAATACGAGCTCTGTAGGAACCCACACCCTAGCACCAGTAACTTCGCGTGCTCCAATTACCCATCCAATTTTTTCCCGAGGATCAAATCGTTTGATATCTTTCAAAATTTTGCCTTGGGCTGGCATGTATGGCACGACAGTGCGCGGGTCAAGAAACGCCTCATTAAGCTTTAGCGCGCATTCAATGCGATCATTTCGCTGCTGTTCTAACGAATACCGCTCAAAACCTTCGGCCAGCACCTTGACAACTGCTTCGCTCGACGTAGAACCCGTCGCAAATGCACGACACCTTTTCTTCGTAGGAGTGGCAGCATATTTATAAGGAGGGGAATACAACGCAACCGCTCCCCATTGAGACATTACATTACCATTTACTTCTGGCTCCCAAAAGAAAACGCTCCTAATAGGCTTGTTATGCCCGACGAGTGTACGGCGAAGATGATTTGCACTTTCAACTATTTCTTGATCGGCTCTATGGGCTTTTATTCCGCTACGATCTTTGGTTCCCACAATAAGGGTTATAGCAACAACCTCATTGGAAGACTGCAAACCAAGCTCTCGCGCTAATGCTTTATCATTGAATCCGCTATACTCGACAATACCTAAGTCTTGTTCGGCACAAAACAGATACGCATTCTGAGCAGCATGTCCAGCTTCAAGCATAATGTGTCGATACCCACGATTAGCATATTTCGATATAGTGCGTTTAAGATTTACTGCGATGCAAAGTATGTACGCGGCATGCTCCAAAAGCATTTTTGTATTAAATACTTTTGTGAGCCACACATTTGGATTTTTCTCAGAAATGACCGTCACTACACGATCCTCAGGATTCCAACGATATATCCCTATTGGAAGTGACTGGCTGTCTCCATGGACAATTAGATATAGATCGAGCGGATACATCGCACCGCCCGATGGTACACTCCAATGCCCATTTTCTCCTATGCCATATGTCGCTTCAAGTAGCCCCGATAATTTATTTCCTGGGATCTGACCGTCTTGGAATTGTCGAATAGATTGCCGTTTATGAATAACATCCAAGGTGTTACTTTTATCTGGCACTGGAAGCCGAATAATTCTACCATCACGTTCGCGCAGACGTTGAGATTTCATGATTAATGCTGCATCATTCACGCCAAGATCATATGAGAAAATTCCAGGATTTGCGGAGTCTTCATGAAACCCAATATGAAGTTCTCGGCTATCTCGAACGATTCCTTGAGTTTCAAGGAGCTCTAATAATTTGAAGATCTCTTCGGTAGTCATTGATCGTAATTTATCCACAATATCGCGAACACTGGTCATTCCAGTACAGAGACGAAGAAGTTTTCTGATCTTCACTGCCTTGCCTGAGAGCGTAATGATTCCTTTACGCCCGATAAACTGAAGCTCGTTTCTCTTGCTTGAATAGCCATAAAGTACGACAAGAGGTTGCGAATTCGCCTGCATGGTCTTGCTCCTTTCGATAAATTTTAAAAATACAGGCCTTAGCACGGAATCCAATAGAATATAAGCAGGTTTAAGACAAAATATCCAGCTTATCGGCACCACTCCATTTGATGCACATTCAGCTTTAATATTTTTGTCACAATAATCTTTATGTTAAACTATCCATATGCCCCAAGCGCGAACCCAACAAATCAATGAGATAATAAAAGACCTCGAAGACCTCAAAAAACGGGGTTTTGAGAACATGTATGCGCTTGATGAAAATATAGAATTTTTTGAAGCAATGCACTCGCCGATACAATATATACGATGGTTTTTAAATGAACGGCCAAAAATTGACGGCTCGCGACTTTTAGAACTTTCGGATTTTCCTCTCGGGCATGGTCGGTGGGAGGCGATATTACAAGCCGAACTTTTAGAAATTGAACAATGGAAATTTCCCGACAATCTTGCTCGTTTTCGTAAATCAATGCTTGGCGTATTAGAACATCTTAAATCTGATAAGAGATTAGTTTTATTGAATCTTGGATGTGGCCCAATGGAGTTAGAGCGGCAAATTATTAAAAATTATCTTGAAAACAAAAATCAGCAGAAAGTTGTTTTTATTGGCATCGACATGTCAGACGCTTCTCTTGCTCTGGCCGAAAAAAATATTCAAAGCATACACATTCCACTCGAAAAAGTATCGACACTCAATACCACTGTGCTCAATGAACTTAGCGCCAAACATGCTCATGATCAATTTTATACTGTTTTATTCAAGGGTGATGCAACAAAGGCCGATCAGTATTTTAAAAAAGGCGAAGTAGATATATTATTGTATACAAAATTCAGGCATCATTTAACTCCTGACCAAAGAATCAATTTTGATAAAATGGTCACGGATATATCAGATCATGTTATTGAGGACGATCTTTTAAATAATCTTTTTATGTTTACAGTTCCGTTGATTGGGCGTTCTCAATGGAAACACTCTGTTCTGCTAAATGGCGGAATGTTTAGTGCTCTGCGATGCCCTACAAAAAAAGATGTACAACAATTACTGCCGGGCTGGTCTATCAAAACTGCACCAGATGGCTATACAAAGGTGTACGATGTGTGTTTAAAATGATGATATATTTTGTAGCAAACATCTAGCTCGGATAAGACACAATATTCTTCAAATCAGGTTAAAATCAAATATGCTTGCAATTATTATTTCAAAATTAGAACCATTTGAAACTGGCGCGCGCATAATAGCAGATGATTGTAAATCAGTATCTCTTAGTGCAAAAATTCTATTTTTAGAGGATATTATTCTGGGGAGTAACGCAATTGAGTTGCTTGATGGCGTCAAGATCCTTTATTTTTTAACAAATGATTCGTCTCTTGAACGATATGTCGAGTACTTCGTTCGTAAAAATATATTGGTAATCAATAAGGATTTTTATCGTTGGAATAGATCAAAGTTCTCAATTCAAGATCGTCTTAAGCTTGCTGGTATACAAATTCCGAGATCTATCGCCACTCAAAATTTCTCGATTTTACTTTCCGAGAGTCGGTTTTTGGATTTCCCTCTATATATAAAGAGTCAGAATCAATCTAGTTTGGTTATTAAAGTCGCAGACGAAGAAGCGCTCAGACGCGCTTTGTCAGACATAACACAGCGAAATGATTTCTATTTAGAACAATCCGTTGATGCTGAGTGCGGCTCTGTAACAAAATATTATTTCGTAGATAGATTATCGTGCGGGATAAATGGGGATTTGTCTCCACCAATAATATCATCTGTATTAAAATCTATTTCTACAATTCTGAGTCTTGATGTTTTTTCAGTCGATCTATTTGTGGGAGATGATAAAAAGTCTTATTGGTGCATCGATGTAAATCCTGCGCCCGGTCTTTTTAATTCAAAACATGGCCGCTCAGAATTCATTAAATATGCTCAGCGCTTAGATCATCACTTATAACAAGACGTTCAATCATCGGTTGTACTATCATAAAATAGCGTTTAAGATTATCATATTTTAGTATAGCAACAACCTCATTAATCGGAACCCATTTTAATTGATCTCTTTTGTGTTCCGCCTTGAATTTACTCCTGTTTACTGGGCGCATGAGGTACATATGTGTCAAAATCGTTCGACTATCGTTATGGAGATATTCAAGTGGTATTAATTTCGCAAAAATTTCAACAATAAGACCAGTTTCTTCTTCTACCTCTCTTTTTGCTGCTCTAGCTGGCGTTTCTCCAGCTTCGATGTGACCTTTTGGGAAAGTCCAATCTTGTTGTTTCGCGCGATATAATAAAGCAACTTTAGGAATTTTATTTTTTTGTATTACAATACCGCCCGCCTTATAGACGACCTGTTTTTCTGGTCTTTCGGGTATATACATAAGGTAGATTAAAAAATGTCCTCTCTTGTAAGATTTTACCAGAGAGGACAATCGGGTTTCAAGTGCAAAGCGATCCACTATTATTAGTTAAATGCGAGATGAGAGCTGCGCATTCTTGTACCTGAAGCTCGTCGTTATTAGTACCAGTAAACGCCCACTCAATTTCTGACATTAAGCAACGAAAACTTTCATCAAAACTAGCATGCCAGTAATGAGTTCTCTTGATATCGAGGACTCTATCGAGAGGGCTATTTCTGGCATTTCGCACTATCTGTGGCGTAAAAACCCCTGTAAGAATTGCTCTTCGCCCCGATGACTTGATTACGTCCCATTCAAGAGGATTGTGGACAGCATCAAGAACAATTTTAGGCACAGACACTATCTTCGCAAGTACCATTGCCATCAATTCTGAAGAACCAACTGTTCTGTAAATATTTCGATACCATTGAATTGACTCGATCGATTCAGGTGAGGAAAAACTTTTACCAAATAGCTCTTCAAGGATATGGCGCTTGTTTACGTGCGTCCATTCAAAATAAGTTTCAAAAATACGAGACAAATGACTCTTGCCACACCCGTGTAGCCCTGTTAAAACTATAATCATAGAGCATCCCTTTCTTGTGCGTTCGTTGACTCTTGTTTAACAAGTGCAATCGCCAAACAATTTGTACAGGGACCATTGGTGCTGGCATTATGTATCGGCAGATTACGACGGAGTGCTGAAATATGGTCTGACTTAACAAGCCGTTTCCATATTATGGTAAATTTTTCTTGCAGCAAATTTCCAACGTTTGCTTCTCCGAGAGGGCCAAGGAATCCACACGTTTGTACTTTTCCATTTGGCAGAATAACGAGACCGCGATGACCCGCACTACAACTGTGACGAGTGAACGGTAAAACGACTCGCGTTTCTATTATTTTCTCGCGAAAATAATGACCATGAATTAACCCGCGAGAATCTGAAAGATAATATGAGAGTTCCGATTCAAGTTTCATATAATCTTTTTTTGTTAATATTTCGGACACATCGTAAGCAGACCTTCCTGAAGGGATAAATCTCCGAATGAAGACTGCAACGCCGAGACCATGGAGATATTCTGTGAGTGTGATGATATCGTCCATATTGGATCTCATAACAACGGCGTTGATCCGAACACTAATTCCGTACGACTGCAGAGCGTGAATACCTTCCATCGCACGATCGAAACTTCCTTGTCCTCGTATCTTATCATGGACTTTTTTGGTGCCATCAATACTAACGATAGCAAGGTGAAGTAACTTCGATATCCTCTCCATCCTTAACCCCTTTGTTAGAATGCCATTTGTACCCAAGGAGATACGTAAATGACTTTCCGAGGCAAAAATCATTAGATCTTCGAGATCTGCTGAAAGCGTCGGCTCCCCACCAGTAAAACGAATTTCTTGGACACCGCATGCGATAAGATCTTGAATTATTTTAAGACGCTCTTTTAGAGAAGCTTCATCTACTAATTTGATGCCCGAGCTATTAAAACAGTGAGCGCATCGCAAGTTGCATGCACGAGTTATTTCAAAGAACACCACATCAGGAGCACTAAAATTATCATTTGGAAGCCATTCGGGGTAGGTTATATGTAGTTCACCTCCCATACCTAACTTAAGCAATAACTCCTCTGCTACTGGGTCGTTACGCCTTGCCACCGTTTCAAATTCGAGTTGGTCGAGATAGGTGCGTAGTCCAGTATGCGGCGCAAAGAGCGTTCCCCCAAAACATTCTTGTCTGAGCTTCAGTATTGGTCGCTTCATGGATCGTCTCCTTATTGGGTTGCGATATTCAAACTTCCAGCGTTAAGAGTACACCATAAAGGTAGGCTGTGTCAACTACCACGGCCTCACGGCCGTGGCTTGTTATTGAGATTTGGAGTTGAATGCAGGCTTCGCCTGTCCGCCATCCTCTCTGCCTTGCATGTCTATGTACTTCCGAATCATTGCTTCGTTGATGCCTACGGTGGAAACAAAGTAGCCTCCTGACCAAATACCGTCCTCTCCCCAATAGACATCTTTGAGAAAAAGAAACTTCTTTCGCATGGCACGGCCAGTATTGCTTTTGATAATATTGATCACCTTGCTTACTGAGAATCGTGGTGGAATAGAGACGAGGAAATGGATGTGGTCCTTGTCTGTCCTGGCTTTCTCTATTCGTATGTCAGGATAGTATTTCGAGATCTCCTTGAGTTGTTGTGACGCAATACTGGCCTACTCCCTCAGTGAAGATTTTACGACGGTATTTGGTCGTCATGACTACATGGTATTCGGTTCCATAGACACAATGTCCCTGACGGCGATACTCCATTGTTCAAGAATACCATGAGGATGGCGGATCCTATCCTTCCCCAGCCTCACGGCTGGGGCTTGCCGGTGGAAGAGTCAACGCGTCGTAATGTATCATAAGGCACACTTCTGATTCTTCAAAAAAGAGTAAGTTCAAATGCCTTTATTAAAAACATTGTAATATGTTAAAATGGAAACCGTGGAGATAGAATGCAAAATTATAGATCGCTTAAAGGGAAACAATATCTCGCAGATGCGCAACCAATTAGATATGTCGATTAAAGGCATCTCAAAGTGGGCGGTCAAGTTATTCATTTGTGGGCATTTACGTATTTACAATGCAATTTGACGGTTCATTTTTTACTCTGATTGTCGCTGCCTTAGCTATAGCAATAAATTTATTGCTCGGTTTAGTCGTATATATAAATGACAGACGCAGTGCCACTACAAGAATATTTGGCCTTTTAAATATAGTACTCGCTTTATATCTACTAACAAACTTTCTTAGTATTATTCGCACTGATTATTACGAAAAACTTCTCTGGGTAAGATTGACGATATGCGCTGCCGTATTGCTTGGAACAACTTTTCATTATTTTATTAGAGCCTTTCCTGAAAAAATTCTTAAAGTATCTCTTACAGAGAAGATAATTAGTTTTTTTATAACCACAGGCGTTGCAATGCTAACACTTACGCCGTATGTGTTTTCTGGCATTGTTATCACTGACCCGAAAGGCGTACCAACACCTAATGTTGAATTCGGTATTATTATTTTTGGAATTACGGTATTTATTTATACGCTGAGCGGGATTTCTCTGTTGATAAAAAAATATTTATATTCGAAAGCTTTAGCAAAAAATCAGATCAAGCTACTTTTGATTGGTGCGGGAATAATGTTTTTTGCATTTTTGCTCTTAAACTTTATCGCCGTTGTAGCCCTGAATACAACATTTTTTATTAGCTTTACTCCTTTATATACCTCGATATTTATTGCTTTTGCAACATATGCAATCATAAAGCACCATCTATTCAATGTTAAAGTAATCGCGACCGAAGTACTGGTATTTGGTCTTTGGTTATTGCTTCTCGTTCGAGCTATCACAGCAAATTCTATAGGCGATCAAATTATTAGTGTATTAGTATTTTTAGGATCGATTATTGTCGGCATTTTACTTATTCGTTCAGTTTTTAAAGAAGTAAAAATACGTGAAGAAATGTCGCAACTAGCGCTTGATCTTGAAATTACAAACAAGGAGCTCAAACAGCTCGACGAGGCAAAGTCTGACTTTATTTCGATTGCGAGCCACCAACTGCGCACACCACTCTCGATTATCAAAGGGTATATTTCAATGATGCGCGAGGGCACATACGGCAAAATAAATGAAAAAATTGCCGACCCATTGCACAAAGTATATGTATCGAACGAGCGCCTCATAAATTTGGTAAGCGATCTTCTCGACCTCTCACGTATGGAGCGCGGCAAAATGCAATACGAATTTTTGCCAATTCGTCTTGCAGAAGTTGCCGAGGGCATTGTGCTTGATTTTGAAAAAGTAGCGAAAGACAAAGGCCTCACATTCGAGTGGGATCGCGGAAAGGTAAATGATTTAATAAAGGGCGACGCCGGCAAACTCCGCCAAATAGTGCTCAACCTTGTCGACAATGCCATAAAATATACTCAAGCGGGCGGTATTCGTGTTGCGCTCGAATCAGTACCCGGAAATAAAATCCGCTTTTTGGTGACCGATTCAGGGCCGGGCTTAACTACCTCCGAAGCACATGCGCTTTTTCAAAAGTTTTCGCGTGGGCAAGAAGAAAGCAAGACACACACCGAAGGGCTTGGGCTTGGGCTTTATGTCGCAAAACTTATCGCAAGTGCACACGGCGGAGAACTTGCGGTAACTTCTCCTGGAAAAGGCAAGGGGAGTACCTTCTCGCTCACCCTGCCAATCTATAGCGAATCTGCCGAAAGCTTCAAAAAATTCGCCGGGGATATTTAATAGTTTTGACTAATTAATATATCCTAAATTTTTCCACAAAGCGAGAAGAAAGCTTAATATAAACGCGATATCAATGGCAGTTAGCCCTGCCATTATGGCCTTTTTAAATTTATTTTGAGTAAAATTTCTTGCCCACCAGTAAACTAATATAAACGAAGAGATTAAAGTGGCAAGATAAACAAATACAGTCAAGGTTTTTGGCGCGACAAACAAAGTTAGCGTTAGCGCCGCATATAAATCAGCATCTTTCGGCCAAAATTCGTCAACAAATATATTTCCGTTAAAGAGAAACATCGCTATGGCGCAAATGGCAGCCAGCATCACTAAAAAATTTAATTTTGCCTCAGATTCCAATATGTCCCTTTTACCTACATTCATAACCACGAACTAATTGATAACGCATAAAATGTTAACATCCATTCCAACAAAAACAACCATGCAACAGCAAGGAAACCTCCCATAAATAACACGAAGGCATGCCTATCCTCGGTAAAATAGATTTTCCATGTCGTATATATCGTCAGGAAAGTACCGATAATTTCATCGAATCGTATTAGATAATAAATAATATTTTGAATATCTGGTCGTGACTCTTCGGAGCGCCATTCTATGGCACGAGACGTATTCATCGCCCAGTTTGTAATCAATAAAAGAATGATAAGCACCAAGCCCAATCTGAGCCATTTATTTTGATATATTCGTTTTAGCTTTTGCATAATACTATACAGCGCCATCATTTAGTGGTAGTCTTTAGCGTAACAAATTCCTTAACAATTTCATAGGAGGTGACTAAAATGCTGCAAAAACTCACGTTTTTGGGGATGTTTTTTTGGTTGTTCATGAACACAAACTTGATATTTGCTGAAGAAAAACGCGAAGTTCTAGTCATTCCAGGAATTACAGGATCGATGTCAACCGAGATTGCCTGCAATAATAGTGAGGCAGTTTCAGCGATAGAAGAACTGTTTAAACTAGCTTCACCAACGCACCTTACGCAAGAATGGGTTATTGATCCAATGTATGGAACGTATACCGAACTTCAAACAGAATTAGTAAGAAATGGTTTTAAGCAAACGCCTGTAGCTTATAACTGGCTATTGCCGATAAACCAAATCGCAGAAGATTATTTGAAGCCAATTATCGATGAAGTTATATTCCGAGATAGGGAAGTTGATATAGTTGCTCACAGCATGGGCGGTTTAGTAGCACGATCTTATATAGAAGTCTATGGCAGTAGAGGGATTCGTAAAGTTGCATTTTTAGGTACGCCTCACCGAGGATCCGTCTCGGTATATAAATACTGGGAAGGCGGAGAACCATTTGCTGACACAATTCTCAAACGCCAAGGCATGAAAACCCTCCTAAGGGCTATGGTCTTTGGTTGCGGATGTCGAGATGTTAGTACCGTTGATTTTGTTCGTCACGGTTGCTCTGACGGCATAACGGGACCAATATCTTCCGTGCAATATTTACTGCCAGTTTTCCCTTATTTGTGGAAATCGAATAGTCTCATTGATCCTGAGTCGATGTGTGAACAAAATTTCTTTTTGCGGTTACTGAACGCCAATGCAGATAAAATGTTTGGTCTGCCAATTCAATATCGTATTTTTGCGAGTTCTACAGAAACAACAGCACGATACGCAAAGATCGGCAAAAATACACAAAAAAACTGTTCAGCAAACGCATGGCAAGATGGCAAACCAACTATTGTAAGTATGACAAAAAATGGCGATAACCAAGTACTTTTTAACGAAAGTGCTTGTCCTAAGTCGTACATCCCTGCGTTCGCAAATATCCCATGTATAACAGAAGATTCGATCCACCCGGGACAAAAAAAACCTCTAACTCATATAGAGCATGGCGCATTGCCAACTATTTTCAAGGAAGAAATTGTCGCCTACCTCAAAGAACCGATGTGTGGCGATTCGTACCTTGAAGGTAATGAGCAATGCGATGACGGCAATCTTGCTGGTGGCGACTGTTGTGATTCGCAATGTAAATTTGAACCTGCCGGATCACAAACGTGTGGGCAGGGTGCATGCACAAATCAAGTAGCTCAATGCAACGGCGCAACACGCGTATTATGCGCGCCACTTGCACCACCTGAACCAAGCGGTGAACAGTCGTGCGCCAATGGCGCTGATGATAATTGCGATGGATGGATTGATTGTGATGATGAAAATTGCACAGGAAAAGACGGCTGTCCTATGCCGAACTATCCTGGGTTTTTTACAATCACGCATAATCCATTACCAGAAGAAGACCCAGCACTTGGCAATTCTAACCCCGTCAATTGTCACACCAACAATCTGCTCTGTACAAGTCCACACTACTGGCCAGATGCACGACTTCCTCGCAGAGTATCAACCGATGTTTTCTTGACTATTAACAGTCATGAGGGATTCGATGAACAAGTAGTTATTAGCGTTGAAGCATTTAATGCCGATACCATGAAAAATTCGACCGCTTGCCCAACTGGAGTTGAGGTGCCATGCGCTGATGGCATTCCTGACGGTACTCCATTTGTAGATCCGCTCCATTCCGGCCTCTTCTTTTATTTTGAAGGCGACTACTCAAAAACAGTTTCAGACCCAATCGCGCCAGGCTCTTCAGTGTTGTTCAACGCCGTTTATCAAGACTATCCCTATCTTCCAAACGGCAGATATTTCATCTTCCTCAAGGGCACTGGCGTAACCACTGGAAAAACGTATACGAACCAACTCTTGATAACCGTGTCTCAAAGTACAATCATTTACCTGTAACCGCAGTTTAGTTCTTGCGACTCCCTTACCGTTGTAGGGGAGTCTTTTTTTTATTTAAAAAAATAAAAAAAGCCGGGTCGTGAATATGTGACCCGGCAGGCATCGTTTTTTGCTCGCTTGCAATAAGGCTACTGCATGGTATTGCGCAATCGCTCGCACATTTCGTTGCTCATTTGAAATTGGTGATTGAACATCGCGTACAACACCAGTACATGAGCCATCTGGTCGAGCGAAAGGAGTATATTGGGAAGATCGATGAGCAGTCGTGGGATATACAGCAACGTGTTGAGGTAAAGATCGAATTGCTCTGCCGCTTGCTCCCCAAGGTCTGTTAATACTATAAAAGATAATATCACTTTTGTACAGATTAGTACGTAAAAATTGACTTTTTTGTAAAAATGGGCTACTCTATGGTTGACGCTGTTCGGAACGGCATTAGTAATTGCAAGGGAAGTTGCATAGCTGGTTTGTGTATGGAAAACAAAAAAATACCCACATTAAAACGAATTGGATTTTTTCTCAAAGATCGTAAACGAACGATTGTTTTTTTGCTTGTTATAATTACCATTTCGCAAGTGGCAAGTATTGTGGTGCCGTTCATTTCAAAAATACTCATTGATGCGCTTACCACATTTTTGCAAAACCCCGGAAGCGTGCTGCCATGGAATATTTTAGCTTACACCACTTTGGGAATTTTAATTACCACGCTTATCAGCAGTGTTTTGCAATCAATTTATAACTACTATTTATTTGAGATGGTTACAAAAGCAGAAGATGATCTGCGAACTCAAGCATTTGAAAAATATTTACAACTTCACTCGCTTTTTCACCATGGAGCATCGAGCGGGCAAATCATCGGCCGTATTGAGCGCGGTGGCGTTTCGTTTTACACCATTATTTATGACATTTTTGGTCAAAATTTAATTCCGCCGTTCATTATATTTATTGGTTCATTTGTGGCGCTTTTGCACGAAAATGTGTGGATTGCTCTCGCAATTCTTGTACCGTTCCCGATCTATCTTTTGGCAACGCGCAATATCGCCAATAAAATTTATTATGTCGAACAGCAAGCAAATGATGCCTTTGAAAGTGTCTCGCGTGAACTCTACGATGTCGCAGGCAACGTACTTACCGTAAAAAAGTTTTCACAAGAAGAATCTGAAATACTAACCCACGAAAAGCTCATTAGCCGAGCACGCGAAATACAATATAGCGCCGAGCGCCTATGGGCGCGCATCGAGATGATTCAGACAACCATTGCCACTATTGGTCGCGTGGCTGTGCTGGGGTTGAGCGCGTGGTTTGTGTTGCGAGGTGATGCAACGATCGGTCAATTTGTGCTCTATGTAACTCTCCAAAACATGGCATATCATCCGCTCACATCGCTTTCATCAATGTTTACACGTATTCGCCGAAATATTACACGCGTAGAACGCTTGTTTACTATTCTCGATGAACCAATTTCTGTTGTCGATAAACCCCATGCATCAATTTTGCCGCCACTACACAAAGAAATAAAATTTGAAAATGTATCATTTTCATATCGAGATGACGAACAGCAAGCTCTTAAAAATTTGAATGTTACAATCCCGGCAGGCACAACGGTAGCGCTTGTAGGGCGGTCGGGGAGTGGTAAAACAACTTTTATTAATTTATTGTTGCGCTCGTATGACCCACAGGAGGGAGCAATCTCGATCGATGGCATAGACATTCGTGATATCACACAAGCAAGTTTGCGCAAACAAATCGCTGTAGTCCCTCAAGAGGTTGATTTATTTTCGCGAACGGTTGCCCAAAACATTGCGTACGGACGAGAAAATATCGACCAAGACCAAATCGAAAATGCGGCAAAAACAGCTCTCGCGCATGATTTTATCGGCAAGCTCGAAGATGGTTACGAAACAGTGGTGGGTGAGCGTGGTATTAAATTATCGGGAGGCGAGCGCCAACGCATTGGCATTGCGCGTGCAGTATTGCGTGACCCACGAATATTAATTTTGGATGAAGCTACAAGCCACCTTGATACTGAAAGCGAGAAACTTATTACAAAAGCAACCGACGCGCTTATTAAAAATCGCACGTCGTTTATTATTGCGCACCGGCTTTCTACGGTTATTCATGCAGATTGTATTCTGGTATTCAAAAATGGAGAAATTGAAGCTATGGGCACGCACGCAGAACTTTTACACTCAAGCCCCACATACGCCCGCCTCCATGCGCTCCAGTTTGCCGATGAGGAATAAACTGATTTGATATAAGTGCTGTTATACGCTATAAATAAAAACAGAAGGGAGGAGGCATTATGCCAACGATCTATGTAGCGGAAGTCGAACCTGGTGGCCCGTACTACACATCGTTTCAACGTGACCCTACCGACATGCCATACTACGCTGTTGGTAAGACGCCAGACGATGCGATCGCGCGCCTGAAAGCCGAGCACCCAGAAGCCACGGATGCTCTAATCGAGCCTGAATGATTAAGCAAGCCAGCTGACCCGCCTAGAGAAATTCTAGGCGGGTGATTTTTTTATGCTTGACTTATTGCTTACTTTTATTGTTAAGTATAGTGAAGGCCGCTCTTTGACATCCTAACCTCAATAGAAAGGAGGGCATACTGCCATGCCCAAGAAAGCAATACTAGGGAGTCTGTTCTTATTCGTATCTATACTTGTCGCGTCTTTTGCAGAAGGGGCAAACCCACCTCTTCAGAAATGCGAGAGAGGAATTGCACGCGCTACAAAGAATTTGGTTGATAGGAAACTCTTAGTACTCGGACAGTGCTCGGATAAGCTATTTGCTTGTTCTCAGAAAGATCAATTTTCTAAAATAGAATGTCTTACTAAGGAGGTGCTTAATTGTACTATCCGCATAAAGCTTTTGTTTGACGAAGCAAAAGGTTTGCGTGCAAATTTTCGAAAGAAAATTTTTTCTGAGTGTAGTAATGCAAGTATCGCTGACATTTACAGTACCTATGGACTTGGCTTTTCGCTCATCGATGGCGTAGGATTGAACAATCTTTATAATCTTGCTGACATCCTTTACGCGAATCAGGCATGTTATATAGATGTTTTGGTTGGCACCCAGATGCCTCGCACTGGGGAATTACTGGTGTCGAATGGTATTGATATTGGGCAATTTCCATGTCTACCTGTTTATGCAACTCCTATGCCGACCATATCATCAACACCTATTCAAACTCCAACACCGATTCAAACTGTCACGCCAACGCGTACACCTATGCGCACCGCTACACCAACCGCAACAAGAACACCAACTGTTACGCCAACGCGTACACCTACGCCGACTATTACCGCAACACCTACATTGGGTTGTGGCGGACGCGATCTGTACGAGAAGTTTGATACGCTTAAATGGTGTTCGTATTCCCCGACTCACTTCAATCCAAACATAGGGATTTATCCGGACGAATTTAATATCCGCGAGGATCTTCGAACTGCAAAGAGCTTTGGCTGCGAAGGCATTATTACGTACGGTTCCGACAACACACTCGGACAAGTGCCACGGATTGCACATGAAGAAGGTTATTCTGGATTTATCATGGGCATTTGGAATCCAAAGAGCACGGAAGAAACATCAAATGCGCTTCTTGCGGTATCATATGTTGATGGCTATGTCGTCGGGAACGAGGGACTCACATTCCCGTATCCCTACGGGCTTGCGTATACCATAAATGATTTACTCGCAACAATGTCGAGCATAAAGTTGGCTACTGGGAAACCAGTAACTACTTCTGAGCCATCCACGGCCTACGTTGAGCATCCCGAATATCTTGATTTTGGAGATTGGATTTTTCCAAACGTACATTCGTATTGGGCGGGTATTACTAATCCTGCCGATGCCGTGTCTTGGACAATAAACACATACTATCAATTGCGGAATGCAATGCCTGGCAAATACGTTTTCTTGAAAGAGGCTGGCCAACCTACTTGCGGTGATGCAAATGTTAGTGAAACAACACAATCCGAATTTTATCGGCTCTTATGGGCTACTGAAGTAAAGTTCTCTTTCTTCGAGCTTTTTAATCAGCCATGGAAAAATTCACAACCAGTAGAGCCATGTTGGGGAATCTTCAATTCTGATCGCTCGCCAAAGCAAATCGTAATCGATTTTGCATCGTTTGCGCATATTCAATATGTTTGTGTGCCTGCGATCTATACGTATACGAATCTTTATGGTCGTGTGCATAATGTAGACACATCAAATTATCGCGCGGTTGTTTACATTAAAGTGCGCGGTGCTTGGTGGGTAAAGCCTTATGCAAGCGCGCCTTTGACTTCATTTAATCCAAGTGGTATGTTTGTGACCGATATTACAACTGGTGGCGTGGATCAGGAAGCGACAGAAATTGACGTCTTTCTTGTTGCGCCAGATTATCCCGCCATGCTTAACACCCCACCCGCACTGGGTGAATACGTAGCAGTCAAGAAAGTTCTGAGGTAATTTTCAAAAACCGATGAGTGTAATTGCTCATCGGTTTTTCCTTTGCTGTTTGCCTTTCCAAAACATCATTTTTTCTGCTACAATGAAACCTATTATGGCTCGAATTGCGGTTAAAGATTGTGCAACAAAAGTTGGTGAAACGGTTGAGCTGGCAGGCTGGGTTGATATTCGTCGCGACCATGGAAAATTGATTTTTATCGATTTGCGAGACGAATCAGGCATCGTACAGATGGTCATAACACCCAAAAATGAAGCCTTGCATAAAGAGGCTGATCGCGTACGCCCCGAATGGGTTATTTCAATAAACGGCGAAGTAAAAGCACGCCCCGAAGGCATGAAAAACGACAAAATCGCCACAGGATCGGTAGAAATTGGCGTCACCCAACTCATTGTGCTTAACCCTGCAGAAACTCCACCATTTGATATCACGAGCAGTGGTCTCGAAATTGGCGAGGAAGTGCGGCTTGAATATCGATACATCGATTTGCGACGCGCACGTTTGCAAAAGAATTTACGCCTTCGCGCAAAACTCGGTAAGAAACTTCGTGAATATCTTAATGCTAAAAACTTCGTAGAAATCGAAACTCCGTATCTCACAAAATCAACACCCGAGGGTTCACGCGATTTTTTGGTACCATCGCGCCATCAGCCTGGCAAATTTTATGCACTCCCACAAAGTCCCCAACAATACAAACAGTTGCTCATGGCAAGTGGCTTCGAGCGATATTATCAATTTGCACGTGCCATGCGCGATGAAGATTTGCGCGCAGATCGTGGCTTTGAACATACACAGCTCGATATAGAGATGAGTTTTGTATCTCGCGAGAATATTTTAAATCTTGTTGAAGAAATGGTTACTCGTGTCGTTGAAAATCTTGGCTTTACAATACAAACAAAACCATTCCCACGCTTCACCTATGCTGAAGCAATAAAAAAATTTGGCGCTGATAAATTTGATATGCGCACACCCGAAGAAAAAGAAAAAAATATTCAAGCATTCGCATGGGTTACCGAATTCCCGTTTTTTGAAAAAAATACAGAAGGGAAGTGGACGTTCACTCATAACCCATTTTCAAATCCAATCCCCGGACACGAAGAAAAACTTTTGTCTGGCGAAATCGAACATATTATCGCCGATCAATATGATCTCGTGCTCAATGGTTTTGAAGCGGGTGGCGGTAGCATTCGCGCACATAAGTCAGAAATATTAAAAAAAGTACTGGAAGTTATGGGGCACTCTAATGAACATATCGAAAAAGAATTTGGTCACATGCTTCGCGCATTTACGTACGGCACTCCACCGCACGGAGGAATCGCGCTCGGATTTGAACGCATTCTAATGTCGCTCACAGGCGAAGAATATTTACGTGAGTTGCAAGCATTTCCCATGACCTCGGGCGGTAGAACTGCCGTAATGGATGCCCCTAGTGAAGTATCAAAAGCGCAACTCGATGAACTTGGACTTGAAATAAAAAAGAAAAAATAACAATGGTATACCATGTCCGCGTAAAAGAATTTGACGGTCCGCTCGAGCTTTTACTCGGTCTTATTGAAACACGCAAACTCTCTATCAATGAAATTTCTCTTGGATCGGTTACTGAAGAGTATTTTCAATACCTTGAAACGCTCAAGCAAGAAATGGGGGAAACCTATCACAAAGAAATCGCAGCATTTTTGGTAATTGCCGCAACACTCATGCTGGTAAAATCGCGCTCGCTATTGCCAGGGTTTTCGATAACCCTCGAAGAAGCGTCTGATATTAAAGAGCTTGAAGACCGGCTTAAAACATACAAATTAGTAAAAGACGCCGCTTTACTTCTTGGAGCACGATTCAAAAACCGAAATTCGCTCTACACGCGAGCTCCATTTGTGGCGGTTGCCCCATCATTTTTACCTCCATCAAAACCATTAGACCTCTCGCGTCTATTGGGTATATTAAAATCAGTACTTGAGACTATTCCCGTAAAACAAGAACTTCCGCAAAAAACAGTCATAAAACTTATATCTATTGAAGAAAAAATTAAAGAGCTTGAACGGCGAATCGCAGATGGTATTGTAAAAACATTTGAAGATTTTGTAGGTGACAAGAAAGAAAAATATGACGTCATTGTAAGTTTTCTCGCAATGCTTGAGCTGGTAAAGCTTGGAACGATTGCAGCCGAGCAGTCGCTACCATTTCATGGAATTCAAATCGAACATGGAACTCGCTCGTAGTCTCGAGGCATTATTGTTTATATCGGGCGAGCCTGTAGCACGCAAAGATATTTTGCGTCTACTCGCGTGCGATACAAAAACCCTCGACGAGGCAATCATAAAACTATCGGAAGATTTACAAACGAGAGGCATCCGAGTATTACAGCATGAGGATACTATTACACTTGCTACCGCGCCCGAAAATTCTGAAATTGTCGAAAAAATTACACGAGAACAGCTTGAAGGAGATCTGTCGCGATCAGCACTCGAGACATTGGCAATAATTCTATGGAAAGGTAAAGTGTCGCGCTCTGGCATCGATTACATTCGTGGAGTAAATTCTGCTTTTGCACTTCGAGCGCTTTTAATCCGTGGGCTCGTGGAGCGCAGTCAAGACGAAAAAGACGCACGTGTATACATTTATCGACCAACAATTGATGTATTAAAATTTCTCGGTATTACATCGCTAAAAGATTTACCCGAAATTGAAACGCTATCGAGCCAAATGAAAGAATATGATTGAAACATTTGGAATTTTTATAGCGCTCGCACTTTCTTTTTTCCCGGCACGATCTCCCTCAAATGCCGAGGTTGCTCCCGCGCATACAATCCAGCAAGAGCCACATATTATAATTGATGATTCGTACACGGCGCACTCTGTGCTTTTGTTTAATTTTGACGACGACAATAAAATCGCACAGCGTGCGAGTGACACGGCACTGCCAATCGCAAGTATTACAAAAATTATGACAGGGTATATTGCACTAAAGAATCTTTCGCCCGAATCCCAGATACGCATGAGCAAGGAATCTATCGAGACTGAAGGAACAATCGGCAAGTTTCGAAGCGATGAAATTTTTTCTTTGCCTGGCATTCTAGAAGCTATGATGACAGCCTCATCAAACGATGCCGCCATGGCTCTTGCCGAGCATATTGGACGCGAACGCGGTGGTAAAGATTTTGATGAGTCAATACAAATTTTTGTAACCCTCATGAACGAAACAGCGCACGATCTTGGCATGAGTCATACAACATATATAAACCCAACAGGCCTTGATACAGTTGAAAAAAATCCGAGCAATTACTCGACCGCAGATGATCTTGCGATACTATTAAAAACAACGTCGATAGAAACCCCACTCTTGTGGGATTTATCACGAGACTCAAATACCACCATACTTTCAGATCGTGGAGTACCGCATGATTTTTTTAATCTTAATATTTTAGCGCCACACATTATGCATTTTATTGGAGGAAAGACTGGCTCAACCGATACCGCTCGTGAATCAGTCGTAGAAATATTTGAAGCGCCCCTTGGGTTTCGACGTGGGCTTATTGTGCTTGGAGCAGATCCGGGAGGAAAGCGCTTTGAAGAAGCTACTCTCATTATCAATCAAATAACATCCGTATTACCATAAAAT